>Ga0209253_10002691_pt1 | contig 15736 bp, 11 predicted proteins | sample FrelakmetBRP12BR_FD_187145 | JGI IMG/M metagenome (GOLD analysis project Ga0209253, IMG submission 187145) | Freshwater lake sediment microbial communities from the University of Notre Dame, USA, for methane emissions studies - BRP12 BR (SPAdes)... | ecosystem: Environmental > Aquatic >...
ATCACGCTGGACTCGAAGGTGCTGTTCGACTTCGACAAGGCGGTGCTGAAGCCCGAAGGCAAGGCGGCGATCGACAGCATGGTCGTGGCCAAGCTGGCGCAGATGCAGAAGCTCGAAGTGGTGCTCGTGACCGGCCACACGGACCGCATCGGCACCGAGGCCTACAACCAGAAGCTGTCGGAACGGCGCGCGGACGCGGTGCGCGAATACCTGGTCAGCAAGGGCGTGGACAAGGCGAAGATCGAGACCATCGGCCTGGGCGAGAAGCAGCCGGTCGTGCAGTGCGATCAGAAGAACCTGAAGGCGCTGATCGAATGCCTGCAGCCGAATCGCCGCGTCGAAGTGCAGGCCAAGGGAGAAACGACGAAGTAGCCCTCCGGGCGCGACGGCTCGCCGCACGCCGCTCGCGCCCCGACGGACGACAACGCACAAGTTCGGCAGCAGAGGTCCGCACCCCGTACCTCCCGCGCTATTTGCGCCGCGCGGATGCCCTCTCCCGGCCCCTCACGGGGCCGGTTTTCTTTTGCCCGCCCGGGGCGCCGCGGGCCGCCCCGTGCGTGCCGACCGCGCGCGCCTTGGCGTAGTATTCGACGACCCTTCCTCCGCGACGAGGTGGCGCGATGCGCAGTCGCCGTCGAGTCCTGCACTGTGTCGCCGCCGGCCTGCTCGCCGGGGCGTCGCGCGCGTTCGGGCAGGCGCCGCGCAGCATCCACCGCATCGGCTACCTGAGCACCCGCGCCACGCACGGGCCGTTGGACGACGCGTTCCTGCAGGGGCTTCGCGAACACGGCTACACGGTGGGCCGCAACCTGGTCATCGAGTACCGCTGGGCCGGCAACGACTTCAGCCGCCTGCAGCCGCTGGCCGAGGAGCTGGTGCGCCAGAACGTGGACGTGCTCGTGACGGCCACGACGGCGGGCACGCGCGCGGCGATGCGCGCGACGCGCACGATCCCGATCGTGATGGCGGCGGCGGCGGATCCGGTGGGCGCCGGCCTGGTGGCCAGCCTCGGTCGGCCCGGCGGCAACGTGACGGGGGTTTCGCTGCAGACGACGGACGTCGCGTCGAAGCGCCTGCAGCTCGCGCGCGAAGTCGTGCCCGGCGCGACGCGGATCGGCTTGCTCGCCGAACGGGTCGCGGACCCGAGCCAGGGCACGACGCTGCAGCTCGTGACGGAAACGACGGCGGCAGCCGTGCAGCTGGGCGTGCGCCTGGTCGTGCGGGAGATTGCAAGCGCCGGGGAGCTCGACGACGCGTTCGCCGGCTTGAAGCGCGCGCAGGTGGAAATCCTGATCGTGCAGGTCAGCCCGCTGATGCTCGAGCATCGGATACGGGTCGCGGAGCTCGCCGCGCGCGACCGCCTGCCTGCGATCTACGAAGCGCGCAACTTCGTCGATGCCGGCGGGCTCGTCTCGTATGGCCCGGACCTGGTCGCCACGTACCGGCGCGCCGCGGCGTACGTCGACCGGATCCTCAAGGGCGCGCGGCCGGAGGATCTTCCGGTCGAGCAGCCCGACAAGCTGTCGCTGGTCGTCAACCTCGCGGCCGCGAAGGCGCAGGGCCTCGCGCTTCCGCAATCGCTGATCCTGCGCGCGGACGAAGTCCTCCGATGACGGCCTGCCGCGGGGCAGCGGCCTGCCGTCGCGCGCGCGGCGCCAAGAAAAACGGGCGCCGACTCCGGCGCCCGTCGCACTTGCCTGAAGTGCCTCTCAGTCGCGCTGGCCGGTGAACGCCAGCAGGATGTTGAGCAGGCTGATGAAGATGTTGTACAGGTTCAGGAACAACCCCAGCGTCGCCATGATGTAGTTGGTCTCGCCGCCGCGGATGATGTTCGACAGGTCGTACAGTATGTAGGCGGAGAAGATCAGCACGGCGATCGCCGAGATCGTCAGCGACAGCGCCGGGATCTGGAAGAAGATGTTCGCCAGCGACGCGACGATCAGCAGGATCATCCCGATGAACAGGAATTTCCCCATGAAGGAGAAGTCCTTCTTCGTCACCGTCGCCACGGCGGCCATCGCGAAGAAGATCGCGGCCGTCATCGCGCCCGCCAGGCCGACGAGCTGGCCGCCGTTCTTGAACCCCGCGGCGACCGTCAGGATGGGCGTCAGGAACACGCCCGCGATGAACGTGAAGCCGAACAGCGCGACGATGCCCCAGCCGCTGTTGCGCAGCCGCGTGACGACGAAGAGCGACCCCAGCATCGCCGCGAACATCAGCAGCGGCGCCATGATCGGCGCCGAGCGGAACACGGCGGCGAAGTTGAATTGCATGCCGACCGCCGCGCCGGCGATCGTCGGCAGCATCGACAGCGCGAGCAGCCAATAGGTGTTGCGCAGAACCGTGTTCTGCGCAATCGGCAGCGTGGCGCCCCCGCCGCCGGACGACATTTCCGGCACGGTGACGACCGGGGCGCTGCGTCCCGGCATGACAGGTTCGAACTTGCGATCCATGAAGCCTCCAATGGCGCCCCGGACTTGGGGCATCGGGGGATTAGACTAGCAGAACTGGCCGAGGTTTCAATGGCGGGTTCCAAAGCGTCCAGCCACCGATAACCCCGGTGCTAATATGCCGTCGCTCGTCCCGGATTCAAGCGCCGGCGGCGCGCGACGACGGAGGCGTGGCCGAGCGGTTTAAGGCACGGGTCTTGAAAACCCGCGAAGGGGCAACCCTTCCGTGAGTTCGAATCTCACCGCCTCCGCCACTTCCGCGTGCCGATTGCGCTGTTTCCGTAAGGGTTTCGCATATCCCCGCGACACAACGGAACCCAATCCCGGAAATCACCGTCGAAACCGCCATGAACCGTCGCTCATTCCTGTTCCGCAGTTCCGCCGCGTTCGCCGGCCTCACCGCCTTGCGCCCCGCCCTGTCCGCCGCGCAGGCGCCCGCCGCCGACAAGGTCGTCAAGTCGCCCGCCGAGTGGAAGAAGATGCTGACGGCCGACCAGTACTACGTGCTGCGCGAGGAAGGCACCGAGCGCGCGTTCACCAGCCCGCTCAACAACGAGAAGCGCAAGGGCACGTTCGTCTGCGCCGGCTGCGAGCTGCCGCTCTTCAAGTCGGACACCAAGTACGAGAGCGGCACCGGCTGGCCGAGCTTCTGGGCGCCGATCGACGGCGCGGTCGCCACCAAGGTCGACTACAAGCTCATCTACCCGCGCACCGAGTACCACTGCCGCCGCTGCGAAGGGCACCAGGGCCACGTGTTCGACGACGGGCCCAAGCCCACCGGCAAGCGCTACTGCAACAACGGCGTTGCGCTGAAATTCGTGGCTGCGTGAGCAAATCGTGTGGGCGGGCTTCGCCCGGGCCCGCACGACTTGCTCCCGATTGAAGTCAGCACGGAAAGCTTCGGAGCGGCCGGGCGCTTTCCGTGCGGCATGGGCACGAAGCGCGCCGATCACAGGTCGCTTCGCTCCCCGTTCGGTAGCGCGCGCATGCGGGCTGAATGCCCCTGCGCGCGCCGTCACGATGCGCGAGATTCGACGCTTGCGGCGCCCGCGTTCGTTAGCAGCCTGTTGAAAATCGTTGACGACCCCTTTTCTCCGCCTCATTCCGAAGCGAAGCGAGGAACCTGCTATCGGCAATCCATTGACTTCGTTCAGAAGCAGGTTTCTCGCTGCGCTCGAAATGAGGCCGAGAATTGTGTGAGGCCGCGAATTTCAACAGCCCGTTGGAGCGTGCGCACTGCACCTGCCTGCACCGAACGCATTCAGCGCGCATACGCGCGTTACTGAACGGGCGCGCAGCGGCTTGTGGTACGCCTTTCCGAGCGGGGCGAAGCCAAGGCGCGCAGCGCGCGTCCGCGAGGAGAGGTGGTCTGCCGACGCGTAGGCATTGCGGCCGGCACACAGGTCCCAGGAGGCAGCGACGCGCTTCGTGCCGTTACCGCGGGAAAATCGCCAGGCCGCTCCGAAGCTTTTCCCGCTGACATCCTCGGGCGCAAATTGCGCGGGCGGCCGCGAAGCGGCTCCCGGTGACGCAATTTGCGCACGTCAGGCCGGAGGCGCCACTTTGAGGACTTCCTCGGCGGTGGTGAGGCCCGCGGCGATCTTCATCGCGCCGGAGACGCGCAGCGGCTTCATGCCGTCCTTGTACGCCTGCTCGCGGATCGCGCGGTCGTCGGCGTCGCGCGTGACGAGCCTGCGCAGCGCGGGCGTCATCAGCATGATCTCGTAGAGGCCGATGCGCCCGTAGTAGCCGGTCATCCGGCACTCGAGGCAGCCCACCGGCGCCATCACCTTCTCGGGCTTGTCCGCGCGCCACGGCATCGTCAACATGCGCCAGACCTCGTCCTCGGGCGGGTCCGCGGGCGTCTTGCAATGCGGGCACAGCGTGCGGACGAGGCGCTGCGCCATCACGCCCAGCAGCGTCGACGACAGCAGGAACGGCGGGACGCCGAGGTCGAGCAGCCGCGTGACGGCGGACGGCGCGTCGTTCGTGTGCAGCGTCGACAGCACGAGGTGGCCGGTCAGCGCCGCCTGCACGGCCATCTCGGCGGTGTCGTGGTCGCGCACCTCGCCGACCATGATGATGTCCGGATCCTGCCGCATCAGCGTGCGCACGCCCGTCGCGAAGTCCACGCCGATCACCGGCTGCACCTGCATCTGGTTGAACATGGGCTCGATCATCTCGATCGGGTCCTCGATCGTGCAGACGTTCACCTCGGGCGTGGCGATGTTCTTCAGCGACGAGTAGAGCGTCGTCGTCTTCCCAGAGCCGGTGGGGCCGGTGACCAGGATGACGCCGTTCGGCTCCTTGACCATCTTCTCCCAGCGCTCGCGGTCGTCGGGTGTGAACCCCAAGTCCGCGTAGTCGCGGACCAGCACCTCCGGCGTGAAGATGCGCATCACGAGCTTCTCGCCGAACGCGGTCGGCATCGTCGAGATCCGCAGCTCGACTTCCTTGCCCTCGGGCGAGATCGTCTTGATCCGGCCGTCCTGCGGCCGTCGCTTCTCGACGATCTCCATGCGCGCAAGGAGCTTGATCCGCGACGTCATCGCGATCAGCACCGGCTGCGGAATGACGTAGACCTGGTGCAGCACGCCGTCGATGCGGAAGCGGACGACGCCGACGTCGCGGCGCGGCTCGATGTGGATGTCGGACGCGCGCTGCTCGAACGCGTACTGCCACAGCCAGTCGACGATGTGGACGACGTGCTGGTCGTTGGCGTCGAGGTGGCCGTGCTTGCCGAGCTCGACCAGCTGCTCGAAGTTCCGCGCGAGCGAGACGTCGCCCTTCGACGTCTCCTGCGCCTTCTTCATCGAGCGCGCGAGGTTGAAGAACTCGCCCAGGTAGCGCTTGATGTCGACGGGGTTCGCGAACACGAACCTCACGTCGAGCTTGATCATCTCCGCGAGCTCGTCCGCCCAGGCGCGGACGAACGGCTCGCTGGTCGCGACCGTCAGCGTGAGGCGGTCGACCGCGACCGGCAGGATGCGGAACCGCTCGGCGTACGAGATCGACATCGTCGCAGTCACCGCGCCCAGGTCGATCTTCAGCGGGTCGATGTGGAAGTACGGCACCTTCAGCCTGCCCGCGAGCCACTCGACCAGCGCCTCGAGCGTCAGCAGCTTTCCCGGCGGCTTGGCCGATTTCCAGTGCTGCGCGGCGATCAGCTCGAGCGGGTGTTCGTACTGCCGCGTGCGCGTGCGCGCCACGGGCTCCGCATCGGCCGACGACACGAGGCCGTCCGCCACCATGAGCTTCAGGATGTCGTCGAGGTGCAGCCGCCGGTCGGGCTGCTTCTGCGGCTTGCCCGCGGGCGGCGGTGCGCCGGCGGGAGTCGCGCCCGCCGGGGCCTGCCCGGGCTTGGCGCTGGATGCGGGAGTCGCCATCCGGCTATCCTACACCGCAGCCGGCGCCGGGCTCTTCGCGCGCGCAGGCGGCGCGTCGGGCACGTCGGGCACCTGGAACACTTCGCGCAGGTACGCGACGTACGACGGGTCGTAGTCCATCGTCTTCGACGGCTCGTCGCTGATCTTCGCGACGGGCTGGCCGTTGCAGCGCGTCATCTTGATCACGATCTGCAGCGGCTCATAGCCCAGGTCGTTCGTCAGGTTGGTGCCGATGCCGAACGACGTCTGCACGCGTCCCTTGAAGTACTCGTAGAGGCGGATCGCGAGCGGCACGTTCAGGCTGTCGGAGAACACCATGGTCTTCGTGTGCGGGTCGATGCGCATCTTCTGGTAGTGCGCGATCAGCTTCTCGCCCCAGTCGAACGGGTCGCCGGAGTCGTGGCGGACGCCGTCGAACAGCTTGCAGAAGAACAGGTCGAAGTCGCGCAGGAACGCGTCCATGCCGCAGACGTCGGACAGCGCGATGCCGAGGTCGCCGCGGTACTCGCGCGCCCACATGTTGAACGCGAACGTCTGCGAGTCCCGCAGCCGCGGGCCGACCGCCTGGCACGCCTGCAGGTATTCGTGCGCCATCGTGCCGAGCGGCGTCAGGCCGTAATCGAACGCGAACTTGACGTTGCTGGTGCCGACGAAGTGCGCCGCCATGTCGGATTTCAGCGTCCGGATCACCTCGTCGTGCCAGGCGCGCGAGAAGCGCCGACGCGTCCCGTAGTCGGCGATCCGGAAGTCGCTTCCCGGCACGGTGTTCGCCTGCGCGATCTTCGCGTGCAGGCGCCGGCGGCCTTCCGCGAGGTCCGGCGCCGGCACCGTGTTCCGGTAGTACACCTCGGACACGATCGCAAGTACCGGCACCTCGAACAGGATCGTGTGCAGCCACGGCCCCTTGATCGTGATGTCGATCTCGCGCGGCGAGTCCGTGCGCCGCGTGACGGAGATGAAACGCTGGTCCAGCTGGAACAGGCCCAGCAGGTCGACGAAATCGCTCTTGAAGAAGCGCCAGTGCCGCAAGTAGTCGAGTTCGGCCGGCGTGAAGCGCAACGCGGTCAGCGCGCGGATCTCGTCCTCGATCTCGGCCGCGTACGGCGTCAGGTCGACGCCGGGGTTGCGGCACTTGAACCGGTACTCGACCTGCGCCTCCGCGAACTGATGCTGGACGACCTGCATCATCGTGAACTTGTAGAGGTCGGTATCGAGCAGCGACGGGATGATCATCGGACGGGGGCGACGGCGTTGGGGTCGCTGATGTTACCCGCCGCGGGGGGCGGCGTCCAAATTGGTGTGGAGGCTGTCGCCCTTTGCCCCTGGACTGCCACGGTCGCCCCCTTCCGCCGCGCCCTCACGCCTTCCCCCTCTCCCGCAAGCGGGAGAGGGGAAATGTCGTGATGCCCGTGATGGAATGCGCACTGTCGCGAGATACGGAAATGCATGACAAGTACTCCGTCGTCCCCGCAAAGGCCGGGACCCAGCGACTCTTCTCGAACGACGCTGGGTCCCCGCGTTCGCGGGGACGACGGTGGTCTTGCGGATACCGTCACCCAATTCCGCAGAGATCCGCCGATTCAATCGGGGCCGCCGCTGCCGTCCGGCACGATGCGGATGCGGTTGGCAAGGACGATCGCCACCAGCGTGGCTCCGACCGCGCACCAGCCGGCCCAGCCGTAGCGCGTCAGCGAGCCGTCGGCGGCGCGGCCGATGATGAGCCCGGCGACGAGGGAAGCGAGTCCCGAGCCCAGCTGCTGGATCGCGCCGTTGAAGCTCATGAAGCTGCCGCGCAGCCGCGGCGCCACGCTGCCGGTGACGAGCGCCATTGCGGGCCCGAAGCGCCCCGGCACGAACACGAAGAACAGCACGGTCACCGCGAGCACGTTCACGAACGGCACCGGCGGCAGGTGCGTCGCGACCAGCAGCGGCACGACCGAGATCACGGCGAGGATCGTGAACAGCCGCTTCTTGCCGTAGCGGTCCGCGAGCCTGCCGATCACCTGGGCGGTGAACAGCGTCATGAGGCCGCCGGCGAAGTAGATGTAGGGCAGGTCGGTTTCCGCGAGGCCGACGTTCGCGACGTTGTACGCGGCGATGAAGGGCACGACCATGAAGACGCTCGTCATCAGCGCGATCATGAACGCGAACGCGCGGCGGTGGTTGCGGACGCCGAAGATCGCGCGCAGCTGCGCAACCGGATGCCGGCGCTCGCCGCCCCGCAGGTGGGCGTCGATCGGCGGCACGACGCGCCACGCGACGATCCACGCGAACAGGCTGAGCGCGGCCAGCGCCAGGAACGGCGCGCGCCACGAGTAGTGCGCGGCGATCCAGAGTCCCAGCGGAACGCCCATCACCGCGGCGAGCGAGAACGCGGCGGACACGAGCGCGGTGCCGCGCGCCCGGCGCGCGTACGGCACGACGTCGGCGACGATCGTCAGCACCAGCGCGCCGATGACGCCGCCGAAGACGCCGGCCACCAGTCGCGCGCCGACGAGCAGCACGTAGTTCGGCGCGATCCCGCAGAGTGCCGTCGCGACGATGAAGCCGGTGTACATCGCGAGCAGCGCCCGCTTGCGATCGAACCGGTCGATCCAGAACGCCGCGACGAACCCGCTCGCGGCGGCGGCAAACGTGTACGCCGAGACGAGGAAGCCGAACTCCTGCGGGCCGATGTCCAAGAGGCGCATCAGCTGCGGCGCCAGCGGCATCATGATCATGAAGTCGAGGATGTTGGTGAACTGCATGCCGGCGAGCGTCAGCAGCAGCAGCAATTCGTGCGGAGGCGCGGGCGACGACGCGGGCGCGGCCGCCGAGGAAGAAGGCTTGGACAACGGACGACCTTTCCGAAGCAACTGACCGCGGGTCATTTGCAGTATAGCAGGCGCTCGGGCCGGCGACGCCCAAGGCGCCCGAGCATCTCCGCCGGCGAACCGGACCCCGCCGGCACCGCGCGCAGGGTCCGCGCGTTGCGGCGCTGCGCCGCGCATTGGTCGCACCCCGACCGCCCCGTTATGATGCGGCCATCCCCCGTAAGTGATTCCCACATCCGCCATGCTCATCAGCTGCGTCGCCTACCAGAACGGACGCAAGATCGCCGACATCCCGGGCGCGGACATCAGCGAGTACGTGCGCCGGCCCGACTGCTTCGTCTGGGTGGCGCTGTTCGAGCCGTCCAGCGAGGAACTGGACGACATGGCGGAGGAGTTCAACCTGCACGAGCTCGCCGTCGATGACGCGCGGCACGGCCACCAGCGGCCCAAGATCGAGGAATATGGCGACTCGCTGTTCGCCGTGCTCCACACGATCGAGTGCGAGAAGGGCACCGACGGCGGTGAATTCCTCAACACCGGCGAGGTCGACGTCTTCGTCGGTCCCAACTACGTGCTGACGGTCCGGCACCGGACGCACGTCGGCTTCGCAGCCGTGCGCGCGCGGACCGAACGCGAGCCCGAACTCCTGAAGAACGGCTCCGGGTACGTGTTCTACGCGGTGATGGACAACGTCGTCGACCGCTACTTTCCCGTCATCGACGCACTCGAAACCGAGCTCGAGTCGATCGAGGAGCAGATCTTCGAGCAGAACGCCGCGCGCTCCAACATCGAGTCGCTGTACGCGCTGAAGCAGAAGCTGATGGTGTTAAAGCACGCGGTCGACCCGCTGATGGAAGCGACCGGGCGGCTGTACGGCGGGCGCGTGCCGCAGATCTGCGCCGGCATGAACGAGTACTTCCGCGACGTCTACGACCACCTGCACCGGATCCACACGTCGATCGAGGGCATCCGGGAAATGCTGACGACCGCGATCCAGGTCAACCTCGGCATGATCTCGCTCTCGGACAACGAGGTCACCAAGAAGCTCGCCGCGTGGGCGGCGATCATCGCCGTGCCGACGATGGTCGCCGGCATCTACGGCATGAACTTCGAGCACATGCCCGAGCTCAAGTGGTGGTTCGGTTACCCGCTGGCGCTTGGCGCGATGCTCGCCGCCGACGCCTACCTCTACTACCGGTTCAAGAAGTCGAAATGGCTGTGACGGGGTCGCACGCTGTCGAAACGAGTCGGCGAGTTCCCCTCGTCTGCCTCATTCCGAAGCGAAGCGAGGAAACTGTTCCTGGCATTCCATTGATCCGGGCTGGAAGCAGGTTTCTCGCTGCGCTCGAAATGAGGCCCTAGGATGATGTGAGGAGGCGCATTTGACCGGCATAGTCGTGCCGCCGGACGGGTCGGGCGGAGAACGCGGCGCAGGACGCCGGCATCACGCGTCCGCGTCAATGCCCGTTGTCGTGCGACGCCCGATGCGCAGGATCCGCCGCCAGCGCGACCAGCGGAATCACGCGCCGTTCGTCCCCCGCCGCCGACGGGACGGGCCACGTCGGCTGCAGCGTCGCATGGCGGATGCCGTAGTCGGACGCGAGGATCCGCTTCGCGTGCGCGAGCGTCGCGAGCCAGTCGTCGCCGCGCGCGAGCGACACGTGCGCCGACAGCGCGATCCCTTCGGACGTCATGTGCCAGATGTGCAGGTCGTGCACGTCGATGACACCGGGCAGCGCCGCCAGCGAGCGGCCGATCGCGTCGTAGTCGAGATGCGTCGGCACGCCCTCCATCAGCACGCCGGTCGACTGCTTGAGCAGCTGCCACGTCGACCGCAGGATCAGCAGCGCGACCGCGAGCGACAGCAGCGGGTCGATCGGCGTCCATCCGGTCGCGACGATGACGCCGCCGGCGACGATGGCCGCCAGCGACCCCAGCAGGTCCCCCATCACGTGCAGCAGTGCGCCGCGCGTGTTGAGCGAACCCGCCGCGCGCGCGAGCACCCAGGCGGCCAGCAGGTTGACGACAAGGCCGGCCAGCGCGATGCCCACGACCCAGCCGCCGGCGACCGGCGCGGGATCCAGCAGCCGCCGGAACGCCTCGATCGCGATGCCCGCGACGACGGCGAACATCGCAATCGCATTCACGAACGCCGCCAGGACCTCGGCCCGGCCGTAGCCATACGACGCGCGACGCGACGGCGGCCGTCGCGCGACCGCGTCGGCGAACAGCGCGAGTCCGAGCGCCGCCGCGTCGGTGATCATGTGGCCCGCGTCCGACAGGAGCGCGAGCGAACCGGAGTACCAGCCGCCGACCGCCTCGACCAGCGCAAAACCGGCGGTCAGCGCCAGCGCGATCGACAGCGCACGCCGGTTGCCGGTCGCGCCGCCCGCGCGATGGCGATGGTCGTGCCCCGCGTGATCGTGCGCGGCATTTTCGGCGTGCGTGCGGATGCCCGACGGAGGATCGTGGGGCGGCGTTGGGGCCGCCCCGCCTGGCGTCTGCGAGGAACTCATGGTTCGGATCGGGAACTGTTGGCCGGGTTGGCGAGAATATACGCTGAGGACCGCCGTTGCCCGCCCCCGACATGCGCGCCGAACTCTTCAAGGTGCCGGCCGACGACAAGACGCGCGGCGAGTCGCGGCGCGGATGACGGCCCGCGCGGCGCGGCATCAGTCGCGCGTATCGCCGGTCCGGTCCGGAAGCCTGATCGGGCCGGCGTACTCCGGACGCTTGCCGACCTTGCCGGCGTAGAAGGCGGCGACGCGCGCCATGTCGGCGTCGACGTCGCCGGAGAGATCGATGTGCGCGCCGACGCCCACTTCGCGGCGCGCGTAGTCGATGAACGCGAGCGCCAGCGGCACGCCCGCCGCGCGCGCGAGGTGATAGAAGCCGCTCTTCCAGTGCTCCGTGCGGCTGCGCGTTCCCTCCGGCGCGAACACGAGGCGGAAGTCGTCCTCGGTCGCGAAGCGCTGCGCCAGCTGCGCGATGACGCCGGTGCGCTCGCGGCGGTTCACGGGAATCCCGCCCCAGCGCGTGAACAGCCGGCCGAAGGGCCCGGCGAACAGCGTGTCCTTGCCGACGAACCGGAAGTGGATGCCCGTCACCCACTTGGCCATGAGACCGATCGGAAAGTCCCAGTTCGACGTGTGCGGGTAGATGACGACCACGCAGCGCAGCGGCACCGGCTGCGCGAGGACGACGCGCCAGCCCAGCATGCGTAGCATCCATCCGGCGAAACGCACGTGCAGGCCGCGGCCGAGCGGGCGCTCGACGTACGGCGCGGGCGGAAATTCAGGCGGGGCGTTCACGGGCGACGGGGGCCGGCTTCTCGCGGCCGGCCTCGTCGCCAGTCTAGCAAAGCGGCGTCGCGCGAGCGCCGTCCGCGCGACGCGGCGGCAAGCGCCTACTCGAACTTGATCCCCGAGTCCCTGACGATCTTCGCGACCTTGTCGGTCTCGGTGCGAATCAGCTCGATGAATTGCTGCGGCGTGCTGCTCTGCGCCGCCAGTCCGAGGTCGCTCAGGCGCTCCCGCACGTCCGGCATCGCGGCGATCGCCGTCAGTTCCTGGTTGATGCGGTTGACGGCCGCGGGCGGCGTGCCGGCGGGGGCAAGAATGCCCCACCAGTTGGTGAACTCGTAGCCCTTGACCGTCTCGCCGATGCCGGGGACGTCCGGCAGTGCCGGCAGCCGCGGGCCGGTGACGGCGATCGCCTTCAGCTTCCCCGCCTTGACGTTCGCAATCGCGGTGCCGTCGATCACGACGTCGATCTGCTCGCCGAGGAGCGCGGTCACGGCCGCGGCACCGCCCTTGAACGGCACGTGGACAATGTCGGCGCCCGTCATCGAGCGCAGCAATTCGAGCGCGAGATGTCCCGGTCCGCCCTGGCCTCCGGTGCCCAGGTTGAGCTTGCCGGGTTGCGCCTTGGCGCGCGCGAGCAGGTCCGGCATCGAGTTGATCCCGGACTTCGGATTGGACGTCACGACGATCGACACCGCGCTCACGACGCTGATCGGCGCCAGGTCCTTCTGCGGGTCGTAGCCGATGCCGGGCTTGGAGATGGGGCCGATCACCAGCGAGCCCAGGTCGCCGATCACCAGCGTGTAGCCGTCGCCCGGCGCCTTGGCGGCGATCCCCATTCCCAGCGCGCCCGCGGCGCCGCCGCGGTTGTCGATGACCACCGGCTGCCCGACGCGCTCGGCGAGCTTCTGCGCGTAGATCCGCGCGACGATGTCGGTGTTGCCCCCGGGCGGGTACGGCACGATCAGCTTGATCGGCTGCGACGGATACGTCTGCGCGGCGGCGGCGGCCGCACACACACAGGCGAGCGCCGGAAGCAACCGGCGGAGCAGCGTTCGTGTCATCGCAGTCTTCCTTTCGTCAGTGATCGGTCAGGGCCGCGCGCAGTTGCGCCTCGGGGTCGTGCGGCGGAGCGTCGTCGATCTCGACGACCACCTTCTCGATGCGCCCGGTGAAGCGGAACGGCGCGCGGTAGTCGGGCGTCACCGGCAACCCGCTGTCGTACCCGCAGCACAGCCCTTCACCCGACGTCTCGATCACGTGCGGCACCGTGTGCGGGATCTCGCCTTCGCCGATCAGGCGTTCGCCGACGAAGAGCCGGCCGTACCCGCGGTGCTCGCCGGTGCGCGTGAAGCGGAAGCACAGCGTCGCCTTGCCCGCCGGCAGGTCCTCGGTGGAGTCGATGCGGTACTCGGCCAGGCCCAGGTGGTTGTGCACGTAGGTGAGGCGCCGGTCCTTCACGTACAGCGAGTAGCCGGCGAACCAGCTGCCGTGCGCGAGCAGCACGCCCTCGGCACCGCTCTCCGGAATCTCGACCTCGGCGGTAATCGTGTGCGAGCGGTTCTTGACGTCGACCGCCGTGTAGTGGAACTGCGGCGCGCCGGCGGGGTAGTACACGTAGCGGTCACCGGCAGGGGCCGTGCCGGGCTTGCGCTCGCCCATGCGCAGCTGCATGCGCGAATCGAGCGGCAGCACGTTGTACTTGCCGGCCTCGACCCACCAGCGCTCGACCAGCTCGGCGAGCTTCCCGGGATGCTGGTCGGCCAAGTCGTCGCACTCGGAGAAGTCGCGCTCGACGTGATAGAGCTCCCACTTCTGCTTCGCCAGGATCTCGTCCGTCAGCGGGTCGCCCTGCGGCTGCTCGACGACCGCCTTCCAGCCGTCGGCCCACAGTGCGCGCGACGCGATCATCTCGTAGTACTGCACTTGCTTCTTCGTCGGCGCGGCCGCGTCGTTGAACGTGTGCGCGAAGCTGACGCCCTCCAACGGCCGCTGCGCGACGCCGTTCAGCTGCGGCGGCGCATCGAGGCCAAGCGCCTCCAGGATCGTCGGCGCCATGTCGACGACGTGCACGTATTGCCCGCGCACCTCGCCGCGCGCGGCGATCCCCCTGGGCCAATGCACGATCAGCGGGTCACTCATGCCGCCCTGGTGCAGGTAGCGCTTCCAGCGCCGCAGCGGCGTGTTGCCCGCCCACGCCCAGCCCCACGCGTAGTTGGGAAACGACCGGACGCTGCCCCAGTCGTCGAGGTGCGCGAGGTTCTGCTCGATCGTCGGCTCGACGCGGTTCGCGAACTGGTTCTCGTTGAACGAGCCGTGCTCGCCGCCCTCGGCGGACGCGCCGTTGTCGGACGCCAGCAGGATCAGCGTGTTGTCGAGTTCTCCCAAGCGCTCGAGGAAGTCGATCACGCGCCCGACGTGATGGTCGGTCTGCTCGAGAAATGCCGCGTACACCTCCATCTGGCGCGCGTAGAGCCGGCGCGCATCGGAGGACAGCGTATCCCACGCCTTCACCCACTGCGGCCGCGGCGAGAGCTTCGTGCCCGGCGGCACGATGCCCATCGCGCACTGCCGCGCGAACACCTGCTCGCGCCAGCGGTCCCAGCCCTGGTCGAACTTGCCGCGATAGCGCTCGATCCACGCCGGCTCGACGTGATGCGGCGCGTGCCCGGCGCCCAGGCAGTAGTACATGAAGAAGGGCTTGTCGGGCGCGATCGTGCGCAGGTCGGTCAGGTACTCGATCGCGCGGTCGGCCAGGTCGGCGTTGAGGTGGTAGCCCTCCTCCGGGCGCTTCGGCGGCTCGATGTAGTGGTTGTCGTGCACCAGCGTGGGCACCCACTGGTTGGTCTTGCCCGCGATGAAGCCGTAGAACCGCTCGAACCCGCGCGACAGCGGCCAGCGCGCCTTCGACGCGCCGGACGCGTACTCGCTGGCAAGCGTGAGGTGCCACTTGCCGATGCCCAATGTCGCGTACCCCTGCGCCAGCAGCATCTCGGACAGGAATCCGTTTTCCCGCGGCACCATGCCGTTGTAGCCGGGAAAGCCGGTGGCCATCTCCTGGATGATGCCGACGCCATTGGAGTGGTGGTTGCGCCCGGTGAGCAGGCACGCGCGCGTCGGCGAGCAGATCGCCGTCGTGTGGAAGTCGCGATAGCGCAGCCCGCCCGCGGCCAGCCGGTCGAAGTTCGGCGTGCGGATGTCGGAGCCGAAGCAGCCGAGCTGCGCGAAGCCCACGTCGTCCAGCAGGAACACGAGCACGTTCGGCGCGCCGGCCTTCGCGCGGCGCGGCTGCGGCCAGGCGGCCTCCGACTCCCCGGCCGTGCGTCCGATGGTGCCGGTGAACGGCGTGCCTTCCGGATAGGTCTTCAGTTCCTTCAACGGTTCCCCCAACGATGGCAACTGCGCTCACGCGTGTACCGGCGGCGCGACTCGGAGTATCGGGGTGCGGGTCATGCGGGTCAACGGCCGCTGCCGGCCAGCGGACTTTGCGTCCGTACCGGAGCCGCGTGACGCAGCACGCACGCGAGTGCCGGTGTGAAAGTCCGCGCTGGCACGGAACGCCCTGATGCTCGGTAGAATGCGCACGATGAACGCGCGCGCAGACGACCTCGCCATGCGCATCGATGCGGTGCTGCCGCAGACGCAGTGCACGCGGTGCGGCTTCGCGGGCTGCCAGCCCTATGCGGACGCGCTCGCGGCCGGCGAGAGCGACGTCAATCGCTGTCCCCCGGGCGGCGACGCCGTGATCGCGCAACTCGCCGAGTTGACCGGCCGCGCGGGGAAAC
>Ga0209253_10002692_pt1 | contig 15734 bp, 13 predicted proteins | sample FrelakmetBRP12BR_FD_187145 | JGI IMG/M metagenome (GOLD analysis project Ga0209253, IMG submission 187145) | Freshwater lake sediment microbial communities from the University of Notre Dame, USA, for methane emissions studies - BRP12 BR (SPAdes)... | ecosystem: Environmental > Aquatic >...
TGGGGCTGGGGGTGTGCGTCGGCTGCTCGGCTTCGAGGGCTTCGAAGGTTGCCTGGATCTCTCCGGGCTCCGGGAAATCATTGGTTGGGAAGGGAATGCGTGTTGGTCTGCTTGTCCCCGCTGGTCCGCAGGCGGAGAGAAGGAACGCGAGGAACACAAGGATCCGGATACTTGGTTTGTTTTTCATGGCACTTTTCCAATGAATACGAGACTCTCAGTGGTACCCCACTATATACCACCATTATTTTCGAATAAGCTTTCTGGCATACTGCTTCCTGCAAAAATAACTGAACTGAAGCAGCCAAAATGCAGAGAAAAGCCGACGATTTTGGTTCAATTATCTACGCAGTACTCTGTAAATATCACATGGCGATTCGTATTTTGAGTTAAAAGTTGTGCCAAATACCAAATCGATAGTATCCCCTGAAAGAAGGTTACTTCCATCATCAGCCCGGATAATTACATCACTCTGTGAAAATCCGGATGACAGTCTATTCATAGAATTATTCCCCGTTCCCACATTAATAAAGACCGATTCTCGATTTCCCTGGTTATCGGAAAAATGTACCGTGCAGGCAGTGTTATTGCAATAACTTGATGATTGTTCCAGTAATACTACGGAAATGATCCCACCACTTATGCGAGATTCATTTGCCAGTTTTTCGCAATTTCTTTGCGCATCCTGGAAGTCTTGTGATCGTATTGGAGGTGAAGCAGTATTTGTGGCAGTGGCCATATTTGTTAATTGGATATTTGGACTACTACTTTCCGAAATACTACAACCCAGCAATGGGGTAAGTAACATAACAAGAAAGATAATACAGCGGTTATTCTGCCATATTTTCGTGTTCATTTCTTTCCTTCATTTTGTTTATTACCACGCAGAGCAGGCAGGGTAGGACTGGCATCTCGTCCCCTTTTCTATGGCTTCCCCTGCTTCTGCCACTGTTGAGTGAGCACTTTGTTGTTATGAAGTCTACATGCTAAACGGCCTTCCCCAAACATCGCAAAAACATAGATAAGTATATAGAGACCAGGAACGATGAAGGGTGGCAGGTGCAACAACTCCACCAATCCGTTGTTGATGATGGGCAAGCCAAGAAAACCACCGACAATGAAAGCCAGACCAAGGAGAAAGTTGAAAATCGTACGCTTCCAATTCCCTACATACAGAGAACCAAGTCCAGGGAAGACAACGTTCAGCAGTCCAGCCACAAACGGATTCTTTGTTTTCATAAGCGTTTTTCCTTTCTCTATCAGGATGGATTAAAACGCCTGACTGCCTCAAACACTCAGCCTCCCCAGGATCGCTCCGCTGATGCCGCCAGCGATCGCCTGTCCTGAGGGTCAGGCCAGGACGGCACGCCTGTACCTGTGGCGCAGGCAGTGCAGGCAAAAAAACAGCCGCTGATAGCTTGTCAGCGGCTTGAATGATACCTGCGTGACCAGTTTTCCGCCTGCGATGGTAAAGGGATTGCATATTCATTATAGGTCGGATTTTGAATAAGTCAACACATCCATGACATTTTATTGCGACTTTTCCAACCCGGGAGTGGCGAAGAAGGTGGGTATCGACCGTCTTCTCGCATCCCTGATCCCACCCAGAATGAAAACGGGGTGCGAAGGACCCTCAAAGAATCCGCAAAGAATCCCCAAAGGACGGGGGCAGGAGGCAGGGATGGCTGGGGTGGAAAATCGAGGAGATTATTGTATTGGAGATCAAGAATAGCTATACTATTAACAGCCCCAAACGCAAAATTCTGCACTGCAGTCGCCAAATTAAAAACCTGTTACTGGCTCTGTTTGACCTTTCGCCCAGGGTGCGAATGAAAGTGTAGAGAAAATGAAGAACAAGATTGTTATTCTGCTCATTTTTTCAATGGCGGCCTGCACTTTTACGGGAGAAACCCCAATGCCGCCAACTTCAACGGCTACCCGTACGGCTAGCGTAACCCTTGCCGCGAGCGCAACTCCCGTTCCGCCCACGGCAACCAGCACAGCCTCACCCACCCCCCTGCCGGCCCTCCCCTGGTGGAACGATGCTGTCTTTTACGAGCTGACCGTGCGCAGTTTCTATGACAGCAATGGCGACGGCATCGGAGATTTTAACGGGCTGATCGAGAAGCTGGACTACCTGAACGACGGCGACCCGAACACAACCGCGGACCTTGGGGTAACGGGCCTCTGGCTGCTGCCCATTTATCCATCCCCATCGACGCATGGCTACGACGTGACCGACTACTACGCCGTCAACCCCCAGTACGGCACCATGGAGGATTTCCGCCGTCTGGTGGCTGAAGCGCATGCGCGCGGCATCCGTATCATCACCGATCTGGTGATCAACCACAGCTCCAGCCAGCATCCCTGGTTCATCCAATCCCAGGATCCCCAGTCGCCTTATCGCGAATGGTACGTGTGGGTGGATGTCGATCCGGGTTGGAAAAGCCCCTGGAATAACCAGGTATGGTATCGGTTGGACGGCGGTTATTACTATGCATTTTTCTGGGAGGGCATGCCCGATCTGAACTATACCAATCCCGAGGTCACGGCGGAAATGGAAAAAGTGACGCAGTTCTGGCTGACGGATGTGGGCATTGACGGGTTTCGGCTGGATGCGATTGGTTCCCTGATCGAAAAAGGTCCGGTGACAGTGGAAACGAAGGCCTCGCACGACTGGTTCGCGGACTATTTCAAGTTCTCCAAAAGTATCGAGCCTGAGACCATGCTGATCGGGGAGGTCTGGCGGGAGGATGCAGTGGTAGTCCCGTGGGTTGCAAACAAGCAGGTTGACCTGGCGTTCGAGTTCGACCTTTCCGCTGCGATGATTGCCAGCCTCAATGAGGGAAACTCCAACCGAATCCTGACAACACTGCGCTCGGGCACCAGTCTGTTCCCGGCGGGGCAGTATGGCATATTTCTGGCCAACCACGATATGACGCGCGTAATAACCCAGTTAGTCAACGATGCGCAGAAAGCCAGGGCGGCAGCCTCGTTGTATTTTGTACTGCCTGGCGTGCCTTTTATTTACTATGGCGAGGAGATCGGCATGCATAATGTACCGCCTGATAAATTGTTTCTGCCTCCCATGCAGTGGACTGCCGGGCCATACGCCGGTTTTTCCACAGTGACGCCATGGTTCATGCCGGTTAACGATCCGGTCTTCAACGTCGCCGCGCAGAGCGCCGATCCGGACTCGCTACTCTCGCACTACCGCCGCTTGATCTCCCTGCGCAGCAGTCACCCCGCCCTGCGGACCGGAGTACTGTTTCTGCCATCCACCTTTGATCAGGGCCTGTTTGCCTGCCTGCGGACGAGCGCCGATGAATCTGTGCTGGTGCTGGTCAATCTAACGAACGCGCCAATCCGCGATCATAAATTATCCATTTCTTCCAGCGCACTGCAGCCGGGAGAATATTCCGCCGTCTCATTGCTGGATGAAACGCCCCTGGAAGCCCTGACGGTTTTTGAAGATGGCCACATATACAATTACATTCCCGTGTCGGAGATCCCCCCCTACGCCACCTTCATGATGCAGCTGCAGCCAAAGTGAAAAAGGCAAGAAAGGCCCCGTTTCCTCGAAGGAAACGGGGCCTTTTAATTGATGCTGTCACGTTACTAACGTGATCTACTGTCCGTTTAGGTTTCAAAGCTCAGACCGCCGCTGCGATTGCTGCGCTTTTTGAATTATGCCTTATTGGATAAATTAAGGAATTATGATATAATATGCCGCATTAAAAACCTGAGCAAAAGGAGACAAATGATGAATTGGTTGAAAAAATTCCTGGGCGTGATTTTGCTGGGTGTGCTGCTTGCGGTGCGCTCCACCCCCGGAGCGGGGGCTGAATCAATTGTTGTCTCTCCGCTCGACTGGTATATTGGCACCATCCAGAAGGATATGAGCGGTACCGGCTACTACGATTATGGCATCCACCCGTCCATCGCCGTGCACCCGCTGACGGGCAGCCCGCATGTGACATCCTTTAGTGCCGGGACAGGACTGAAATTTCTGACCAATGCATTTCGATTGGAAAATATTGCCGGCAACTGTAATGGTGGCATCAGCGAACCGCCGGTGCCTTTCATCGGCTGGCACTGTCCCTCAATTGTTACCGAAAGCTCGGAGAATCTCGGCTATGACAGCGCCATCGCCTTCGATGCCAGCGGTAATTACGGGATTGCATACAAGGCCAACGGAAAGTTCACCCTCAAGCGCTATGATAAATATGAATCGCCCACAGGCACTACCGATTATGCGACCACCCTTACCTCCGATCGTTCGTTTGCTTCCGTAGCATATGACAGCTTCGGCACGGCCTTCATTGCGTATGATGGATGGTTCAGCGGCGGCAGCGGATTATATACCTATAGACTGCCCGACAGTAATGGGTATAACTCATATCCTGAAATTGAATATTATGCCGCCCCTTCACTCACTGTTGGTAATAAATTTCCTTCAATTGATGTTACATTCCCCCTCAACATGGCGCGTATTGCCTACCAGACTTTTGCACTCGGGTATCTGAATTATGCTGAAAATGTAAGTAGCGGCACCGAGACATCGTGCCGAAAATCTTACAACGCAAATGTAAATCCGTACTGGAGATGTTTTACAGTCGATGCAACGACAGGCTATGCCAGCTACATATCGCTTTATGCCAGCAAGGACCCACTCTACCCAACGCGCATCGCCTACTACGATACTGGGACTTATAAACTCAAACTTGCCACTAAAACAGGTTCCGGCAACTGCGGTGCAGGCACCGACACCGGGTGGAATTGTGTGGAAATTGATACGATCGGCACCGGCCCATCCACCAGCGAGTTGGGCATATCGTTGGTGGTCGTGGATGGCAACCCGGTCATTGCTTACATTGACAGGGACGATCAAAGCAATAGTATCCTCAAGCTGGCGCGCTATGTTACCAGCGGAGGCAATTGCGGCCCCTCGAACTCATGGTATTGCGAGGTGGTGGATGATGGGAGTGGCACAGACAATCTCGAATCAGCATCACTGGCGTATCACAATGGGATCTATTACATTGCCTATCATGACAAGACTCAGAGGTCGTTGAGGGTTGCTCACACCAAATTCAGTACAGCACCCTCGTTCAGCATGTCATACTCACCCGCCGCCGTACTTTTAGGTAACAAGACACATGTTACCTATACCATCAAAAACAACATGGCCGACAGCATTCTCGGGGGAGTGGCGTTTACCCATAGTTTTGCTGGTTTTACACCTCCAGCCACCTTTGATCCCGCGAGCCTGAGTATGAGCCCTGCATGTGCAGGCACGGTGACGTTTCCTGTGAGCAACCATGCCATCAAGCTGGTCAACGGCATCCTGGGCAAGGGCGCCACCTGTACCATCAGCGTTGACCTGCGGATGGATGTGCTTGGTACTTGGAACAATACAACGTCGTCACTGACTTCTGAAGCAGTGAACGTGCCCGGGGTGACTGCGTTTATTTCGGCGGTTAATCAGATTTTTAATGTATTTCTGCCTCTTGTCCGGCGTTGATGATTTGCCTCCCATTCGTTGTGGGTCTTCTCATCCCCAAAGGGGACCTGACCCTTGGAGTTACCAATGAACGAACCCTCCGCTCCTCTCACTCCTCGCCGTACTGGACTGAAGATCTGGATGATCCTCTCCCAGGTACTGATGGTCGCTACGCTCGTGATCTGGCTGCTGGTGGCCGGACTGTCCGTAATGGCCTTCGACTCGGGTAATACTGGCGAAGCCTGGGCAATCGTGATCGTCGTTTGGTCGTACCCGATCCTCCCCATCGGTTTGATCATCGCCGCGTGGATCGCTTATACAAAACGCAGGAACATCCTGGCGGTGGTGCTATCGGGTTTGTCCTTTGCTCCGCCTATCCTGTGTGTATTGGTCTTAGTGGTTGCTGACTTTGCATGGTTCGCGCAATTTGGCGGACTCGCTCCATTTGGAAAATAAAGCATCGTGAAAGGACAGCCTGCGCTCTACTACGGGTCGGATGATCCCAGGTGCGCTGATAAAAGCCCCTCGTGCTGATCAGAATGAATACATCAATCATACAGTAAAACCTTCCTCTCTGCAACAAAACCATGATATCTTAATTCACCTTTTCCAACCCTTGACAGAACAAGAATATATGTTCTGTAATAGGATTACACGGCAGGGACGGTTCCTTGCCGTATTTAATTTTTACCTCGTAGTACGTGCGCTGCAGCAAGTTTTAAATGATCAATTTTTTTCTCGTTACTTCTTCCTTTTCCCTCCTTTGAGCCCTTCGTGATGAAAACGTCTTCCTTCTTCCTCATCACTTCATCCTTCTCTCTCCTTGGTGTTACGCCTGTCCCCGCACTCTGGGGATCGTGTCCGCTTGCCCCCGCCTTTTGGGGGTCGTGGTGAAAAATGTCTTCCTCTCTCACCTCCCGCCTCCGCTCCACCCTCCGCCGCAGTCCCGTCGCCTGAGCGCATGCCTGCAAGATCGCCCTGCGTTCCTACCAGGTCCAGATCGCCCGTGCCATCAAGGACTCCGTACTCCACCAGCGCGGCCTCACCTTCGTCATCCTCCTGCCTCGCCAGTCTGTCCTCCTATTATGGGGATCGTGGGTATGGGTAGGGGTGGGGGCTATTCGTTTCTCTTTCGTTTTTTTTTTTCGAGTAACGAAATGGTCAAGGCGGCACCTGTCCCCCGCTTGCACCACGGAGTGGCGCAGGAGTATCGGTTGTTTCGGCGCCATGAGGCCCCGAAGCCCGTGCCCTCCCGCCTGTCCTGCGTACGTTGCAGGGCACTGCCCATTCGATCCGCGAATAATTCAAAAAATGGTACTTTAATTTCACTTGTTCTGTCTGCCTGACCGTTGTAAAATGGAGTCCATACAGACCAATTCCTCAGAGTCCGCTGTGAACGAACTGATCGAACGCATCCACCGGGACGGTAAAAACCTCGGCAACGGCATTTTGAAGGTGGATGGTTTTATCAACCACCAGGTCGATCCGGTCTTAATGGAGGCCTGCGGCAGGGAGCTGGCGGCCCGTTTTGTGAAGCTGGGCGCCACCAAGGTGCTGACCGCCGAGATCTCCGGCATCGCCCCGGCGCTCATGACGGCGCGCGGCCTGGGCCTGCCGGTGGTGTATGCCCGCAAGACCCGACCCATCACCATGCCCGGCCAGGTCTTCCTGACGCTGGCACCCTCCCATACCAAGGGCAACCTGGTCGAGTTGATCATCTCACCAGAATACCTGGCAGATCATGAGAGGGTGCTCATCATTGATGATTTCCTGGCCTCCGGTGCCACCATTATGGGTCTCATCCGCCTGGCGCAGACAGCCGGAGCCATGGTGGTTGGCGTGGGGACGCTGATCGAGAAAGCCTTTGAGGGTGGGCGAGCCCTGCTGGCTCCACTCGGCATCCCGGTGGAAAGCCTGGCCTGCATCACCTCGATGGATGATGGTCAGATCGTCTTCGGCGAACCTGGATGAACCTGTCGACCCGTCTCCTGAATACCCCTTTGGGAGGCTGCCTGGCCGGTTGGATCTTTGCCCATATGAGCTTCCTCATTCCTGTGAAACGCTTGCGCGAGACGGATAGCCGGCTGGCTTTCCACCACCCTCAGCCGGCGCATCCCTTTCACGTGCTGCTCGTCCCGAAAAAGGAGCTGCATTCCTTCGCGGACCTGCAGCCGGCTGATCCTTTCGTTGCAGACCTGGTTAGCACCGTGCAGTCCATCGCCGCTGAGTACCAGCTCCCGGCCTACCGGCTGATCGTCAACGCCGGGGAATACCAGGAGTTCTCGCACCTGCATTTCCACCTGGTTTCCGATGTCCCTGTTTCCTGATCCCCTAACATCTGCCCCCTCCCCCCTATGTCTTCCTCCATTGCCATCCTCGACTTTGGTTCCCAGACCGCCCAGCTGATCGCCCGGCGGGTGCGCCAGGCGCACGTTTACTGTGAGCTCTTTCCCTGGGACACCCCCGCCGAAACGGTGCTGAGGCTGAGGCCCAGGGGCTTCATCCTTTCCGGCGGGCCGGCCTCGGTGTATGCCGAAGGCGCCCCGACCCTGCTGCCGTACGTGCTCGAGTCCGGCCTGCCTGTTCTGGGCCTGTGTTATGGGATGCAGCTACTGACCCACGTCCTTGGCGGACAGGTGGCCGAGGCGGTGAAGCGCGAGTATGGCTCGGCCGAAATTCAGGCACTGGTGCCCGGCAGCTTGCTGGATGGGCTGTCCACGGTCTGGATGTCGCACGGTGACCGGATCACGCGCATGCCGGAGGGCTTCCTTGCGCTGGCAAGATCGGCCAACAGCCCGATCGCCGCCATGGGCGATTTCGCCCGCAGGATCTTCGCAGTGCAGTTCCATCCCGAAGTGAGGCACACCCCGGATGGTGAAAAATTGCTGGAGCATTTTGTCCTGGATATTTGCGGGTGTGCGCCTGACTGGACGCCCGCTTCCATCATCGAAGAGAGCCTCAACCGCATCCAGGCACAAGTGGGGCAGGAACGCCTCCTGGCGGCTGTCAGCGGGGGTGTGGACAGCTCCGTGGCGGCCGCGCTGGTGCATAAAGCCGTGGGCGACCAGCAGGTGGCGGTCTTCGTGGATACCGGACTGCTGCGCAAGGGCGAAGCAGAGCAGATCTTAAGCACCTTCCGGGGCCGAATGGGCGCCGAGCTGGTTGCGGTGGAGGCCGGCGGGGAGTTCCTGGCGGCCTTGCAGGGGGTCACCGACCCGGAGCAGAAGCGCCGCATCATCGGAGAGAAGTTCATCCGCATTTTTGAGCGGGAAGCCCGAAAACTGGGTACGCCGAATTTCCTGGTGCAGGGCACCATTTACCCGGATGTGGTTGAAAGCGCCGCGCCGGATCGCAGCCGGGCCGCCCGGATCAAGTCCCATCACAACGTGGGCGGTCTGCCAGATCATATGGCGATGTCGCTGGTGGAACCGCTGCGCTACTTGTTCAAGGATGAGGTTCGGGCGGTGGGCGAGGCGCTCGGCCTGCCGGAAGCGCTGGTCTGGCGGCAGCCCTTCCCGGGACCGGGGCTGGCCGTGCGCTGCCTGGGCGAGGTGACGCCGGAGCGCGTCCAGCGCCTGCGGGAAGCGGATGCCATCTTCATCGAAGAATTATGCTCGGCCGGGCTGCTGGGGAAAGAGGCCGGTACCAGCCAGGCCTTCGCGGTGCTGTTGCCGGTGCGATCGGTGGGCGTGATGGGCGATGAGCGCACCTACCAGGAGGTGTGTGCCCTGCGGGCCGTGCTTACGGATGATTTTATGACCGCTGATTGGTCCCGCCTCCCCTCCGAAGTGCTGGCGCAGGTCTCAAACCGGATCGTTAACGAGGTGCACGGAATCAACAGAGTGGTGTATGATGTTACCAGCAAGCCTCCCGCAACGATTGAATGGGAATGAGTATGGATTACCGCGCTATTCTTGTCCAGACCTGGAAGATAATCTGGAATCATAAGGTCATTCTGGTTTTTGGTTTCATACCGGTTGTGATTCCTGGCATATTCGCCATGCTCATATTCGGGGGGTTGGCGCTTTCGCCTTTGGTTGGTTTGGAAAGCTTTGCTTCCCTGGTTAACGAGTATCAGTTTGCATGGATAGCACTTATTCTGATGGTTGTGCTTCTTTCGATTGCTAGCACCCCCATCGGGTATGCTGGCATCTTGAAAGGGACAGTTCGCGCCTACGACGGGGCAGAAACGGTTACTTTCAAGGAACTGTGGGCGGCTGGCTGGCCTTTCGTGGGTCGTCTTATCGGGATTTTTCTGTCAATCGGGTTGTTTCTCTCCCTCATTACCATGCTCCCGACCTTGGTGGGATTTCTCACTGCCGGCCTGGCTTTTTTGTGCTTCCTGCCATTCTTTTTCCTGGTCATTCCCGTGTCCTTTCTGCTGCAGGCGGCCATGAGTCTTGGAATGTCAGCCATCGTTAGTGGGAACCTGGGTGTGCTGGCGGCACTACAGCGTACCTGGCGGATCTTTCGGGGCTATTTTTGGTCGTTGGTCATGCTGGCATTGCTCCTGTATGTATTGCAGAGTGTGGTGGGTATCCTGATCTCCAGCCCCCTGACGGTCGGGCCGGCATTGTTCGCGTTCCTGGGCTGGAATGACAATATCAGCCTAGCCTCTTTCTTACGGATTATTGGTATCATTGCGATGATCGCTTCCCCGCTGATTTTGGCGATTCTGGGATTTGTCGCCGCCTATGTCCAATCTGCGTGGATGCTGGTCTACCTGGGCCTGACCCGCTCCCCGCAAGCGGTAAACGAGATTCAACCCGTGCCTGTAGGAGCATAGATATGCCTGATGAGATTGAGCCTCGCCGTCCCATCCCGCCCGCCCCGATCCACCCGCTGGCGGCCCTGGCAACCATCGTGCTGGATAACGTCTTTGGCGTGTTTGAGATCATCGACCCGCTGGCGCTTGTTTTGACCAGCCTGGGCGTGGGGGTACTCGGCACGGTGACCACCATGCTGCTCCAGCGTTACCTGGTGAAGGAAAGCTGGGGTGCTTCGGTGGCCAAGGGACTGGTCATGGGCATCATCGCGGGTGTACCCTTCCAGGTGACCGGTACTGCCATTGGCATCCCGCTGCTGGCCTGGGCCGGCCTGCACGAATGGGTCAAGCTACAGCCACCCAAGAGCAAGACGGGACAGATTTCCCCCAGCGATGAGGTCGTGGATGCTGAGGTTGTGGATGCAGAAGTTGTGGATGCTGAAGTCAAGAATGTCAGCGAGTGATCCGGTTATTGGCGAACTGATCGCCCGATATGCGTAAATTTCCGCTCCTTTTGCTCGTTTTTCTGCTGCTTTTCACCGGCTTGAGCCCTGCGGGCGCCCAGAGCCAGGCGGCGCCGCGCCTCAACCTGTACTCCCTGCAGACCGGCAGCTACCCGACCATCAGCGCCGGGCTAAATGTGTTCGACTCAAACGGGAACGTCATCAGCGGCATGCAAGCGGATGCGATCACACTGCTCGAAGACGACCAGCCGCGTCCGCTCAAAACGCTGGAGGAAACCCAGCTGGGGGTGGTATTCGCCCTGGCACTCGACCCCGGTCCGTTCTTCGCTTACCGGGACGCCAACGCCGTCTCGCGTTATGACAAGGTTGTTCAAGTCATAAAGGATTGGCTTGCCACCCACACGGATACCTTGGGGGATGACCTCAGCCTGGTACCCACCTATGGGACCTTATCGGCTCATTTAGAGACGACTGCGGCATTTACGGATGCCCTGGCTGCCTACCAGCCAGACCTGCCAACCATCACTCCCAGCCTGAATACCCTGGCGCGTGCCCTGGATACGGTCTCCGAAAAGACACCCCAGCCAGGCATGAAACGCGCCGTCCTGCTTGTCAGCTCCCCTACCTCAGTGGACGACCTGCCGACACTGCAAAACCTGACCGAGCACGCCGTGGCCCAGCAGGTGCGCGTGGATGTCTGGATCGTGGCTTCAGCAGATTTTTTCTCGGCTCCCGGTGCAACGGCACTTAAAGACCTGGCCATCCGGACTGGTGGGCAGTACACGACATTCTCTGGCGTGGAACCACTACCCAGCCCGGAGGGTACCCTCTCACCACTGCGTCCGACCTACCGGCTGACGTATGTCTCCGGCCTGCTGGCCTCCGGAGAGCATACCCTGGTGGCGCAAGCCAGCCTGGAGGGCGAGACGATCAGCTCGCAGGCCCTGACCTTTGCGCTGGACATCCAGCCGCCCAATGCCATCCTGGTTGCGCCGCCGGAACAGATTGTCCGCCAGGCACCGGATGCCCGTACCACGGTTGCGACCGCCTTCGTTCCGGACCAACAGCCCATTGATATCATTGTCGAATTTCCAGATGGACGCACGCGCCCGTTGGTCAGGACCACGTTGTTTGTGGACGGCCAAAAGGTGGCCGAGAATACCGCCGAACCGTTCGATACCTTCATATGGGATTTGAGCGGCTATGCCACCAGCGGCCAGCATAGCCTCAGCGTGGAAGCAGTTGACAGCCTCGGATTGAGCAAAACCAGTCTGAGTGTGCCGGTATTGGTCACGATCGTCAAACCTCAATATGGATTGCTCCCCTTCCTGTCGCGCAACAGCCTGTGGGTGGCGCTCATTGCAATCCTATTCGCCGGGGCGGTGTTGGGCGTAATTCTGGCCGGGGGACGGATCAGGCGCCGCATGCGCCCGGCGGAACGGAAAGCTGCACTCGACCCGGTCACCCAACCGGTCGCGACTGTCAAAAGCGGCCATAATCTGCGCGTACCGTGGAAACGTCCGTCCAAACCGGCGGAGGCCTACCTGGTACGCCTGAAAGACGATGGCCAGCCCATGACTGCTCCGCCCATCCCGATCAGCACTCCCGAGATTACTTTCGGCTCCGACCCGTTGCAGGTGACGCGCATCCTGGATGATCCTTCTGTTTCCCCCCTGCATGCCAGGCTGCGGGAGCAGAATGGGGAATACATCCTTTCTGATGAAAAATCCGTTGCCGGGACGTGGGTCAACTATGTCGCGCTGACGGCTCCTCAGCGCCTGCAGCACGGTGATGTGTTACAAATTGGAAAGCTCTCCTATCGTTTCATGCTACGCAAGCCGCCCGAACAACCTTCTCCAAAGATCACCCCGACCAAGTGATGCTCCGTACAACGCATGCCCCTTTGCATATTGCTGCATTAACGCATCCCGGCTCGGCCGGGAGGCACAACGAGGACCGCTTCGCCGTTTCATCCTTCCGCCTCAGCCAAGATGACCCCACCCTGTCGGTCTTTGCGATCATTTCAGATGGGATCGGCGGACACCGCGCCGGGGAAATGGCGGCTGAAATAGCAGTGGAAACCATCAGTCACATGGTATCCCTGTCGGATGCCCGCCAGCCCCTGGAGACCCTGGATAATGCCATCCAGGTTACCAGCGATGCGATTGCAGTAAAAGCCAAGGATGACACCCAACGCCTGGGCATGGGTACCACCTGCGCGTGTGCCTGGGTCATTGGCGAGCATTTGTTCACCGCCTCGGTGGGGGATTCCCGCATTTACCTCCTGCGCAGCGGCAGCCTGACGCAGTTGACGGTTGACCATACCTGGGTGCAGGAGGCCGTGGAGCGGGGAATTCTGCAGCCCCAGGAGGCCCGGAAGCACCCCAATGTGCATGTCATCCGGCGTTATCTCGGTTCCCCCAACACCCCCCAAGCAGATATCCGCATGCGGCTGGCAAAAGACGAGAGTGATACACAGTCGCGTTCCAACCAGGGACTGCGCCTGCTGCCCGGCGACCTGCTGCTGCTCTGCACGGATGGTCTGACGGATGTGGTGGAAGACGCCGAGATTGAACCGGCTGTCCACGGATTGGAGCTCCAGCCGGCTGCACAGGCGCTGGTGGACCTGGCCATCTCCCGGGCTGGAAAAGACAATCTGACCGTCGTGTTGATGCTCGTTCCCTGGCAGAAATTGCCGACAAACCAGGATCTGCCGGTAAAAAAGAAAAAAAGGAAGCCCTGGCTATGGGCGTTATTGATCTTGGTTCTGCTTTCAGTGGCAATCGTGGGATTGGCCTGGGTGTTTTTCAAGTTTGACCTTCCGCCTTTTATCATTTCATTACCCACCCTGTAAACCCGAGGAGAAAAGCATGCGCTTTGGCATCATGGCAATGCAATTGGATGCACTTGTTCCTGCGGGTATCCCGGCTGAACAGGTCATGGCAGGGTTAATGGGCTTCAACCATGCCGAGCTGGCAAAAAGCCTGTATGAAAAAGGGTTCAATCCCATCGAACTGGGCGGAGACCTGGGCATGTTCCTGCCGCAGGCCTATACGGTGGAGGCCATCCAGAACCTTGTGGATCTCAAAGCGGAGGGTGTGACATATACCCTGCACCTGCCGCTCTGGTCGGTGGAACCGTCCACGCCGCTGAGGCCTGTCCGCAAAGGCTCAATGGAAGCGCTGGTGCAGACCATTCAAATTTCTTTGCCAATGGAACCGGAGGTGTACGTGCTGCATGCCACCGGAGCACTGGCGGCGGAATTCTACAATATGAAGATTTCCGAGATGGCGCGTACGCTGATCCTGCGCCAGTTCCAGAATGGTGCACGCGAAAGCATACAATCCATCCTGGCCGAAACCGGCCTGCCTTCCCGCAAACTGGCAGTCGAGACGATTGAATTTCCGCTCGATCTGACCCTGGAACTGGCCGAGGAGTTTGATCTTTCGATCTGTCTGGATAGCGGGCACGTGCTGGCAGGCTTCCCGGGTTGGTTCGATTTCTTTGCCGTGCTGGAGAAGGTCCTGCCACGCCTGGCGGAGGTTCATTTGCACGACTCAAAGAAGATGCCGGAGGGCCGGCGCGGCTATGGCGAGGATCACAAAACGCTCGGCCAGGGCGATTTGGAGCTGGGTCGTTTGCTCGACCGGCTTTGCGCGGCAAACTTTACCGGTCCGCTGGTGTTTGAGTTAAACGTAGAGGAAGCGTTGGAATCTTTAGAAGTTATAAAATCTCTTCGCCCTGATCTTCTGAGAAATGCATGATGCAAATGGAAAGATGTACGTCTTATTCCCAACTCTTCGTATTCTTTGTATGAGCAAGGAGTAGCCATGAAAAAAATATCATACCTGAAGATGTTCGTTATCAGCCTGCTGGGCTTCGCTCTGACCTTCTCGTCCAACATCCAGGACCCGCCGTTGATGACCTACAAGGTGCGCCAACTCGCACCGAACCTGCCGAACACCACCCTCGGCATCCTGGGTTTCATTGGTCTGCTGGTGGCGATGGCCGTCCAACCCCTCATCGGCGTATTCTCTGATCGCGCAAAGACAAAACTGGGCCGCCGGCTGCCATTCATCATCGGCGGAGCAGTGCTGATCGCCGCTTCGCTGTTCCTGCTGGCCCTGGCGCCCACTTTGTGGGTCCTGCTGCTGGGTGTCATTCTCATTCAGTTTTCTTCGAATATCCTGCAAGGACCCTGGCAGGCGCTCATCCCGGACCTGGTGCCTGAGTCCCAGCATGGACAGGCCTCCAGCCTGAAGGCGGTGATGGATATCATCGCCACCGTGGTGGCCGGGGCGGTGGCAGGTATTCTGCTGGGGACAAAGGGTCAGCAACTCTTTGGCGATTACGCCATTTACGCCACGGCAGGCGCGCCGGTGGTCATCTTCATCCTGTTCGTCACTTTTACGGCAATCTGGGCGCGTGAACGACCGGGTGCCACCAGTGAGGCGATTGCCTCCCGTTCGGTTGGAGAGGCGCTCAAGAACGCTTTCTATGTCAACTTCCGTGAGAACCGCATTTTCGGTTGGTGGTTTGCCAACCGCATCCTGTTCTGGGGCGCTTTCATTGCGATCAACGCATTTTTGATCAACTACCTGGTGGATGTCATCCGCATGAATGAGGCCGAAGCACAAGGTTTCTACGGCACACTCAAGGTCATCCTGGGGGTTGCCTTGATCGTGGTAGCGCTGGCATCCGGCTGGCTCTCGGATAAATTTGGGCGCAAACCGCTCATGTTGATCGCCGGACTGGTGGCTTTTGCCGGGGCGACGCTGCTGCTGCTGGTGCGCGACCGGACGCTGATCATCGTTGCCGGTGGTATCATCGGCATGGGGATCGGTGCTTTTCTTTCCGCCTCCTGGGCATTGGCCGCCGATATTGTCCCAAAGGCGGAAGCCGCCCGCTACCTGGGCATTGCCAACATCGCCACCTGCATCGGTTCGGGCGTGGCGCGCCTGCTGGGCGGGGTGCTAATCGACCCGATCAACCGGCTGCTCGGCTC
>Ga0209253_10002694_pt1 | contig 15731 bp, 8 predicted proteins | sample FrelakmetBRP12BR_FD_187145 | JGI IMG/M metagenome (GOLD analysis project Ga0209253, IMG submission 187145) | Freshwater lake sediment microbial communities from the University of Notre Dame, USA, for methane emissions studies - BRP12 BR (SPAdes)... | ecosystem: Environmental > Aquatic >...
CTTTGCTCACAGCATAGTCAGATCGGTTTGGATACGGGATCGCGACGTGCTTCTCGCCGCCGAAGTAGGACGAGACATTCACGATGTACCCGCCGGTCAGCTTCATCGGTGGTGCGAGCAGGCGGATCAGCGCATAGTTGCTGAGCAGGTTGGCCTTGATCGTATGCCGCCAGGCGTCGTGGGGCATGTCGATCACCATCTCTTCGGCGCCAGCGATCCCCGCGTTGTTGATGAGGTAGTCGACGCGGGCGAACTTGGCGAGCGTGTGCTCGACCATTCGGCTCCACGAGGCCTCGTCCGACACGTCGCAATCCGGCAGCACTTCGACCCGTGCCTCGGCATCGAGATACCCGGCATCGCGCACCTCGCGCACGATCTGCGCGCGCATGCGCTCGAGCTCGTCGGGTCGCCGGGCGGCAAGCATCACGCGGGCACCGGAGATAGCGAGCAGCCTTCCGATCTGCCCGCCGATGCCGGCGGAGCCACCGGTAATCAGTGCCACCTTGCCCATGTGCAGGCCGAACAGGCTCTCGCTGAATCCGAATCCTCGGGTGTGGACACCGATCGAGCCGGCGAGTCGATCGGGAAGGTAGAGGTTGATCTCCTCAATGCGCTTGGCGCTCCCTAGAAGCCGGGCGACCCAGCCGGCGGCGAAGTCGCGGGCGGCAGGTTCGGCGCTCTTGTACCGTACGAGCTGATTGCACCAGACACGAGCCTGGGGGAGCGGGGAGGGTCCAGTCCGTTCCATTTGCTCTGCGGACGATTCACCCCCGGATTGCGCCGACCCCACCTCGCTTTCATGACGCCAGACGCGGCAGAGCTGCTCGACCCCGGCACGCAGGATGGAGGCGAAGCGGTTGCCATGTCCGTCATCGAGGTTCGTCATGAACAGCACGCGATGCTGGAAATCGCCGCCGACCTCGTTCCAGAATCGTGCGAGCAGCCGGGCCAGGGCAACGGCGCCACCCAGCTCGTCCCGCAAAAGTTGCTGCACCGATGCGTCGTCCGCCTCGGCGAGCAAGACCGGTTTCGCGTCGGTCGCGTGGTTGGTGGTCGGGACACCACGGGCTGGGAGGGCGAGAGCGTGGTGGGGCGCGCCCAGCGCCTCCCGCACAGTATTCAAGGCTTCCATGGCCGCGGACGGCTTGAGCGGATCGAGCTGGCACAGAAGCGGTGGTGGGGCGTCGGTTGGGCGCCCGTAGATGTCGGCGGAGACCGGCCGTCCCACGTTGCGCAGCAATTCCTCCGCGCGATGCAGGGCTTCGGGGTCGCGGAAGCCGATCGCAAGCGTGGCGCGACCAGCGCGCAACACGTCCGCGATGTCGAGCGCGTCCTCGGCCTGGTCGCCGGCGCAGATCAGGATCACCATGCCAGTCGCGTCCACCGCGCGCAGACCGGGACGCGAAGCGAAGGTCGTGCGGCTCTCGGCCGGAACGTCCATGCCGTGCGTGACCTCAAAGGCATGACCTGCGAACGCTGCGGACTCGTCGCTCGCCAGGAATACCGCCGTGTTCGCGACGTCGAGGGGCGTCGGAAAGCGCTTCGCTGGCGCGCCGCCTTCGTCGGGGCGGGTAAGGCGCATCGCACCGAGAATCTCGGCTGCGGTGCTGCCTTCGGCTGCGCCCTTGAGCGCATCCAGCGACTGGAACACGCTGCGCACCCGTTCATCTTCCATCGGGCCGGGGTAGATCGTGTTGAGGCGAATCCCACGCTCGCCAAGCTCATGCGCCAGCCCATCCCCGAGCGCGTTGACGGCGGCCTTGGGCACGACATAAGGAATGCGACCGTAGTACTCAGCCCGGCTGAAGATGGCCGAGACGTTGATGATGCTGGCACCCGCGGCCATGTGCGGCGCGACTGCCCGCGTCACATTCCACGTGATGCCGACCAGGTCGCCGAGCGCCTCCTGCAACGATTCGCCCTCGGGTCCGGTGACCTCATCGGGCGTGAGCGGTATCTCGGTCAACACCCGGCGCGGTCCAAAACTGCCGGCGTTGTTGACCAGCACGTCGATGCGGCCCAGGCGCTGGAGGATTTCGGCGACACCTGCCTGTACCTCGTCCATCTTGCTGCCGTCCATGCGCACTGCTAGCACCCGCTCCGGCGGCACGCCCTCCTCATCCAGGAGGCGGCGCCGATATTCGTTCAGCTTCTCGTGGTTGCGGCCGGTGATCGCAACCGACGCCCCCTCCGACAAGAAACGCCGGGTGATCACTTCGCCGATGTTGCCGGCGCCGCCGGTCACAAGGGCGATCTTGCCTGCGAGGCGGCCAGTCTGGGTCGATGTCATTATTGAATGTCCTCTTGAACGGAGCGCCGAGTCGGCGACGCGGGACCGAGGGGCGCGGGGATTGCAATTAAGGGCATAGCTAAGGATGATGAATCATCGCATGACCGCGACTTGACTGCCAGCGGGGAAAGGGACCGCAACGGAGAAATGCGCGCGACGGTGAGGACCAGGGGGGCGCCGGACGCTGGGGGCCACTTGCGGCGCCCAGGCAGCGGACCGCCGGCCCATTATGGCGGGAAATGGCTGCACGGACCGAGCTTCGGCTGGCTGGCACCTTGTCGCTACGCGTGTTGTCCCTGTCTCACTAATGATCCGGCATATGTCTTGCGTCGGATGTCGGTCGCCATACCACCGTGCCGATGGGACGTCCGAAAGCTGCCCTCGTGTCGGATCCTGCTGAGGGTGCTGGGATCGGCAACCCACCCTGAACATTATACTCTGTGGTAATCCGTGGCCCACGCTCCTCGAGCGCTTCTTCGCCGTGATCACTGAAACGTGCCATCCGCCGCCGCTCGCTCCCTTCCGAAGACACGCGGACGGCACTATTGTCGCCGAAGAGCTCGTGCCGTGATGCGATTTGCATGGTGTATGTTGCTCTGCGGTACCGTTGTCGCGCATGCGGAAGAGATGGCGGCGGCGTTTCCGCTTGCTGACTACCCCCCTCCCTTTGTCCTCGGGGTCCCCTCACGCGCGGACATCCTCCTCAGTCGCGTCAAAGAAGCGGAGGAAGAATGCAACAAGGTCCCGATGACCAGCTTTATCGAGACCGACGGCACACGGATTACTGCTCGCCCCGTCGCCCTCTGCGCATACAAGGAGAGCGACCGTTCATGGCACGTGATCCGACTCGCGATCTCCCATCCGGTCCCCGACGAATACAAGCGGTGCGTCGCAGCCGCTCCCGATGTCGCATCGCGGCGCGATTGTTCGCTTCCCTATCGCGTGCTGACCCCGGATTATCGCGTCGAGCACCTCGCCGGTTACGGCGTTTCGCGGATGATCTTCAACGTCTCGCAAGGCAGTGAGCATCTCGTCGTCTATCGCACGCGACATGTGTGGTTCGACGATGACGCGCTGCAATCAGGTGATCCCGCACGGATCATATCCACCGCGCGCGAGATCAACTACACGCCCTATCATCCCGACTTCTTCGACCGAACCTTGGTGTGGAGCGGACGCGCTTTTCTTCATCTCAGAGCGCGTCACGCCTTGCGGGTGTTGCGCAAGAAAGCTGTTCCGTCCCTGGCATATTCCGGCGAGTACGTCGCGGATGTTGTGCCGGAAGAAACACCCGTCGCGGTCGCGATCATCGAACAAGGCGACGACAAGAAGTTCGGCGAAGATCCGAAGGGGACGGTCGAGGCGGTTTTGATCGAATATGCGCTTAACGGCCGTGAGGCGTTCAAGTGGGCGCAGTCGGCCGCCGGCGCGTTGGGCGCAATGCAATTCACGATGAATACGTATCTGAGCATCGCGAACGAGGCTTACGTCTCGGCGCGATTGGAGCCCGAATTTGAAAAAGGTGCCCGCGATCTCGACAATGCGCTGCGGGCAACCATCTGTCTCATCGACTATGAAGTGAAGAATTTCTCCAACGCCACTGATGTTGCAAGGCTGTTTCGCAACGACCCGCTCTTAGGTGGCATCTATCCCGTTGCCGCGTACAACGGCGGTCATGGCTGGGCCAAGAATCTGTATCGATGGGTCAAGAGCAAGAACTTCGATCTGGAAAATGCTGATGCGGACATGCCGAGGGCGCTGGTGAATCGAAGACAATCTTGTCCTTGCCGCGTGATCAGGACGAGCGTGCGGGGTAAAGATGGGAAACGGACAGTCGTTTCACGCAAGGTCATGCGGGTTATCGAGACAGCGAACACTGAAACGCCGGGCTATGTAAGGAAGTATCTTTACGTCATTAACTATCTGGCGAATCCCGATACGGATGGGTAATTCAGCCAGCCGTCCCTTCGAGCGGAGCGCCCCGTAGCATCGCTTCGCTCGCTGTTGGATCCCCGCGGCGCGTCGCGCTGTCGAAAACAAGATGGAGATCGTACTGCCACCAATGCGGTAACCCGAGTGCAGGTGGTACGAGGAAGCCCTCACGCGGTCGGCCCTTTCTCCGCCACCGGATTGGGTTCCAGCGAATCGGCGGCAGGAGCGACGCTTCGGCTGGCTAACACCTTGTCGATGCGCGTGCCGTCCATGTCGACGATCTCGAACACCCACCCTTCCCACTCCACTTTTTCTCCGGTTCTCGGAACCTTTCCCGACAGGAGCATGACCATGCCACTCAAGGTGTGGTAGCGGCCCTTGTCCTCCTCAGGCACCGCTCGCAGGTGCAGGCGGTCCTTCAGTTCGGGGATGGGGATGAATCCGTCCAGCAGCCAGGAGCCGTCCTCCCGTTGAATGGCCCACGCCTCTTCGGGGGTCGTGGGCTTGAACTCGCCGATGATGGCCTCGAATACGTCCTGCAGCGTAACGAGGCCCTGTACCTCTCCGTACTCGTCGACAACGAGCACGAACTGCACGTGCGACGTGCGGAAATTGTCCAGCAGTTCCATGCCAGTGAGCGTCTCGGGCACGTACACGGCGGGTAGCAGGTCGGCGTTCAGGTCGAGTCTGTTGCCGCGCATGCTCTGCGCAAGCAGGCGCTTGGCCGTCGCGATGCCGAGAATCTCCGTCAGATCCCCGCGACACACCGGGAACCGGGAGTGCTCCGACTGGCCGATCAGGCGCAGGGATTCTTCGATCGGCGCCTCGACGTCCACATATAGGATCTCCGAGCGCGGCGTCATGAGGGACGCCACCTGGCGGTCGTCGAGTCGGAATACGTTACGCACCATTTGCCTCTCCTGGGCCGCAATGACGCCGGCCTCGGAGCCCTCCGCGAGGATGGCCTGAATCTCGTCTTCGGTCACCGTCGGGGCTGTACCTGCTCGCGCGCCCAGCAGGCGCAGCACGAGCTCCGTCGAACCTGCCAGCAGCCGCACGAACGGTTTCGTCAGCGCCGCCAGCAGCAAGATCGGCCGGGCGACATGCCTCGCGATCGCCTCCGGGGCGATCTGACCGAGCCGTTTCGGCACCAGCTCGCCGATAATGATGGTAACGTAGGTGATGACGAGCACGACGAGGCCGGTGGCGCCGATCTCGCTCGCTCGGGGAGGCAGGCCCAGCTCCTGCAGCCAGATCGCGAAGGGCTCGGCGAGGGTGGCTTCGCCGATGATGCCGTTCAGCACCCCGATCGCTGTGATGCCGATCTGCAAAGTCGACAGGAACCGTGTGGGGTGTTCTCCCAGTTCGATAGCTGCCCGCGCGCTCCGATCCCCACTGTCCGCGAGGCATTGCAGGCGCGGTTTGCGTGACGAGACCAGGGCGATTTCGGACATCGCGAAAAAGCCGTTGAGCAGTACGAGAGCAAAGAGCAGAGTGATATCCATGGACGCGGCGCCCTCTTGGCGTGTGCGCAGTAAACCTACTTTAGCGCATCCGAAGGTTCGGTCGTGGCTCGCGGAGCGTGCCTACAGCGAAGTGCCGTGGCTTCACCTCATCGCGCGAAGAGCTCCGCTACCCAGTCCACGAACACCTGCACCTTAGCGGACAGGTGCCGGTTCTGCGGGTACATGATGTAGACGGGCAGCGGCGGCGTGTTCCAGTCTTCGAGTATCCGTGTCAGCCTGCCGTCCGCGAGCGCGTCGTCGACCAGGAAGCTTGGCGCATGCACCACGCCCAGCCCTCCAAGCGCCGCGGCAGCATAAGCTTCGCCATCGTTGAGAGCGACCAGCGCCTCCACCGAGGGGGTGACCTGCTCGCCCGCGCGGCTGTAGCTCCACTCCACGATGCGGCCGGTTTTCGGCATGAAGTAGCGAATGCAGCGGTGCCGCTCGAGGTCGCGGGGATGGGACGGCACGCCGTACCGGGCGAGGTATGCGGGTGTGGCACAGGTGACGAAGGGGTACGTCGCCACGCGCCGCGCGACGAGACTCGAGTCGGCTTGCTCACCGCCGCGCAGCACGCAGTCCACACCTTCCTCCAGCAGATCGACCGGGCGGTCGGTGCAGCCGACCTCGAGCCGGATTTCGGGGTAGCGCTCGAAGAACTCCGATAACGATGGCACCAGCAGCCGCCGTCCGAATGACGAAGGCACGTCCACGCGCAGGCGGCCATGCGGCGCCGTGCGCGTGCGCGTGAGCGCGCTTTCCGTATCCTCGATTTCCGCGAGGATGCGCACGCAGCGCTCGTAGTAGGCGGCGCCGTCGGCGGTGACGCTCACGCGGCGCGTGGTCCGGTTCAGAAGCTTCGTCCGCAGATGGGCCTCCAGGCCCTGGACCAGGGTCGTGACCGACGCCTTGGGCAGGCGCAGCACGTCCGCGGCGCGCGTGAAGCTGCCCGCATCCACGACCTGCACGAATACCTGCATGGCCTGCAATCGGTCCACGGCCCAGGCCCTCTTATACGATCGTAGCCGTGATTCTAATTGTTCAGACATGTGAATGGTTAATTCCGATCCCTCTTGTTTATCCCGAAATATCGAATGACTACTCTGCAGGAATGTCACGCTCCCTCACCGTCTTCCGGGAGCAGATTCATGCTGAACAAAGCCATCGTTGCTGCTTTTCTTGCGACTACCGCGGCCGCTTTCGGAGTCGAAGCCGCCCAGCCCGAGACGCTGCGCTGGGAGGTGAGTCAGCCGGCGCCGGACCGGGCGGAAGGCCCGGCCGGGCGTCCGCTCGGGACCGTGGACACTTCACCGAGGACCGGATGCGGGCGCCCGCGCACCGTCCGCGCCTGACTCGGGGCGCCGGCCGGACACTATGATGCAGGCGCGGACTCCCGCGCCCGGCGGTTCACACGCCACCTCGGTCGCGCTCGTGACGAGCGTATTCCGCAGCCACGATTACGACCTCTGCGTCCGGCTCTATACCCCCAGCCGCATCCGCTGCCCCGGCGCGCTCGTCATTCTCTTCCACGGCGGCGGGTTCTTGCGCGGCGGCCTCGAGGCAATCGCTGCAACGGCGCAATCCATGTCGATGCGCCTCGGTCTGCTCGTTGCGACGCCTGAGTACACGCTTGCCTCCGTGCGCCCCTTTCCCGCGGCGGCCGAGGATGCGTATGCCGCGCTGGTATGGGCGAACACCGCGGGGCGGCACCGCGGGTGGGATGCCAGGCGCATCGTGGTCGCCGGGGAGGAGGCCGGCGGCAATCTCGCCGCGGCTACGGCAATGATGGCGCGCGACCGTGGCGGCCCCGCGCTCGCGGCCCAGATCCTCGTCGGTCCCATGCTCGACCCGAGCCTGAGCTCGCCCTCCATGCAACGGTTCGTGGCGAGCGCGACCGACACGCCGGGTGTCTGCGGGGCGTGCTACCGCACCTATCTGCCCAACGCCGCCGACCGCCTGCACCCCTACGCCGCGCCGGCATCTTCGACGCGGCTGGCGGGCCTCGCACCGGCGCTGATCGTCACCTGCGACGGCGATCCGCTGCGCGACGAGGCTGAGCTCTATGGCACGAAACTCATCGCCGCCGGTGTGACAACCCAGGTCTCGCGCCTGCCGCGCATCGAAACCGTCGCGCACTGCTGGACCGATGAGACGTGGGCCGTGATCGACGGTTTTCTGCGTCCGCGGCTCGCGAGTCCAAATGGTTCCCCGTAATGATCGATCCACGCTCCGCCATGTGCATCCAGAATGCTCTCGCTGCCTCGTCTCGGCGGGCGCTGCAAGCGGTCGCCATCGTTGTGCCGCTCGTGCTCGTCGCCTGCAACAAGCCTTCCGGTCCGCCGCCCGGGCCACCACCCGGTCCGCCTCCGGTGAGTGTGGCGGCCGCGGTGCAAAAGGAGATCGTCGAGACCGACGAGTTTCCGGGGCGAATCGAGGCGATCGACGAGGTCGAAGTGCGCGCCCGGGTCACCGGTTATATCCAGTCGGTGCATTTCAAGCCCGGCGCCGAGGTGAAGAAGGGCGATCTCCTGTTCCTGATCGATCCGCGACCGTTCGAGGCAGCTGTATCGCAGGCACAGGCGACGCTCGTCAGCACGCGTGCCCAGCTCGACCTTGCGCGGACGGTGCTCGCAAGGAACCGGGCCCTGCTCGCTGAGCGCGCGACCTCGAAGCGCGAGTACGACGAAGCGGCGGCGGCGGTGCGCAGCCTCGAAGCGCAGCTCCGCGCGAATCAGGCAGTGCTCGACACCGCGCGGCTCAATCTGTCGTACACGCGCGTGACGGCGCCGGTGTCGGGCCGCGTCAGCAAGGCAGAGATCACACCCGGCAACCTGGTCCAGGGCGAGGTGCCGAACTCGCCGCTGCTCACCACGGTGGTGTCTACCAACCCGATCTACGCATCGTTCGAAGTCGACGAGGCGGCGTTCCTCAAGTACATCGGCAAGAGTCGCGGCGCCGCGTTGCCGGTTGCCGTCGGGCTGGCCAACGAATCGGGCTTTCCGCACGAAGGGCGGCTCGAGTTCGTGGACAACCGCGTCGATCCGCAGAGCGGCACGGTGCGCATGCGAGCGGTGCTCGACAACAAGTCGGGGCGGTTCACGCCGGGACTCTTCGCGCGTGTCGAACTCGGCAACGCGACACAGCCGCGCGCAGCGGTGCTGGTGGCAGATCGGGCCATCGGTACGGATCAGAGCAAGCGGTTCGTGCTGGTCGTGAACGGCGACAACACGGCCGCGTATCGCGAAGTGAAGATCGGCCGATTGGTCGACGGACTACGCGTCATCGAATCGGGCCTCAAGCCGGGCGAGCTCATCGTCGTCAACGGCCTGCAGCGCGTGCGCCCCGGGGCGCCGGTCACGCCCGAGCAGGTGCCGATGGACGCCTCCTCCGGCAACGGCCGCCCTGGCGCGGCTGCGGCGAGCTGAGGCGATGAACATCTCGCGCTTTTTCATCGATCGGCCGATCTTCGCGGGAGTGCTGTCGGTGCTCGTCTTCCTTGCGGGGCTCATCTCGATCTTCATTCTGCCGGTGAGCGAATACCCGGATGTCGTGCCGCCTTCAGTCGTGGTGCGCGCGACGTACCCGGGCGCCAACCCCAAGGTCATCGCCGAGACCGTCGCCGCGCCGCTCGAGGAGCAGATCAACGGCGTCGAGAACATGCTCTACATGGAGTCGCTCGCGACCACCGACGGCGTGCTTCAGCTCACGGTCACTTTCAAGATCGGCACCGACGTCGACCTCGCCGAGACGCAGGTGCAAAACCGCGTGCAGCGCGCGCTGCCGCGGCTGCCGGAAGAGGTGCGGCAGATCGGTGTGGTCACGCAGAAGAGCTCGCCCGACTTCGCGATGGTGGTGCACATCCTGTCGCCCGACGAGCGCTACGACGAGCTGTATCTGCGCAACTACGCAGTGCTCAACATCAAGGACAACCTGCAACGCATCCCCGGCATGGGGCAGGTGATGGTGTTCGGTGCGGGGGATTATGCTATGCGGGTGTGGCTCGACCCGCAGAAGCTCGCGAGCCGCAACCTCACTGCGACCGACGTGGTACGGGCGCTCCGCGAGCAGAACAAGCAGGTCGCAGCAGGAGTGGTCGGAGCCCCGCCGGCGGCCAAGAATACCGACTTCCAGCTCTCGGTGAACACGCGGGGGCGGCTCGTGACCGAGGAGGAATTCGGCGACGTTATCATCGCGACTTCGCCGGAGGGCGGCGTGCTGCGCTTGAAGGACGTCGCGCGCATCGAGCTCGGGGCTGGCGAGTACGCACTGCGTTCGCTGCTCAACAACAAGCCGGCGGTCGCGATCGCGATCTTCCAGGCGCCGGGTTCGAACGCGATCCAGCTCTCCAACAACGTTCGCCGGGCGATGGCGGAGATGAGCCGCGATTTCCCGACCGGCGTGGCGTACGACATCGTCTACGACCCCACCCGGTTCGTGCAGAAGTCGATCCAGGCCGTGATCGAGACGCTGCTGGAGGCGATCCTGCTCGTCGTGCTAGTCGTGATGGTGTTTCTGCAGACCTGGCGGGCGTCGATCATCCCGTTGGTCGCGGTGCCGGTGTCGATCGTCGGCACCTTCGCGTTCATGCTGCTCTTCGGGTTCTCGATCAATACGCTCACGCTGTTCGGCCTCGTGCTTGCGATCGGCATCGTCGTCGACGATGCGATCGTGGTAGTCGAGAATGTCGAGCGCAACATTGAGCTCGGCTACGATGCCAAGACCGCGACCTATCGCGCGATGCGGGAGGTGAGCGGCCCCATCATTGCGATCGCGCTGACGCTCTGCGCGGTGTTCGTGCCGATCGCCTTCGTGTCGGGGCTGACCGGCCAGTTCTACCGGCAGTTCGCGCTCACGATTGCGATCTCGACGGTGATCTCCGCGTTCAATTCGCTGACGCTGTCGCCAGCGCTCGCGGCGCTGCTGCTTCGCCCCCACGACGCGCCGAAAGACTGGCTCACGCGCGCGATGGACCGGTTACTGGGAGGTTTCTTCCGGTGGTTCGACCGCACCTTCAAGGCGAGTGCCGCGAAGTACCAGGGGGCGGTGGCGCGCGTGCTCGACCACAAGGTCATCGCGCTGATCGTTTACGCCATCCTCATCGCGCTCACGTGGTTCGCGTTCCAGCGCGTGCCGCAGGGCTTCGTGCCGAGCCAGGATAAGCAGTATCTCGTCGGGTTCGCGCAACTGCCGGACGGAGCGTCCCTCGACCGCACCGAGGATGTCATCCGCCGCATGTCTGAGGTCGCGCTGAAGACGCCGGGTGTCAAGGACGCGGTCGGCTTCCCCGGCCTGTCGATCGCCGGCTTCACCAACGCGCCGAACGCCGGCATCGTCTTCTTTGGTCTCGACGAGTTCGCAAAGCGCAAGTCGCCAGAGCTCTCGGGCGGCGCCATCGCCGGGGCGATCAATCAGCGGCTGGCCGGCATTGAGGACGCGTTCATCGCCGTATTCCCGCCACCTCCCGTCAATGGGCTTGGCACCATCGGCGGGTTCAAGCTGCAGATCGAGGATCGCGGCGGGCTCGGCGACGAGGCGCTCTACAACGCGATGAAGGCGATGCAGGGGAAGGCCTGGCAGACCCCCGAGCTCGCCGGCGTGTTCTCCAGCTTCCAGATCAACGTGCCTCAGCTCTACGCGGATGTGGACCGCGCCAAGGCGAAGCGCATGGGCGTTGCGCTCAACGACGTGTTCGAGACCATGCAGATCAACCTGGGCTCGCTCTACGTAAACGACTTCAACCGCTTCGGCCGTACCTACCGCGTGGTGGTGCAGGCGGACGCGCCGTTTCGCTCCCGTGCGGAGGACATCGTGCAGTTGAAGACGCGCAACAACAAGGGGGAGCTCGTGCCGCTCGGTTCGGTGCTGCGCGTCAACGCGAGCTTCGGTCCCGATCGTGCGATCCGCTATAACGCGTTCCCGTCTGCCGACCTCAACGGTGCTGCCGCGCCGGGTTTCAGTTCGGGACAAGCGCAAGCCGCGATCGAGCGCATCGCGCGCGAGACACTGCCGCGCGGCATTACATTCGAGTGGACCGACCTCACCTATCAGGAGATCCTTGCTGGCAACACCGCGGTGCTCGTGTTTCCCCTGTGCGTGCTGCTCGTGTTCCTCGTGCTCTCGGCGCAGTACGAGAGCTTCAAGCTGCCGCTCGCCATCATCCTGATCGTGCCGATGTGCCTGCTCTTCGCGATTTCGGGGGTGATCCTGAGCGGGGGTGACAACAACATCTTCACGCAGATCGCGCTCTTCGTGTTGATGGGGCTCGCGTGCAAGAATGCGATCCTGATCGTCGAGTTCGCGCGCGAGCTCGAGATGAGGGAGTCGGCGCACGATCCGGTGCGCGCCGCGCTCGAGGCCTGCCGCATGCGGCTGCGGCCGATCCTGATGACTTCGTTTGCGTTCATCATGGGCGTCGTGCCTCTCGTGCTCTCTACCGGCGCCGGCGCGGAGATGCGGCACGCGATGGGTGTGGCCGTCTTCTGGGGCATGCTCGGCGTGACGTTCTTCGGCCTCTTCCTGACCCCAGTCTTCTACGTGCTGTTGCACCGTCGGCAAAAGGGCCGGGCGCACGTTGGAGCAACGCGCGCGCCGGCACCCGATGCGGGAGGTGCGCGATGAGGCTGCGGGTCACATGGCTGAGTCTTGCGGCACTGGCTGCGGCCTGCTCGCTCGCGCCCGAGCTCAAGCAGCCGGAGATCGAGGTGCCGGCCCGCTTCAAGGAACTGCCGCCAGAAGAGCGGGGCGCCTGGAAGCCGGCGCAGCCGGCCGAAGACCTGCCGCGCGGGCAATGGTGGAAGGTGTTCAACGATCCCGTGCTCGACCGGCTGGAGGAGGATGCACTCGCCGCCAACCAGAACCTGCAGGCCGCCGCCGCCCGTGTGGCGCAGGCGCGCGCGCTGGTCGGCGTGGCGAAAGCCGACCGCATTCCGCAGGTGAATGCCGGCTTCGGGCCGTCACGCATTCAGCCCACTGGGGTCTCACTCGGTCTGCCACCCGGCGAGTTCGTCGATCCCTACACGGCGTGGCGGGCGCTGCTCACGGTGAGCTACGAAGTGGATCTATTCGGGCGCGTCTCGGATACGATCAACGCGACGCGCAGCGACTACGAGGCGAATGTGGCGACGTTCCGGTCGGTGATGCTCGCGCTGCAGGCGGACGTGGCGCAGACGTATTTCGCGCTGCGTGCCACCGACGGCGAACTCAGGATCCTGCGCGAGACGGTCGGCTGGCGCGACGAAAGCGTGCGACTGCTGCAGAAGCGCTTCGACCTGGGTGACATCAGCGAGCTCGATCTGGCGCGCGCGAAGACGGAGGCGGCGAACGCGCGCACCGAAGCCATCGGGCTGGAGCGCCGGCGTGGCGAGCTCGAGCATGCACTCGCGGTGCTGCTTGGCAAACCGGCCGAGGCGCTCGCCCTCGAAGTCGCCCCGCTCGTGAACAACTTGGCGGTCATCCCGCCCGGTTTGCCCTCGGAGCTCCTCGAGCGACGGCCAGACATCGCCGCGGCGACGCGGCAGATGGCGGCCGCCAACGCGCGCATCGGCGTCGCCAGGTCTGCGTTTTTTCCGGTGCTCCGTCTGACCGCGCTCGGCGGGTACGAGTCGGCGGACCTCGCGGACCTCTTCAACTGGTCGAGCCGCACGTGGCTGCTGGGTCCGCTGATTGGCACCATTCTCACCGCGCCAATCATCGACGGCGGCCGCAACCGCGCCAACCTCGAGCGGGCCGAAGCAGCGCTGGAGGAATCGGTCGCGATCTACCGCCAACAGGTGCTCGTCGCGTTCGCCGAGGTCGAAGACAATCTCATCGCGCTGCGCACGCTCGACGGGCAGGCGCAATCGACGCGGGATGCGCTCACCGCCGCTGCGCGTGCGTCTCGCATCGCGCAGGTGCGCTACGACATGGGGGCGACCAGCTACCTCGACGTCATCGAGGCGCAGCGCACCCTGCTCGCGGTGCAGCGCTCCGATGTGCAGATTCGCGGCGCGCGGGCGAATTCGACGGTTGCGCTCATCCGCGCGCTCGGAGGCGGGTGGGATGCGCCAACGACGGTGTCAGCCAATGATCGCTGAGCGGGCGGGTCGACGGTTACCGTCTGCAACCCGTGGAGAAATGGGGTGTGTCGCGCATAGGCCCGTAGGCCCACGTTAGTGGAGCGGGGAGTTTACAGTCTTCGTACGCGTGCCCGACGCGGCGACCACACCACGAAGCTGCGGTGGAGAGCGTCCGCCAATCGAGACACCAGTGCGAGGCCTGCCTTGGGTAGCGTCTCGCCGACTCCCGACAACGCAGGTACAGCACGCCCACGCTGTCCGGCTGCCCACCGGCGAATACGGGTTGGCCAAAGTCCCGGTCTTCCGTGATCAGCACCCGCCGCTCACGTCGGGCCGGCACCAGAACGTCCCGACCAGGCGCCCCACGCGAGATGTTTCGGGGACTCTGCCAGGACATCATGCTCTGCCTCCCGCAGCGCGGTCACAACCCGGTGATCAGAGCTTTCGTCCGCTACAAACCTCATGCGACGGGACCAATCAGTCCGCGGCGGTCGAGTCGATGGTTTCGACATGCGCGATCGCGTCGGCGCATGCGGGTCTCGTCGCAGCCCCTCGCGTAGGGGTGCGCCGCATTAATGGGGTCCCTTTGTCCACTCGTCCCCTTTGTCCACTAATCGCGCAATGCGCCTTGTTTTCATCTTGTTACGCTGCTGTTCTTGCCGAAGAGATTAGCTCCAAATGGGACCAGGCCTGATCCCTTTCGTTTTCATACAAACATGATCAAAGCTGGGTCTATACTTCCCCATGGCACTTTCTGTATCTGGAGCTGACGGAGGTCAATCATGAGACAGCAAGAACTCTTGTTGGGGTGTCTTGTCGTTACTATGGGTACCGGAGTGAACACGTTTGCTGCTGAGAGCGGTGCTCATTGGGCAAGCGAGGATCGGGAGGCAGCGGGGGCGGGTGCTGCTTACAGTCGAGAAGGGCGGTCATCGACAAAACCGATGCCTTGGTACGAGGGCTCGGGGACTTACAATGGTGCCGAGGCGGGACAGCCGACGGCGAGCAGGTTGAGCGACAGTCCCTGTCCGATCGCCTGGCCGAACTTGATCACGATGAGCTTGCACGCGTAGAAGGCGCCCTGCCGTTCCTCGCCGCGTCCTCGGCGCGGGCGGCGCCGGCCGGGCAGTCCCGGCGGTTCTCCGTCCGAAATGGCCCGCGTTGCGGGCCGATCGGGACGCAGAACCCAGGGAGCCGGACGGAGCGCACGGAGAACGGCCTACGTTGTGGCGGTCCGGGGGGAAGGGGACGCAGATGGCCGGTGCGCTCGAGGGGATCCGGGTCGTCGACCTGTCGGCGGTGGTGTCGGGCCCCATGGCCACGACCCTGCTGGCCGATCAGGGCGCCGACGTCGTCATGATCGAGCAGTGCGGGCGGCCCGACACCATGAGGGTGGCCGGGCCCCAGCACGAGGGGCTGGCCGCCGGGTGGGCGGTGCTGAACCGCAACAAGCGGGGCATCGCCCTCGATCTCGACGACGAGCGGGGCAAGGCGGTCCTGTGGGACCTGCTCGGTGACGCCGACGTGTTCGTGCAGAACTTCCGGCCCGGCGCGATCGATCGCATGGGGTTCGGCTACGAGGCGGTGCGGGCCGTGAACCCGGGGATCGTCTACCTGTCGATCAGCGGGTTCGGGCCGGACGGGCCGTACGCGGCCAAGCGGGTGTACGACCCGATCATCCAGGCGGTCACCGGCATCACCGACGTGCAGGGTGACGCCGATGGCTCGCCGGCCCTCCTCAAGACCATCGCCTGCGACAAGGTGAGCGCGGTCTACGCGGCCCAGGCGGTGACGGCCGCGCTGTTCGCCCGCGAGCGGGGTTCGGGGGGCCAGCACATCGAGCTGGCCATGATGGACGCGGCCATGGGCTGGATGTGGCCGGAGGCCTTCTACAACCAGACGTTCGTCGACCATCCCGGGCGGATGCCCGAGTTCGCCAGCTTCTACCGC
>Ga0209253_10002695_pt1 | contig 15731 bp, 14 predicted proteins | sample FrelakmetBRP12BR_FD_187145 | JGI IMG/M metagenome (GOLD analysis project Ga0209253, IMG submission 187145) | Freshwater lake sediment microbial communities from the University of Notre Dame, USA, for methane emissions studies - BRP12 BR (SPAdes)... | ecosystem: Environmental > Aquatic >...
GCCCAGAAACTGCATGTAGGCTTCGCGCAGATCCTCGCCCTGTGTCCTCTTCTTCAGGCGCATCACCGTGGCGTCGAGCTCTTCGGGCGGCGTCTGTCGCAGAACATCGAAGAGTGTCGGCCGGTCGGCATGGCGCGAGAACATTCCCAGCAGATTTCTAAGGGTATCCACGTGCTTTCCTGTGTTCGATGCTGCGCCACACCGGTCGAGCAACATCCGGGCCCACGTGGAACATGCAATGCCATTGCTTTGTCGTCCGGGCATCGGTGCCGCCTGTCGGAACAGCCCTTCACGTGCAGCCGGACAGGGTCCTGGTAGGGCAAACCGCGCGCCGATTTGGTACTCTTACCAACGTGGACGTTCGCCCACGCATCCTCCACGCCGCCCTCGGGCTGCTCGCCGGCGCCGGTGTCACCGAGCTCACGCAGCCGAAGGTGAGCCGCGCCGCTGGCGTCTCGCAGAGCCACCTCACCTACTACTTCCCCACGCGCGCGGCACTGCTGCTCGCGGTCGCGGAGTATGCGCTCGAAAGCGCCGCTGCGCGCTTTCGCGACGCGATGGAGCGCGCGATCAGGGACCGCGTCGAGAGCGGCGCGGGCGCCATCGAGGGTCTGTTCACCGACAAGCGCATGGTGCGCGTGATGCTCGGGCTCATCGTGGCTTCGGACGAGGACCGCAAGATCAAGGCCTCGCTGCGCGAGTTCATCGGGCGCGTTCGCGACGCACTTCGCGCGGTACTCGGCGAGATGAGCCTGCCGAACGACGATGCCACCGTCGCAGCGCTGCACGCGACCGCGGTCGGCTGTGCGGTTCTGAACCTCGCGCGCGACAATGAGCAATCGCGCCGAGAGGTCGCCGCGACGATGCGCATCGCACTCGCGCGCCTCGCCACCGAGAAGGGAGAATCCCTTGCGCGGAAGCGGAAGTAGTGTCGTCATTGCCTGTGCCGTGCTGGCGCTTGCCGCATGCAGCGACCGGCCTGCGAGCACGTTCCAGGGCTACGCGGAGGGCGAGTATGTGCAGGTCGCCTCGCCCTACTCCGGTTCGGTCGAAAAGCTCGCCGTCGCGCGCGGCAACCAAGTGGACGCGGGGGCCACGCTCTTCGTTCTCGAGCATGGCGTCGAACAGGCTGCGGTGGATGCCGCCGAGGCGCGCGTGCGCACGGCCGAGGCGCGCATCGCGAACCTCGCGGTAGGCAGACGCAAGCCGGAACTGGACGTCATCCGGGCGCAAGCCGAGAGCGCCGCGGCGGCTCTCAAGCTCGCTCGCATCCAGCTCGCACAGCAGGAGAAGCTCTTCGTCTCCGGATTCGTTTCGAAGGAGCGACTCGATGAGGCCCGCGCAAACTGCGACCGCGGCACGGCGGCGCTGGAAGAGATGCAGGCGCAATACCGTGCCGGAGTGCAGAGCCTCGGTCGCACGCCCGAGATCGACGCCGCACGTGCGGATCTCGAAGCGGCGCGTGCCGATCTTGCGCAGACAAAGGTGAAGCTCGAGCACAAGACCGGTATCGCACCGGCCGCCGCGCTGGTGCAGGACACTTTCTATCGTGAAGGCGAATGGGCCGCCGGCGGGAGCCCTGTCCTGAGCCTGCTGCCCCCGACGAACATCAAGGCGCGCTTCTTCGTTCCCGAGCCGGTTGTCGGGACGCTTCGCATGGGCCAGGCGGTGAGCCTCGCGTGCGACGGCTGCGGCGCGCCGATCGCGGCGAAGATCACCTATATCTCGCCGCAGGCCGAGTACACGCCGCCGGTCATCTACAGCCGCGACTCGCGCGCGAAGCTCGTGTTCATGATCGAGGCGCGGCCCGCCCTCGCCGATGCGACGCGGCTGCATCCCGGCCAGCCGCTCGACGTCTCGCTGCAGGCGCCGTGAACGCATCCAACGCACCCGAGTTCGTCATCGACGTGCGGGGGCTCAACAAGCACTTCGGCGAAAAGCACGCGGTGCGCGACCTGACGCTCAGCGTGCGCCGCGGCGAGATCTACGGCTTCCTCGGGCCGAACGGCAGCGGCAAGACCACGTCGATCCGCATGCTGTGCGGCCTCCTTACGCCCGACAGCGGCAGCGGCACCTGCCTCGGCTACGACGTGCTTCGCGAGACCGCCTCGATCAAGCGTGAGGTCGGCTACATGACGCAGCGCTTTTCTCTCTGGGAAGACCTGACCATCGCCGAAAACCTTGCGTTCGTGGCCCGTATGTACGAAGTGTCGGACCGTGGCCGCGCGGTGAACGAAGCCATTGCGGACCTCGGCCTGGGCGACCGGCGCAACCAGCTCGCCGGCGAGCTCTCGGGCGGGTGGAAGCAACGGCTCGCGCTCGCCGCCTGCCTGCTCCATCGGCCGAAGCTCCTCCTTCTGGACGAACCCACCGCCGGCGTCGACCCGAAGGCCCGGCGCGACTTCTGGGAAGAGATCCACGGCCTCGCGGCCAACGGCATCTCGGTACTCGTCTCGACGCACTACATGGACGAGGCCGAGCGCTGCCATCGCCTCGCCTATATCGCGAACGGCCGGCTGCTCGCCACCGGCACGGCGCGGCAGGTCGTCGCGCAGCAGCAGCTTTCGGCCTGGACGATCAGCGGACCGGATCTCGCCGAGGTGGTAGAGCGCGTCCGCGGCAAACCTGGCGTGGATCACGTCACGCCCTTCGGCGCCACGCTGCACGTCACCGGCCGCGACGGCGCGGCACTCGAGCGCAGCATCGCCGAGCTCGCACTCGGGCCGCAGAATCGGGTCGAGCGCATCGACGCCGGGCTCGAGGATGTCTTCATCAGTCTCATGACGCAGGCGGCGGACACCCGGCAATGAGTCCGACCGCCTTCTCCTTCTCGCGCTGGATCGGCATCGTCGTGAAGGAGTTCATCCAGCTCAAGCGCGATCGGCTCACCTTCGGGATGATCATCGGCATCCCGGTGCTGCAGCTCCTGCTGTTCGGGTTCGCGATCAACACCGACCCGAAGAACCTGCCCACCGCCGTCTTCTCGGCCGATGCAAGCGTCTTCTCGAGAAGCTTTGTCGCCGCGCTCGCAAACACCGGCTACTTCCGCGTCGTCAGCATGCCGCCGAACGAGGACGAAGCCGAGCGACTGATCGCCGAAGGCGACGTCCAGTTCGTCATCACCATCCCGGCGGACTTCAGCCGGAAGCTTGCGCGCGGCGAGACGCCGCAGCTCCTCGTCGAAGCGGACGCCTCTGATCCCACCGCCGTGTCCAACGCCGTGGCCGCCGTGCAGCGCATCGCCCCGACCGCCCTCGCGCGCGACCTCGCCGGTGTGCTGGGCCGCGAGAACCCACCGCCGCCTCCGGTCGACGTGCGCATCCAGCGCCGCTACAACCCCGAAGGGGTGACCGCCTACAACATCGTACCGGGACTGCTCGGCACCATTCTCACCATGACGATGGTGCTGATGACTGGGCTTGCGATCACCCGCGAGCGCGAGCGCGGCACGTTCGAGAACCTGCTCTCGACGCCGGCGCTGCCGTTCGAAGTGATGACCGGAAAGATCGTGCCCTACATCCTGATCGGTCTGATCCAGGTCGTGTTGATCTTGCTCGCCGCGCGCTACGTCTTCAACGTGCCGATGCAAGGCAGCCTGGTGCTGCTCTTCGGCGTGGTGCTGCTCTTCGTCGCGGCGAACCTGACGCTCGGCATCACGTTCTCGTCGATCGCGCGAAATCAGCTCCAGGCGATGCAGATGACATTCTTCTTCTTCCTGCCGTCGATCTTGCTCTCGGGCTTCATGTTCCCGTTCCGCGGCATGCCCGAGTGGGCGCAATGGGTCGGCAGCCTTCTGCCCCTCACGCACTTCCTGGTGCTCGTGCGCGGCATCCTGCTCAAGGGCAACGGCCTGGTGGTCCTCTGGCCGCAGATCTGGCCGATCCTCGCGTTCATGGTGGCGGTCATCCTCGTTGGCCTCCGGTTCTACCGCCGCACGCTGGATTGACGCATTGACCGCGGAGGAAGCGACGCCGACGAGCGGCGATCCTCGAGATCGGGGAGCACGAGAGGGGGTACCTCCTCGTAGCGTGCAACGCTCGCGCATCAGCGTCGCGCGCGACGAAGAGGCTTTCGCCGCGCGATCACGACGAAGACCAAGCTTCCTTATGCCGAGGCGCTCGGCAACCCGTCCATCAACGTCGTCGACATCGAGCCCATCGCCGCCATTGCGCACGACGCCGGCATCCCGCTGCAGGCGCGAGCCGGCGTGACGCCGGACATGATCAGGATGTCGATCGGTCTCGAGACGCTGGGCGACATCCTCCAGGATATCGACCAGGCCCTGCACGCCGCCGCGAAAGTGTGAGCAACCCAACGCGTTTCGCGATCAAGCGCCTGGGCTCGCGCCGCTCACCTCGATGGACGGGCTGAGCGAATTCGGGAAGCGGCCCCCAGAGGACTGGCGGGGGCCACATGCGCTGGAACTGCAAGCCAGCGTCCGCGCCGCGATTGATCGCCGACGTTCGCCTCGCTTCAGTTCCAGCGTCCGCTGGTGCCGCCAAGGCTGAAGCGGCCGGCGCCGAGCAGCGCGACCGCGAGCGCACCGAACAGGAACAGCCCTTGGAGCTCTAGCGCCCACCCGCCGGTCTTCCCAAGCTGGGTAAGCTGTCCCATGTGCGCGAGCCACACCGCAATGATCATGTTGATGACCACGACGAGTGCCGCGGGACGCGTCCAGAGGCCGATGATTATCAGCACGGGCGCCACCACCTCGCCGACGTACACCAGGTAGCCAAAAGCCGATGGCAATCCGGACTTCGCGACCAGACCGAGAATCGCGTCCGGGCCGTCGATGATCTTCGCGATGCCGTGCAGGAGCATCAGCACGCCGACCGAAATGCGCAGTACGAGTTTTCCCAGATCCTCTCGAACAGCCATGGCACCCCCCGTGTCGTCCTATGCCGCCATTCTAGTTTAATGTGGTGTTCCGCTGATTCGTGGTGAGAAGACCGCCGAGCGCATTCGAACCCGCGCGCACGATTCGGCGTTGCGGTGCTCGCCAGGTGCCCAGCCCGACTGCGCGCCGGGCCTCGTTCCGCGCGATTTTCGCGAGCACGGAGCGTAGGATCAGCATGAGCAACGGACCAGCGCAGCGCCACACTGTCGCGGAGTGGCGCCGATCTGCGAGAATCCCCGAGGTCGCGATCGAGGAGAACAAGATGCGCGTGTTTCAGATCCAGGGCGATTGGGGGATGGATCACCTCCAGGTCGCAACACGACCCGATCCCAAGCCCGGGCCCGGGCAGGTTCTGCTGCGCATGAAGGCGGCATCGATCAATTACCGCGACCTGCTGGTGCCGGGCCGTGGCTACGGCTCGTTCACCGGGAACCTGCCGCTCATCCCGATTTCCGATGGCGTCGGCGAAGTGGTCGAGACGGGCGCCGGCGTGACGCGGGTGAAGGTTGGCGACCGCGCGTGCCCATGCTTCAACCAGGGTTGGATCGCGGGCGCGCCGGACCTCGAACGCATGACGCAGACCCTCGGCGGCCCGATCGACGGCACCATGGCCGACCTGATGTGCGTGCCCGAAGGCGGCGTGGTGAAGGTGCCTGCGCACCTCTCCGACGTCGAGGCGGCGACCCTGCCCTGCGCAGCACTCACAGCGTGGAGCGCCGTGGTGACCTACGAGGATCTCGGCCCGGGGTCGAGGGTGCTCGTCCAGGGGACGGGCGGCGTAGCGCTCTTCGCGTTGCAGTTCGCGAAACTCCTCGGGGCGCACGTGACGATTATCTCGTCGAGCGACGAGAAGATCGCGCGCGCCAAGGCGCTCGGTGCGGATGGCGCGATCAACTACCGCACGACGCCCGAGTGGGCCAAGGCCACGCGCGAGATCACCGAGGGGCGCGGCTACGACCACATCGTGGAACTGGGCGGCGAGAAGACGCTGCCGCAGTCCCTGCGCTGCATCCGCCCCGGGGGAACGCTCTCGATGATCGGCGTGTTGTCGGGCGGCGCGCTCGCTGCGCCGCTCGGCCTCGTGGTCACGCGACAGGTGCGCCTGCAAGGCATCACCGTCGGGCATCGCGACGGTTTCGAGGCGATGATGCGCGCGATCGACCAGCACAAGCTCAAGCCCGTCGTGGACCGCGTGTTCGCGTTCGAGGCGCTGAAGGAAGCGATGGCGCACCTCAAGAGCGGTGCGCACTTCGGCAAGATCTGTATTGAGCACTGACGCGCGGAGCGCAGCTGCAACGGCTGAGCTGGCCGCGCTGTAGCGCGCGATCGAGGCGGGATTCGCGACCCGCCTAGCGGCGATCGAGGCGAGCACCGTTCGCCCCAACCCGCTATCGCTGACCGAGGCACTGGCGCAGAGGGTCGAAACCAATGGTGGACGGCGCCTGCTCGGTACCGCCGCGAAGGAGATCCTGGTCCTCGACGGCACGGCGGTGGGCGTGCGAACCGCACAAGGCGCTGGACTGCCTGCGCGCGCGATGATTTCGAATGTCAACGCGCCAGCCACGTACGGCACGCTACGCCGGCCAGGAACGCTGCCGGCCTCGCACGCCGAAAAGCTACGCACCTGCCGCAACAGGTCTGGGCGAGTTCCGCGGGGCTGATGGCGGACCGGAGATTCTGACGGGGTCGTCGATTGACAGGCGTCAAATGCCCCGGCACATTGGAGGAGACTTTGTTCAATTCATTCTTTCCGCGCCAGGGGTAGTGCTGTGTGTCGCGGCCTTATCCGTTGCCGGTTGACAGGCGCCTTTACTGTAGCTACAGTAAAGCATGCGAATCGAGTTCGATCCGGCCAAGGACGCGGCAAACCAGACGAAGCACGGCGTGTCACTGTCCATGGCAGGCAAGCTGGACTGGGAAGCCGCGCTGGTGTGGGTTGATGAGCGGTTCGAGTACAGCGAGACGCGAATGAAGGCTCTCGCTCCGAAAACCGAGATTCTGTACTACGTGGCGTTTGTAGACCGAGGTGAAGTGCGAAGGATCATCAGCTTGCGCCGCGCCAATCGTCGCGAGGTAAAGCACTATGTCGAAAATCTCTAAGCGTCCCACTATTCTCATGCCTACTGAAGAAGAGGACAAGGCCATTACTGCGGCGGCCAGAAGTGATCCCGACGCGCAGCCACTCACGCCAAAGCAACTGAAGGCCATGGTTCCAATCCGGGCCCTGCGTGGTCGCCCGAAATCCGAAAACAAGAAGCTGCTCGTATCAGTGCGTTACAGCCCCGAGGTCGTTGCCTACTTCAAATCCACGGGTGAAGGTTGGCAATCGCGAATGGATGGTGTGCTTCGTAAGTACGTGGCACGCCACTCCCGTAGCGAGTGACGGTCGGCGAACCGTAAACTAAGGCGACCCATCTGATCGTCGCTGTACGGCCATTATGAATAGATCTCCATGACGGCCAGGAGCAGACGGTCGAGCACTTGCCCCAACGGGGTCGGTTATGGCGGCGCTTCGGTGGAACGTTGAGAGCTTGGCCATGACCAACCTCGACTGGACGCTCCCCTACCCGTCGCAGCGCAAGCCGACGCTGGCCGACAACGTCGTCTCGACATCGCAACCGCTGGCCGCGCAAGCCGGCCTGCGCCTGCTTCAGGAAGGCGGCAACGCGATGGACGCGGCGCTCGCGGCCGCGATCACGCTCACCGTCGTCGAGCCGGTGTCGAACGGTATCGGCTCCGATGCGTTCGCGATCGTTTGGGACGGCGAGGAGCTCGCCGGCCTGAACGCATCGGGACGTTCGCCCGCAGCCTGGACGCCCGAGTACTTCGCGAAGCTCGGCGGCATCCCCGAGCGCGGCTGGAACAGCGTCACGGTGCCCGGAAGCGTTTCCGCCTGGGTCGAACTCGCCGAGCGCTTCGGCACGCTGCCGTTCAGCGAGCTCTTCGCCTCGGCGATCCACTACGCGCGCAACGGCTTCCTGGTGTCGCCGACGGTCGCGCAGCTGTGGGCGAACCAGGTGCCGATCCTGAAGTCGCAGCCAGGGTTCGCGCAGGCGTTCATGCCGGAAGGCCGAGCCCCTACGGCCGGGGAACGCTTCCGGCTGCCCGAAGCCGCGGACACGCTCGAGCGCATCGCCGACGGCGGCAGCGATGTCTTCTATCGCGGCGTGCTCGGCGAACAAATCGAAGCCCACGCCGCAGCGTGCGGCGCGGTGATGACGCGCGCCGACCTCGAGGCGCACGCTTGCGAGTGGGTCGGCACCCTTTCTCGAGCCTACCGCGGCTACGAGCTTCACGAGATCCCGCCGAACGGGCAAGGCATCGTCGCGCTGATGGCCCTCGGTATTCTCGAACACTTCGATCTCGCGTCGATGCCCGTCGATGGCGCCGACAGCGTGCACGTGCAGATCGAGGCCGTGAAGCTCGCGATGGCGGACGCGGCGCGTTACGTGGGAGACGCCGCTGCCATGGACGTCGCCGCACGCGAGCTTCTGGACCCGGCGTACCTTGCGGGCCGCGCGAAGCTCGTCGACATGGCGCATGCCCAGAACTTCGGCCACGGCACACCGGCGCGCGGCGGCACCGTCTATCTCACCGCTGCCGATTGCACCGGCATGATGGTCTCGATGATCCAGTCGAACTACATGGGCTTCGGCTCGGGGGTGGTCGTGCCCGGCACCGGGATTTCGCTCCAGAATCGCGGCTTCGGCTTCGTGACCCGGGAAGGGCATCCGAATCGGGTCGCGCCGGGCAAGCGCCCATTCCACACCATCATCCCCGGCTTCGTCATGAAGGACGGCAAACCGCTGGCGACGCTCGGCCTGATGGGCGGCTCGATGCAGGCGCAGGGCCACACGCAAGTGATGGTACGCATCGCGGATTATGGCCAGAACCCACAGGCGGCGATCGATGCACCTCGCTTTCGCCTCGTCAGAGGGCTCGAGGTCAACGTCGAGGCGCACTTTCCGGTTGCGACGCTGGAAGCGCTCACGCGCCGCGGCCATCGCCTGACGTCGATCGCCGAAGGCTACATGGAGTTCGGCTGTGCGCAGATGGCGATGCGGCTCGAGGAGGGCTACCTCGCCGCCTCCGACGCACGGCGGGATTCGCTGGCGGTGGGGTTTTGAGCCCGCGATGGACCGGAGAACAAGCCGCGGCGAGTGCGCGAAAGACATCGCCGTGCTAGAGACCGCGTCGACCGGATTTGTCGAACGGGCGAGCCAGCAGCATCGCCCAAAGGGAAGCGCGCCGGCGACCTCTCCTCGACCGCAACCGCGAACGACTCGTTGAGGGCGCGCTGTGCGTGTACAGGCACGCCCTCGCGGCCCGGGAGCACCGAACGGCGACGCTTCGCAGTGGCCCCGGCACCCGGCCGGCGCAGCCGGGCAGGCATAATCCTGTCATGACGACACGACTCGTGTTCCTGGTGCCGGGCTTCTTCGGCTTCACGTCCGTCGGCGCGGTGAGCTATTTCGAGGACGTCGAGCAGGCGCTCGGCGACGCGCTCCGCCGGCGCGGCGTCGAGGCACGCATCGTCCGGTGCGCAACGCAGCCGACGGCCTCTATCCCACGGCGCGCCGACGCGCTACGCCGCGAGGTGCTCCGCAGCGGCGGCCTCAGAGCCCGGGAGTTGCACTTCGTAGGCCATTCGACGGGCGGGCTCGACGTACGCATGCTGCTGACGCCGGGGGTGAGGATCGCAAGCGGTGACTCGGAAGAGCGCATTGCCCGCCTCACTCGGACGGCCATTTCCGTGGCCACGCCGCACCACGGCACGCCGCTCGCCAATCACTTCAACACCGTCCAGGGTCAGACGCTGCTGCTGGTTTTGAGCGCCCTTGCCACGTCGGGGCGCGGGCGTGGCGCGATTCTCGCCGCAGCGAAGGCAATCGCGCTGGTCGCACGGCTCGACGACTGGCTGGGACGAACGGAAAGCCCACTCGATCGCATCGCCGAGGGCCTGTTGCGCAAGATCCGATTCGACCGCCGCGACCCCGTGTGGAAGTACCTCAGCGAGATCGAGCGGGACCAGGGTGCAGTGCTGCAGCTCACGCCCGAGGGCATCGAGCTCTTCGACGCGGCCGTTGCGGATCGTGCCGGCATCGACTACGGCTGCGTCGTCGCGGGCGTGCCCAAGCCGCGGGAGAGTTTCGAGACGAAGAAGCTCCTCGATCCGGAGCACATAGCGCTGCGCGCGTTGTTCAGGCTGCTGCACGCACTGACGGCGCGGCCGCACCCGCGCTATCCGTATCCGAAGCCGACCAAGGCGACGCAGCGGCTGCTTGATCGAGGGCTCGGCTTCGAGGCGACCGCGCGCACCAGCGACGGCGTCGTGCCAACGCTGAGCCAGTTGCACGGTCGGGTGCTGCACGTCGCGCGCGCCGATCACCTCGATGTGGTCGGGCATTACACGCTGGCAGGCGGGCGAACCGGGGACTGGCTGCCTTCGGGCGCCGGCTTTACGCCCGAAGCATTCCACGACGCCTGGGAGGCAGTCGCAGCGGCGATCGCGAGGGGCCGTCGGCGGACTCGCGCCGACTGACAGCCCCTCCAACGTCAGAGCGGACCTGCCCGGCGCGCGTGACGACGAGCCTGAAACCACGCCACGAGCTTGGCGTCGTCGAGCGGTCTGCTGATGAAGTAGCCCTGGGCTTGGTTGCAACCCAACTCGCGCAGCGCGCTCAACGTCGCCTCGTCCTCCACGCCTTCAGCGATCGTCCTGAGGCCGAAGTTCTGCGCGAGGTCGAGCACGGTCCGCACGATCTGCATGCTCGCGTCCGACTGGAGCATGCCGCGTACGAACTGCTGGTCGATCTTCAGCTCATCGACGGGCAGCTGGCGCAAGAGGGCGAGCGACGAGTAGCCGGTGCCGAAGTCGTCGATGGCCAGGCGCACGCCAACCGACTTGAGGCGCTGCAGCATCGGCAGTACTTTGTCGGCGTCGTGCATTGGGGTGCTCTCGGTGATCTCGAGGGTGATCCGGTCGGCGGGCACCGACCACATCGCGAGACTTTGCGCGAGCATCTCGGGGAAGTCGGATTCGGCGAGATTGATGGGCGAGACATTCAGGCCGAGCGTGAAATCCAATCCCGCCGCCCGGAAGGCTGAGAGCTGGCGAAGCCCGCTGCTCAACGTCCAGCTGGTGAGGCTCGACATCAGCCCGCGGCGTTCCGCCAGCGGCACGAAGACCCCCGGGCTCACCGCTCTACCACCCGGCATGGTCCAGCGTGCGAGGCCCTCCGCACCGACGGCATCCCCCGTCGCGAGGTTGATTTGCGGCTGGTAGTGCAGGGCGAGCTCGTTCTCCTGCAGCGCGCGCCGCAGCTCGATCTCGAGATCGTTCGATCCGGTATCGTCCCCGTCCGTGGCGGCCTCGAACACGTGGTATGCGCTTTCCTTTGTCTTGGCGACCTGTGCCGCCGAGCGTGCGTATCGGACCAACGTCGCGCCGGGATGACCTTGACCGGGGGCGTACGCGACGCCAATCCCTGCCTGGATTCTCCGTGCCGCGCCGTTCCAGGGCAGTGACACCTCGAACGCTCGCAGCAGTTTCAACGCCGCGAGTTCCGCCTGCTCGACGCCGACGACCGTCGGCAAGATGACGGCGAGTTCGGTTCGCGAGAGGACGCCGATTCGGTCTGATGACCGCAGCGCCGCGCGTAGCCGCACGAGCGCGGCCTCCTGAACGGCGTCTTCGAAGCGCGGGTCGAAGTCGAAATCAGGCGCCCCGAGGACACCCAAACATACCGAGAGGACCGCTACGCCTCGATCGCTGCCGGAATGAGCCGCGAGCAAGGCGTCGATCGTCTCTGCGATCGAGGCGGGCTCGAGCAGCGCGCCGGCATGCGCAGACGAATCGCGCGCTGCCGGCGCGCGCGAGCGAGCAAGCGGCCAGATCATTGGATGTAGTACTCGTACGGGTCGATGCCGTAGGCGCCGGCAGGCAATGCTCTCGCGATGGTGATGTCCTGGTTATTGGGTCCGGCCGGTGCGTAGAGCAGATCGAGGGCGATCGGGCGCGTGAGCAAGGTCTTGTCCGGGCCCGTCAGCAGGAGCACGCGCGGCTTCAGGCGCCGTACGCGATTGTGAGCGATGACGACTGCGACATCGCCCGAGGTGAGCTCCACCATGCTCCCGACCGGGAACACGCCGACGGACTGGATGAACTGCTCCACCAGTGGCTCATGGAACTGTGTTCCGCGCCACCGGTAGAGCTCGCGCAAGCCGTCGTGAGGGGTGAGCATCTTCGCATAGCTGCGCTCGTTGGTGAGGGCGACGAACGTATCCACGATGCCGGCGATCCTGCCGTGGAGGCCGATCGATTCGCCCTTGAGCCCATGCGGGTAGCCACTGCCGTCTTCGCGCTCATGGTGACGCGCAACTGCGTCGATCACCTTGCGATGGGCGGTCGCGTTCTCGGCAATGATGTTCAGGCCGTGCTGCACGTGCTCTTTGATCGTGCCGAACTCGGCGTCGGTCAGCTTGCCGGGCTTATCCAGGATCCCCTTAGGGACGCGGATCTTGCCCATGTCGAGCATCAAACCGGCGACGCTCAGGTGCGTCAACTCTTCGCGCCCGAGGCCCAGGTGCAGGCCGAGCGCGACCATGTAGATGGCCGTCTGCAGACTATGCGAATAGGCGCGCTGATCGACGTCCTTCAGGCGCGAGAGCCAGAGGGTTGCGTTCGGATTGCGCACCATGCTGTCGACCAGTTCGCCCACCACGGCCTCGGCCTTCTCGAGGTGGACCGCACCGCCGCGCTCGACGTCGGCGACGACCTGCTTCAACACGGTCTCGGTGCGGGTCAGCGCCGCCTTGGCGCGTGGCATCTCGTCGGCGATGGACGCGACCTCGCGGTACACGATGATCCGCGGCGTCTCCTCCCGCGGCGGGCCGACAGGCTCGTAATCGAAGTGCGGCGTCTCGGAGCGTCGAAACCAATCGATGACTGAAGTGACCCAGCCCAATCCGAAAGCGCTCGCGATGCGTTCCTTGCGCGCCTTGCCGCTTGTCGGGTCCTTCGATCTTGAGCTCCTGCCGAGGAACGCGGCCTCCTCGGCACTGATCGGGCCCATCCAGCGTGACGGCGCTTCCGCCGTGGGTGCCCCGCGGCCCGCCGGCGCTGACGGTCGCCGCGGCCTGCCACGCCCGCCCTTGCCACGCGCTTCCGGTGGTGGCTCACTGGCTCGTTCCGAAGCAACAGGGCGCTCAGCGACCGCGGTATCGCCGCGCGGGATCTCTGCCCGGCGTTGCCGCGCTTGTTTGGTCACAGTCACCACTCGCGGCTCGGCCGCTTCGGCGGCGAGCTTCAGGGCGCGCGAGCGATCGTGTTCGAAGCTGGGGCCGACCGAGCGCGCGAGATCCACGTAGACGAACTGGCAATAGCGACGAAGTTGCGCCACCTCCTCCTCGGTCTCGACGAGAAACCCCTGAAGCAGGAATGGCGTGTCGATCCACGGTCTGTCGAGCGCGGAGACGAACATCCCTACAGCGAACGCGTCGGCGAGTACCTTCTTTTCCACGTGGGCCGTCATCGGCGGGGCCAACTCCAGCTTCTCATGCGAGGGCCGTTCCCGGATGCGTCGTACTGCGCATTTCTGCACACGGCGGGTACATAGCGAACGTGTATTAGTCCGCGCTTGGAGGCGCTGATCGCGCACCGCGGCAATCGGCAAGGAATCAGGGCGCTCGGGGCGCCCGCCCGGGTGACTGATTTGCTGGGCTCAAACCTGCCCGAACCGCACTTCGCCGAATGGCAGGACCCCAAAGGCGGCAGCGATGAGTCCGCCCTATGGTCTCCGAATGGCGCTTTCACTGGCTGAGCAGCGTCGCCTTGTCCCCGCCGCTCGACGCGTCACCAGCCCCAGCCACGCGAGCCGCTGACGCCAGTGCTGCGAGCTCGACATCGCGATCTTTTCTCGACAGACGGGCAAGCGTCTTCACCGCACCGTAGAACCGCGGTAGATCACCCTCCTCGCGCGCGAGCAGCGCCTGGAAGGCCGGCACGAGGTCGTTATAGGTCGAGATCGACACGAGCAGGGCGTTGTTCGGCTGGCTGAAGAAGCGATCGAATCCGGCGAAGCCGCCCCATTGGACCTTGATCCGCTCGTAGTCGGCTCTCATCTCGTCGAAGAGCACCTGCTTGCCGTGGCGCTTCGCTTCCGGCGCGCCGGGCTCGGCGTAAAACGCTTCGAGGCGGTCGCGATAGCGTGCGACGAGCACCAGGAAGTCGCGCCGCATCCGCTGCAGTGTCTCGTGCCGGTCGCGGTCCGCCGGTGTCGCGTTGGCCGCGAGCCAGCGCCGCGCGCCCTCCTCCTCGACCGCGACCGCGAACGACTCGTTGAAGGCGCTGTCATCCTTGACGTATACGACCTGGTGCGCGAGCTCGTGGAAGACCAGGCGCGCCAGTTCCGGATCCGGGTAGTTGATGAAAGTGTTGAGGAGCGGATCGTCGAACCAGCCGAGCGTCGAGTAGGCCGGCACGCCGCCGACGAAAACATCGTAGCCCTGCGCGCGGAGTGCCGCCGCTTCGCGCTCGGCCTCGTCCCGCGCGTAGTAACCGCGATACGCGACGCAGCCGGCAATGGGAAAACAGGACTCCTTCGCGCGCACGTCGAACTCCGGTGCGGCAAATACGTTCCAGCTGACGTAGGGTCGGCCGAGGTCTGCATAACGGCGGTAGCTGCCGTTGTCGGGCAGACCGAGTTCACGGCTCGCGAACTCGCGGATCGCGATGGCTCGCGCGAGCTTCGCACGCAGGTCCTCCGGTGTCGTCTCGCTCGCCAGGGCGTCCGCCACAGGCTCAGCGCGCCGCATCAGTTCGAGATGGCCGCCGACCGCTTGCGAGTAGTAAGAGAGGGTCGTGCAGCCCGGCCCGAGCGCGAGCACAGGCACCACGAGCACGGCTGCGAGCAGAAACGGGCGAGTCCGCAGCTTAAGCAGGCAGGGCCCTCTTCCCTGCACGAGTCGCTTCCCCCGCCGCGCACGCGACCGCTTCCAGTGTGGAAAGACGTTCCTCAGCGGTGTGCCCAATTTCATCGCGCGAATCTTCCGGTCTTCAGGAACACGACCACCTGGCGCGCCGCTTCCGGCGAGACGAGCACCTGGCTGTGGGCGAGCGAAAGCTCGATGTGGTCGCGAGCGCCAGCATAACGTGCCTCCTCGACGCGCACCACGCCGTCATTCGCGCCCTCGACCGGCGCCACGAGACGGCCGAGACCGAACGGAACGGTGCCGGCGAGCGTTCCAATCTCGTAGCGTGGATCCACGACCGGCGGGCGAAGCTCGCGCCAGAGCGGCGCGGTGGCGCCAAGGAAAGGCTGCATGAGGCGATGGGCGGAGAGCCGGCGCCCCACTTCGCAACCGCTGACCGGCGAGGCGAGCAGCACCACGCGCGCGACTCGTTCGGGCGCGTGGCGCGCGAGCGAGGCGAGCGTGACCACGCCCCCGAGACTGTGTCCAACGATGTGCAGCCTTTCCTCCGGCGCCGCTTCGATGACCCGGGCAAGTGCTTCCGCGTTCTCGTCGAGCGCTTTGCGCACCGACGGGTAGGTGAGGGAATAAATCTTGAAGCCCGAGCGCGCGAGTTGCCGCGCGAGATAGCTCATCACGAAGCGGTTGGTCCACAGACCGTGGACCAGCACGACCCCCTCGCGCCCGGCCTCGCGCGCGACCCCGCTCGGCCGTGCGCTCATTTCCGCGACCCTCGGCTCATTTCCGTGATCCTCGGCTCGCGAGCAGCCACACGCCGATCACGAGCGGCAGGACCGCGAACGCCGCGTAGCCCCAGGCGTATCGGCCGGTCGCCGACACGATGAGGCCGAAAGCGGGCGGG
>Ga0209253_10002696_pt1 | contig 15730 bp, 13 predicted proteins | sample FrelakmetBRP12BR_FD_187145 | JGI IMG/M metagenome (GOLD analysis project Ga0209253, IMG submission 187145) | Freshwater lake sediment microbial communities from the University of Notre Dame, USA, for methane emissions studies - BRP12 BR (SPAdes)... | ecosystem: Environmental > Aquatic >...
TCGGATCTATAAATTTGTATTGTGTTGGGGATAGTGCCATAAAAAATTCCTTCCTTTTTCGTTCTTTATTTCCAATAAATAGCTACATATAAATTTTAAGTAAAGAAATTGCTTGATTCGCAACCGCAATTTCAAAAAACTCCTAAACGGTAGAACCTTTATTTAAGATTTTGTGTTAAATCCTCGTGGAAATAAAGGTATTGATGAATTAATGCTTTTGTTTTTAAAATTCGGCTTTTTATGTAATAACTTTAATTATTTCTACTAATCTCATCAATAGTTTTAAATTTACATTATCTCTTTTACTGCTTATCAGTAATGGAAAACACTGCTTCACCAGTCCTCTTGCAACAAATCCCTATCAGTCTTTCGATAAAGCCAAGCTACGATTTCATCCCCACAATTGGAATGGCAAAGCAATAGGGTAACTATTCTGCAGTAACGTTTCGGCAAGAATCACAATGGATGGTTCTATAAGGAGGGGATATAAAAAATGGCGGATAGGATGTCCGCCGTAGGCATCTCTCTGCCTACTTAGCGCTTCTTAATAAGGGATCATCAAGGACTTTAGCAGAAATAACCTCAAAGACATTTTCTGCGGGGTTATGATAGTATTTTAATCTTGCAAAGCAGGGAATGGAAAGGTCAGCAAATGAAATAGCTTCTCCTGAATTGTCGGTAAGAAGAGTATTTTTAGAAATCTGATAGCGCCTGTTATTGATAATAATGCACGCTTCGCTCTTTTTCTCCACTAATAGATCATCCTCTCTGATTTCACTCTGGGCATCAGCCCAACAAAAACTATCAGCGAAAAAAAAGTGGGGTAACGTTTGCACGATTATTGCCACACACCATAATAGAACTGCTATGCCAATCAAAGATTTCTTTATCATGCTATTTCCTCCTTAGTATTGTTGCCATCCGATAATGCCACTCCTTATACTAAAGGCTGGGGCAACCTCAACCTGCTCTACTGCTCCCGTGCTCTGTTGAATAAAGCCCGTACATGTGCTCTTTTTCCCTACATGGAGACCTACTTCTGATGTGACACCTTGTCCCAAATCCTTAAATTTTAGGCTCTTTTCTTCATCTCCGTAAGCTTCTGTTCCTAAAAGTTCTTTATAATAGGCGGTGCCTGTTTCATAATAGAGGGCATAGAACTTCCCTGACCCACCGTAGTTACAAATATCAGGATCCGGTATGAAAGAAGGGAACATAACTAAGCCACCAAGAACGCTGGGGCGGTTAAGCACCCTTTCCCCAGAGGTGACAAGACTGAGATACCACCCTTCCTTCGTTTGAACTTCATCTACAAAAGTATCCCAAGTAGTAGCCGTAGCGCCCACTACTTCCTTATTGGTTAAGACTATGATGTTGGTAGAGTTGTATAAATCAGCCAGGGCTACCTCATCAGCAGCCGTACAACCGCCGTAAGGGCACGGGTCCTTTATCCCATAAAAATATTTGGTGGCGGTATCAGTCTTATCAACATCGCTGTAATACTTTCCGGCACCAAAGTAAACCCACACATTCTCATCTTCATCGATAGAAGCCGTCGCAGAAGAGGTAATAGGAGTATCAGCGCTAAAAAGGGTGGTCATCACCCAGTTGTTAGGGTTAAGCTGGTAGGTCCAGCCCGTAGCGCCAGTGCGAGTGTTGATGCGATACATTTTCCCCTTGTATGTGCCCCCCTGCAAGTAAGTCTCACCAATGTAAGCCACATCTACATTGTAGTCGGAATTTTTACGATGATCTTTATCAATGATATCAATGGTGATGGGTTGTGCCATGAATGCATTATTCTCACCCGTAGGACCGAACTTCTTAACCAATTGTTTGGTATTCAAATTATAGACAAACACATAACCATTCTGATTACTACTGCCATCACAATCGGTCGGACCAGACCCCACCACAAAGAACCATTGGTCATCCTCTACAGCAAACCCCTCAGTTGCCTCAAGCCTTGCCACGGCGGGATAAGAAGTGGTAAATCCCATATTATCGTCGGTGAATTCTCCTAAAAGGACAGGATTGTTTGGCACAGTGACATCCAGCACAAAGTAGGCTGAGCGGAAGGTTCTTTGCTGATTGGGAGTACCAGGGTTATGATCAAAGTCTGCGCTGAAAGTATATTCTCCACCTCCCATTCTCATCCCACCGATCAGGACAGTCCCCCAGCCATTAGGATGGTCAGCATCATTACTGAAAATTCTTACATCCGTTACTTTTGGTTTGAGATCTACATAGTACACATGGGTATAGTCAGGATCAGTAAGCCACTTGAGATGGGGAAGCAGGTTGTAGGGAATATACGCCCAGCGCTCATCACCTAGTGCTTGACTAGTTGCGGGAACTTCCGTAGTAGTGTACCAGCCATGCTCCTCTTTAGTTGTGGTAGCGGGGTTATCACCTTCATTAAACGTTCCTGCCTTGAAAGCATGGAGCATGCCATCATTAGCACCCACGTAAATAGTCGTCCCTCTATCCTTCCAGTTGGTAAAAAACTGTCCATATTTATAATCACTGTAATACTGGTTATAGTTCTCCATGGGTTTCCCTACCACTGTAGGGGTGGAATACACGATGTCACCTAGTTTCCACACATACTCAGTTCCACTTATAGTGATATTTCTATCTCGATAACTGGTAACTGACTCACCCCGGATAAAGCTGATAATATTAATCGCTTCAGCCTCAGTGGCAACATCCAAGAAGGGACGCAGGGTAGCCGCATTAGTTGTATCAAAATTTATAAATTCGCCGGTATCCATTACCGCATCATTGTCGATATCAACCCAGGTCTTAATCACCCTGGCAGAGGCATCGCGCAAAGCTAATTTCTTACCAGCTTCCCAGATGGGGCTGAGATGATCTAAAGGGACGGTTTCATAGGGTGTATCGCTGTCTGCTATTCCATCTCCATCAGAGTCATAATAGCGTTCAACTTCTGTATCCCCCGATTCTTCATCAACACTAAACTTAATAATTTTATCCTCCGTATACACGAGAGCATTGTTGACATCTGAATCCTCACGAAGATTTCCATAAGGATCTAACCAGAGAGCATTGAGATATCCCACCCATTGTATCTCTCTAAAGTCATCATAAACAGAAGGTTTAAAGAAAGCTTGAAAAAGTGAACCCTCCCCCTCTGAGGAAGTAGAAAGAACTGAAACTGCGGTACCCGAGGCAGCTCGCTTGAGGATTTCGGTCATCGCCTCAAAGAGCTGTCCTTCTAGCTCATACCCCTCCTCTGCCTCAAAATAGTTATCCGGAATCCCATCGTCGTCTTCATCAAACTCATTGCCCTCATCACCATTGCCTGCGATCATGTCTCCATCAGGATTGTTGTCGTCATCTTTATCAAAGAAACCACCATTTTTCGCTGTCTCTTTCATGAGAGAACCCCCTTCACCAAAAGCGTACACCATATAGATTGTGAGGTTCTGATTTCCATCAAGATCATGATCCGTTCGCAGGTCACGGGTCTCCCGATGAGCCCAAAGCGCCAGTTCATCCAATTCGTTTCCATTACCGTTGCTGTCGGAAACTTCAGAAACACCTCCATCGGAGACTGGCTGACCGTCTGAGATCATAATCACAAAGTTTTTTCCACATCTTATATAATCCCCTAAGTCAGCATAGTAAAATGGATCTTGTTCCGGTACACCTATGGTATAGGCGTCACTACGAATATAAGAAGACCCTGCCGGGTTATACTGTTTATAATAGCCAATGGCGGTATAGAGGGACCTACATAGAGGAGTATCTACCCCTGCCTCGTAGGTCCTAAGGGAATCAATCACATCGGTGGTATTTGTTCCTGTCTCTTTGATGGGCTCGTCTATCTTTCCGCTGGCAGTACCACCAAATGCAGGATAGTAATATTCTACCCCTAGGCGGGAATTACTAGCTATGACTTGAATTAAACCTGTAGGCTCGGCATCTTGCAAGATTTGAATGTTATACGTACCAACAGGTCCACTATATGTGCTGCTGTCATCATCAAAATATATTTTTCCATCTTTAACCCCATAATAGCAGTAACAATCACCACTACAACCACAACTAGGCGATAGTAGACCACTCACTATCTGAGCCTTCTTGTATCTCTTTCTAAAGCTTAAGCAATAACTATCGTCTGGACCAGTGTAGATAGTACGGTTTTCACCTTTAAGACACATATCGCTACCACAACTGCTGTATCTTCCACCGGTCAGCACCTTTTTCGCCACATCTGCCCTCTTGGTAGTCATCCAATTGAGAAAGTTTCCATTCCAAGCCCCACCGGCATTCTCTTCAAAACGGCTGTTTATATATGTATATTGAGCATCAACATCGAAATAGCCATAGTAGTCAGTGTTTGGATTATAATCATCATCGATGGTTGAATCACTGCTGTCATCTCCACCTGGAGGATCAGGATACGCAGTACAATGCATACTCGACGAACTGTCTATTATAAAGAGGACATTAGGCGTAATATCTGTAGCGGTAAAGACTGGATTGCAGGTATAATCCGCCATAGTCTGAGCACCTACCGAAATGGGTAATAACGCGAGCACTATTGCTAGAAAGTGCACTAAGTTATTTTTAATCATTAATTTTACCTCCTTTATTGATAGAGATAGACAGCTCCTATCTCTGCAGTACTATTAGGTGAGGATTTACCCTTGTTCTTGACGTCATAATAAATTTTTACCCCACCGTGGCTCCGGTCAGCACCAACGCCTTCATACCCCATGGCAAAAAGAAGCGATCCTCCCGCTCCCGCCTTTCTTAACCTCCAGTCCACATCAACTTTGAGATCCCTATTCATTATCGTAGTATCTATATCCGGAATGTTATCAGGGTTATCCGTATACTTATCGTTGAGATCCGGCTGATCCTCATAGTAATTCCTCACTTCATTTAGCAAGTTGGTGTCAAAGGTAAAACCGGTATAGTTTGAGGGATTAATCCCTTCATTCAAAATCATATCCTTTAACACTTTAGTAGTGATGGGACATCCCGCATCGGCAACAAAAAACGCCTCTTTCCCGAACCGGTCATTCCTTGAAATATCCAGCTCTATGTTGGTAAGCATGGTGGCGAGAGAGCCGACCACCACCAGGGCTAAGGTGACAAATACCGCTACCACAAGGATCGCCCCTTCTTCCCTTCTCCACGTAGTTTTCATTAACATTTCCTCCCCTTTTTTACTGAAACCTCACTACTTCAAATTGCGAAGACTGATATTTGAAGCAAGCGTCTTTCTTCGATAGTGGTCACCCTGCTCAGGGCTAGTATAATTAAAATCAGGAGCAGGGACTCTCGCAACCATAGTGAGATTAATCTGCCTGATGTAGCCACGTAATAAACTTGTATTAAGCTGCCCATCGGTAGCAAGGTTCCAGCTTTTTAATTCTCCTTCCTCATCGGTGTCACCATCCCCATCATTATTAACATCATCATCTAACCCCTGGTCATCCGCTAAAAGACTGTAGCTAAAGGCAATGGTGTCAATATTATCTGCGATAATCTGAGACCCCGCACTCGAACTCCAGTTCGCACTATTCCACTCCCACACTTGACGGGTAAGATTGGTTGTGTTTTGACCTGCATTGTAAACCAATATATAACGAACCATTTCGGTATTATCATCGTCATCAATATCAGCTTCAAAGGTAATGGCACTGGCAGTTGCCTCATCTATCGCCTCACTCACCCCATCAGCAGTAAAGGAAGCACTTGGTACTGAATCATCGGTGGGCTCATTATTATTAGGAGGGATACCCTCAGGGATATAGCCTGCCATTCTAATCTCCTTCACCATATACTCAAGACCCACCCTCGCATTCTGCTGCATCACCACCACATTATCCTGCACAGAATAGCTCTTCTGCTGAAAGGTAAACATGTTATACATCGCTGCTACTACCATACCTAACATGCACACGACTATCATCAGCTCTACCAGGGTTACTCCCCTCTCCTTCATTCTTATCAATCCTTCCATCCCGATTCTCCTCTTATGAATGGGGGGCTCCAATAATCGAGGAAACTCTTACTCTATGTCCTTGCCAGGTTACGATCACTACTATTGTCTTTCTCCCTGGGATGGGTGTGTCATCAGCCACATTACAGATTCGGGTATACACACCGCCTGCTTCTCCCTGGGGATCGATGTCTTCTTCCCTGTAATCATAGTTACTATAGCTATCTAAGGTGCTGCTGTTTCCAGTATTAATATCAGCCAATGCAGGATCGTTGTAATCAAGGCTGTTCAGCTCTTCCATCTTATCCTGCGCCAGGGTAATACCAGTGGTAAGGTTACTGGCGATAGAATTGCCATTGATGCAGGCAATCTGCATAGTGGCAAGGCCAGCAAAAGCAATTGCCATAATGCAGACTGAAATCATAAGCTCAATGAGCGTAAAGCCTCGATTCTTTTTCAAGTGATGTAATGTCTTCATTTCTCCACCATACTTTTGTAAGATTAAGACTCTAATTTTGTAGTTTGCACCCTGCCCGTGGTGGTGGTTAAGGTGATAGAATATTGAATAGAACCATTCCCAAGAAGAACCTGTCCTACACCGGAAGATCCGGTTGGGTTATATATGATTCTAGCGCTACCGGTGATATGGGAACCACCATCATCAACCACCTGGGCCATATTCACACCAACAGAAAGCTTTCTTTCATAGGACTCATCTGTCCATGAAGTTGAACCACTATTAGCATTTCCTCTTTGGAGTGCATACTCCTGGGGATTGCTATCTAAATCAAACTGGATCGCATATTGTACGCCTGATGAGGTTGCCTTCATTCTGGCAAGCATAAGACTGCTGGCAATGCTACGGGCATCACCACTAATCCTGTATTTTGGTAGCTCCTTATTGAATGCTACCCCACCGATACCCGCGAGGATGCCAATAACAGCAATCACCGTCATCAATTCCACAAGCGTAAATCCCCTTGCAAATCTACATTTAACTCTTAATGCCCCAGCTAACTGAATAACAACTCTTTTTGATAATCCCATTCTCCTAACTCCCTTCGCCCTCAAAAAACAAGGCAAGAAAATAAAAAAGCAAATATCATACCAAACACCTAAGATTATCATCTTGCAAAAGTCGATGCTAGTATCTAATTATCTGATTTTATTTAAAATTGTTAAAAAACTCATGAGAATAATTATTACGAAACATCAAAATCTTATTATATAATGTGTATAAAAAAACGTTCATTTCCACTCAGTTATTATTAAAATTCTTAATAGTCTGCCTTTCTGCTACAATAAAATTTGATAACGTCGTAAAAAGTCCTGACAGGTGTCATTGCGAGGAGCGAAGCGACGTGGCAATCTTAGTTTTTCAACTACTTCCAAAGGCAGAGATTGCTTAACTTCCCTCGAAATGACAACAACACAAAAGAGACTGTGACACAGCCTCAAAGGGAGAAGGGATACACCTAAACATTCTAAGAGATAAATTCTTAGATTTATAGGGTGTTAGAATCTATCAGCTGTGTTTCAGAGCACTATTAGTTCAGCAAAATAGGTATTTTTAACACTATTGTTTGATAAACACTTATTAAGCCTTGTGGTTATTTCTTCCCTAAGAGCTTCCTTCCCCTGAGAACTTTTCATTTCTCCTGGGGATTTGGAGAGAACAAGTTCTATAATCTCTTTCCTTAACTCTAATCCCTTCTCATCAATCTCCCTTTTAAAATCACTGTTCAACAATTCAATAATTACGGTCACTTTCACAAACCTCGTCTTGCCAGGACTCTCCGCTAAAGGAAGAAAAAATTTCATGTCAAATACGGGTCCTGCTATCTGCTCAATGGTTTTCTTTTCTTTAGTATTGGGAAAAGGAAGGTGAGGCGCTATAAAAAATCCTATAGTAACCACTAGGGACACAACCACTATCGTCCCTGATATGATCCATTTTTTCTGAAATCGCTTATGAGGTTGATTCAGCAATTCCTTTTGCTCTGAAGCTAATTCTTCGTCAAGTGCTACCTCACCCGTTTTATCAGGCAATCCTTCTGATGAAGCGAGGTTCTTCTCCTCCCCCTCAGTCAACGTAGCTCTTTCATCGTGTACTTCATCTTTTTCAACCTCTTTCACTGCGTCTTCTTTACTAACCGTGCTCTCATCAACGCCTTTTTTTTCTACATCTGTCCCTGCTTCCTCAGAGGACTCATCTAAAACAACCTTTTTGGCACCTGCCTCACTTGCTGCTTCTATACTCTTCTCAACCTCTACCACAACATCCTCGGTACCCACTTCCTCCTGGGCTTCTTTACTTTCCAATTTTTCTTCAACTTTATTTTCCTCTACCTGTGTTTCTTCTCCCGCTGCTCCTTGATTTTCTGTGCTATCTTCAGCCGAATCAGCTTGAACTGATTGAACAATTTCCTTTCCCTCTTCAGTTTCCATCCTCTCACTTTCCGATAAATCCGCTGAACGTGCGTCTTGCTCTCCCGATAACTCGTTGTCTGAGGCAGGAATTTCTCCATCACTCTTAATCTCATCAACCTTATTTTCTTCCACTGGAGTACCCCCTACAATCCTCGTTGCTCTAACTATAGTAAACGACTAAAGAAAGTGGTCATTGCGAGGAGTCCTTGATAATGCCGGACGACAATCTCATGTGATTACTTCGCTCCGCTCGTAATGACATTTTTATGTCAATTTATTAAAGTCGCTCACTATAGATCAACCTACCACACTATTAATTCACCTCTACAGATACCATGAGGTGAAAAGCAACTATATAGTCAACAATCCTTATTCCCTTACGGTACGATATTTCTGCTTGACCCCCTCGGCATGATTGAATCTTTCAACTTATCTATCGGAATTTCCATGCAGATTAATTAGCATTTTTAGGGCATTAATCGATTAAATGGCAACGATTCATTAATGACCACTACTGTTATTCAAGAGTTCTACTTGATATGAATGGGACATGGAAAGCTATCGGTAACGGGGGGTATCGGTAAGAGGAAGTAAGATAATCCAACGTATGAGAAAAGATAGGTGACGAGACTTAAAATAAAACACACTGGTAGAAAAATACAATGGTGGCTAAATCGGGAGGATTTTATTCACCGTGGTAAGGAGCTCTGCTAAGTCAGCTGATTTAATGACGTACGCATCTGAAGCCCAGGTATTTAAATCCTGCTTGTATTCTCCATAGGCAGTACAGAGGATGATAGGAATATCTTTCGACTTCTCCCTAATAATATTCATGGTTTCAATCCCGCTCATCCCAGGCATGAGTATATCTAAGATAATCAAATCAGGCTGATAGATCTCAAACTTTTTTATCGCGTCATTTCCGTTTGAGGCTGCTATCACCTCATAACCTAAGTCTTGTAGCTCTTCCATGTAGAGCAACCGAATATTCTCCTCATCATCAACTACTAAAATCTTATTCACTGTCTTAACCCGTGTTGGGTTTACAGTATACTCTTTTCTCTCTATCTCACAGAGAGAGCAGGCAGAGCTTCTTGTAAAAAATTTGTTGCATCCTCAGGAGAAGTAGGATTGATATAAAAACCTGAACCCCACTCAAAACCTGCCACCTTAGTCAAGCGTGGAATAATTTCAAAATGCCAATGGTAGTAATCGTTTATCTTCTCATTACCAGGGGAGGTATGGAGCATAAAATTATAAGGCGGATCATTCAGGGTAATCGTAAGTCTTTTGAGTGTATCCGAAAAAACTTCCGCCAATGAGGCATAGTACCATTCCGGAGTCTCCTCAAAGGAGGAACTGTGCTGTTGAGGAAGAACCCACACTTCAAAAGGAAAGCGAGATGCAAAGGGAGCTATCGCAAGAAAACCCTGATTTTCACTTACTATCCTCACACCCTGCGCCTTTTCCTGTCTCACAATATCACAATACACACACCGTTCCTTATAATTGAAATATTCCCTAGCACCAGCCAGCTCTTCCACCGACCTCTTGGGAACTACTGGGAGTGCAATGAGTTGAGAGTGAGGATGTGAGAGAGAAGCACCCGCAGCCTCCCCTTGATTCCTAAAAATAGAAATATATTTAAACCGTCGATCTCTATATAAATCATGGATCCTATCCCGGTAGGTGAGGAGAATTTTTTCACAGTGTGATACAGGAAGAGACGAGAAAGTCTGATCATGCTCCGGGCACTCAACAATAACCTCATGGGCTCCTACACCATTCATTTTGTCGTAGATACCTTCACCCCTCCGATCAAGTTCACCTTCTATTCTCAAAGCGGGAAATTTATTGGGAACTACTCTCAGGCTCCACCCCGGGGTATCGGGTTGAGAACCATAGGGACGATAGGCAAACACTTCTGGTGGGGTTTTATCCTCATTACCAGCACACAAGGGGCAAAAACCACCGGTTGATACCTTCTCTGTACTATTAAAGCTTGAAGGCCTTTTCCCCCTTTCAGTGGCAATAATCACCCATCTGCCACTGATGGGGTCCTTTCTCAATTCAGGCATTGGCTACCTCTGCGATACAAGCTTATTCACTAATTAGTGTCCGAACGAAAACCCTTTCATACCACATCGGTTGTCATTTCGAAGGAGTGAAGCGACTGAGAAATCTCATGCAAATTCAAAGATTTCTCCTGGAATTTACCCTGAGTAAAATGAAGGGGTCGAAATGACAATAGAGCCAACACAGGGGTTTTCGTTCAGCCCCTCAATTATAAGGGGAAAGTAAAAGGCTTTAGTGACATGCAATCCAAGGGTTAATAAAAACTTCAAGTTGAATGAGAGGAAAGGTTTCTCTTTCTTACTCTTCAGTGAGGAGAAACATTTGGTATCTTCTTTCCCTCATAATTGCTAAGGGACACATCTTTAATAAGGTATCCCCTCTTAAATTTTTAGAAAACGAATTAATGACTTTCAATTTTCTGCTTTTCTTCTTCATTAGTTTTACAATCTATACAGAGCGTAGTAACAAGTCGAGCTTTCAGCCTTTCCTCAGATATCTCCTCTCCACACACCTCACAGATTCCAAAACTGCCTTTTTCAATTCTCTCTAAAGCTTCCCTAATCTTAACTATTAACTTTCGTTCTCTATCTCTTATCCTCAATAAAAAATTTCTATCCGACTCTAATGAAGCTCTATCCGTGGGATCGGGAAAACTTTCTTCCTTATCACTCATATCCACCACTGTCTTGTCAGCTTCGGATAATAACTCTTCCCGCCATTTAATTAAAAGGTCTTTAAAATATTCTATCTTTTCTCTTTCCATAAAGGCATACCATCACATTTAATTACTGGGAAACATGTTTCAACACTAGCAATAATATATATATAAAATACACTTGTAAAGCAAAATCTTAGAAGCGCTTTGCCTGATACTCTCCACTTCTCCCTCCACTCTTTCTCACTAATTTCACCTGAGAAATCACCATTCCCTTATCCACTGCTTTGCACATATCATAGATGGTCAATGCCGCCGTGCTTACCGCAACCAGCGCTTCCATCTCCACTCCCGTTCTGCCTCGTATCTTCACTTTGGACTCAATCTCAATACAACTGTCCGCTTCCCGTGGATTAAAAAGCATTTCTATATGGGTAATCTCTAGAGGGTGACACATGGGAATTAGATCACTGGTCTTCTTAGCTGCCATGATACCTGCTACCTTAGCCACCTCTAATACGTTTCCCTTTACTATCTGCTTGTTCATTATCATTCCCAATGTCTCAGGTTTCATTGAGATAATTCCTGAGGCAACTGCTTCCCTCAAGGTGATTTTCTTTTCACTCACATCCACCATTTTGGGTCTTCCCTTTTCGTCAAAGTGTGTTAATCTATCCATAGGCCTTCATCCTCACTCTCATCTTTTTAATACCTTACCTCTGTGCTCTATGGTAAATTCTAATTCCAAAAGTATAAATTAGTCAAGGTGCAAATTTGCAGTGTACCAATTTGCAGTAGCGACCTTCATTTTCCCACAAGGCACTCTAAAAAAACACTTGCCTTTCCAACCCATTGTTTGCTAGTTATAGGGATGCTCTAAAAACCCCGGGATTACATCCAATGATTGCAAAAATATTGAGCGGCGGTTTACTTGGAATCGACGCGTATCTCGTAGAGGTAGAGGTAGATATATCTTTAGGTTTACCTGTCTTTTCTACGGTTGGATTAGCAGAAGGAGCAGTAAAAGAAAGTAAAGACCGAGTAAAATCTGCGATTAAAAATTCCGGTTATGACTTTCCCTCCCAGAAAATAACCGTTAACCTTGCCCCCGCCGACATCAAAAAAGAGGGAGCCGCCTTTGACCTACCTATTGCGTTGGGTATTCTCACTGCCTCCAGCACTATTAAAAACAATAGATTAAAAGACTACCTTATCGTCGGGGAACTGTCCTTAGATGGACGAATTAAGCCAATCCATGGAGGGCTTTCCCTTGCCGTTGCTGCCCGCGCTGCGCAGTTGAAGGGGATTCTCATACCTAAAGACAATGCCCCGGAGACTGCGGTAGTCAAGGATATAGAGGTACTTTCCATAGAACATCTTTCCCAAGCTGTTGAGTTTCTCAATGGCATTAACGAAATTACCCCCACTGCGGTCGACAGAGAAACCATATTTTATACCCACTCCTCTCACCAGGTAGACTTCAGCGAAGTCAAAGGGCAGGAGCATGCCAAAAGAGCGCTTGAGGTAGCAGCTGCGGGAGGACACAACCTCATGATGGTAGGACCACCAGGTGCAGGAAAAACCATGTTAGCAAAGCGCATTGCAACTATTCTCCCCTCTATGTCTTTTGAAGAGGCTCTAGAGACCACAAAAATTCACAGTGTCATGGGATTGCTCGAGACCAATCAGGCACTCATTACCCAAAGACCTTTTCGCTCTCCCCACCACACCATCTCAGACGCAGGATTAATCGGAGGAGGAACCATTCCCAAACCAGGAGAAATAAGCCTTGCCCACAACGGCGTCCTCTTCTTGGATGAATTGCCAGAATTTAAAAAAAATGCACTGGAAGTGCTACGCCAGCCTCTTGAGGATGGTAAAGTTACCATCTCTCGAGCGGTGACCTCACTCACCTTTCCTGCACGATCCATGCTGGTTGCTGCCATGAACCCCTGTCAGTGTGGCTTCTATTCAGATACCCGGCACGAGTGCACCTGCAGTCTTCCTCAAATCCAGCGATACAGAGCCAAAATATCTGGTCCTCTCCTCGATCGCATCGATATCCATGTTGAGGTTCCTCCGGTACGCTTTCACGATCTCTGTACCGAACGGCAGGGAGACACCTCCGAGGTAATTAAAAAGAGGGTGGAAAAGGCACGAGTGCTTCAGCACGAGAGGTTCAAAGGAAAAAAGATTTACTGTAATGCCCAAATGGGCTCACGCTATATCAAGAAATATTGTGAGATTGATCAGGCTTCTCAAAGCCTCCTTGAACGAGCGATGGAAAAACTCGGTTTAAGTGCCCGGGCATACACCCGTATCCTCAAGGTTTCCCGTACCATCGCAGACCTAGAAGGAGAAGCACACATCCTTCCCCACCACATCTCAGAGGCCATCCAATATCGAAGTCTCGATAGAGCACTCTTTTAATCCTACCACTCTAAAAATTTACTTAGGTAATTGATACTTTCATTAATGGTTTCTAATAAATAATGAATGTCAGTTAAAATCTGAAAAAAGATTTTTTACATTCTAAGTAAATCTCACCATGAACTTACAACTCTAGTGCGAGGGGGTAGTCAGAAATTTATAATCCTAGTTAGTGGCTGAACGAAAACCCTCTCAACCACATCGGCTGTCATTTCGAAGGAGTGAAGCGACTGAGAAATCTCATGCACATTCAGGGAGTTCTCCTGGAGTGTACCCTGAGCAAAACCGAAGGGGTCGAAATGACCATAGAGCCAAAACAGGGGTTTTTGTTCGGACACTCATTAACGTACTTGACTCAAAAAATTTCATGACATATATTCAACAGACAAAAAAACGATTTATTAACCTTTTCTAAACAAAGTAAGGTGCCACCATGAAAAAAAATAAGGGATTTGACAACGAGCTGTACCTGAAGGAACAGACAGCCGCAATTCTCGACCGTGTTAAAATATTTGGGAATAAACTCTATCTCGAATTTGGTGGAAAACTACTCTTTGATTATCATGCGGCGAGGGTTCTTCCTGGATTTAATCCCAATGTAAAAATGGAACTACTGCAAAAACTAAAGGATAAAGCTGATATCTTGCTTTGTATTTACGCCGGAGATATTGAGAGAAGAAAAATACGCGCTGACTTTGGTATCACCTATGACTCTGATGCCCTTAAGCTCATTGATGATTTAAAGGAGTGGGGTATTGATATACGGGCAGTGGTCATAACCCGCTTCGAGGACCAGCCTGCGGCAAAAATATTTAAAAACAAACTGGAACGGCGTAGTATTAAAGTATACATCCATCGCTACACGAAAGGGTATCCCACCGATGTGGGAACAATTGTGAGCGATGCAGGGTACGGCAGTAATGAGTATATAGAAACATACCACCCCTTGGTGGTGGTCACTGGTCCAGGTCCCGGCAGTGGCAAGCTCGCTACCTGCCTCTCTCAGCTCTATCACGAACACATGAAGGGCATTAATGCCGGCTACGCAAAATTTGAAACGTTTCCGGTGTGGAACCTTCCCCTCAAACATCCTTTAAACGTTGCCTACGAAGCCGCCACCGCTGATATAATGGATTTCAACCAGATTGATCCCTTTCACTTAGAAGCTCACCAACAAATTGCCATCAATTACAACCGAGACGTTGAAATTTTCCCCGTGCTTAAAAATATACTGGAAAAAATTTCCGCAACAGAGTCGGTGTACAAATCTCCTACCGACATGGGCGTAAATAAAGTAGGGTTTGCCATCGTTAATGATGAGGTGGTAAAGGAGGCTGCACAACAGGAACTCATACGACGATATTTTAGATATAATTGTGAGTACGCCATGGGCTTCGGTGACAAAGACACGGTCCAAAGGATTCTATTGCTCATGAATGAACTTAATGTAAAGACAGATGACCGAAAAGTGGTTGCCTTTGCTCGTAAGGCAGCCTATGATGCTCAGCAGAAACAAAAAGGGAATGAAGGCATCTTCTGCGGTGCTGCCATTGAATTCGCTGATGGCATAATTATAACCGGTAGTAACTCTCCCTTAATGCATGCCGCATCAAGCCTGGTGATAAATGCTATAAAACACCTGGCCGATATCCCCAAGAAAATACATCTTCTTCCCCAGAGCATCACTGAATCAATCGGGAACTTCAAGACAAGAATTCTCAATACAAAAAACGCAAGTCTTGACCTTGAAGAAACACTCATTGCTTTAAGCATCAGCGCGATGACCAACCCAGCCGCCCAGTTGGCGATTGAAAAATTAAAGGAATTGAAAGACTGCGAAATGCACATGACCCACATCCCCACCCCCGGCGATGAGGCTGGCCTAAGAAGGTTAGGGATAAATATAACCAGTGACCCTGACTTCTCAACAAAAAATCTTTTTATTAAGTAACATAGCTGTTGATTAACCTCAAATAACATATTGACTCTCTAGTACGCCTATCTTTACCACATCTTCTTCCAAGTTCTTGACTTAAAATCCACTATCTATTTTCGTTTGTCGAGTAGACATCTGTTTCCTCCTTATAAATGTTTTCACTATTTTAGTGAGGAAATGACCCCCCTCACAGAACCCGCCGTGCGGTTTTCCCGCAACGGGC
>Ga0209253_10002697_pt1 | contig 15725 bp, 13 predicted proteins | sample FrelakmetBRP12BR_FD_187145 | JGI IMG/M metagenome (GOLD analysis project Ga0209253, IMG submission 187145) | Freshwater lake sediment microbial communities from the University of Notre Dame, USA, for methane emissions studies - BRP12 BR (SPAdes)... | ecosystem: Environmental > Aquatic >...
TTCCTGGCCATATTTGTGATGTCCCTGCCGCAGCCGCTGACACCCACTTTCCTGCAAAACGAGCGCGGCCTGAGCCTACAAAATATCGGCCTGCTCGGCTCGATCGGCAGTCTGGGAAATACCCTGCTGGCCCTGCTGCTGGGACAGTTCGCCGCCCGGACCGGCTTCCTGTTGGCTCAGGTCTCGGTGGCAGCCTTCTCCCTGCTGCTCTGGAAGGGTACCGGTCTGCCCTGGTATGCGCTCGGCTTCTTTCTACTGGGAGGCTACCGTTCAGCGCGCTCGCTGATCTACGCACAGGTCCGCCCGCTCATCCATTCAGCCCAAATGGGCCTGGCTTACGGCGTGGTTGAGACCTTCAGCTCGCTGGCGATCATGCTGGCGCCGCTGCTGGCAGGCGTGCTGTATGCGCGCCAGCCGGGGATGGTGTATTGGGTCAGTGCGGGTTTGATGGGAGGCATGGTGGTCGTCTCAACGATATTTACCTCGCGCCAGACAGGTAGCAATAATCGGGGAGTGGTCATTGCGCCGCCGGAATTGTAATATGCTTCAAATCGTACCCCTCATCCTCGGTCCGCTGGAAACCAATACCTATCTGATAGCCGATCCTGAAACCCGTGAGGCGGCGGTCATTGATCCTGCCTGGGATGGAAAATTGATCACCGCTGAAGCCCGGCAACGCCACTGGCAAATCAGCCAGATCTGGATCACTCACGCCCACTTCGACCACATTGGGGGCGTTGGAGATTTAGCGCATGCTTTGGATAAACCTTTGTTGATTGCTCTTCATTCGTATGATCGGCCGCTCTGGGACTCCCGGGGAAACCCAGCGCACTTCGGTTTCAGGCCGCCTGCGTCTCCGGCACCCGCACTCGATCTTGCGGAGACGAAGGATCTGCTTCTGGGTCAGATGGTCTTCGAAGCGCGTCATACACCCGGGCATACTCGCGGGCATTGTATTTTCTATTGCGCACAGGCCGGTGTCTGTTTTTGCGGGGACCTTATCTTCAAAAACTCCGTTGGTCGGACGGATCTGCCGGGAGGAGATTGGGAAACGCTGGTAACAAGCATCCGCTCAAAGGTGTTCAGTTTACCGGATGAGACGCGGCTGCTTTCTGGTCATGGTCCCGAGACGACAGTGGTGCAGGAAAAACGCGCTAATCCATTCGTGCGTGCTTAATGAGGTTGAGCAGAATACGCACCGCCGTTTTACAAAACTTATGCGGCCTGCCCACTCTTAGAACATCCCAAGAACAAATCGCAATACCAACAACGCCGCCATTCCTGCCATGATCGTCAGGATGACATTTTTCGTCCGCCATGCCACCAGGATGGCAACCATCCCGGCCAGCAGTTGCGGATTGCGCCAGGAAAGGAAAAGATCTCCATTCGGGCTGGTCAACTCCGGCAGGATGATCGCCGATAGAACCGCCACCGGCACGAAGCGCAGCCCGCGCCGGAACCAATCCGGCACCCGGATGCGGTCGAGCAGGAAAATAAACGAGAGCCGGGTGGCGAACGTCAGCAGGCCGGCAATGAGCATGACCAGCCAGATATTCATTTTGATCTCCGCTCGACCAGCAGCCCGGTCAGTATGCCAGTCAAAGCCGCCAGTAAAAGACCGGTCTTAAAGGGCAAGCCAAAGGCCAGCAAGCCGGCCAAACCGGCCACGAGGGCAGCCGCCACGCCGGCCCGCTCCTTCAGCGTTGGGACGACCAGGGCGATAAAGGTCAACGGCAGGATGAAACCCAGCGGCCACCCGGCCGGGATCTGCGTACCGATAAATATTCCCACCGCCGTGCTGACCTGCCAGGAACTCCATAGCATCAGCCCGGCGCCCAGGAAATACCAGTGACTGTCTTCTGAATCGCCCCCCCGGTTGTAATGCGTAATGGTGACGGCATACGCCTCGTCGGTCAGCAGGTAGGAGAGCAGCAACTTCCAGGCGGTTTTCAGGTGTTTTACGTGAGGTGCCACCGAGGCGCTGTACAAGGCATGTCGCAGATTCACAACGAAAACAACCATTATTATTACCAGCCCGGATGTGCCCGTACCGACCAGTTGGGCGGCGATGAATTGGGCCGAGCCGGCGAAAATGATGGAGGACATGGCCTGGGCTGCCAGCGTGGATAGGTGGGCACTGATCGCCAGCGCCCCAAAGAGCAGCCCAAATGGGACAACTCCCAATAAGATCGGGGCTTCATCGCGTATACCGTTCCAGAATTCCTGTTTGCGCGTTTTCACATCCGGGGTAACCTTCACATGCACGGTTAAATTCGTGCAATTATACCCGCCAGCCCTATATCAGAAGGAAGCAGAAAACAGGCTACGAGGTCGCTTTGAACCCGCCGAATTTTTTGCATATTTCTCCCCCTGGCCTCACCGTCATTGCTTATTGGACTAATTATTTGGCAGCATGATCACCTTGTAAACTGGTTCGTTCCCCTTTTCGATCAGTTCGATGCCGCGTTGCAATTGCTCCAGCGGCAGACGGTGTGAGATCAGCTTTTCCACCGACACCTGCCGGCTCTTTATCAAGCCGAGCGCCTGGTAGGAATTACGCAATGAAGTGAAGGAAGATAGAATTGTCAACCCTTTCCGGAAGATGGGAAATGCTTCAACCGTCATCTTGGCTCCGGCAGGAGGCACGCCGAAAAGCAGGATTTTTCCACCCGGGCGGACAAAATCCAGCGTCCGGCTCATCGCAGCTACCGACCCGGTGGCGTCCACAACCGCATCGTAGGCGTCCCGTTCAAGTTTATCCAGATCCGTCAGGCTGCGGTCTGCGCCCAGCGTCTGGGCAAGCGCCGCCCGCTGCGGATTCTTGTCCACCACCACCAGCTCGGCTGCTCCATTCAAACGCAGCCCCTGCATGAGCAACAACCCGATCGGTCCGGCGCCCAGGATGGCAACCCTGGCTGCCATCTCCAGGTCGAGCCGCTCGAGCCCGTGCAGCACGCACGAGAGTGGTTCCATGAAAGCTCCCTGTTCGAAGGGCAGACTCCCAATATCGAAGATGGCCTTTTCCGGCACACACACATATTGGGCCATCCCGCCCGGACGGGTCACACCCACTGCCTGCCAGTTGAGACAAAAGTTCTGGCGGTTGTTGAGGCAATTGACGCAGTTGTCGCAGGGCAGGTTTGGCTCCACCGCCACCCGGTCGCCCGGCTTGAAACGGGTCACCTCGCTGCCAACCTGTTCCACAACCCCGGCGAATTCATGCCCGGGGATGATTGGATAGCTGCCCAGGTATTCTCCCTGGAAAATGTGCACGTCTGTTCCGCAGATGCCGCTCGCCATCACCCGCACCAGGATTTCGCCCGCGGCAGGCTGCAGGAGGGGAAGCTCCTGGATTCTAAGTTCCTTGGGTTGAAGAATAACAGCTGTTTTCATGGGCACCTCCGTTAGAAAATCATCGCCTCCGCCGCCCTGGGTGCAGGCGTGGAGGCGTATAGGAAATTAAAACCTGCCTCGCTGAGAGACAGGCGGTATTTGCCCTGCCGGTCATTCCTCGCCGAGGGATAGGATTGACCGCAGCATTCCGGCCAACATCACCCCAAGTTGTACGCCTTTCCTGGGGGTAATCGCCAGGGGGGTACCCTTTTGTTCGGCTCGCTTGGTCAGCAAGTAGGCCCCGCCAATACCGACCAGCGCCCCCAGCACACCGCCGATGATCAGTGCCTGGATTTTCCATGAGTTGTTCGCTTGACCTTCTTCGTCAACAATCGCATTTTCTTCCATTTGAAAGTTCCTTCCTCGGTTTGGGGCGGTTCGTTCCTTATAGTTTGAAGATTGATTTTAAAACGGCTCCGGCCTGATGAACCCAGACAAAGGGCTTGACGGTTCCGTCAGCGATCTTACGTGTCCAGCCGGAAAGCTGGACAAGAAAATCCTGCGCCTTTCCGGAATAGTGTGGTGTAACCTGAAGCAGTTTGGCAATCCCGTAAATCAGGAAACCCAGCAGGATGACCACGAACAGGGCCAAAAACAGCATGGGCAGGATCAGCCAGATGATTGAAACGTCTGCCCAGGTCCGGGTCGCGGAGGCTGCCCGGATGGAGATCAGCACCGCCGCGGCAATAACGAGCGCCACAGCCACGAGCAATGGCGCCAGGATCTGCCAGGCGAATTGTCGTTTGTGCATCTGCACAGTCGGGGAGACAGCAGGTCGCGGGTTGTCCATTTGTTTATTGTAGCATAAATAAAACCTCCCGAAGGCCTGTCCAGAGATCCTTCGGGAGGCTGGTGTTATGAGAGATTTACTTGCGGCTCAAGGCATCCATGGCAGCCACGGCAGCCACCTGGACGATTGAATCCACCTCATCGCCAGTCTGCAGAACTTGGATGGGCGCGCCGGTTCCAAGCAGGATCGGGCCGATCGCTTTGGCGTTGCCCAGGCGGGCCAGCAGTTTATAGGCAATATTGGCCGATTCGAGGCTCGGGAAGACCAGCACATTGGCATTCTTGACCGTGCTGAACGGATAGCGCTCTTCAATTATTTCAGGCACAACCGCGGAATCCGCCTGCATCTCGCCATCCACCACCAGATCCGGGTAGTTCTTTCTGACCAGTTCCACGGCCTTGCGCACTTTGGCTGAGAGCGGGTGTTCGGTCGAACCAAAGTTGGAGAAGGAGAGAAAGGCGATGCGAGGTTCAAGCTCGAGTTGCTTGGCAAACTCGGCCGCCCGGCTGGCAATCTCGGCCAGGTCCTCGGCGGTCGGGTCGATGTTGACCGTGGCGTCTGTGAACAGGAAGACTCGATCCTCGACGATCATGATGTAAACACCGGTTACCAGGCGGGCATCTGGTCGTGTGCGATGGATCTGCAGGGCGGGCCGGATGACTTCGGGGTATTCATAGGTTAGGCCCGATACATAGGCGTCCGCATCGCCCATTTTTACCATCATCGGGCCGAAAACGTTCGGCTCGCGCACATGCTTGTAGGCTTTCGGCAGGATCATGCCCTTGCGGGCGCGCAGTTCGTGGAAGGATTTGACATACTCTTCGAAACGGTCGAAGTTATTCGGATCAACCATATCGCAGTCCAGGTCGAGTGCCAATTCTTTGATCTTTCGCTGGATAATCTCCGGCCGGCCAATCAGGATCGGAATGCCGATACCTTCATCCATGACTTGCGCGGCTGCGCGGATGATCTTGGTCTCTTCACCTTCTCCGAAGGCAATGCGTTTCTTCGGTTTGGCAGACTGCGCTTTGTTTGTGATGAAATAACGGACTCGGGCACCCTTGCCCTGACGGAAGGCCAATTGCAGACGATATTCGTCAATGTCTATCATTTTCCGGGCAACGCCGGTCTCCATGGCTGCCTTCGCCACTGCAGTGGATTCCCACAACATCACACGCAAGTCGAGCGGCTTGGGGATGATGTAATCCGGGCCAAACTTCAGGCCTTCCAAGCCATACGCGCGCAGAACATAATCAGGCACATCTTCACGGGTCAGGCTGCAAAGGGCTTGGGAGGCAGCAAACTTCATCTCTTCGTTGATGGCCTTGGCGCGCACATCCAGCGCACCGCGGAAGATGAATGGGAACCCCAGTACATTGTTGACCTGATTCGGATAATCAGAACGGCCAGTCGCTACGATGACATCCGGGCGGGCCTCTTTGGCAAGTTCATACTTGATTTCAGGATCAGGGTTCGCCATTGCACAAATAAAGGGGCGGTCGGCCATGCTCTTGACCATTTCAGGTGTGAGCACATTGGCAATCGAGAGACCATAGAACACATCACAGCCGCGTACTGCCTCCGCCAATGTGCGCAGGTCGGTATCCACGGCGAAGGCTTCTTTATACTTGTTCATGCCTTCGGTGCGGCCTTTGTAAATCACACCTTTACTGTCAAGCATCAGGATGTTTTCACGATTTACGCCCCAGCGGATGGCCAGGTTGGCGCAAGAGATGGCTGAAGCGCCTGCACCCGATATGACCATCTTGATATCAGCATGCTTCTTGCCTACCACCTCCAGCACATTTGCCAGTGCAGCCGAGGAAATTATGGCAGTGCCGTGCTGGTCGTCGTGGAAGACCGGGATATCCAGCATGCCCTTGAGGGTTTCTTCAATATAGAAGCACTCCGGGGCTTTGATATCTTCCAGGTTGATGCCGCCAAAGGTAGGGGCGATGGCCTTTGCCACCCTGATGACTTCATCTGGATCATGGGAATCGACTTCGATATCGAACACATCCACGTCCGCGAATTTCTTGAAAAGCACGCCCTTTCCCTCCATGACGGGCTTGCTGGCCAGGGCGCCGCGGTCGCCCAGACCCAGGATGGCTGTTCCATTCGTCAGAACGGCCACCAAATTGCCCTTGGATGTATATTCATAAGCCATCTCCGGATCCTTCTCGATATCCAGCACCGGTACAGCCACGCCGGGTGTATAGGCCAGACCCAGGTCGCGCTGAGTATCCATCGGCTTGGTTGGGATAACGGCGATCTTGCCGGGTTTACCATTCAGATGATGATATTCCCGGGCATCTTGATCAGTGATTTTAGCCATATGACCTCCATAAATGAAATGCGAAAATTCGAAAGAGTGCGTTAATTATTGCACAGACCATTCCAGGGTGATAGTTCCGTTTGTCACTATTATAGTATAACGAACTCCTGAGCTTGGCTTAGTCAAAAATCTTACAACACCTCCCTCTTTACTCATCGCCCCGGTGATCCGAGAATGGCTATTTGAGTGGGTAATCCGTGGCTTTTTAACGCGGAGCACGCGGAGAACGCCGAGATTTCCCTGCGTTTTTCTCAGCGAACTCTGCAATCTCAGCGGTAAGATGAGTAAAACCCACCTTTTTCGCCACTCCCGGTGATCCACGAAGAGCCTTAATTCGTTGGTTTCGTGTATAATACGATCACATTAACATGCGATTGAGACCGCCCAACAAAAGGTATCCCTGCAATAGCGGTCACGGCTTGTGAATGGATATCCTGGAAAATCATGGGTACGTCCCTGACCCGAAATCAGGGCAGTTTCTTTGGGATGTGTGCGTGTCTTACTTGAATATGGAATTTCGTGGAAAATGAAATCGGTTTGTATTGAAAGACAAATAACACCCCAAACTTCCCGCCAGCAGTAACGGGTCAGTTACCAGCGCCATAAATATCATGACTGTGTCTTTGCCGGGGGCGGGCTGCAGGCACAGGTTTATTTCCAGGTCCATTATTTCACAGCCGTGGCCCCTAAAACGAGGCGGCCGGCGGCTGTTTGTTTTTAACATGGTACAACGGATTAGCGCGATCGAATCTCAGCAAAAAAATCCCCAACGGGTAAATATTTACCTGGACGGGAAATTTGCATTCGGTCTGGCCGCCATCGTGGCAGCCTGGCTCAAGCAGGGGCAGGAACTGGACGAAGAGAAAATCGCCAGTTTGAAAGGCGAGGATGATCGCGAGGTCATGTACCAAAAAGCCCTGCACTTCCTGAGTTTCCGGCCGCGTTCATCGGCGGAAGTGCGCCAGCACCTTGCGAGACACGCCATCTCCGAGCCGCTCATTGAAGAAACTGTCAGCCGCCTACAGAACGCCGGTCTGATCAACGATGAGGCCTTTGCCCGGGCCTGGGTGGAAAACCGCAACACTTTCCGCCCGCGCGGTAAACCGGCCTTGCGGATGGAGCTGCGCCGGAAAGGCCTCAGCGACGAGATCGTTCAGACTGTGTTGGACACGCAGGTGAACGAGCAAGCCTTGGTTTTGGAAGCAGCCCGGAAATATGCACGCCGGCTGACGAATCTTGAATGGCCCGAATTCCGCCAGAAATTGGGCGGTTTTCTCGCCCGGCGCGGCTTCTCATACAATACTCTTGCCCCGGTCGTCTCTGAAGTCTGGAAGCAAATCCAGACGGCGGACGCCGGGAGTACATTTGATAACGAGGAATAATCATGCCACCCATATCACCCTTGATCGTTTTAGTAATTGCCATCCTGGCCCTGGCCGTGGGCTTTGCCATCGGCTTCTTCATCAGTCGAATCCAAACTGGGAAGATCCAACTCGAGCAGCATGAAAAGACCGAGAAGATGCTGTCGGAAGCACGCGAGCAGGCGCGCACCATCGAGCTTCAGGCCCGTGACAATGCCCTGAAGATCTCTCAGGCAGCCGAATCCGAGATCACCCGCTTGCGTTCAGAATTGACCCGTGAAGAGGAGCGTCTGCAGCACCGCCGGGCTGAGCTGGACACGCGCGTGGAACGCCTGGAACAGCGCGAGCAGGCAGCCAACAAGCGCCAGAGCACGATGGACAAACGTTCCAACGAGATTGAGAAAATGCATCAAGATCAGCTGGAAGAACTCCAGCGCGTGGCTCAGATGAACACAGACGAGGCACGCGGCCTCCTGTTGGCTGAAGTTGAAAAGGATGCCCGTGATGACATGGCCCGCATTATCCGCCAGATCGAGAGTGAAGCCCGCGAAGAGGGCGAGAAACGGGCCCGCAAGCTGATAGCCGATTCCGTGCAGCGTGTTGCAACAGAAAACGTGGCAGAATATACCACCTCGCTCGTGCCGTTGCCGAACGAAGAAATGAAGGGACGCATCGTTGGGCGCAACGGACGGAATATCCGTGCATTTGAACAGGCAGCTGGAGTGGATGTCATCGTAGACGATACGCCCGAAGCCGTTACCATTTCGTGTTTTGAACCGGTCCGCCGCGAGGTTGCCCGGCGTGCACTGGCCAGACTGATTCTGGATGGACGTATCCATCCGGCACATATCGAAAAAGTACTGGATGATGAACAAAAGGCGGTGGACAAGCTCATTATCGAGGCCGGGGAACAGGCCACCTTTGACGCCGGGGTTACCGGCCTGCATCCGGAAGTGATGCACATGATGGGGCGGCTCAAGTACCGCACCTCCTATGGGCAGAACCAATTGGCGCATGCCGTTGAAGTCGCCAAACTGTCCGCCATCCTGGCTGCCGAACTGGGTGCCGTTGAAGAAGTTGCCCGCCAGGCCGGCTTCCTGCACGACCTGGGAAAGGCCATGGACCATAACCAGGAGGGTACACATGCCTTGCTGGGTGCAGAATTCGCCAAGCGTTATGGGGTTAGTGCCAAGGTGGTCAATGCCATCGCCGCACACCATCACGAGGTTGAACAGGAGAGTGTGGAAGCCATTATCGCCGAATCCGCCGATGCCATTTCGGGGGCACGCCCTGGCGCCCGCCGTGAGGACTTGGAAGCATACATCAAACGCATCCGCACTCTTGAAGAAATGGCGACCGCATTCAAAGGTGTTTCACAAGCCTACGCCATCCAGGCCGGGCGTGAAGTGCGCATCATCGTCAGGCCGGAAGAGATTGACGACCTGGAATCGACCCGCCTGGCGCGCGATATCGCCAAGAAGATCGAGGAGACCATGCAGTATCCCGGTCAAATCCGGGTTACGGTGATTCGCGAAACGCGTGCCGTGGATTACGCGAAGTAAATAGCAATCAATAGCGGATAGTATTGAAAAAGAGTGCAAGAGGCATTTTTTGCCGGCTTGCACTCTTTTTTCACTTTTGAAGAATAAGATTTAAAACCCCCAAAAAAGCTCCAGCCGCCGAAAGCGAGGTTTTGCCTGCACCTGGGCTGCAGGCACAGGTGTTAGGCGCTCTTATTTTTCCATATGGGTCAGCGCACCGGAATATTGCAGGCCATCTACCTCTCGATGATAAACAGCCAACCATTACTGAATGTGCATTTTGACTGACCAGATTGGCTTACATCAATAAAGCCCAGCAAGCCCTCGGTGAGAATTGGCTTGTTCTTGGCAAAATTCTTCCTGGCAGTTGCCATCTGGCCATTCACCAGGTCGGTATTCTGGGAATTCTGGGCGATCAGGTTCTGGTAATCCTGTACTTGAGCGGGGTTGGCATTCGCGGGTATTTCGATGCTGGGCGGCGATTGTTGATTGTCCGGAGGTGGCTGGGAAGTATCGATGGTACTGACCAGTACGCCATTCGTATACGCGTCGATCATCTCTCCACGTACCACCACAGCCAGGCGGTTGATGGCATCGTTTTGCCAGTTGAAGGTTTTATCCTGCGCATACAGATAGATTGTACGCATGTTGCTCATCTCACCATCGACGGTGGCGGTAAAAGCCATATATCCGGTGGCATAGCGTGTGATCACTACCATGTACTGGGTTGGCTTAGTGGCATTCCCATTCGAGCGGAACATAAACCCGCAGGCGGACAGGCTGTTAAACGTGTGCATGCTGATATCGGCCGCCATGACGAAATCCTTGGCAGTGATCTGCTGATAATCATTTGCAAAACTGGTCTGCTGATACCCATTCACTTCGATGGTGACGGGTTTATGCAGCCAGGCTACGTGACCCAGGCCCGGGTCGATCCCATAACGAGGCAGTTCAGCCACTACCGGGGCAGCGGCTGTTGCAGTAGCCTGCCTGGAGGCATCGTTAAGCGAACCCAAGGCAGTTTCGGTTGCAAAGACATCCGCACTTGTAGCGGTGGCTTTGGCATACGCTGTGGCGAGCTTGTCATCCGCACCGCCGATATCAGCGGCCTGGGCTGTGATAGTTCCCTCCACAGCTGCGCTCAGCGGTGTCAGCGTCTGGGAGATTGGATTTAATTTCTGGGTTCCCAATCCACAAGCCATACTGAGCAGAAGGAGAATGATCACAATTAAGGGGATGGTTTTCTTATGCATGGCAGCTCCTCTGGTTGGACCGTTCCTGCGTCTTGACGGGATGTTCCTGATGAGAGGCAAAGGCGAAGAGTGGCTGGGTCATTTAACATCCTTTCTCTTGATCAGGATCAGGATGATCACATAGTAAACTGCCACGATCTCGATCTGGGCAAACCAGGTCTTGAATAACCACGGAAAATAGATTTTCGGGTCACTTTTGTTCACGAAAGCCCAGCCGTAAGAATCAGCGATGCCCTTGATGTTCCCTTCGGCGGTGTTGACGGCCGAGATCCGGGCCACCTGGTATTTTGCCAGTTCCTCCTGGTACTTTGCCATCTTGTTCTTGTAAATATCCGCCTGCACCTGGTATAAAGTCATCTGGTTGCGATAATTGTCCTGGATATTATTGACATCCTTCTGGTACGAATCCAGCGCGTTCAGATATTGAACCATCTGGACCTGGTCATAGCTATTCGCCGGAAGGCTGGGCGCCTCTGGAATGACAGGTTCGGGCGGTTGGTCAGGCAACGCGGCCGGTTCGATGGGAGCCATCTGGTTGATCTCGGCCGTGTAATAATCCCCGGTGCCCGGGAAGTTGCATGAATTCTGGTCGAAGACTTGCGTGCCCATGCACTTGCAATGGAAGTAGTCCTTGGTATCCAGGTCCATGCCATCGCGCAGTTTTTCGTCCAGCTGCCAGCATGGATCGGCAGCCACATCCGAGCCCATCCCGCTGATGCCCAGCATGCTTTGGAAAGCCCAGCGGGTGGAGGCAATCTGGCTGACGGCGTTTGGCACGGGCGCCAGGATGCCGCTCAACACGATCAGCGGCACGATCAGCATGATCATGGTCATAGGTGCAGAAGCCGCACTGGCCGACAGCGCCGAGGCCAATAAACCCAGCATCATCCCGGTAATGACCGCCAACACCAAGGTGACATACACCTCACCGAATTCCAGCGCCCCTCCTGGCATCTTGAAGGAAACATAATAAAGAATGGCGTAAGCCAGGGCGTGCCAGAAAGCCAGCACCATGGCTACCCATACCTTGGAGGTGACGTAAGGTATTATCTTCAGATTTACCAGCCGTTCGCGGCGGTAGATATCCGACTCTTTGACAAATTCCCGCATTTGCGACATGCCGCCCACCAGCAGTGCAAATAGCGACAACAAGAACAGGGTGATTCCGGCGTTTTTGGGATTTCCCCCTTCATACATGAAGGCGTTTCTACCCATCACGAGTCCCAGAACAATGGACAGCGCTCCCACGCCGATCGGGACAGCCAGCATTAGAATTAGCGCGGAGCGGTCACGCAACAGGATGGTGATATTTCGAACGGAAAGAACAAGAAACTGGCGCATGGAGGAAATGCGCGATCCTTTGCGAGCCTGTTTCTTGACCGGCTGGGCCTGTGCGGCAGCCGCCTTCTGCTGGGTCGCTTGCAGCGGCTCGACAATGTATTTGCCGAAGGGCTTGCTCGCCATATAGCGTTCCCCCCAATCCTTGCCCTTGCCCTTGCTGGGATCATCGAGGATGGCATAGATCTGGTCGAATTCCATGTCGCGGACACGCCGGTCCAGATCGCTGCGGTACTGGTCGAAATAAGTCAGGGCTTCATCCGGCGGTCCAAACCAGGCCACATGACCGCCGCGCGCCAGGAAGACCACCTTATCAGCCAGCATCACGTTCTTGGTGGCATGTGTGACCATGATGATGGTACGTCCCTGATCTGCCAGCCGCCGCATCAGGTGCATGAAGGCGGTCTCGGTACCGGGATCCAGGCCGGAGGTCGGTTCATCCAGGAAAAACAGCCCCGGACGGGTAAGCAATTCCACCCCGATGGAGACGCGCTTTTGTTGACCGCCGCTTAATCCGCTGATCTGGACATCCTTGCGGTGTGTTAAATCCAGATCGTTCAGCACTTCCATGATGCGTTTATGCCGTTCATCCTTGCTGGTGTCCTTGGGCATGCGCAGTTGGGCGGCGAAATTCAGTGCCTGGTAGACCGTTAATTCCATGTGGATGATGTCTCTTTGCGGAACGTAACCTATTTCGTTGCGAACGGCATCAAAGTTCTGGTAAACGTCAATCCCGTTGACAAACACTTTTCCCTGCGTGGCGGGACGATACCCGGCAATGGCATCCACCAGGGTGGATTTCCCGCCGCCGCTTTGACCCACCACCACGATGAACTCACGCGGCTGGTAAACCAGCGAGATATCCTGCAGCAGGTTGAGATCCTTGCGCACCCACTTGTTCAGGTGATAGGCCTCCACCCGCAGTCCTTCGGTCTCATCGTAACGGGTGAACTGGTCATCCCCCATCACCAGTTTATAGGGACCGATCCGGATGGTGTCCTGCGGGTTAAGCCAAACGTTGCCCTCCACCCGCTTGTCATTTACAAAGGTGCCGTTGGAGGAGCGCATGTCGGTGACATAATAGCGCCTACCTACGCGTGTCACTTGCGCGTGGTAGCGCGAGACCCGGGGATTATCGAACACGACGTCATTGTTCGGGTCGCGCCCGAAGGTAAGCTTTTCCTTGTCACCAAATTGGATGGCGGTGAATCCCGTCGTCGCTTGCGAGGGCGCCTGGTAGGTCATGCTGACCATCATGCCTGGCAATTCACTATCGACGCGCAGCACATCCGCATGAGTCAATAATTGGCGTTCCATCACCGGGCGGCCCTGGCAGGTGAGTGTATTGATAACGCCCGGTAAAATATGGATCTCGTACCCCTGGGAGGTTTTTTCCAGGGCGGCATGGTGGCGGCTCACGATCGGGGAAGTCACCACAATATCGTTGTCTTCCGCGCGTCCCAGGGTGATCCGGTTCTTGGTCAGGGTTTGCGTTTTGGTTTCCTGGCCGGCGACGGTAACTAGCAAAGTGGGGGGAACCTCCGAAACAATGGAAGTTTGGACGGCACCTGCCGTGAGATCGCTATCAATCATGGTTCTATCAAATTGTCCCCCCTGAAGGGACTGGACACCGGCTGCCGAGGTTTGCACCACTGTTCTGCCCCCAACCTGCGGCTGGCTGAATAGCAGTTTGACCTGGGTACCCAGTTGGATCTCTGCGCCATTGTCCAGTACTAGTGGGCCCCTAATCGGCTGCCCATTAACGAACGTCCCGTTGCTGCTGCCCAGATCCTCCAGGACGTAATTGCCCTGTTGGAATATCAGGCGGGCATGCCGCCGGGATACTTCCGGGTGGTTGATGATCAAGCCAGCCGGCGCGCTGCGGCCGATGACCAGTTCGCCTTGAGCAAGCTCCACCACCTTTCCAGAATCGGTTCCAGTTTTGATTGTCAACCTGGCATTGGGTAAAGAATCCGCCATATTGCCTCTCCTTTGTTGTAAGCCGGTATTCTACCAGAGTGCATAGAAAATATGCTGTATTTATCCTTCCTTTTCTGCTGTTTGTCAAGTGATTCGGCGTTACACGTTAAAAGTTGAAGGTCAAAGGTCGTGAGAAGAGAACAGAGAGGAGAGAAAAGAGAAAAGAGAAAAGAGGGAAGGTTAAGGGCAATAGTGGGAAGGGATGAGGAATTGGGTTAACAGGGTGCGGGATTCGTTCCTCAGAAACGAAAGGAGGTACGAATGGGGGAGGGGATGCGCGCAATATAGTCATAAGATGATTCCAGACAGGCAAGGCGTGGTTGCTTGTGCGCAGGTGTTTCATTTGGATGGAGGTCGAAGGTTAAAAGTCAAAGGTCGAATGTCAAAGGTCAAAGGGCTAACAGTCAAAGGTCAAAGGTCAAAAGTCAAAGATCAAAGGTCAGTTATTTCGAAGGTTGAACAGCACCATGTTGGCAAAGGTCTGGAGGATGGCATGACCAGAAATAAGTTGGAATAAAGAAAAGGGTTGGTGGCGGTCATCCATTAGCAGGAGTATTATAGAACAGATATTCTGTTTTGCAAAGGTGAAGATAAATGCGGTTGATGAGAGGAACATTCCATTTGGAAATTACCTTTGGAGGCCTTAGGACTATTTTTTAGCCACAGATAAACGCAGATGAAACAAGGTTTCCTGGATGAACCGGTTTTCAATGAAACTTTCGATCGGTTCATATCCTATTATCTGATTTCATCTGCAGCGGATCTTGACCATAGTAAATAATCCCCTAGTATGGCAAGCCTTTGACGCCCTGGATGCCCTTTAATACGGCTATCTCGCCGGCATGGCATACCGTGTGGCTGGTTGTGTGGATGATCATGGCAGCCACACTGTGCAACCCACCGGCGAATTTCACCTTGCGGTCAAGCTCATCAGGGCTCAGTTTATCCAGGTACGAATCCGTGGAAGCGTACAGCGTGCACTGGTAAGCCAGTACAGGTTCCAGGGCCAGTGTCATCCTTTTGAACTCGTCCCAGTCCCCGCCATAATCGGGGAAATTCTTTACACCTGTTTTTTCGGCCCAGCCGCCGGTTTCCCAAAGCTTGGGCTTAGCCTGGATGACATTTTGGAAGAAGAAATCTTCGGAGTTCAGCAAGTGAATAAACACGGCGCTGATGGGGCTGGCGGTGCCGGGCGGCGGCCAGTTGAATTGAGCGACAGTGATGTCCTGTATGGAATCCTCGATCTGGTGGCGGGCAGCAGCAATCCATTGACGGATAAATTCAATGGCGTCCATAAATACCTCCTCGGGATTTGTGGAATTATTCCATTTTACCTTTATTCTAAAATGGAAATGGATGGAGTCAATCATCGAGGTGGCGCATCGGGCGCTCACGCGCCCAATACGGCCGATGGGGGCTCGAAGCCCCCTCGGCCAGGGAATTGTTGTGCTGCTGGCGAAATCCCTGGAAGGAGAACCTAGGTTTAAATCAAAAGACTCCGTGAAATGCGGAGTCTTTCGTGTCGGGGCGCCGGGAAATGCCTGCCCCCTCGCGGGGGAAACCGGGCCTAAAATCAAAAGACTCCGCGATTTGCGGAGTCTCTCGTGTCGGGGCGCCGGGAAATGCCTGTCCCCTTCGTGGGGAAACCCGGGCCCATTTAAGTCGGGGCGCCGGGAATTGAACCCGGGACCTCTTGCACCCCATGCAAGCGCGCTAGCCGGGGAACCGCGGACC
>Ga0209253_10002698_pt1 | contig 15720 bp, 29 predicted proteins | sample FrelakmetBRP12BR_FD_187145 | JGI IMG/M metagenome (GOLD analysis project Ga0209253, IMG submission 187145) | Freshwater lake sediment microbial communities from the University of Notre Dame, USA, for methane emissions studies - BRP12 BR (SPAdes)... | ecosystem: Environmental > Aquatic >...
CCCCTGTCCGGTGACGCACGTGCGTACCCCCGAGAGAGACGGTTACGCGGCCGTGCAGCTCGCGTTCGAAGACTGCAAGGACAAGCACCTCACGAAGGCCGAGCTCGGTCACCTCAAGAAGGCGGGCCTCAAGCACGGCATGCGTCATCTGGTGGAGTTCCGCGACATGGCCGACCTGAGCGTCGGCGACACGGTCACCGTCGAGGCGTTCGCCGACGGCCAGGAGATCAGCGTCGTCGGCGTCTCGAAGGGCAAGGGCTTCCAGGGGACGATCAAGCGGCACAACTTCGGCCGCGGCCCCGAGACGCACGGCTCGCACAACGTCCGCCAGCCGGGTTCGATCGGCGCCAGCGCGTGGCCGGCCCGCGTCTTCAAGGGCATGCGTATGTCGGGTCACATGGGGGCGCGCCGCGTGACGCAGCCCGGCCTGCACATCGTGCGCCGCGACGTCGACAACAACCTCCTGCTCGTCAAGGGCTCGGTGCCCGGTCCGAAGAACTCCGTCGTCATCGTCAAGGGCAGGCAGTCGTGAGCCCCGAGAAGAAGCGGACGGACAAGGACGCCGAGGCGACGGCGGCCGAGCGGGCGGCCGGCAAGCCGGCCGCCGACGAGGGCGCGGCCGAGGCGTCGGCAGCGAAGGCCAAGGCGGCCGGGACTGCCGTCGCGGCCGCCGCCGACGAGGCCCCGGCCAAGCCGAAGCGCACGCGTGCCAAGGCGGCCAAGGCCGAGACGGGCGCGGCCGAGGATGTCGCGCCGGCGCCGACGGCCGAGACCGCGAAGCCCAGGACGCGCAAGCCACGCGCAGCTGCGTCGAAGGCGGCCCCCGAGCCCGAGACCGCTGTGGCTGAAGCCGAGCCGGTCGCCAAAGCGGCGCCTGAGCCGGTCGCCGCGGCGGCCGCAGAGCCCATAGCGGAAGATGTGACCGAGCCTGCCGCCGAAGAGGCGGCGGAGCCCATCGCCGAAGAGGCGGCCGAGACCGCGCCGCCGCCCGAGCCGCCGAAGGTGACGAGGGCCAGGGCCGCCAAGGCGAAGGCCAAGAAGCCGCACGTCGAGCACCGCGCGGTAGAGAAGCCCGCGCCGGGTCGGGCTGCCGTCATCGACGGCGAGGGTAGCGAGGTCGACGCGGTGGAGCTCAGCGAGCGCCTGTTCGGCGTGCCTGCGGCAGTCGACGTGCTGCACCTCGTCGTGCGTGCCGAGCAGGCCGCGCGTCGACGCGGCACCGCCTCGACGAAGACGCGCGGCGAGGTCTCGGGTTCAACCGCGAAGCTCTACCGGCAGAAGGGCACCGGCCGGGCGCGCGCCGGGTCGGCGAAGTCGCCGACGCGCACGCACGGCGGCACGGCGTTCGGCCCCAAACCGCGTGACTTCGGCATCAAGGTGAACCGCAAGGTGCGCCGCAAGGCGCTGGCCATGGCGCTCTCCGACCGTGCGGCCGGCGGCGACATCTACGTCGCCCGCGACCTCGCGCTCGACGCGCCGAGCACAAACCGGGTGAACGACTTCCTCGCGGGGCTCGACATCCCGGTGCCGGTCCTTGTGGTGACGGACGATGAGCCTGTCGTGGCGAGGTCGGTGCGCAACCTGCGCTACGCCGAGCCGGCCGACGTGCGCTCCCTGTCTACAGAGCAGGTGCTGCGCGCCCGCTCGCTCGTGCTGACCGCCAAGGCCTTTGCCGTCCTCAACGAGGCGTGACCATGATCGAAGCAGAGAGGATCATCATCAAGCCGATCATCTCCGAGAAGAGCTACGCCCAGATCGACCAGGGCCGCTACACCTTCGAAGTCCATCCCAAGGCGCACAAGACGATGATCGCCCAGGCGGTCGAGCAGCTCTTCGACGTCAAGGTGACCGACGTCTCCACGGCCCACGTGCGACCCAAGCCGAAGCGCCGCGGCTGGAGCGCCGGGCGCACGGCGGCGTGGAAGAAGGCCGTCGTGACGCTGCGCAGCGGCGACAAGATCGAGTTCTTCGAGGGCAGGTAAGTGGGCATCAAGAAGTTCAAGCCTACGTCGCCGGGTCGCCGTTTCATGACGGTGGACACGTTCGACGAGATCACGCGGCAGACGCCCGAGCGCTCGCTGGTGGCGCCGCTGAAACGCCAGGGCGGCCGCAACAGCTACGGCCGCATCACGACGCGTCACCAGGGCGGCGGCCACAAGCGCCGTTACCGGGTCATCGATTTCAAGCGCGACAAGGACGGCGTGCCGGCCAGGGTGGCGCACATCGAGTACGACCCCAACCGCTCGGCGCGCATCGCGCTCCTGCACTACCACGACGGGGAGAAGCGCTACATCCTTGCTCCGCAGGGGCTCGCCGTCGGTGACCAGGTGGAATCGGGACCGGCGGCGGACATCAAGCCGGGCAACGCGCTGCCGCTCGAGAACATCCCGACGGGCACGACGATCCACAACGTCGAGCTGCACCCCGGCCGCGGAGCGCAGCTGGTGCGCAGCGCCGGCACCAGCGCGCAGCTGCAGGCCAAGGAGCGTGGCTTCGGCGTGCTGCGTCTGCCCTCGGGCGAGCTGCGCCGCGTCCATCTCACCTGCCGGGCGACCGTGGGAGAGCTGGGCAACGCCGACCACTCGAACCTCGACGGCGGCAAGGCCGGACGGACGCGGTGGCGGGGCGTGCGCCCGACGGTGCGCGGCACGGCGATGAACCCGGTCGACCATCCGCACGGCGGCGGCGAGGGCAAGACGACCGCAGGTCGTCATCCGGTCACCCCTTGGGGCGTGCCAACGCTCGGCTACCGCACGCGACCCAAGAAGAAGCCATCAGACAAGTACATCATCCGCGGCCGCAAGCGCGGCAAGTGACGGGCAGAGGCACAAAGGAGACTGTGTGAGCCGGTCAACGAAGAAAGGTCCGTTCGTCGACGAGCGCCTCATGGCGCGTGTCCTCGAGATGAACGCTTCGGGCCAGAAGAGGATGCTCAAGACCTGGTCGCGCGCCTCGACGATCTTCCCGGAGATGGTCGGGCACACCATCGCCGTCCACGACGGGCGCAAGCACGTGCCCATCTTCATCACCGAGTCGATGGTGGGCCACAAGCTGGGCGAGTTCGCCCTCACGCGCACCTTCCGCGGGCACATCAAGTCGGACAGGTCGGCGAGAAGGTAGGCCATGGCGGTCAGGGCACAGGCGAAGTACGTACGCGTCGCGCCGCGCAAGGCGCGGGAGGTCGTCGACCTCATCCGCGGCAAGTCCGTGGCCGATGCCCGCGCCCAGCTTCTCGTGACCACACGCGGGGCGGGTAGGGTGGTGTCGAGGGTGCTCGATTCGGCTGTGGCCAACGCCGAGAACAACAACGGCCTCGCCGCGGCGGACCTCTTCGTCAAGGAGGCCTACGTCGACGAGGGCCCGACGCTCAAGCGCTGGCGGTTCCGCGCCATGGGCCGCGTCAACCGCATACGCAAGAGGATGAGCCACATCACGATCGCAGTCGATCAGAGGGAGGGCCGGCGCTAGTGGGCCAGAAGGTGCATCCCGGTGGCTTCCGCGTCGGCGTCATCCACGACTGGAAGTCGCACTGGTATACGGAGAAGGAGTTCAAGGGCTACCTCGCCGAGGACGAGCGCATCCGCAGCCACATCCTGCGCAAGCTGTCACACGCGGGGCTGTCGCGCATCATCCTGCGCAAGGATCAGAACAACGTGACCGTCGACATCTACACCGCCCGGCCGGGCATCGTCATCGGCAAGAGCGGCTCCGAGGTCGACGCGTTGCGCAAGGAGATCCACGCGATGACGCGCAAGAACGTGCAGGTGAACATCATCGAGGTCAAGCGTCCGGAGCTCGACGCCGTGCTGGTGGCGCAGTCCATCGCCGAGCAGCTCGAGAACCGCGTCAGCTTCAGGCGGGCGATGAAGCGCTCCCTCACGAGTGCCGTCCGCTCGGGTGCCGCTGGCATGCGGGTGCGCTGCAGCGGCCGCCTGGGCGGGGCCGAGATGGCCCGCAGCGAGAGCTACAGCGAGGGGCGCGTGCCGCTCCACACGCTGCGCGCCGACATCGACTACGGCTTCAAGGAAGCCAAGACCACCTTCGGCCGCATCGGTGTGAAGGTGTGGATCAACAAGGGTGAGATCATGCCCGAGGGGTACCCGAAGGACGAGGAGCGCGAGCGCCAGGAGCGCGAGCGCGACGAGCGTCGAGACGGCGGTCGCGACCGTCGCCGGCCGCCGCGCCAGGGTGACTCCCGAGGGCCGAGGCCACAGAGGTAGGGTCGAATCCAGATGCTCCTGCCGAAAAGAGTCAAGCACAGGAAAGAGCAGCGTGGACGCATGAGCGGCGTCGCCAAGGGCGGTACCGAGGTGCAGTTCGGCGAGTATGGGCTGAAGGCCCTCGAGGCGGGCTGGGTGACCAACCGTCAGATCGAGGCCGCCCGTATCGCCATGACCCGCTACATGAAGCGCGGCGGCAAGGTGTGGATCAACATCTTCCCGCACAAGCCGGCGACGGCGAAGCCGGCGGAGACGCGCATGGGCGGCGGCAAGGGATCGCCCGACAAGTGGGTGGCCGTCGTCAAGCCGGGCAAGGTGATGTTCGAGCTGGCCGGCGTGAGCGAGCCGGTGGCACGCGAGGCCATGCGTCTGGCGATGCACAAGCTCCCCATCAGGAGCAAGTTCGTGACCAGGGAGGGTGACCTCTTTGAAAGCTAGGCAGCTACGAGAGCTCTCCGACGACGAGCTGGCCCTGCGACTGCGTGACACGCGCAAGGAGCTCTTCAACCTGCGTTTCCAGCACGCCACGGGGCAGCTCGACAATCCCCACAAACTGGCGCTGACACGGCGCGAGATCGCCCGACTGCTCACCATGCAGAGCGAGCGTGAGAGCGAACGTCGGGCCGCTGGCGGTGAGGTCTGATGGCCGAGAAGAAGACGACGACCACGACGAGCAAGTCTTCGCGGCCGGCGAAGACTGCGGCCGCCGCGGCGAAGAAGCCGGCGGCGAAGAAGTCGGCGGCGGCCAAGAAGCCGGCCGCGAAGCGGACGACCAAGAAGGCGGAAGCCCCCGCGCCGGCGGCCAGGACGATGAAGAAGGTCTCGGCGGCGCGTGCCAAGACGAAGGCCGGGCGTCCGGCGCCGGCGCGGGTGCCGGGCCGCAAGGAACGCCGCGGGGTCGTGGTGAGCAGCGCCATGGACAAGACCGTCGTGGTGCGCATCGACGCGGTCAAGGTGCACGACCTCTACGGCAAGGTCGTGCGGCGTTCGCGCAAGCTGCACGTGCACGACGAGCACAACGCGGCCGGCGTGGGCGACCTGGTGCGCGTGGTCGAGACGCGCCCGCTGTCGGCGACGAAGCGCTGGCGACTGCTGGAGATCCTGCAGAAGGCGAAGTGACGGCGGCGGGCGAGGGACAGGGATGATCCAGGTCGAATCGAGGCTTCGGGTGGCGGACAACACGGGTGCCCGCGAGATCCTGTGCATCCGCATCCGCGGAGGCTCGCGGCGTCGCTACGCCCACGTCGGTGACGTGATCGTCGCCGCCGTGAAGTCGGCGACGCCGGGCGGCAGCGTGAAGAAGGGCGACGTGGTCACCGCCGTGGTGGTGCGCACGAAGAAGGAGTTCGGGCGCAAGGACGGCACCTACATCGCCTTCGACGAGAACGCCGCCGTGCTGATCGACAACCAGAACAACCCGCGCGGCACGCGCATCTTCGGGCCGGTCGCCCGTGAGCTGCGCGACAAGAACTTCATGAAGATCGTGTCGCTCGCCCCCGAAGTCCTGTAGACGGGCGAGCGACGAGCGCGAGAGAGACGAAGCGACATGGCAAAGGCGAAGATCCACAAGGGCGACCAGGTGATGGTCATCAGCGGCAAGGAGGCCGGCAAGACCGGCAAGGTGATGCGCATCGACCTCGACAAGGGGCGGCTGGTCGTCGAACGACTCAACATGATGCGCCGGCACACGCGCCCCAATCCCAAGAAGAACCCGCAGGGCGGCGTGATCGAGCGCGAGGGCACGATGGACGTCTCGAACGTCATGCTCATCTGTCCGGCCTGCAACCAGCCCACCCGCGTGGGGTTCAGGGTGACCGGTGGCGGCGACAAGGTGCGCGTCTGCCGCCGCGGCAACTGCGGCGCCGACATCGACAAGGCATAAGGGCGACGACGCGATGGCACGCTTGAAGGACAGGTACCGCGACGAGGTGGTCCCGCGGCTGCGGGAGCAGTTCGGCTACGCCAACCCGATGCAGGTGCCCAGGGTCGCCAAGGTGACGCTGAACATGGGCGTCGGCGAGGCCAAGACCAACGCCAAGCTGCTCGACGACGCGGTCGCCGAGCTGGCCCAGATCTCGGGGCAGAAGCCCGTCATCACGCGGGCGCGCAAGTCGATCGCCGGTTTCAAGGTGCGCGAGGGCATGTCGATCGGCGCGAAGGTGACCCTGCGCGGCGACCGCATGTACGAGATGATCGACCGTCTCGTCTCGATCGCCCTGCCGCGCATCCGCGACTTCCGCGGCATCGACCCCGCTCAGTTCGACGGCCGCGGCAACTTCGCCATGGGGATCCGCGAGCAGACGATCTTCCCCGAGATCGACTACGACAAGGTCGAGCGTACGCAGGGGCTGAACGTGATCATCACGACCACGGCGAAGACCGACGAGGAAGGCCGTGCCCTGCTCGCCAGGCTGGGCATGCCTTTTCGTGAGAGCTAGGAGTAGCTGAATGGCTAAGACATCTCTGCTGGTTAAGGCACAACGCAAGCAGCGCCACTCGACGCGCGAGTACAGCCGCTGCGTCAGGTGCGGCCGGCCGCGAGCCTACTACCGCAAGTTCGGCCTCTGCCGGATCTGCCTGCGCGAGCTCGCCCATCAGGGCGTCATCCCCGGCATGACGAAGTCGAGCTGGTAGGGGGGTGTGACGAGATGTCGATGACCGACCCCATCGCCGACATGCTGACGCGCATCCGCAACGCGAACCAGGCCATGCACTCGCAGGTCGAGGTCCCCGCCTCGAAGATGAAGACCGAGATCGCCCGGCTGCTCAAGGAGCAGGGCTATATCGCCGCCTTCGAGGTCAACAGCGGGGAGCACGGCGACGTCATCGTGATCGACCTGAAGTACGGCAAGAACCGCGAGCGCGTCATCTCGGGCATCAAGCGCGTGTCCAAGCCGGGACGTCGCATCTACGCCCGCAAAGAGACCCTGCCGCGCGTGCTGGGCGGCCTGGGGACCGCCATCATCTCGACCTCACGCGGCCTGCTGACGAGCGCCGAGGCGCAGCGTCAGGGCCTCGGCGGCGAGGTCGTCTGCTTCATCTGGTAAAGGAACGTCGATGTCGAGGATCGGAAGAGCGCCCATAGCGGTCCCCACGGGGGTCGAGTTCGCCCAGCGCGACGACGTCGTGACGGTCAAGGGGCCGCGCGGCGAGCTCAGCCAGCGGGTGCCGCGCGAGATGCGCATCGAGCTGGGCGACGGGCAGATCGTCGTGACGCGGCCGACCGACTCGGGGCAGCATCGCTCGCTGCACGGCCTGACCCGCTCGCTGGTGGCCAACATGGTCGAGGGCGTGACCAAGGGTTTCGAGAAGCGTCTCGAGATCGTCGGCGTCGGCTACCGGGCGAGCGTCAAGGGCAAGAACCTCGAGCTCCTGGTGGGCTACAGCCACCCGGTGGTCATGGAGCCGCCGGAGCACGTCGAGTTCGAGACCCCGCAGCCCCAGGTGATCCTGGTGCGGGGCATCGACAAGCAGGTCGTCGGGCAGGTCGCGGCCGAGGTGCGCGCGGTGCGCCGGCCGGAGCCCTACAAGGGCAAGGGCATCCGCTACGCGGGTGAGTACGTGGCGAAGAAGGTCGGCAAGCGCGCCTAGCGCGCCGCCGCAACGAGGAGCGACGCGAACGATGAGCGTGAAGACGGTAGAGCAGGCGCGCGGCAGGCGGCACAAGCGGATCAGGGGCCGTCTGTCCGGCACCGGGGAGCGGCCGCGCGTCTCAGTGTACCGCTCCAACCGGGCGATCTACGCGCAGGCCATCGACGACGTCACCGGCACGACGCTGGTCGCGGCGCGCTCGTCCGAGGTGGACGCCGCGGGAGACAAGACCGCCGTCGCCGGGCGCGTAGGGCTGCTGCTCGCCGAGCGCGCCAAGGCGAAAGGCATCACGGCGGTCGTCTTCGACCGCTCGGGCTACCTGTATCACGGGCGCGTCAAGGCCCTTGCCGAGGGCGCCCGCGAGGGCGGCCTGCAGTTCTAGAGTGAGGAGAGAGAAAGCCTGATGGCGAGAGTCAGCAGCACAGATGCCGTAGAGCTCAAAGAGCGGGTCGTCGATATCAACCGCGTCGCCAAGGTCGTCAAGGGCGGCCGCCGTTTCTCGTTCACGGCCCTCGTGGTGGTCGGCGACGAGAACGGCAACGTGGGCGCCGGCTACGGCAAGGCCCGCGAGGTGCCGCTGGCGATCCAGAAGGCGATCCTCGACGCGAAGAAGAACATGTTCCGCGTGCCGCGCTACAAGACGACGATCACCCACGAGGTGATCGGCCGGTTCGGGGCGGCACGCGTGCTCCTCAAGCCGGCGGCGCCCGGCACCGGGGTCATCGCCGCCGGCGGCGTGCGGGCCGTCCTCGAGCTGGCAGGGGTGCGCGACATCCTTACGAAGAGCCTCGGGACGACGAACCCCATCAACCTCGTGCGCGGCACGGTCGCGGGCCTGCAGCAGCTGCGGACGCCCCAGGACGTGGCGCGCCGGCGCGGTATCTCTGTGGCAGAGGTGTTCGGCAAGCCCGCCGGACCCGCCGGTGAGACGCCCGCCGGTCCCGCCGGTGAGACGCCCGCCGGTCCCGCCGGTCAGACGCCGGCCGGACCCGCCGGTGAGACGCCGGCCGAGCAGCCCGCCGGGGAGGCGTAAGCTGTGACGACCCGCCTCGAGATCAAGCAGGTCAAGAGCGAGATCGGCTCGCCCCGGGATCATCGCGGCACGCTGCGTGCGCTCGGGCTCAAGCGCATCAACCACACCGTCGTGCACGACGACACGCCCGTGGTGAGGGGCATGGTGCGAAAGGTGGCGTACCTCCTCGAGGTGCGCGAAGTGACGAAGAAGACGTGACAATGGCAGAACTCGGACTCCACAACCTGCGCCCCAACCCCGGTTCGACCGGCAACGTGAAACGGCTCGGTCGCGGCAAGGGCAGCGGGCAGGGCAAGACGGCCGGTCGCGGCCACAAGGGCTACAACGCGCGCTCGGGCGGAGGCGTGCGGCCCGGCTACGAGGGCGGGCAGATGCCCATCTACATGCGCCTCGGCAAGCTGCGCGGGCCGCACATGAAGAAGAGCATGCCGATCGGACCCTTCCGCACCTGCATGGTGCCGGTCAACGTCGGTCGTCTGGCGCAGGCGTTCGCGGCCGGCGCCGAGGTCACCCCGGAGGCGCTGGTCGAGAAGCGCATCGTCAAGAACACGCGCACGCCCATCAAGATCCTCGGCGGCGGCGAGATCGACGTCGCGCTGACCGTGAGGATGCACGGGTTCTCGCAGACGGCGACCGAGAAGATCGCGGCCGCCGGCGGCACCGTCGAGCTGCTCTGACGCGAGCGGTGTCGGCGGCCGCGAGCAGGACCGGTAGCACGAGAGCGAGGTTCGAAGTCGCGTGAACAACAAGCTGTGGCAGTCGCTCGCCAACTCCTGGAAGATCCCCGACCTGCGCAAGAAGGTCCTCTTCACCGCGGGCATCCTGGCGATCTACCGCTTCGGCTGCTATGTGCCGGTGCCGGGGGTCGACGTCAAGGCGTTGGAGGACTTCTTCAAGAGCGGCGCCGGTGGCGTGCTGGGCTTCCTCGACCTCTTCTCGGGGGGCGCCCTCGGCAAGGTCGCGGTGTTCGCGCTGGGCATCATGCCCTACATCACCGCCTCGATCATCATGCAGCTTCTGACCGTGGTCATCCCCAAGCTCGAGGCGCTGGCCAAGGAGGGCGAGCAGGGTCAGAAGGAGATCACGAAGTACACCCGCTACCTCACCGTCGTCTTGTCGCTGGTGCAGTCGATGGGGTACATCGCCCTCTTCCGCAACTACGGCGCCCTGCCCAACCTCGACGTCGTGCACGCGGCGCTGATCGTCGTCGCGTTGACCGCCGGCGCCACGGCCGTGATGTGGCTGGGCGAGCTGATCACGGCGCGCGGCATCGGCAACGGCATGTCGATCCTGATCTTCATCAGCATCATCTCGCGCCTCCCCTCGGGTCTCCTGAAGTTGAGCACCATGAGCCCTGTGGCGATCGTCGCCATCTCGATCATCGCGCTCGCCGTGGTGGTCGGGGTGATCTTCATCACCACCGGCGAGCGCCGCGTGCCGGTGCAGTATGCCAAGCGCGTCGTAGGGCGGCGCATGATGGGCGGCACCAGCACGTTCATCCCTCTCAAGGTCAACATGGCCGGCGTGATCCCGGTCATCTTCGCCTCGTCGATGATGATGATCCCGCCCACCATCGCGCAGTTCCTCTCAGGGTCGACGACGAGCTGGTTCGCCAACTTCTTCGGACCCAACTCGTGGCCCTACATCATCGGTGAGGCCCTCCTCATCATCCTCTTCACGTACTTCTACACGGCGGTGACCTTCAACCCCATCGACCAGGCCGACAATCTCAAGAAGTACGGCGGTTTCGTGCCCGGCGTGCGTCCCGGGCGGCCCACGGCCGAGTACCTCGACCGTATCCTCACGCGGCTGACGTTCCCGGGCGCGCTCTTCCTCGCCGCGGTCGCGGTGCTGCCGTACATCCTGTTCAAGTACATGAACGTGAGCTTCTACTTCGGCGGCACGTCGCTCCTGATCGTGGTCGGCGTGGCCCTCGACACGATGCGCCAGATGGAAGCGCAGCTGCTCATGCGTCACTACGAGGGCTTCCTCAAGTGAGGGGGCGGTCATCGGTGGCAGCGGCGGGATCGGGGACGAGATGAGCGCACAGGACGGACAACTCAACCTCGTGCTTCTCGGCGCCCCGGGCTCGGGCAAGGGGACGCAGGCCGAGCGCATCATCAAGCGGCACGAGCTGCCGCACATCTCGACCGGAGACATCCTGCGCGACGCGGTCGCCAAGGGCACCGACCTGGGCGCGACGGCGAAGCGCTACATGGACGCCGGCGACCTCGTGCCCGACGACGTCATCATCGGCATCATGCGCGCGCGCCTCGGCGAGCCCGACGCGCGCAACGGCTTCCTGCTCGACGGCTTTCCGCGGACGATCGAGCAGGCGCGGGCGCTCGACGGCATGCTCGCCGACGCCGGGCGCGCGCTCACCCACGTGCTGCTGCTCGACGTCCCCGAGGAGGAGCTCGTGCAGCGCCTCTCGGGGCGGCGCATGTGCCGGGGCTGCGGCGCGAACTACAACGTGATCTTCAGCCCTCCCCGGGAGGCGGGCGTCTGCGACACCTGCGGCGGAGAGCTCTACCAGCGCAGCGACGACAACGAGGAGACGGTGCGCAATCGTCTCACCGTGTACCGTCGGCAGACGGAGCCTCTCGTCGGCTACTACGAGGAGCACGGCCTCGTACGGCTCTTCCACGGCGGCGGCCGCGGGCCCGACGACGTGTTCGCCGAGGTCGAGGCCGTGCTGTCGGGCGCCGGGACGGTCTGATCGCCCCTTGATCGTCAGCAAGTCAAGCGCCGAGATCGCCAAGATCGCCGCCGCGGGCGAGGTCGTGGCCGAGTGCCTCGAGCTCCTGGCGGCGGCTGTGCGTCCGGGCGTCACCACTGCGGAGCTGGACCGCCGCGCCGAGAAGTTCATCGTCGGGCGCGGCGGGACCCCGACCTTCAAGGGATACCGCGGGTTTCCCAAGTCGATCTGCGCCTCTCCCAACGAGATGGTGGTGCACGGCATCCCCGGCGCCTACACGGTGCGCGACGGCGACGTGCTGAGCATCGACGTCGGCGTGACGCTGGACGGCTACGTGGCCGACTCGGCGCTCACCCTGGCCGTCGGCAAGGTCGACGGAGAGGCTCTCCGTCTGCTCTCCGTGACGCGGGAGTCCCTCGAGGCGGCCATCGAGCAGTGCCGTGTCGGCAGAAGGCTGGGCGACGTCTCGCACGCCGTGCAGGAGGTCGTCGAGGCGGCCGGCTTCAACGTCGTGCGCTCGCTCGTGGGCCACGGGGTGGGGCGCGTGATGCACGAGGAGCCGCAGATCCCGAACTACGGCGATCCGGGGCGCGGTCCGAGGCTCGAGGCCGGCATGGTGTTCGCCATCGAGCCGATGGTCAACGTCGGCACCTTCGACGTCTACCTGGGTGACGACGCGTGGAGCATCTACAGCGCCGACCACTCGCTCTCCGCCCACTTCGAGCACACCGTGGCGATCACGGCGCGCGGGCCCCGCGTCCTCACGCGGCGCCGGTCGGAGCGCGTCAGCGAGGTGCGGGTCGCCGGGGTCGGGAGGTAGCTGCGTGAGCCGGGCCGGGCAGACTGACGAGATAGGACGCGCGATGCCTCGACGGGCCGATAGGCCTGTGTTATCATCTGCGGTCGCGCTTGCTAACGGGCGAATCTAGGCGTGGCCGGAAAAGAAGAAGCCATAGAGATGGAAGGCGAGGTCGTGGAGGCTCTGCCCAACACGATGTTCCGCGTTCGTCTCGACAACGACCACGAGGTGCTCGCCCACATCTCGGGCAAGATGCGCATGAACTACATCCGGATCCTTCCGGGCGACAGGGTGAAGGTCGAGCTTTCGCCCTACGACCTGCGGAGGGGCCGGATCATGTACCGGTTCAAGTAGGCGCCGGGCGGGTAACGCAAGATCGGCCCGGCTTTTTGCTGCCGGGCGCTAAGAGCGAGGACGGATGAAGGTCAGGGCATCGGTAAAACCGATCTGTGAGAAGTGCAAGGTGATCCGCCGGCACGGCACCGTGCAGGTGATCTGCACCAACCCCCGGCACCGTCAGAGGCAGGGCTAGCATGGCACGTATCGCGGGCGTCAACATCCCGCCCCAGAAGCGGGTCGAGATCGGCCTCACCTACATCTACGGGGTGGGCCGCTCGACGTCGAACAAGGTCCTCTCCCAGCTCGGCATCGACCCCGACACGAAGGTCCGCGACCTGACCGAAGAAGAGGTAGTGCGCCTGCGTGAGGCCATCGACCGCGAGGCCACCGTCGAGGGCGACCTGCGCCGCGAGCGTTCGCAGAACATCAAGCGGCTCATGGACATCGGCTGCTACCGCGGCATCCGGCATCGCCGGGGCATGCCGGTGAACGGGCAGCGCACCAAGACCAACGCCCGCACGCGCAAGGGTCCCAAGAAGACCGTCGGCGCGCGGCGCAAGAAGTGACACCGATCGCCCCGGCGAGACTCGGAGGTACGACGAAGCGTGGCTAAGCCGCAGAGAGCGAAGGGACGTCAGCGCCGCAAGGTGCGCAAGAACATCGCCATAGGACAGGCGCACATCAAGACGTCGTTCAACAACACCCTCGTCACGCTGACCGACAAAGAGGGGAACGTCATCGCCTGGGAGAGCGCCGGCGCCGTCGGGTTCAAGGGTTCGCGCAAGAGCACCCCCTTCGCCGCGCAGGTCACCGCCGAGTCGGCGGCCAAGAAGGGCATGGAGCACGGCCTGCAGAAGGTCGAGGTCTTCGTGCGCGGTCCGGGATCGGGGCGCGAGACGGCCGTCCGCTCGCTGCAGGCCGCCGGGCTCGAGATCATGGGCGTCAAAGACGTGACCCCGGTGCCGCACAACGGCTGCCGGCCCCGCAAGCGTCGTCGGGTCTAGAAAGGTCTACCAGTGGCGAGAGACACCTCACCGCAGTGCAAGCAGTGCCGTCGCGAGGGCATCAAGCTGTTCCTCAAGGGCGAGCGCTGCCTCACCGACAAGTGTGCCGTCGAGCGCCGCAGCTACCCGCCCGGCGAGCACGGGCGCGGGCGCGTCAAGCAGTCCGAGTACCTGCAGCAGCTGCGTGAGAAGCAGAAGGCGCGCCGCTTCTACCAGGTGCTCGAGAAGCAGTTCCACACGTACTACATCGAGGCCAGTCGTCAGTCGGGCGTCACGGGCGAGAACCTGCTGCGCCTGCTCGAGATCCGGCTCGACAACGTCGTCTACAGGCTCGGGTTCGCCACGTCGCGGCGGCAGTCGCGGCAGCTGGTGCGCCACGCCCATTTCCTGGTCAACGGCAGGAAGGTCGACGTGCCGTCGTACCGGGTCCGTCCCAACGACGTGATCAGCCTCAGGTCGAGCAGCAAGGCGACCGAGCTGGTGCGCGCGGCGACCGACCTGACGTCGTCGGTGGCGCCCTGGTTGCAGGCCGACCACGACAACCTGACGGGGAAGATACTGCGCCTCCCTGAACGCGGCGAGATCGACGCGCCGGTGCAGGAATCGCTCATCGTCGAGCTCTACTCTAAGTAAGCCCGCCTCGGCGCCCCGGCACGGCGTGCGAGGATCGGAACGGGAGGTCACGTGCTCCAATTCCAGATGCCCAACATCACGCGCGAGCAGCTCTCGGGCAATCGCGCCCGCTTCGAGGTCGAACCGCTCGATCGCGGCTTCGGGCACACGTTCGGCAACGCGCTGCGGCGCGTGCTGCTGTCGTCTCTCGAGGGTGCGGCCGTCAGCTCGGTGAAGATCGAGGGTGTGGCGCACGAGTTCTCGACCGTCCCCGGAGTGAAAGAGGACGTCACCGACATCATCCTCAACATCAAGGAGCTCGTCTGCCGGCTGCACGGCGAGATCGACGAGGTGCAGGTGAGGCTGGTCAAGGACAAGCCGGGCAAGGTCGTGGCGGCCGACATCGACATCCCCGCCGAGCTTTAGATCCTCAACCCGGACCACCACGTCGCGACGCTCGCCGACGGCGGCTCGCTCGAGATGACGTTGGTGATCCGCCGCGGCACCGGCTACGTGCCGGCCGAGGGCAACAAGACGCCCGAGACGACCATCGGGGTGATCCCCATCGACTCGATCTTCAGCCCCATCAAGCGGGTGGCGTACAACGTCGACAGCGCCCGCGTGGGGCAGCGCACCGACTACGACAAGCTGGTGCTCGACGTGACGACCAACGGCGCCGTCACGCCGCAGGAGGCGCTGCGCCACGCCGCCGAGATCCTCGTCGAGCGCCTGCAGATCTTCACCGATCCCGACCGCACGCGCTCGACCGAGATGCTCGAGGGCGAGTTCGAGCCGGTGGCGACGGGCGGCATGGACGACGTGCTCATCGAGGAGCTCGAGCTCGGCGTGCGCTCGTACAACTGCCTGAAGCGCGAGGGCATCCAGACCGTCGGTGACCTCGTCTCGAAGACCGAGGCGGAGCTGCTCAACATCCCCAACTTCGGCAAGAAGAGCATCGACGAGGTCAAGGAGAAGCTCGGCAGCCGCGGTCTCGGCCTGAGGAGCGAGGAGTAGATGCGTCACCAGAACTCAGGCCGCAAGCTCAACATGGCCTCCGACCGGCGCAAGGCCATGCTCAGCGGCCTCGCAGTGGCCCTGCTCGAGCACGAGAAGATCAAGTGCGGGCAGGAGCGCGCCAAAGAGGTCCGGCCGCTGGTCGAGCAGATGATCACGCTCGGCAAGCGCGGCGACCTCGCCGCGCGTCGCCAGGCCATAGCCAAGTTGCGCAACAAGAAGGTCACCTACAAGCTGTTCAACGACATCGCGCCGCGCTACGCCGACCGTAGCGGCGGCTACACGCGCATCGTGAAGCTCGGGCCGCGCCCGGGCGACGCGGCCGAGATGGTCTACCTGGAGCTCGTGTAGGGTCGCCGGTCGCGCCGTCTCCGTCGTGAGGCGCGAGGGGCGGGCGGCCCGGGAGGGCC
>Ga0209253_10002699_pt1 | contig 15704 bp, 13 predicted proteins | sample FrelakmetBRP12BR_FD_187145 | JGI IMG/M metagenome (GOLD analysis project Ga0209253, IMG submission 187145) | Freshwater lake sediment microbial communities from the University of Notre Dame, USA, for methane emissions studies - BRP12 BR (SPAdes)... | ecosystem: Environmental > Aquatic >...
CATGACCGACCTCACGGCCGAGGGCGCCGTCCATCTCCGGCCCGACGTCCGGAAGTTCATGCTCCGCGTCAACCGGAACGGCTCGCGGCACGAGCTCGATTCCAAGGGACGGGTCCTCATCAGTCAGCCCCTCCGGGAGAAGGCCAAGCTCCACGACGAGGTCGAGGTCGTCGGCCTGTCCAACCACCTGGAGGTCTGGAACAAGGACGTTCTCGACGGAACTCTCGAGGAGAAACCGCTCTCGGACGAGGACTTCGAGAGCATCGCCCGCCTCATCCCTCGAGGAAAGCCGGAATGACGGAGAAGGGACACCTCCCGGTCCTCGCGACACAGGTCCTCGAATTCATTGACGCGGGGCGCGCCGGGATTTATATCGACTGCACCCTCGGCCTGGCCGGGCATGCCCTGGCCATACTGGAACGCAATCCCCGGGCCCGGCTCATCGGCCTCGACCGCGACGCCTTGTCCCTCGAGATCGCCCGGACGAGGCTCCGCCCTTACGCCAAGAGAGTCACCCTCTTCCACGCCGACTTCCGGGAGATCGCCGACCTCGACATCCCCTATGATCAGGTCCGCGGCATCCTCATCGACCTCGGGATATCGTCCTTTCAGCTCGACTCGCCGGAGCGCGGCTTCAGCTTCACCTATGACGGGCCGCTCGACATGCGCATGGACACGCGGATGAAGACCACGGCCGCGAAGGTCCTTCACACCTACGCCGAGCCGAAGCTAGCCGAGGTCTTCGCCCGGTACGGGGAGCTCGGCCAGACCCGGCGGCTGGCCCGGGAGATCGCCCACCTGCGCAAGCTCGGCCGACTCGAAACGACCTCCGACCTGAGGGTTCTCGTCGAGCGGATCTACCAGTGGCGCCCGCAGAAGGGCCGGATCCACCCGGCCGCCAAGGCCTTCCAGGCCCTCCGCATCGAAGTCAACCGGGAGCTCGAGGGGCTTCCCGAGTTCATCGACGGGACCGCCCGGCGGACCCGCCCGGGGACCCGCTTCGTCGCCATCTCCTTCCACTCGCTCGAGGACCGCATCGTCAAGCGCGCCTTCCTCGCCCTGGCCCGCCCCGACGGGAGCGCTCCCCTGGTCGCGATCCTGACGAAGAAGCCAGTCATGGCCGCGGAGGAGGAGCTGGCGTCGAACTCCCGGGCCCGTTCGGCCAAGCTGCGGGCCGCGGAGAGGATCTGATGGTCCGCCGCAAGTGGAACCTGAAGGGCATCGCCCTCGGGGCCGCGTTCTTCGCCGCCTCGGCCGCCGTCCTCACGTTCTACGTCTGGTACCAGACCGAATCCGTCAAGCTCGGTCTCGACATCGCCAAGCTCGACGACCGCATCCGCGAGCTCGAGAAGGACATCGAGGCGCTCAAGCTGCGCAAAGCCTCCCTTCTCGACCCCGGCCGGGTCGAGAGGATCGCCCGGGAAAAGCTCGGCCTCGTCGATCCCGAGGACGCCGTGGTCGTCTACGAAAGGCCGGGCACGACCCGGTAGCGCGCCGCCGATGAGGACCTTCTACGAGAGCGACATCCGCCGGCGGACCCTCGTCCTCAGCTTCGTCCTCGCCGGCTGGGCCGTCGTCGTCGCCCTCCGGCTCGTCCAGGTCCAAGTCTTCGGCCACGCCCGGGCCAAAGCGGCCGTGCTCGCCCAGACTCGCGACGTGATCACCATGGAGCCCCGGCGGGGCAACATCCTCGACCGCAACGGCGAGATCCTGGCCTGCAGTCTCCCGGCCGCGCGCATCTTCATCCGCCCGGTCGCCAAGGAGACGCCGGCCGAGACGCTGAGAAAGGTCCGCCGCCTCCAGAAGGAGCTCGTCCTGACAGGGAAGGAGACGGCGACGATCCTGAGCCGCCTCCAGGCCAAGGCCGGCTTCTCCTACGTCAGCAAGAGCAAGTATTCCGAAGATGACGCGGCCAGGGTCATGGCCCTGAAGCTTCCGGGAGTCGGGTCTGAGCCGGCGACGCGACGAAACTATCCGCTCGGCCCGCTCGCCTCCCACGTCCTCGGCGGGATCAACCTCGCCGAGGACTCCCGGGGCGGGGTCGAGGCCCGCTACGACGACCTCCTCAAAGGCATCGAGGGCCGGCAGATCAGCTTCAAGGTCAACGGCGGGCGCGATTACGAGAACCACGTCATCAAGTCGCCCGTCCCCGGCCGGGACCTCGTCCTGACGATCGACACGACGATCCAGTATTTCGCCGAGAAAGAGCTGCTACGAGCTATCATCGAACACGAGGCGGCCTGGGGCACGGTCATCATCATGGATTCTGAGACGGGCGACATCCTGGCCATGGCCAGCCAGCCGGCCTACGACGTCAACCGGTTCCCGGGCCCCCAGGAGGCCTGGATGAACCGGGCCATCGGCGCGAGCTACGAGCCCGGCTCGGTCTTCAAGATCATCACCGCCGCCGCGGTCCGGGAGCGCGGCCGGGTCGGCTTCTCCGAGCTCTTCGACTGCAGCGCCGGCTTCATCAGGGTCGGCGGAACGACCATCACCGACCACGACCGGGAGCGCGTGCTGAGCTTCCCCCAGGTCCTCATCAAGTCGTCCAACGTCGGAACGGTCCAATTCGCCCAGCGCGTCAGCGTCCCCGAGTTCCGCGAGACGATCCAGGCCTTCGGCATCGGGACGAAGACCCGGATCGACCTGCCGGCCGAGGAGCCCGGGAGTATCAAGCCGGCAGATAAGTGGATCAAAGGTAGCACGCTCGCTCATATCGCCATCGGCTACGAGGTCATGGTCACCCCCCTCCAGATAGCCCAGGCCATGAACGTCTTCGCCACGGGCGGCCTGCTCGTCCGGCCCCGGATCGTCCGGGGCGGCGCGGCGGACGCCGGAGAGCCCGTCCGCGTCATCAGCGAAAAGACCGCGACCGAGCTCGTCCAGCGTGTCTTCGAGGGCGTCGTCGAGGAGGGGACCGCCAAGGACGGCCGGCTCGACGGCTACCGCATCGCCGGCAAGACCGGGACGGCCAAGAAATGGGATCCCGCCGTCAACGCCTACACGCGGACCTATACGGCTTCGTTCGTCGGCTTCACGCCGGTCGAAAACCCCCGCCTCACCATGATCGTCGTCCTCGACCAGCCCAAGGATGGCTACTACGGCGGCGAGGTCTGCGCTCCCGTCTTTCGGGATATCGCCAAGCAGGTCCTCCGCTACCTGCGCGTTCCGCGGGAGCGTGCCCTCCCCTCCTCCGTCCTTACGGCGGGGATGACCGCGGGGAGGACTCCGTGAAGCTCCGGGACGTCCTCCGGGAGATCCCCGTCCTGGCCGGGGGAACGCCGGGGACGGAGGAGATCACGGGGATCGCCTACAACTCCAAGGCCGTAGGACCCGGCTTCCTCTTCGCCGCCCTGCGCGGCGCCGCCCAGAACGGCATGGACTTCGTCGCCGAGGCCGAGGCCAACGGGGCCGCGGCCGTCCTGTCCGTTTGGCCCAAGCCGCCGGCGAGCGGCCTCGCTTGGGTCCAGGTCGCCGACGCCCGCGAAGCGCTGGCCCTGGCCGCGGCCAATTTCTACGGGCATCCCTCCGACGGGATGAAGGTCATCGGCGTCACCGGGACCAAAGGCAAGACGACCACGACCTACCTCATCGAGGAGATCCTCCGGGCGTCCGGGGCCGTGCCCGGCCTCATCGGGACGATCGAATACCGCCGGCCCGGCTGGAAGGTCCCGGCGCCGCGGACGACGCCCGAGGCGCCCGACCTCCAGGCCCTCCTCCGGGACATGCTCGACGCCGGCGTCACCCACTGCGTCATGGAGGTCTCGTCGCACGCCCTCGAGCTGAAGAGGGTCTGGGGCGTGAGCTACGACGTCGCCGTCTTCACCAACCTCAGCGGCGAGCACCTCGACTACCATCCGTCGATGGAGGGCTATTTCGAGGCCAAGAAAAAGCTCTTCACGCTCAACCACAAGAAGCGCGCCGCCGTCGTCAACATGGACGACCCGTGGGGCCAGAAGCTCGTCGCCGAGCTGCCCATGAAGACGGTCACCTTCGGCCTCGAGCCCGCGGCCATCGTCCGGGCGATGAAGCATGTCCTCACGCCGGACGGGATCGAGGCCCAGGTCTCCTTCCCCGGCGGCACGATGAGGCTCCGGTCGAGCCTCGTCGGGCAGCACAACCTCTACAACCTCTTGGCGGCGGCTGCCGCCGCGTTGGCCCTCAACGTCGCGCCGGCCGATATCATCAAGGGCGCCGCGGCGCTCAAGGGCGTGCCGGGCCGGTTCGAGCGCGTCCCCAACGGCCGCGGCCTCCTGATCGTCGTCGACTACGCCCACACGGACAACGCCCTCGAGCACGCGCTGAGGACGGCCCGGGAATTCAAGCCGCGCCGCGTCATCGTCGTCTTTGGCGCCGGAGGCGACCGCGACCGGGACAAGCGGGCGCGGATGGGCCGGGTGGCCGCGCGCCTGGCCGACTGGACCATCCTGACCTCGGACAACCCGCGCTCCGAGGACCCGATGGCCATTATCGCCGCGATCGAGACGGGCTTCGCCAAGGAGGCCGTCAAGACTTACGAGATCGAGCCGGACCGGAGGAAGGCCATCGCCCGGGCCCTGGCCACGGCCAACAAGGGCGACTTCGTCCTCGTCGCCGGCAAGGGCCACGAGGACTATCAGATCTTCAAGGACCGGACCGTGCACTTCGGCGATATCGAGGTCGTCGAAGAAACCCTTCAGGCCATGGAGGCGAGCTGAGCATGAGCAGGCTGCGCCTCGACGACATCGCCCGGACGACGGGGGGCACGATCGTCCAGGGCTCGCCCGAGCGGATCTTCGCGAGCTTCGGCATCGACTCCCGGACCATCGGCCCGGGCGGCCTCTTCTTCGCCGTTCGCGACAAGCGCGACGGGCACGACTTCGTCGACGCCGCCGCGTCCGCGGGCGCCGCGGGCGCGGTCATTTCCCGCCCCGTCGACGTTCCGGACAAGACCTTCGCCCTCGTCATGGTGAAGGACACGGTAGCGGCCCTCCAGGCCCTCGGCGCCGCGGTCCTCGCCCGCCGGCCGGTCAAGGTCGTCGCCGTCACGGGAAGCGTCGGCAAGACGACGACCAAGGAGTTCACGGCCGCCCTCCTGGCCCGCCGCTTCCGCGTGCTCAAATCCGAAGGGAACTTCAACAACCACCTCGGCCTGGCCTTGTCCCTTCTCCGCCTCGAGCCCGGGGACGAGGCGGCCGTCCTGGAGATGGGCATGAGCGCCGCCGGGGAGATCGCCGCGCTCACCCGCATCGCCCCGCCCGACGTCGCCGTCGTCACCAATATCAGTCCCGTCCACCTCCAGTTCTTCAGAAGCCTCGAGGAGATCGCCCTGGCCAAGAAAGAGATCCTCGACGGGGCCAAGCCGGGCGCGACGGCCGTTCTCAACGCCGACGACCCTCTGGTCATGCGGATCGCCGAGGGCTTCGGCGGCCGCAAGGTCACGTTCGGCCGCGGTCCCGGCGCCGACGTCCGGGCCGAATCGGTCGAGGCGAAAGGCTACGACGGCTTCGCCCTGGGCCTTCGCTACGGGCGGGAACACGCACGGACCCCCTTCCTCTTCCTCAATGAGGCCGCGGTGGAGAACCTCCTGGCCGCCGCGGCCGTCTCTCTCTCTCTCGGGCTTAGCTTCGACGAGATCCGGCCGGCGATCGGCGGCCTCCGGCCGGGCGCCCGCCGCGGGGTCCTGGTCGAGGCGAGCGGCGGCGTCCGCGTCTACGACGATTCCTACAATTCGAATCCCCGCGCCCTCGAGGCGGCGCTGAAGAGCTTGGCGGCCTTGCCGGCCGCCCGGAAGGTCGCCGTCCTGGCCGACATGCTCGAGCTCGGCGAGACCGCGGAGGAGCTCCACAGGCGCGCCGGAAAGGTCCTGGCCGAGGCCGGCTGGGACGTCCTGGTCGCCGTCGGGCCACTGGCCGAGGCGATCGCCGACGGCGCGGCCGCCGCCGGGAAGAGCGCGGCCGCGATCCATCGCTTCGCCGATGCGGCGTCAGCCGCCGCGGCCATGGGCGGGATCGTCCGCCCCGGCGACCTCGTCCTCGTCAAAGGCTCGCGGGGCATGAAGGCCGAGGCCGTCGTCGACGCGCTCGCGGCCCGAGGAAAGGAGTAGGCCGTGCTGTACTGGCTCCTCGTGCCCCTCCGCGACGAGTTCTTCTTCTTCAACGTCGTCCGCTACATCACCGTGCGCACGGCCGCGGCCGGCATCACCGCCCTCGTCCTGAGCTTCCTCCTCGGCCCCCGGCTCATCCGGCTCCTCGCGCGCAAGCAGATCGGCCAGGAGATCCGGGCCGACGGCCCGAAAAGTCATTACGCCAAGAAGGGGACGCCGTCGATGGGCGGCCTCATCATCATCCTTTGCACGGTCGTCCCGACGCTCCTCTGGGGCAATCTCGGCAACGCTTATGTCCGGGTGGCCATGGGGTCGATGATCCTGTTTGGCCTGGTCGGCCTCATCGACGACGTCCTGAAGGTCCGCCGGAAACAGTCCCTCGGCCTGCGCCCTTGGCAGAAGATCGCCCTGCAGATCGCCCTGGCGGCGGCGGTCGGGCTCGTCTTCATCTGGATGGGCTCGCGCGGGCAGTTCAGCCTCTACCTGAGCTTTCCCTTCTTCAAGCAGTGGGTGCCCTTTCTCGGCTGGCTCTATCTCCCTTGGATCGTCTTTATCCTGGTCGGCTCCTCCAACGCCGTCAATCTGGCCGACGGGCTCGACGGGCTGGCCATCGGGCTGACCCTGATCAGCGTCACGGCACTGACCGCGCTGACCTATGTGGCCGGCCACGCTCTCTGGACCATTTACCTCAACGTCCCCTTAGTGCCGCTCGCCGCTGAGCTGACCGTCTTCGTCGGCGCCCTGGCCGGCGCCTGTCTGGGCTTCCTTTGGCACAACTGCCACCCCGCCCAGGTCTTCATGGGCGACGTCGGCGCCCTGTCGCTCGGCGGGACAATGGCCGTCATCGCTCTGCTCATCAAGCAGGAGTTCCTGCTCTTCGCTGTGGCCGGCGTCTTCATCCTGGAGGCGCTCTCGGTCCTCCTCCAGGTCTCCTATTTCAAGCTGAGCGGGGGCAAGCGCATCTTCAGGATGGCCCCGCTCCACCACCACTTCGAGCTCTCCGGATGGCCGGAGGAGCGGGTCGTCATCCGCTTCTGGATCCTGGGCATCATCTTCGCCCTCTTCAGCCTGGCGACACTGAAATTGAGATGAGATCGAGATAGACATGGAGCTTCGGGACAGGAACGTTCTCGTCGTCGGCTTCGAGCGGACCGGGGAAGCTCTCTGCCGCTTCCTCCTCGACCGCGGAGCCCGCGTCCGCGTCACCGAGAAAAAGCCGGCCGATGCGCTCGACGAGAGGATGCGGGACTGTGCCAGGCGCGGGGTCGTCTTCGAGAGCGGCGGCCATCAGGCGGCCTCTTTCCTCGGGGCCGATCTCATTGTTCCGAGCCCCGGCGTCCCGCCGATCCCCGAGCTCGCGGCGGCCCGGGCAAAGGGCGTCCCCGTCATCTCCGAGATCGAGCTGGCATACCTCTTCCTTCGGGGACGGATCGTCGGCATCACCGGCTCGAACGGCAAGTCGACGACGGCGACCCTCGTCCACGAGATCCTCAAAGGGGCCGGGCTCCGGTCCCGGCTGGCCGGCAACATCGGCACCCCGCTCATCTCGTTCGTCGACAGGAGCCGCGACGACGACATCTACGTTGCCGAGATCTCGAGCTTCCAGCTCGAATACGCGGAGCGCTTCACCCCGGCCGTCGCCGCCATCCTCAATGTCTCCGAGAATCATCTCGACTGGCACGGAACCTTCGATTCCTACTTCGCCGCCAAGAAGAAGCTCGTCCTCCATCAGGGCCCGGACGGCGTCGCCGTCCTCAACCGCGACGATCCGCGGATCTGGGGGCTCGGCCCCGAAGCCCGCTCGAGGGTCTACGGCTTCAGCCGGAAGCGCCGCCCGGCCCGGGGCGCCTTCATCGACAACGGCTGGATCGTCGTCAAGGACGGCCCGCCGGAGAGGATCCTGCCGGCCGCCGCGGTGCGGCTCCCCGGCGCCCATAACCTGGAGAACGTCCTGGCGGCCTCACTCATCGGCCGCCTCCTGGGCGCGCCGGCGGCCTCGATGCGCCGGACGATCGGGGCCTTCCGCGGCCTCGAACACCGGCTCGAGGACGTCCTCGCGGCCCGGGGCGTCCGCTTCGTCAACGATTCCAAGGCGACGACCGTCGACGCGACCCTCAAGGCCCTGGCCAGCTTCGACCGGCCGGTCGTCCTCATCCTCGGCGGCCGGGGCAAGGGCGGGGACTTCTCGCCCCTGCGGGCCGCCGTCCGCAAGCGCGTCCGCGCGGTCGTTCTCGTCGGCGAGGCGGCCGGCAAGATCGAGGCCGCGCTCGGCGGCGCCGTCCCGGTCGCCCGGGCTTCGACCTACCGGGAGGTCGTCCGCTCCGCCTTCGCCGCGGCCGCCCGCGGCGACGTCGTCCTCCTGGCCCCGGCCTGCACGAGCTGGGATATGTTCGCCAACTTCGAGGAGCGCGGCCGGACCTTCAAAACCGAGGTCCGACGCCTGGCCGCCAGCCTTAAAAAGACGGGGGGCCGCCGATGATCGGCCGGAAGCGCCCAGCGTTCGACGTGCCCCTCCTCACGGCGACCCTCATCCTCGTCGGCCTCGGCGTCTTCTTCGTCTTCAGCGCCTCGAGCTTCATGGCCCGCGAGCGGTTCGGCCAGTCCTTTCATTTCATGGTCCAGCAGATCCTCGGGGCCATCGTCGGGATCGTCCTCATCGCCTTCCTCGTCTCGGTCCGGAAACCCTTCTTTCTTCAGCCGGCGTTCGTCTTCGGGCTGCTCGGCCTGACGATCTTCCTGCTTATGCTCTGCCTGGCCATGCCCGAGATCGCCCGGACCAACCGCTGGATCGTCCTCATGGGACTGCGCTTCCAGCCGTCCGAGCTGGCCAAGATCAGCCTGGTCCTCTTCCTGGCGACCTACGTCGAGAGCCGGAGGGACAAGCTCAACGAGATCAGGACGCTGGCCCTGCCGGCGATCGTGCTCATCGTCACGGTCGTCCTCGTCCTCATCGAGCCAGATTTCGGGACGGCCGTCGTCCTGGCCGCGCTCGCGGCCATGTTGCTCTTTATCGGCGGGGTCAAGCTCCGCTACCTCGCCGCCGCGGGGGCGCTGGCCGCGGTCCTCTTCGGCTTCTACCTCGTCCGGGCCGACTACAGGGTCGCCCGGATCCAGGGCTTCCTCTCCGGCCAGAAGGACGTCCTCGGCAGCGGCTACCAGGTCGAGCAGTCCCGGCTGGCCTTGGGCTCGGGCGGCCTCGTTGGGACCGGGCCCGGCCAGAGCGTCCAGAAGAACGGCTTCCTGCCGTACGCCCACACGGATTTCATCTTCGCCATCGTCGGCGAGGAGTATGGCCTCCTCGGGACCTTCGTCACCCTCGGCCTATACCTCTTCATCCTCTGGCGCGGAGCGAAAATCGCCCTGGCGGCGCCGAACCCGGCATTCCGGATGATCGCCGCCGGGATCACGCTGGTCATCGTCTCCCAGGCCCTGATGAACATGTCGATCGTCCTCGGGCTCGGACCGGCCAAGGGGACGCCCCTCCCCCTCCTCTCCTACGGCCGGTCCTCCCTCGTTTGCACGCTGGCCGCCGTCGGCATCCTCCTCCATATCAGCCAGAAGAAGGGGGACGCCGGAGGGACGGTGAGGATATGAGACCGCGGGGCATCGTCATCAGCGGCGGAGGGACCGGGGGGCATCTCTACCCGGCCCTCGTCGTCGGCAAGCGCCTCCTGGCCATGGCCCCCGGCCTGGCCCTGACCTACGTCGGGACCCGGCGTGACGTCGAGCAGCGGATCATGGCCGAGCACGGCGTCCGCTTCGTGCCCATGCGGATCGAAGGGCTCAAGGGGCGCGGACTCAAGAGCCTCCGGGGCCTCATCCTCCTGCCCCTGGCCTTCGCCCATTCGCTCCTCATCCTGGTCCGGACGCGGCCGGGCCTCGTCATCGGCGTCGGCGGCTACAGCTCGGGGCCCATCGTGCTTCTCGCCGCGTGGCTCCACATCCCGACGGTCATCCTCGAGCAGAACGCCCGGCCGGGCTTCACCAACCGACTGCTCGCCCGGTCCGTGCGCCGGGCCGTCGTGGCCTTCCCCTCGACCCTCCCGGCTTTCAAGGGTAAGGGCGTCATCCTCGGGAATCCCGTCCGCGAGGAGTTCTACGCCCTGCCCCCGAAGCGGCGGACGGGGACGCTCGATGTCCTCGTCTTCGGCGGCAGCCAGGGCTCGCGGTTCCTCAACGGCCGCGTCACCGCGGCCCTGCCGCTCCTCGCCGCGGCGAAGGGACGGCTGCGCTTCGCCCATCAGACCGGACCGGCCGACCTCGAGCGCGTCCGCGCGGCCTATCGGGCCGCCGGCTTCGACAACGCGGAAGTGGCCGCCTACTTTCCCGGCATGGCCGCGTACTTCGGCCGGGCCGACCTCGTCGTCTGCCGGGCCGGAGCGACGACGCTGGCCGAGCTCATCGCCGCCCGCAAGGCCGCAGTCCTCGTCCCCTTCGCCGGCGCCGCCGACGACCATCAGACCGCCAACGCCCGCGAGCTCGAGACGGCCGGCGGGGCCGTCGTTCTGCCCGAGGCCGAGGCCACGTCCGAGGCCCTGTCCTCCCGCGTCCTCGGCTATCTCGACCGGCCCGCGGAGCTCGACGCGATGGAGCGGAACGTCGCCCGCCTCCAGGTCGAGGACCCCGCCGGCCGGATCGCGGCACTCTGCCTCGCCCTGATGAAGCGCCCGCCCAAGGAGATCGCCGCGTGACCAAGAAAGGCTACCGCAAGCTCAACCACATCCACATGGTCGGCATCGGCGGGACGGGCATGAACGGCATCGCCGAGGTCCTGCTCAACCTGGGCTACAAGGTCTCCGGGTCCGACCTCCAGGAGAACGAGGCCACGCGCCGCCTGGCCCGGCTCGGCGCAGGGATCGCCATCGGCCATCGGGCCGAGAACCTCAAGGACGCCGACGTCGTGGTCATCTCTTCGGCCGTGCGCGAGGACAACGTTGAGGTCCGGAAGGCCCGGACGGGCCTCATCCCGGTCATCCCGCGGGCCGAGATGCTGGCCGAGCTCATGCGGATGAAGTACGGCGTTGCCGTGGCCGGATCGCACGGCAAGACGACGACGACGAGCATGACGGCCCTCGTCCTCGAGGCCGGGGGCTTCGATCCGACCATCATCGTCGGGGGCCGCCTGAACACGATCGGGGCCAACGCCAAGCTCGGCGCCGGAGACTTCATCGTCGCCGAGGCCGACGAGAGCGACCGCTCCTTCCTCTACCTCTCCCCTTTCATCGCCGTCCTCACGAATATCGACGAGGAGCACCTCGACCAGTACCAGAGCGTCGACGACCTCAAGGCGACCTTCGTCAACTTCGCCAACAAGGTCCCGTTCTACTGCCCGGTCATCCTCTGCCTCGACGACCCCAATCTCCAGAGCATCATCCCCCAGATCGAGCGCCGGATCATCACTTACGGCTTCTCCGCCCAGTCCGACCTCTCTGCCCGCGACTTCAGCTTCGCCGAGTTCCGCAGCGCCTCGGTCCTGCTGGCCAAGGGCCAGCCGCTCGGAGCGCTCAACCTTCAGGTCCCGGGGATGCACAACATCCTCAACGCCCTGGCTGCGGCCGCCGTCGGCCTCGACCTCGACATCGCGCCCCGGACGATCCTCGAGGCCCTGGAGAGCTACACCGGGACCGGCCGCCGCTTCGAGCTGCGCAAGATCGTCGACGACATCATGATCATCGAGGACTACGCCCACCACCCGACCGAGATCAGGGCGACGCTCGAGGCCGCGAAGCGGGGCTTCGACCGCCGCGTCGTGGCTGTCTTCCAGCCCCACCGCTATACCCGCCTGTCCAAGCTGATGACGGAGTTCGCCACGGCGTTCAACCAGGCCGACGTCCTCGTCCTGACGGAGATCTACCCGGCCGGCGAGGATCCCATCCCCGGGGCCACGGGGCAGGCCCTCTACGAGGAGGTCCGCCGGTTCGGTCATAGACAGGTCACCTTCGAGCCCGACCTGAAGAGCATCGGGTCCGCCCTTCGGAAGATCCTGGTCCCGGGCGATATCGTCCTCGTCCTCGGCGCCGGGAACATCAACAAGACCATCCCGGACATCATCGCCGCCCTCGAGGCGAGAGGCTGACATGGCGACGGCGATCGGCGAGCTTGGGCGGGAGCGGAAGCGGCCGCTGTTCGCCCGCCGCCCCATCCTCCGGCCGGGCGAGAAGGACCTCCCCCTGCAGAGGAACCGGCGCCGCCGCGTCCTCCGGCCCAAGCACGTCCTGGCCCTGTTCGCACTCCAGGCGGCGATCTTCGCAGGCGTCCGCGAGGCCTATCTCTTCCTCATCACCTGGGACGAGCTGGCCATCCGCAAGGTCGACGTCGTCTGCGCCAAGGACAACCTCCGCCGGGCCATCCAGGACCATTTCGCCGCGCCCCGCCTGGGGAACATCCTCCTCTGCGACCTCCAGGCCCTGCGGGCCGACATCCGGCGCCTGGCCTGGGTCCGGGACGCGAGCGTCCAGAAGGTCTTCCCCTCGACGCTGCGGATCACCGTCAGGGAGCGGAAGCCCTTCGCCCTCCTCGAGCGCGGCGGCCTCTGGCTCGCCGACGGGGAAGGCTGCGTCCTCGAGCCGGTCTACGGCCTCGAGGAATACGCCCTCCCGGTCATCTCCGACGAGACCGGCTTCGGGTCCGGGTTCACGGACAAATGGGACGCGGCCAGCCGGTGCTGCACGAGCCTGCCTGCGTCCGAACTGGCCCGGCTCCTCGGCGTCCGCTCGAACGATTACGGCTCCCTCGAGCTCCGCTTCCGGGACGATCCCGTCCGGGTCGTCGTCGGCCGCGTTTCGCCGGCGGAGGACCTGGCCCGGTTCCGCCGCCGGCGCGCCGAGTGGGAAGGCCTGGCCGGCCCCCTGGCGGTCGTCGACATGAGCTACGACGGCCGGGTCTACCTGAGGGCGGCCGAGCCGCCGGCCGGGGACCCCGTCCCCCAACCTGATAAAGGAGACTGAGCGATGCCCAAGAACAGCTACATCGTCGCTTTCGACATCGGGACGCGGAAGGTCGTCGCCATCATCGGCGAGGTGACCGAGGATCGCAAGGTCGAGATCATCGGCATCGGCACGGCCGACTCGCACGGCCTGCGCAAGGGCGTCGTCGTCGACCTCGAGGCGACGACCTCGGCCGTCAAGAAGGCCCAGGAGGAGGCCGAGCTCATGGCCGGCGTCGAGATCGACTCGGCCTTCTTCGGCATTTCCGGCTCCCACATCAAGAGCTTCAACAGCCGCGGCGTCGTCGCCGTGTCCGGCAAGAACCGCGTCATCACCCGGGAGGACGTCAAGCGGGTCGTCGACCAGTCCAAGGCCATCCCCATCCCGCCCGACCGGGACATCATCCACATCATCCCCCAGGAGTTCATCGTCGACGACCAGGACGGCATCAAGGACCCGGTCGGGATGAGCGGCATCAAGCTCGAGGTCAACGTCCACATCATCACGGCCGCCCTGACCTCGCTCCAGAACCTCCGCAGCTGCGTCGGGCGGGCCGGCATCGGCGTCGAAGAGATCGTGCTCAACCAGATCGCCACGGCCCAGGCCGTCCTGACCCAGGACGAGCGCGAGCTCGGCGTCGGCCAGATCGACATCGGCGCCGGGACGACCGAGGTGGCCATCTACGAGCGCGGCAGCCTCTGGTACACCTCGACGATCCCCATCGGCGGCGACAACTTCACCAACGACATCGCCGTCGGCCTGCGGACGCCCATCCCGGAGGCCGAGCGGATCAAGAAGAAGTTCGGCTGCATCGCCGGCCCGCCCGCCGAGGAGCAGGAGACGATCGAGGTGCCCTCGGTCGGCAAGGGGCGCAAGCCGCGGGTCCTGTCGCGACAGCTCCTGTCCGACATCATCCAGCCCCGGGCCGAGGAGATCTTCCGCCTCGTCGACTCCGACATCAAGCGCATGGGCTACGACAAGTCGCTCAACTCGGGCATCGTCCTCACCGGCGGCACGGCCCTCCTCGAAGGCCTCGAGGAGGTGGCCGAGGAGATCTTCGACCTGCCCGTGCGCCGCGGCGACCCGGGCGGCGTCGGCGGTCTCGTCGACCGCGTCTCGACCCCCGACTTCTCCACGGCCGTGGGGCTCATCCTCTATGGCTTTCACGCTTGGCAGAACCGGGGGCTGGCCAAGGACCGGAAAAAGGGCGCTTTCGCCAAGTTCAAAGATTGGTTCAAGGAAGGATAAGGAGGATCACATGAGCGAAGACTTAAGCCGGCTGAAATTCCACCTCGTCGAAGACCACCTCGGGGCCAAGATCAAGGTCATCGGGCTCGGCGGCGGGGGCGGCAACGCCGTCAACCGGATGATCGAGCACGGCGTCCAGGGCGTCGAGTTCATCGCCGTCAACACCGACCTACAGGCCCTCAACAGCAACCGGGCCCGGACGAAGATCCAGATCGGCGGCCAGCTGACCAAGGGCCTCGGCTCGGGCGGGCGCCCCGAGGTCGGTCGGCAGGCGGCCATGGAGGACACGGAGCGGCTCCTCGAGATCCTCGAGGGCGCCGATATGGTCTTCCTGACGACGGGCCTCGGCGGCGGGACGGGCACGGGCGCGACGCCGATCATCGCCAACATCGCCGCGGAGCTCGATATCCTGGTCATCGCCATCGTCACACTCCCCTTCGGCTTCGAAGGGCGGGTCCGGGCGAAGCAGGCCGAGGAGGGGCTCAAGGAGCTCAAGTCGGCCGTGGACACGGTCATCGCCATCCCCAACGAGCGGCTCCTCCAGACGGTCAACCTCAACACCTCGGTCCAGGACGCCTTCCGCCTGGCCGACGACATCCTCCGGCAGGCCGCCCAGGGCATCTCCGACCTCATCACCAAGCCGGGTCTCATCAACCTCGACTTCGCCGACGTCAAGTCGGTCATGAAGGGCATGGGCATGGCCTTCATGGGGACGGGCCTGGCCTCGGGCGAGAACCGGGCCCTTGAGGCCGCCGAGAAGGCCATCTCCTCGCCGCTCCTTGTCGACACCTCGATCGAGGGCGCCCACGGCGTCCTCATCAACATCACCGGCGGCAAGACGATGACCCTCCACGAGGTCTCCAAGGCCTCCCAGCTCATCCACAGCCTGGCCGACCCCGACGCCAACATCATCTTCGGCACCGTCATCGACGAGGGCATGAAGGAGACGGTCAAGGTCACGGTCATCGCCACCGGCTTCGACCAGGTCGAGGACAAGAAGGCGGTCCCGGCCGATCCGGCGCCAACGCGGCCCGCGGCCCGCAAGGCGCAGGCGCCCTTCCCCGTCGTGCCCGAGACGCCGCCCTACGTCTTCGAGCCCAAGAGCGCCGGGGCGCCGGTGTGGGAGCCGACGTCCTTCAGCGACAAGCAGTGGGAGAGCTACGAGACGCCCTCGTTCATCCGCCGCACGAAGCACGCGTCCTTGAGAAAATCGCCCCATGACATCAGCTGACCTGGTCGTCGCCGGCTGCCGCGAGCTCCTGACCTGCGGCGGAGGCCTGCCCAAGCGCGGGCGGGTCCTCGGCGACGTCGGCCTCGTCGAGAACGGCTGGGTGGCCGCGTCCAAGGGCGTCATCGTCTACGCCGGGAACGAAGAAGGCTTCCTGGCCGGGATCGCGCCTGAGCCCGGCGCGATTACGGTGGACGGCCGGGGCCTCGTCGCGCTG
>Ga0209253_10002700_pt1 | contig 15704 bp, 9 predicted proteins | sample FrelakmetBRP12BR_FD_187145 | JGI IMG/M metagenome (GOLD analysis project Ga0209253, IMG submission 187145) | Freshwater lake sediment microbial communities from the University of Notre Dame, USA, for methane emissions studies - BRP12 BR (SPAdes)... | ecosystem: Environmental > Aquatic >...
TCGCGAAGTCGCCGGCGGACGACCACGCCCAACCGGCCGCGCTGAGGTACTTGCGCAGCGCCGCGTTGGCGCGGTCCACGGTCAACGCCTGCAGGCCTTCGTCGACTTTCGCCGAGAATTCCCACGTGCGCCCGAGATGGGCCTGCTGCGTGAGCGACGCGGCGAGCGCCGGGTCCTGCGCCCGCGAGATCCGGCGCGCCTGCAGCAGCGCGCGCTTGGCATCGGCCACCTCGGTCTCGGTGAAGCCGTCCTTCAGCCCGCGGACGAGCTCCTCGTCGATCCCCGCGCGGACCCGCTCGCGGTTTTCCGGGGCGAAGATCGCGTAAAGGAACATAGGCGTGTTCTCCTCGAAGCTCGACACCCTGAGCCAGGACTGGATGCTGTAGCTCAGCCCTTCGCGCTCGCGCACGCGATCGGTGATCCGGGAGTCCGGTGCCGCCCCGAGGATCCGGTCGACGACCATGAGCGCCGGCAGGTCCTCGCTGCGGTCGTTGAACGGCAAAGGCAGGCGGCCCATCAGCGCGGCGTTCGCCTTGTCCGGGGTCGCCGCCGTGAGCACGGTGGGCGCCGGCGGCCGGTAGGGATTCGGCACCCGCGCGTACGGCGCGGGCGTCGCCCAGTTGCCGAACAGCTCGCTGGCGAGCGGCTTGATCGCTTCGGGGTCGAAATCGCCGACGATCGCGAGCTCCGCATGGGCGCCGCCGACGAACCGCGCGTAGAACGACGTCACCTGTTCGAGCGTCGTCGCGTCGACGTCGGCGAGTTCCTCGTCGAACGTCGGCACGTAGCGGACGTCGCCCTTCACGTAAGGGTTGTCCCAGCGCTCGAGGGCGCGCTCGGCGACGGCCTCCGGATCCGTGCGCTGCTCCTCGAGCGCCGCCATGCGTTCGCGCTTCAGCTTGTCGAGCTCGGCGGCGGGAAACGCGGGCTCGCGCAGGGCCTCCGCGGCGAGCCGCAGCAGGCCGGGCAGGTGCTTGCGCACGGTTTGCCCTTGCACCGTCGTCCCGGTTTCGCCGCCCCCGATCGAGAGCTTCGCGCGCAGCTGGTCGAGCGTATCCTCGAAGGCCTGCCGGTCGCGCTTTTTCGTCCCGTACGCGAGCAGCGTGGCGGCGAGGCTTCCCCGCGGCGACAGGCCCTTCAACGAGGCTTCGTCGCCGTGGTGCAGGCGCAACTGCACCTGCACGGTCTCGCCGCGCGTCTTCTTCGGCAGCAGCGCGACCTTCATGCCGTTCGGCAGCGTGAACCGCTGCGTGCGGGCCTCGAGGTTCGCCGGCGTCGCCTCGAAGGCTTCGCCGGCAGTGACGCCGGGATCGCCCTTGTAGCCGTTGACCATCGCGGCGATGTCGACACCGGGCGGCGCCGGCGCGCGGTCGGGCTTCGCGTCGGGGACGAACTGGCCCAGCGTACGGTTGGCGGGTTTCAGGTACTCGAGCGCGACCCGCTGCACGTCGGCCGCGGTCACCCGGCGCCAGTAATCGCGGTGCAGGAAGAAGAGCCGCCAGTCGCCCATTGCGATCGACTCGGACATCGCGACGCCGAGCCTTTGCGGGTCGTTGAACGTCTCGTCGAACTGGCGCAGCGCCTTCGTCCGGACCCGGTCCACTTCCGCCTCGGTGATCGGGACGGCGCGCACGCCTTCCACGGTCGCGAGGAGCGCGTCGCGCGCGGCGTCGATCGAGTCGCTGACCGGCACCTGCGCCCAGAAGATGATGTTGCCGGGGTCCGCGAGCGCGAAATTCCAGGCTTCGACCGCGGTCGCCTTCTTCGTGTCGACCAGGGCCTTGTAGAGCCGTCCCGCCGGCTCGACCGTCATCAGCTCGCCCAGAGCATCGAGCGCGATCGCGTCCGGATGCGCGCCGGGCACGGTCCGGTACAGCGCGGCGACGTACTGCGTCCCCCCGACCCGGCGGACGGTGACCGTCCGTTCGCCGTCCTGCACCGGCTCCTTCGTGTACAGCGCGGGCAGCGTCCGCGAGGGCTTCGGGATCGGGCCGAACACCTTGGCTATCTGGGCCAGCGTCCGCTCGGGGTCGAATTGCCCGGCGACGATCAGCACCACGTTGTCGGGCTGGTAGTAGCGCCGGTAAAACGCCTGCAGGCGGCCGATGTCGACGTTCTCGATGTCCGAGCGGGCGCCGATCGAGAGGTTGCCGTAGTTGTGCCAGTCGAAGGCCGCCGCCTGCAGTCGGCCCCAGAGCACGCGCTGCGGACTGTTCTCCCAGCTCTCGAACTCGTTGCGGACCACGGTCATCTCGGTGTCGAGGTCCTTCCGGGCGATGAACGAGTTGACCATCCGGTCCGCCTCCATCGCGAGGGCCCAGTCGAGATTCTCGTCGGACGCGGTGAACGTCTCGAAGTAGTTCGTGCGGTCGTAGAACGTCGAGCCGTTCATCCGCATTCCACGCCGGCTCAGCTCCTGAAAGATGTTGCCGATCGACGGCGTGCCCTTGAACATCAGGTGCTCGAGCAGGTGCGCCATGCCCGTTTCGCCGTAGTTCTCCTGGCGCGAGCCGACGAGGTACGTGACGTTGACGGTGGCCGTTGGCTTGGTCGCGTCCGGAAACAGCAGCACCTTGAGGCCGTTGGCGAGCGTGTACTCGGTGAAGCCCTCGACCGACGCGCCCTGCGTGACGCCGGGAGGCAGCGCGGCCTGGGCGGCAAGGGCGACGAGGGCGAGCGCCGCCGCCGTGAGCAGGCGGGCGGCGAAGCGGCGGACGGAGATGGGCATCGGGATCTCGCTGGCTGATGGAGTGCGCGGGGCGTGAGTATAGCCGCGGCGCGGCGGGGTCACGGTCGAGCCTGCCGCGGCGGATGTCATACGACCGCCGGCCGCACGATCGGTTCATTTCCGCGATCGCGGCAGCCCGAAGGCGGCGCCCGCGGGGCTGGTTCGTGGGTCAGGCATCGGCCGGGTCGGTTTCGGGCAGCCTGAAGGCCGCCCCACGAGCGGTGCGTTCGCGGGTCCGGCTTCAGCCGGACAGGAGGGCGGGTTGACGTTTACGTAAACGTCATGCTACGGTAGGCGGGCCGGGACGGGGCCGGGCATAGGGGGTAAGCTTTCCCATTCGCGGCCCCGGCAAGCGCCGGCCGCGCGCAGGAGCGCACCATGAACGATTCGAGCCGTCCGCCGCTCATCTACAAACCGGTCAACAAGGTCCGCTTCGTCACGGCCGCGTCGCTGTTCGACGGCCACGACGCGTCGATCAACATCATGCGGCGCATCCTGCAGGCGACCGGCTGCGAGGTGATCCACCTCGGCCACAACCGCTCGGTGGAGGAGATCGTCAACTGCGCGATCCAGGAAGACGCGCACGGCATCGCGATCTCGTCGTACCAGGGTGGTCACGTCGAGTTCTTCAAGTACATGCTGGACCTCCTGCGGGAGCGCGGCGCGCCGCACATCAAGGTGTTCGGCGGCGGCGGCGGCGTCATCGTGGCGGCCGAGATCGCCGAGCTGCACGACTACGGCGTCGCGCGGATCTTTTCCCCGGAAGACGGCCAGAAGCTCGGCCTCCAGGGGATGATCAACGAGATCGTCGCGGCCTGCGACGCCGATCTCGCGCACGACCTGCCGGCCGACGCGACGGCGCTCGTCACGGGTACCCACCACGCCCGAACGCGCGCGCTGGCCCGGATGATCACGGGCCTCGAGGCGGGGGCCGTGCCGGCGAAGACGCGCGACATCCTGCTCGCGGCGGCGGCGAAGGCGAAGACGCCCTCGCTCGGCGTCACCGGCACCGGCGGCGCCGGCAAGAGCTCCCTCACCGACGAGATCGTCCGCCGCTTCCGGCTGGACCAGCAGGACCGGCTGCGGCTCGCGATCGTCTCGATCGACCCGTCGCGGCGGAAGACGGGGGGGGCGCTGCTGGGCGATCGCATCCGGATGAACGCGATCGAGCACCCGAACATCTACATGCGCTCGCTCGCCACGCGCGACTCGTTTGCCAACCCCGGCAGCGAGATCAGCCCTGCGCTGCCCGACGTGATCGCCGCGTGCAAGGTCGCCGGCTTCGACCTCGTCATCGTGGAGACGTCGGGGATCGGGCAGGGCGACGCGGCGATCGCCCCGCTGGTCGACGTCTCGCTCTACGTGATGACGCCCGAGTTCGGCGCGGCCTCGCAGCTCGAGAAGATCGACATGCTGGACTTCGCGGACTTCGTCGCGATCAACAAGTTCGACCGCCGGGGCGCGCTGGACGCGCTGCGCGACGTGCGCAAGCAGGTGCAGCGCAACCGCGGGCTCTTCCAGACGCCGGTCGACGAGATGCCCGTGTACGGGACGATCGCCGCCCACTTCAACGACGACGGCGTGACGGCGCTCTACCAGGCGCTTGCCCCGAAGCTCGCGGCGAAGGGCCTGAAGCTCGGCCCGGGGAAGCTGCCCGCCGTCGCGGTCCGGCATTCGACCACGCGGAGCGTCATCGTGCCGCCGGCGCGGGTGCGCTATCTCGCCGAGATCGCCGAGACCGTCCGTCATTACCACCAGTGGGCGGCAGGGCAGTCGCGGATCGCCCGCGAGCGGCAGCAGCTGCGGGCGACGAAGGCAATGCTCGCCGCGGAATGCAGGAAGGACGTCGCCGAGCTCGACGCGCTTGCCGCCGATCGCGACGCGAAGCTCGACCCGCGCGCGAGGAAGCTCCTCGACATGTGGCCGAAGACGAAGGCCGCCTACGCCGGCGACGAGTACGTGGTGAAGATCCGCGACCGCGAGATCCGCACGGCGCTGACCACGACGTCGCTCTCCGGCACCCGGATCCGCAAGGTCGTGCTGCCGTCGTTCGAGGACGACGGCGAGATCCTGCGCTGGCAGCTCAGGGAGAACGTGCCCGGCAGCTTTCCCTTCACCGCGGGCGTGTTCGCGTTCAAGCGCGAGAACGAGGACCCCACGCGGATGTTCGCGGGCGAGGGCGACCCGTTCCGCACCAACCGGCGCTTCCACCTGCTCGCCGACGGCATGCCGGCGAAGCGGCTGTCCACCGCGTTCGACTCGGTCACGCTGTATGGCAACGATCCCGACCGGCGGCCCGACATCTACGGCAAGGTCGGCAATTCCGGCGTGTCGATCGCCACGCTGGACGACTTGAAGGTGCTGTACTCCGGCTTCGACCTGTGCGACCCGGCGACGTCGGTCTCGATGACGATCAACGGCCCCGCGCCGACGATCCTCGCGATGTTCGTCGGCACGGCGATCGACCAGCAGCTCGAGAAGTTCGCGCGCGACAACGGCCGCGAGCCGACCGACGACGAAGCCGACAAGATCCGCGAGTGGACGCTGACCTCGGTGCGCGGCACCGTGCAGGCCGACATCCTGAAGGAGGACCAGGGGCAGAACACCTGCATCTTCTCGACCGAGTTCTCGCTCAAGGTGATGGGTGACATCCAGGAGTTCTTCGTCGGGAACGGCATCCGCAACTTCTACTCGGTGTCGATTTCCGGCTACCACATCGCCGAGGCCGGCGCGAACCCGATCAGCCAGCTCGCGTTCACGCTGGCGAACGGCTTCACGTTCGTCGAGGCCTACCTCGCCCGCGGGATGCGCATCGACGACTTCGCGCCGAACCTGTCGTTCTTCTTCAGCTACGGCATGGATCCCGAGTACACGGTGATCGGCCGGGTCGCGCGCCGGATCTGGGCCGTGGCGATGAAGCAGCGCTACGGCGCGAACGAGCGCTCGCAGAAGCTCAAGTTCCACTCGCAGACGTCCGGCCGGTCGCTGCACGCGCAGGAGATCGCGTTCAACGACATCCGCACCACGCTGCAGGCGCTGATCTCGACGTACGACAACACCAACTCGCTGCACACCAACGCCTACGACGAGGCGATCACGACGCCGACCGAGGAGAGCGTGCGCCGCGCGATGGCGATCCAGCTCATCATCAACCGCGAGTGGGGCCTCGGCAAGAACGAGAACCCGAACCAGGGCAGCTTCGTCATCGAGGAGCTGACCGACCTGGTCGAGGAGGCCGTGCTGAAGGAGTTCGAGGCGATCAGCGAGCGCGGCGGCGTGCTGGGCGCGATGGAAACGGGCTACCAGCGCGGCAAGATCCAGGAAGAGTCGATGTACTACGAGCACCGGAAGCACGACGGCAGCTACCCGATCGTCGGCGTCAACACGTTCCGGAACCCGCACGCCGACGACGCGCCGCGGACGATCACGCTCGCGCGCTCGACCGCAGAGGAGAAGGAGTCGCAGCTCGCGCGCCTCGCCGACTTCCACCGGCGGCACGCGGACGAGGCGCCGGCGGCGCTCGCGAAGCTCAAACAGGTCGTGATCGGGAACGGCAACGTGTTCGCCGAGCTGGTGAACACCGTGCGCGTCTGCTCGCTGGGGCAGATCACCAGCGCGCTGTTCGAAGTCGGGGGTCAGTACCGGCGCAGCATGTGATCGCCGGGGCCCGCCTTATGGCCCCGCGCCGGCCAGCCGTCCGTCACCGGTTCACTGGCCTTGCATCAGGCCCGCCAGTTTGCGGCGGCCGATGGTCGTCGTAACGGCGAGTATCAGCATGCACAGCGACAGCGTGCCGATGAGCGTCATCGGCGACCAGAAATCGTACGCTTCGGCGGGGACGGGCGCGACCTCGGGGTCGACCGCTGCGGGGGCTGCCGCCGCTTCGGCCGAAGTCGCTTCCCGGTCCTGCTCGACGGCCGCTTCGGCGATCGCCCGGACTTTGCGCATCACGTCGGGTGGCGGCGCGGCCGGGCGCTGCACCGGCTGCGCGGCGGCGCTCGGGGCATAGCCTTCCTGCGCGGCCTTCTGCCTGTTCGCCTTGTACGCGGCCTTGCAGCGCGCGGCCTCTTCGCGATCCCGCTCGTGGCTCACGTCGCAGACGCGGTAGGCCCGCGCGTCGCGCGCCTCCTCCGACCCCACGACCCGCACGCACTGCTTGTGCTCGTCGGAATCCGCGTACGGGAAACGCCGGTCGCACTCGCCGAACGACCAGAGGCGCATGTCGTCGGCGCCGAGCGGGATCGCGTCCGGAGCGGGGGGCTTCGCGGTGACGCCCGGAACGGCGCTCGCGTTCGACACGCCGCCGGCCGTTTGCGCCACGGCGCCCGTGGCCAACAGGGTCGAAAGCGCCAGCGTCGAGATCGCCAGCGTGGCGGTTCTGAAATTCATCTTTCGCACCTTCCGGGGATCACCGCAAAGCGGCACGACCCCCGCCCAAGCAAATCCCGGGCCTGCCCGCGGCTCGCGAGGCCACGTCGGGGACTCGCATCGAACCGGGACGCTGCCGCGGCAGAGCGAACGCGCGCTGTCGCCCGGAGGTCGACGCATGCGGCGATTTCCGTTACGTTTGCGCCCATAGCGTTAACAGGCCCTAGGCAGAATGCCCGCCAACCTGAGCCCCGATTACAAGGCAGCCGAGGCCGCCTACCGCAGCGCCCGCGACCCGCGCGAGCGGCTGGAGCTGCTGCGCGAGATGCTGCGCGTCATTCCCAAGCACAAGGGAACCGAGCACCTGCAGGCGGACATCAAGGCGCGGATCAAGGACCTGACCGGCGAGCTCGGGAGTGTGCGCAGGGGAGGCGGGCACGGCGGCCCGGCGCTGGTGGTCCGCCCCGAGGGGGCCGCGCAGATCGCGCTGCTCGGGCCGCCGAACGCCGGCAAGTCGTTGCTGCACGCGCGGCTGACCGGGTCCGGCGCGCATGTCGCGGACTATCCGTTCACGACGCAGTATCCCGAGCCGGGCATGATGCCGCACGAAGACGTCCACTTTCAGCTGGTCGACCTGCCCGCGGTTTCGCCGGAGCACCCGGTGCCATGGCTCGCGAGCACGCTGCAGATGGCCGACGCGGCGCTCGTCGTCGTCGACCTCGGCGATGCGTCCTGCGTCGGGCAGCTGGAAGCCCTGCACCGGGTCTTGCGGGAGAAGCGGGTCTCGCTGACCGAACGCTGGGGTACCGAACCGGGCGCGCAACCGGACGGCGCACCCGCGGACGAAGACCCGTTCGCCCTGCGGCTGCCCGCGCTGCTCGTCGCCAACAAGGTCGAGCGGATCGCGGACCTCGACGCGGAGCTTGCGGCGTTTCGCGAGCTGGCCGGAGTCTGCTACCCGATGCTCGCGGTCTCGGCCGCGTCGGGGCGCGGGCTTGCGGAAATCGGACCGTGGCTCTTTCGTCACCTGGGCATCGTGCGCGTCTACACGAAGATGCCGGGCCATCCGGCGGACCGCGAGCGCCCGTTCACGCTGCGCGCGGGCCAGACGGTCCGCGACGTCGCACGGCTCGTCCACAAGGATCTCGAGCGCTCGCTGCGCTACGCGCGCGTGTCGGGCCGTTCCGGCTTCGAAGGACAGCAGGTCGGCCCCGAGCATGCGGTGGCCGACGGCGACGTCGTCGAGTTGCACACGTAGGCGGCGCATTGCGGGGATCCCCGCGGCGGCGGCGTCACACGGCGCCCGCGCCGCACCACCGCCCGTCGGAGTCGCGTAACATTGATCGATCGTCGGCGCGCTGCGCCGGCCAACGACGAGCTCGCCCGTGACCGAACCCACCCGCTGGGCCTTTCCGCAGGCGCTGCAGCCGACGTCGGAACACGTCGGGTTCGACCTCAAGTCGGCGCTGGACGCGGTCGTCGCGCTGCGCGCCGAGGTTCCGGATGACGCATTCACGGCGTCGATCCTCGGCGTCGAGCGTCTGGGCAACGGCGTCGTGATCCGCGACGACGGGCTCGTGCTCACGATCGGCTACCTGATCACGGAGGCCACTTCGGTGTGGCTCACCGCGAACGACGGCTCGGTCGTCGAGGGTTACCCGCTCGCGTACGACTTCGCGAGCGGCTTCGGCCTCGTCCAGCCGCTCGGTCATCCGCGCTGGCCGGTCCTTCCGCGCGGCTCCGCCGCGACCGTGGCGACCGACGACGAGGTCTTCGTGCTGGGGCACGGCGGACGCTCGCACGCGGTGAAGGCGACGGTCTTCGCCCGGCGCGAATTCGCCGGGTACTGGGAGTACCTGCTCGACGAGGCGCTGTTCACGACCCCGCCGCATCCGGAGTGGAGCGGCGCGGCGCTGGTCGACGACGGCGGCCGGCTCGTCGGCGTCGGCTCGCTGCTCCTGCAGGAGAAGGTCGGCGACGATACCGTCGACGGAAACATGTTCGTCCCCATCGACCTGCTCGAGCCCATCCTCGACGACCTGCTGCGCACGGGGCGGCCGGCGCGCCCGCCGCGGCCCTGGCTCGGCATGTACACCGCCGATGTGCAGGGCCGGCTGCTCGTCAACGGGCTCGCGAGCGGCGGCCCGGCCGAGCGTTCCGGCGTGCACGCGGGCGACCTCGTCGTGGCGGTCGGCGGCGATCGGGTCGCGAGCCTCCCCGACTTCCTCCGCCGGGTATGGCGCCTCGGCCCCGCCGGCACCGTCGTCCCGCTGACGCTGGCCCGCAACGGTGCGCCGATGCAGGTGCAGGTCCATTCGGCCGACCGCGACGATTTCCTCAGAAAACCGAGTCTGCAGTAGCCGCCGCCCCGAAGCGCGGCGGTCCCTTTCCACCTGGAGGTACCCGATGAAGCTGTCACCCAAGTTGCTCGCCGTCGGCCTGGTTGCGTTCGGCCTCGCCGCGTCCGCATTTGCGCAGGACAACAAGCTGCGCCTCATCACGTGGGCAGACTACGTCCCGGCCGACGTGCTCGCGCAGTTCAAGAAGGAAACCGGAATCGACGTCGAGGTCACGCTGTCGAACAACGAGGAGATGATCTCGAAGCTGCGCGCGACCGGGGGCGCCGGTTTCGACCTCGCGCAGCCCTCGCAGGACCGCATCGTCGGCCCGCAGCAGGAATTCGGCATCTACAAACCGATCGACATGAGCAAGATCAAGGCCGACCTCTTCATTCCGTCGATGCTCGACGCGACGAAGAAGAACACGACGTTGAAGGGCCAGGTCTACGGGCTGCCGCACATCTGGGGCACCGACGGTCTCGTCGTCAACACCAAGCTCGCGAAGATGGCCGACTACCCGGACCTCTGCAAGCCCGAGTACAAGGGCAAGACCAGCATGCGGCTCAAGCGGCCGACGCTGCTCGCGTTCGCGTTCGCGGCCGGGAAGGATCCGTTCGCGCTCTACGGCGACGCGAAGGCCTACGGCGCGCTGATGGACGACGTCGGCAAGACGCTCGCCGCGTGCAAGGGCAACATCCGGTTCTTCTGGGACAACAAGGACCAGCTCCTGAACGGCATGCGCACGGGCGAGATCGTCGGCGCGATGATGTGGGACACCGGCGGCTGGAAGCTCAACGGCGAGAACCCCGACATCCAGTACCTCGCGCCGAAATCGGGAGCGCTCGGATGGATCGACACGTTCGCGCTGCCGGCGAAGGGCCGCAACGACGCGGCGGCGTACGCGTGGATCAACTTCAACCTGCGTCCGGAAATCGCGGCGAAGGTCGCGGGGTCGGCCGGCAACTTTACCGCGTCGAAGGGCGCCGACCAGCTGATGGACGCGAAGCTCAAGGCGCAGTTCGCGAAGAGCTTCCCCGAGGAAGCGCTGAAGAACGTCCGGTGGTATCCGGCGGTGCCGCCCGGCATCGAGGACATCGAGGGCAAGGTGCTCGACCGCGTGAAGGCGGCGAAGTGAGCGTGTTCTGACGCGCCGATCCGGCGCACCCGACGGCGGCGCGCACCGGCGCCCGCCCGCCCGATGCAGCAGGACCTCGAAGTCGATCGCGTCACGAAGCGCTACGGCACGCAGGCGGTCGTCGACGCGCTGTCGCTCGCCGTCGCGCACGGCAGCTTCTTCTCCATCCTCGGGCCGTCGGGCTGCGGCAAGACGACGCTGCTGCGGATCGTCGCCGGCTTTCTCGCGCCCGACGACGGGGACGTGCGGATCGGCGGGCGCTCGATGCGCGGCGTGCCGCCGAACCGCCGGCCCGTCAACATGGTTTTCCAGCACCTCGCGCTGTTCCCGATGATGACGGTCGGCGAGAACGTCGGGTACGGCCTCGCGCGCCGAGGCGTGGCGCGCGCCGGCGTCGCTGCGCGCGTCGACGCGATGCTGAAGCGCGTCGGGCTGCCGGGCGCGCAGGACAAGCGCGTCGACCAGCTGTCGGGCGGACAGAAGCAGCGCGTCGCGATCGCGCGCTGCCTCGTGCTGGAGCCCGCGCTGCTGCTCCTCGACGAGCCGCTGGGCGCGCTCGATCTCAAGCTCCGCGAGCACATGAAGATCGAGCTGAAGCAGCTGCAGGCGGACTTCGGCACGACGTTCGTGTACATCACGCACGACCAGTCCGAGGCGCTCGTGCTGTCCGACCGCGTCGCCGTGATGAACGCCGGCCGCTTCGAGCAGGTCGGCACGCCGCAGGAGCTCTATTACGAGCCGCGCACGCCGTTCGTCGCGGGCTTCGTCGGCGCCAACAACCGGATCGCCGGCCGCGCGGCGCGCAGCGACGGAGAAATGGTCGACGTGGTCACGGCCGAGGGTCTCGCGGTGCGCGCGCGCGCAAGCGGGCGGATCGCGGCGGGCGACGCCGTCGAGGCCTTCGTGCGGCCGGAAGTCGTCGACCTCGCGCGTGACGCCGCCGCGCTCCCGCCCGGCGCGCAGCGCTTTTCCGGTCGCGTCGGGAGCCTGCTGTTCGACGGTGCGAACTCGGCGGTGCTCGTGCGCGAGATCACGACGCAGGCGGAGATCCGGATCGCGTTGCCGCAGACCGGGCGCTTCGCGGATCTGCGCGTTGACGAGCCGGTCGCCTTTGGCTTCGATGCGGCGCGCGCCCTCTGTTTCCGCGCCGGCGACCATGGCGGATAGGACCGCAGCGGATCCGGCCGCGTCCCGCAAGCGCCTCGCGCTGCTGCTGCTCATGGCGCCGGCGCTGGTGTGGCTCGTCGGCCTCGTCGTGCTCCCGCACGTGGAGCTCGCGGTGCTGTCGCTGCGCGCGCGCGTCGCCCCGCGCGTCTACGAGTGGAGCTTCGACCAGTACCGCACGTTCGTCGACGAACCGCTGTACTGGCGGACGTTCGTGCGCACGGCCGCGATGTCGATCCTGGCCACCGCCTGCACGCTGGCAATCGCGTTCCCCGCGGCGTGGTACATCGCGAAGATCGCGCGGGGGCGGGCGAAGACCGTGCTGTTCGTCCTGTGCCTGATCCCGTTCTGGGTGAGCGAGACCGTGCGCACGCTGGGCTGGATGATCCTGCTGCGCGAATCGGGCGTCGTGCCCCGGCTGCTCGTCGACCTCGCGATCACGCCGGTGCCCGTCGAGCTGCTCTACCGCGACGCGACGATCCTCGTCGGCCTCGTCTACACGTCGCTCTTGTTCATGGTCGTGCCGCTCGTGAGCGCGCTCGAGAGCCTCGACGACTCGCTGATCGAGGCCGCCTACGACCTGGGCGGCAACGGCTGGTCGATCCTGCGGCACATCGTCGTGCCGCACGCCGCGCCCGGAATCGCCGCGGGCGCGATCGTCGTGTTCATGCTCACGCTCGGCAACTACCTGACGCCGACGCTTCTCGGCGGCAAGAATTCGCTGTGGTTCACCGAGCAGATCTACGCGCAGTTCATCACCCGCTTCAACTGGGAGCAGGGTGCGGCGTTCGGCTTCCTGCTGCTGTTCCTGTCCACCGCGATCGTCTGGGCCGGGCTCGAGCTCACCGGCCAGCGCTTCGGCGACGTCATGCGGCGCGCGTGATCCCGTCGCTGCCGCGCCCGCCGTTGTCGCGCTACGCCACCGCCGCGTACGTCGCCGCCTTCTTCGCCTTCCTCTTCCTGCCGCTGGTCGTCGTTGCGGTCTTCGCGTTCAACGACGCGAACTATCCGGCGCCGCCGTGGCGCGGCTTCACGTTCGACTGGTTCGTCGGCAGCGGGCAGCGGCGGGGGCTCTTCGCCGACGCGCCGCTGCTTGCGAGCGTCGCGACGAGCATCGTCGTCGCCGGCTGGGTGACCGTGCTGTCGGTCGCGTTCGGGACGGTGAATGCGTTCCTGCTCGAGCGCACCGAGTTCCGCGGCAAGTCGGCGCTGTCGCTGCTGATGCTGGCACCGCTCGTCATCCCGGGCGTGATCCTCGGCATCTCGATTCTCGCCTTCGCGAGCCGCCTCGCGCAGTTCGCCGACGATTGGTGGGGCCTCGAGCTCGACTTCCTGCGGCCGGGGCTGCCGCTGGTGGTTGCCGGCCAGTTCTCGTACATCGTTTCGATCGCCACGCTGACGATCGCCGCGCGCCTCAAGCGTTTCGATATCACGCTGGAGGACGCCGCGTTCAATCTGGGTGCCTCGCGCGCGGCCGCGCTGTGGACGGTGACGCTGCCCTACCTGCGGCCGGCGCTGATCGGCGCCGCGGCGATCTCGTTCCTGATGTCGTTCGAGAACTTCAACACGACGCTGATGCTGGTCGGCTCCGATCCGCCGCTCACGATCATGATGTACGGCCGGATGCGCGAAGGGGCGAGCCCCGTGCTGAACGCGGTGAGCTTGTTCCTGATGGTGGCCTCCGCGGCCATCGCGCTGGTGCTGATGCGGCGGCCGGCGCGCTGATTTCCGGGGATGCCCGGGGCGGCGCGGGTGACTGCCGGCACTGCAGAGTGGGTTCCTACGCCCCTATGCCCTGTCGCTGTGTGGGCAACCCGAGCTGCGACCACAGCAGCATGCCGCCGCGCAGGTTGGCAGTGCGCTCCAGTCCTGCGCCGCGCAGGATCACGGTTGCCTGGCCCGACCGCATTCCGGCGTGGCAGACCGCGACCACCGGCTTGTCGCGCGGAATCCCGGACAGCCGTGCCTTGAGCTCATTCAGCGGAATGAGCTGGGAGCCGGCGATTCTCCCGAGCGACTCCTGCATCTCGTGGGCCTGGCGCACGTCGAGAACATGCACTTGCTGCAGATGCTCGGCCACCCACTCCGGCTCGATCTCCAGCAGGCCGGCGTAGGTCTGGCGCACCGGGCCCCAGTCGGCCGGGCGTGGAACCTTGCCATCGGCGGGCCGGCCGGAGCGCAGGTTGGCAGGCAGCGCGACGTCGATTTGCTTGGGGTGCGGAAGGTTCAGGTTCTCCATGAAGCCGACAAAGTCGCGCTCGTCGGCGCCGCCGCCGATGCGCGGGTTGTGCACCTTCTCCTCGGCGACCGACGACACGGTGCGGCCACTGTAGTCATGGCCCGGAAACAGCAGACAGGCGTCGGGGAGCGAAAAGATCTGCTGCGTGATCGAGCGATACAGGGTGTGCGCACTGCCGCGCTGAAAGTCGCAGCGGCCTGCTCCTCGGATCAGCAGCGCGTCGCCGGTGAACGCCATGCTGCGATCCTCGAGCACAAGCGTCATGCAGCCGTCGGTGTGGCCGGGGGTGGCGCGTACTTCCAGGTGGCGGCCGCCGAACGGTATGCGCCCGCCGTGATCGAGCGGCAGGTCGACGCCCTGGATCGGCGGCTGGTAGCACCGCGAGATGCCGATGCGGCACCCGGTGGCCCGCTGCATCATCCAGGCGCCGGTGACGTGGTCCGCGTGGCAGTGCGTGTCCACTGCGCAAACGAGCTTGAGGTCCAGCTCGCCGAGCAGGGCACAGTCGCGCAGGTGCTGCTCGAATACGGTGTCGATGATTACCGCCTGGCGGGTGCGCGGGTCACCCAGCAGGTAGGTATAGGTCGACGACGCAACGTCGAACAGCTGACGGAAGATGAGGTTGGCGAAAATTGCCGGGCTCCACGCTATGACGTGCCGTGATTTAACCACGTCCGACGGCGAGCCGGGCGCCGAACCCTGCGCCATGTCGAACGCAAACAATGCCTGCCACCCGTGCTGCACTCCCCCGGTCCCTTCCGTGGAAGGGATCGCGAGGATGTGCGAAAATTCTTCGGTCGCAGGTTCGATTCCGGCCCTGCCCGTCAATCAAAGGAGCGTCTGCCGTATGGGTGCGATGAGACTATTCATTTCCGCGATGCCACGGTTTGCGGCATTCCTCGCCCTTCTGCTGCTGTCCGCGCCCGCGTGGTCGCAGTACGGTTCCGACCGCGGGCAATGGCAGATCCTCGAGGCGCGGTATGGCACTGCGGAGCGCAACATCGATGTCACGCAGACGCTGCGCAACCTCGCGCGGCAGGACAGCACGTTCCGGATCACCAACAAGACCTTCGGCAACGATCCCGATCCCGGCGTGGTCAAGACGCTGCGCATCTACGCGCGCGGCCCGGGGGGCGGAACCCGCACGTTCGAATACATCGAGAACGACGTCGTCGACGGGAACGTGTTCACCGGATGGACCAGCGGGAACTGGGGCCAGGGCGGCGGGAATAGCGGCTGGGGCGACCAGGGCAATGTCCAGCCTGGCGACAGAGGAGAATGGCAGATTCTCGAGGCACGCTACGGCACGGCGGCACGCAACATCGATGTGACGCAACGGCTGCGAGACCTCGCGCGGCAGGACAACAACTTCCAGGTCACCAACAAACTGTTCGGCAACGACCCGGACCCGGGCGTGGTGAAGACGCTGCGCATCTACGCGCGCGGCCCCGGGGGGGCGACCCGCACGTTCGAGTACGGCGAGGATCAGGTCGTGATGGGCGCGATGTTCACCGGCTGGAGCAGCGGGAACTGGGGCCAGGGCGGCTGGAACAGCGGCTGGGGCCACGACAGCGGAAGCGGGGTGCCGCACGGTGGCGTCACGATCGTCAGCGCGCAATACGGGGAAGGCCCCGACCGTGTCGACGTCACGTCACGATTGCGTTCGATGGTGCGCGACGGAAGGATCTCGATTCGCGTCGACAATCGTACGATGGGTTCCGATCCGGCGTC
>Ga0209253_10002701_pt1 | contig 15695 bp, 11 predicted proteins | sample FrelakmetBRP12BR_FD_187145 | JGI IMG/M metagenome (GOLD analysis project Ga0209253, IMG submission 187145) | Freshwater lake sediment microbial communities from the University of Notre Dame, USA, for methane emissions studies - BRP12 BR (SPAdes)... | ecosystem: Environmental > Aquatic >...
GATCCCACGTCCGCGCCCAGACCGACCCCGTCCCGCATCGCGGTAGCGGCCGCCGTGCCATTCATCTCCACCACCACCTCGACCACCGCGTTCTCCATCGCCGCCCCTTCCTTCCTAAGGCCGCCCTTCATCGCCGATCGTGCAACCCCCGGAGGATTCTTGATCCCAAGATCTTGTAGGAGAGGCCAATCAAGTACACAAGGGATAGTCGCCTGTCAAGAAAAAAATACACGGCGATCACGCGGGCTTCATCTTCCCCCCGGCTGTGCTAAGGAGCCTGGATCCATGGACACCGGCTGCGAATCGCCATCCATGCACGTGCGACGGCCGCGCCCGCCCCTCGGATCGCGATGAGCGTCACACGGGACCCCACGGGGATCGCCGCCCTGCTCGCGGACTGCCTCGATCGAGCGGCCGGACAGCCCGGAGCGGGCGCCCTGTGGCGCGTCTGGGCGGACGCGGTGGGACCGCACATCGCGCGCCGCGCCCAGCCGGTGCGGCTGCGCGGCCGGACCCTCGTCGTCGCGGTGTCGAGCGCGCCGTGGATGCAGGAGTTGCAGCTCCTGAAGCCCGCGATCCGCACCCAGCTGAACGCGCGCCTGCCGCGCCCGCTCGTCGGCGACCTCTACTTCGTCCTCAGCGAGGGCGACGACCTGCGGCCCGGCCCGCAGCCGCCCGTGCGCTCCGTGGCACCCTGCCCCGCCGCGCCCGCCCGCGTCGATCTCCGCCGCCTGCCCGAGCCGCTGCGCCGGAGCTTCGCGGACGTGCTCGCCGCGTGGCAGCGGCGTGCGCGTGCCGGCGAGGAGCGCGGCTGGCAGGCGCGCGGCGGCGCGCCCCCGTCGCGCCCCACACGGCTCCATGCGCCACTTCGGCACTGGTAGCGGCGCCGCGAGCGGAGCGCACAGCGCCCTCATGGCGACCCCCCGCGACGCCTTCGTCGACCTCCCGGCCCTGCGGCTCCACTACCTCGACTGGGGCACCGCGGGCCGCGCGCCGCTGGTCTGCCTCCACGGCGTCACCCAGACGGCCCACAGCTGGGACGAGGTCGCTCCCGGCCTCGCTCGCGGTCATCACGTGCTCGCCCTCGACCAGCGTGGCCACGGCGACTCGAGCTGGGCCGCGGATGGCGACTACGGCCTCGAGACGCAGAGTCGCGACCTCGAGGCGGTCCTCGCACGCGTCGCTGCCGCGCCGGCGATCCTGGTGGCGCTCTCGATGGGCGGGCTCACGGCGATGACGCTCGCGGCCCGCGCCCCCGCGCTGGTGCGCGCCCTCGTGGTCGTCGACATCGCCCCCGAGGTCGAGCGCACGGGCGTCGAGCAGATCCGCGGCTTCGTCGCGGCCACCGACGAGCTCGACTCCTTCGAGGAGTTCGTGGCGCGGGCACACGCCTTCAACCCACGCCGCTCGCTCGACAACGTCCGCGCCCGCCTGCGTCACAACCTGCGCCAGCTCCCGAGCGGCCGCTGGACCTGGAAGTACGATCCCGCGATCCGCGGCTCCGGACGCCTGCGCGCGGACGCGGCGACGCTCTGGGAGCACGCGCGGGCGATCCGCTGCCCCGCGCTCCTGGTGCGCGGCGCCGAGAGCGACGTGCTCGCGCCCGGGACGGCCGCACGTTTTGCCGAGATCCTGGGCGCCGAGGTGCGCATCGTTGCCGGTGCAGGCCACTCCGTCATGGGTGACAACCCGGGTGGGTTCCTCGCCGCCGTCGAGCCCTTCCTCACCACGATCGCGCGCGACTGAGCCCCAGTTGCCGACCGCAACCCGTCGGGCGGCGTCCTGATTGATTCCGCTGCCGAGGGGCTCCGCGATCCGTCCCGACGGGATGCGCCGTGCTCTCGGGTGGCTTCGCGCGAGCCGTGCACCGCTCGCGCTCGGCGCGGCGACGCCGCGCGCGAGCAGCGCCTCGATCGCGAGCCCGGCCTCTGCCGCCACCACCTCGGCGAGGGTCGCACGCGGCGCGGGGTGGGGCGGTTGCCCCCCCCTGAGGGCGATCTCGTGATCGCGGATCACGACGCAGCGCACGTGCGAACGATGGCGCCGGCCAGCCGCCGATTGACACCCCGGAGGCGCGCTCGTAAGGTGCCGCGCGGGTCATGCGCGGGGGACGCGGACGAATCGGGGGGCAGAGGGGCAGCCTCGGGCGCGGCCTCGGGGCGGTGCTGACGGTCGTCGTCCTGGGCGGCCTCGGGTTCGTCGCCTGGTCGAAGCTCGAGTGGCACCGGCCGACGTGCGAGCTCGTGCACCCGCTCGACGCCCTCGGGCTCGCCGGCACCATCGACGTACGCCTGCGTGACTCCGGGACGGGCCTCAGCTCGAGCCGCGTCGAGATCGAGAGCGGAGGCACACGCACCGTGCTCGCGAGCGCGCAGTACCCGGCGGCGTCGTGGCGGCGCAGCGACACGCTCGAGACCACGCTCTCGGTGCCGCTACGGCCGCTCGAGCACAAGATCGGCGAGGGGCCGGCGACAGTGCGGCTCTTCGCCGACGACTACTCGTGGCTGCGCTGGTTCCGCGGCGAGCGCCCCTTGCTCGAGCAGGTCGTGACGGTCGACCTCACGCCGCCCACGGTGGAGGTGCTGTCGCAGCAGCACAACCTGAGGCTCGGGGGCCTGGATTTCTTCGTCTACAGAGCATCCGCCGACGCCGTGCGCAGCGGCGTGGCGGTCGGTCCCTACTTCTTCGCCGGGACGGCCGGGCTGTTCGCCGACAGCGCGATCCGTGCCGGCTTCTTCGCGGTGCCACAGGACCTCGACGCGCGCGCAGTGCCGAAGGCCGTCGCCGAGGACGCCGCCGGCAACCGCCGCGAGATGACCTTCCACGCCGTCGTGAAACCGCGCCGCTTCGCGGAGCGGACGCTGGAGCTCGACGACGCGTTCCTCGCGCGCAAGGTTCCCGAGATCCTCGCGGCCAGCGGCCTCGCGCCCGAGGCCGATCTCGCCGCCGGCTACCTGCTCGTCAACCGCACCCTCCGCAAGGCGAGCGAGGAGCGGATCCGCGAGGTGACCCGCACCTCGGCACCGGCACCGCTCTGGGACGGCCCCTTCCTCCGCCAGCCCAACAGCGCGCCGCTCGCCGGCTTCGGCGATCGGCGATCGTACCGCTACCAGGGCAAGATCATCGACGCACAGACCCACCTCGGCTTCGACCTGGCCTCGCTCCGGCAGAGCCCCGTGGTGGCGGCGAGCGCCGGCAAGGTCGTCTTCGCGGGCTACCTCGGCATCTACGGCGACACCGTCATCCTGGATCACGGCCTCGGCATCTTCTCCCTCTACGGGCACCTGAGCGCGGTCACGGTCACGGTCGGGCAGGCCGTGGCGCGGGGCGACACGCTGGGACGCACCGGCGAGACCGGTCTCGCCGCTGGCGATCACCTGCACTTCAGCATCATGCTCTACGGCGTGCACGTGGATCCCATCGCATGGTGGGACGGCAAGTGGATCCGCGACCACGTCACGGCGAAGCTCGAGCTCTTTCCGCGCGCCACCGTCACCGCCCAGCAGGGCGGCTGAGCCGATGCCGGGCTGGCGCGAGCGCTGCCGCTTCCCGCGCGCCGGTGTCGCGGCGTGACGGCACGCGACGACGCATGCCTCGAGGCCGGTCGCGAGGCGCTCCGCGCCGCCGGCATCGCCGACGACGAGACCGCGCCCGCAACGCTCCTGCCGCTCGCCGGCCGCTCGCCGGAGCTCGACCGGGCGCTGGTGGAGCGTCTGGGGCGGACACCCACCGACGATCGCGCCGTGGCGCTGCGCGCGCTCGCGACCGGCGCCGAGGAACGCGGCTGGAGGGCGGTCGCGAAGGCCGCGCGCCGGGCCCTCTATCTCCTCGGACAGCGCGGTGTAGCCGTGCCGGCGCCGCCCGCGCCCTCGGGGCCGGCGCTGCCGCGCGCGCTCGAGCCGGCGCTCGAAGGCTACGTCTCGGCGATCGACGGTCGCGGCGATCGTCTCGTCTGGCTCGTGCGGCCACGACGTGAGGGCGGTCTTCTCGTCTTGACCAGCCTCGTCAACGAGCCGGCAGGACTGCGCGACGTCGCGATCGCGCAGCTCGCCCGCAAGGAGCTCGCGCGCATGCGGCGTGATCTCGCCACCCGGCACGGCCTGCGCCTGGTGCCCGCCGACGGCGCGTACTGCGACGCCCTGCTCGCCGAGGCATTCGAGCGCGCCCGCGCGAGGGCGGTGCAGGGCATCGGCGAGTACCCGGCGTACCGCGCGCGCATGCTCGCGCGCCCCGTGGCGCCGCTCGCGCCGCCGCTGGCGACACGGGTCCTCGCGCCCGACGAGGTGGCGAGCCCCGCGGCCGTCGCACGCAGCGCCGCCCTCCTCGATGAGCCCGAGTTCGCCTCCTGGCTCGTCGACCGGGCCGCGCTCGCACCCTACCTCGAGGAGATGACGGCGGCCCGCGAGAGCCCGCTCCTGCTCACGCGACCGCAGCAGCAGGAGCGGATCGAGCGCGTCATCGGACGCGCGCTGCGCGAGCTCTTCATCGACACCGGCGGTGCGGCGTACCGCCGGCGGCTCGAGGAGATGGCCTACTACCTCCAGGCGAGCGATCGCCCCGTGCTCGCCGTCGCTGCCGCTGCCGCCGCCGCGGCCCTCGCCGCGAGCACGCACGGCGGCGAGGGGATCCCCTTCTTCGAGGCGCTGGTGCGCCGGAGCATCGCTGCACACGCCAACGAGGACGCGCGCCGCGCCGAGCGCGAGGCCGGGAGCTCGCTGCTGGTGAAGCCGTCCCCCGCCCTCGCATCGCACCCCCCGCCCGGCCGGCCACGCTGACGGACACCCGCTCCTACACGGCGATGCGCATACCCTCGGTCGCGCACTCGACGCCGAGCTCGCCGGCATGCGCGCGCACCTCGCGTCCGAGGTGGATGAGGACCAGGCGGCGGCACGCCAGCTGCGGCACGAACGCGGACAGCGTGCGCCAGTCGACGTGCCCACCCATCTGCTTCTCGTAGAAGGTGCACTCGCAGAGGAAGAGGTCGACGCCGCGCGCGAGATCGAGGAAGCGATCGTCCCAGGGCGAGTCGCCGGAGTAGAGCACGCGCTTGCCCGCAGCCGCGAAGCAGAGCGCGAGCGAGATCTCCTCGGCCTGGTGTGGCACCCGCACGGGAAGGATCTCGACGTCCGCAACCGCCACCGGCTGCTCCGGAAGGAGCTCGAGGAACTCGAGGCGAAACGGCAGCCGCGCCGGTGCGATGTCGCGGTAGAGGGCACGGAACAGGCTCCACACGGCCTCCTCCGTGCCCGGCGGCCCGGCGACGAGCAGGGGACGCATGCGCGGCCGCTCCCACATGTACTCGAGCAGCAGGAACGGCAGGCCACCGAAGTGATCGCCGTGGAGGTGGCTGATGACGACGAAATCGACCCGCCCGGTGTCGATGCCTTGCCGCTTCATCGCCAGCAGGACCGTCGGGCCGCAATCGACCAGGAAGGTCGAGCGCGAGGTCTCGAGCAGGTAGGCCGCATGCAGGTGACCTTCGCTGCAGAACGCGTCCGAGGAGCCGAGCACCGTCACGTCGAAACGCATGTCCTCCGGCACCTTCGGCGGCGTCATCCCCGCACCTTTAGCGTCATTGGAACTCGCAAGGCAATCGACGTGCGCCTGCGCATCCCGGGGCCCCCTTCCGCATGACGGCGTGCGCCGCCCCCTGACACGCGCCGTGTCACGGTCATGACGCCCGCCATCGGCCGTCCTCGCAGGGGCCAGGGCCGACGCCGACAAACCCGCGACGGAGAACGCGCACGGATGGCACCGCCATTGCTGCCAGTGACTCGCCGCTCACGTGGAGCGGCGGAGGAGCCGTCATGCACGCCGATCGCATTGCCGCCGTCTCGCGCTTCGTCATCGCCCTGCTCGGACTGCTGCTCCTGCTCTCCTCGCCGGCGCGCGCCACCACCATGGTCAAGATGAGCGACGAGGCCCTCACCCTGGGATCGGACGCGATCGTTGCCGGAAGGGTGCAGTCCATCCGGACGATGCGCTCACCCTCCAGCGGGCAGGCGCTCAACACCTTCGTCACCATCGCCGTCGATCAGGTGCTGAAGGGCTACGTCCCGGCACCGGAGGTGGTGGTTCGTGAGCTCGGCGGGCGCCTCGGCGACGAGGAGCAATGGCTGTTCGGCAACCCGTGCTACGAGCTCGGCGAGTCCGTGATCGCGTTCCTCGCCCAGGATGGTGAGGGCTATCTGCGCACCAGCCAGATGGCGCTCGGCAAGTTCTCGATCGAGCACGATCCCTCCAGCGGCGAGCCAGTGGCCGTGCGGCGTCTCGACCACGAGGGCGTCTTCCTTCTCGGCTCCGCCCTCCTGCAGAGCCACGATCCCGACGACCGGCGTCCCGCCGCGGCCTTCAAGACCCGCCTGCGCGACATCGTCCGCTTGCAGCCGGTGCCTCCGCTCCGCCGGCCGCCCGCGCCGGCGCCAGGCGCCCTCTCGAGCGAGGGTGACGGCAGCGTCGCGGTCGACCGATTCAGCCTCTTCAACAACGTGCGCTGGTTCGAGCCGGACGCCGGTGTGCCGGTGCGCTACCTCGTCGATCAGGCAGGCGACGCAAAGCTCGGTCCCACCGCCTCCCATAACGCCGTGAGCGCGGCGTTCTCGGCCTGGACCAGCGTCACGAGCGCGGCGATCGTGATGGAGTCGGCCGGGCTCACCAGCGCCAGTCCCGACGGCTTCTGCGATGGGACGAGCAAGATCATCTTCAACGACCCATTCGGCGAGGTCACCGATCCATCCGGCTGCGGCGGCGTGCTGGCAATCGGCGGCTACTGCGGCGGCCCGGGCTCCAAGACGGTGAACGGCGTCCAGTTCCGACAGATCGTCGAGGGCGACATCATCTTCAACAACGGCTGGGGCAACTGCTCGGGATGGAACGCGACCAACGTGGCCGAGGTGGCCACCCACGAGATCGGCCACACGATCGGCCTCGCGCACTCCTCCGACAGGACCGCCACCATGTACGCGTACGCGCACTTCGACGGCCGCGGCGCCGGCCTCAGGGCCGACGACGCGGCGGGCGTGAGCTTCCTCTACCCATCGGCGGGTGGTCCCGATCCGACCCCGGTGCCGACGGTGACGCCGCCGCCAGCTCCGGATGTCGACGGCGACGGAGTCCCGGACGCGGACGACAACTGCCCATCGGTCGGGAACGCCTCGCAGGCCGACCTCGACCGGGACGGTCACGGGGACGCCTGTGACAACTGCGCGGCCATCGCCAACCCCGATCAGGCCGCCGCCGACGCGTGCGGCCTGCTCACCGTGTCGCTGCTGCGGGTCGTCTTCGGGCGGCGCTCCGGTGAGGACAGCCTCAACCTGCGCGGCAGCTTCGAGGCGACATCCGCGCGCTCCATGCGCGACATCGCCGGCGAGGCGGTGACGATGACGCTCACGCGCCCTGGCGGGGAGGTCGTCCTGCAGGCCACCATCCCGGCAGGCCTGTGGCGGTCGAACCGGAGCGAGACCCGGCTCGTGTTCTCGGATCCCAGCGGCACCGTCCTCGGCGGCCTGACGCAGGTCAGCATCCGCTCGCGCGACGGCGTGCACTATGCGTTGGTGGCGGCGGCAAAGAACCTCGACCTGGCGCGCAGCCGCGGCCCCGAGCTCGTGCTCGCGCTCGAGGTCGCGGCCGAGCGCTACGTGAGCGCGAGCGGCTGCCAGCTGAACGCGCGCGCGACGCGCATGCGCTGCCGCCAGCAGCGCTAGGGCTGGGCTAGGAGCCCGGGTCCGCCGCTCTCTGCACCGTGCCAGCAGGCCCGGCGCGGGCCCGCGGCGGCGCAGCGACTCGCCCCGGATCCCGCCCGCCTCGCCACGGGACCGCACAACGTGCAAGCCGGACCTCGCGTGGCACGTGTCTTTCGACAATGAGCGACGGGCTCCGCCCGGGGCCGCGGCTTCCGCCCTCGGCCCCGGGCAGACCTGAGGCGTGATCGAATCCGGCCACGTCTCTGGCTCCTGCCCCCGTCTGTTGCTAAACACGCGCTGCGTATGGAGGCGGGCCTCAGGGTACGGCGCGCGCGGCGGGGCGACTTCGCGCGCGTACGCGCGCTCCTCGATGCCGCGGCACCGGCCGAGCGCGGGGAGCGCAAGCGCTTTCGCCGCCTGGTGTCGACCTTGCGGGAGGACCTCTACGTCGCCGAGACCGAGGCCACCGCCGCGGGCCCCCTCGCCGGTCTCGCCGTGATCGTCTACGCGCGCGGCCTCGGGCCGCTCACCGCCGTCGTCCGCCAGCTCCGCGCGACCTCGGCAGCGGCGCGCACGCTGCTCCTCGACTGCGCGCACACGCGCGCGGCGGCACGCGGCTGCACGCGTCTCGAGCTGCAGCTCGACGCCGACGACGAGCGTGCCGCGCCCGACCTCGCACCCGCGCTCGCGCAGGCCGGCTGGATCGAAGGCCCTCGCACGCTCGCCCGCACGGTGAGCCCATGAGCGCCCAGGCTGCGGGCAGCGCGGATGCGCTCCGGGGCGCGAGCCCATCGCAAGGTGAAGCCACTCCGCCCTGCGCCGACCCACCGCGGCTCGCGCGCCTGCTCGCTGCGCTCACCGCCAGGCTCGGCGGGGAGGAGGGCACGGGCATCGCCGCGTTCGCACGCACGCTGTTCACGAGGGGAGGCGAGGTCTATCTGGCACAGCTCGGGGAGGATGCGGCCGTCGCGCTCGCGACGCACGCCTTCCGCATGCTCGCCGAGGGCGGGCCGGTGCCGCGCGTCCGCGCCTTCACCCCGACCTTCGCGATCGACGGCTGGGAGGGCGGAGGCGCGGTCATCGAGACCGCCATGTCCGACCGGCCCTTCATCGTCGACACCATCCGCGAGTACCTGCACAGCGAGGGCGTCGAGGTCCGCCACCTCCTCCACCCGTTGCTCGCGACCGAGCGCGAGGAGACCGGCTCCGAGCGCGTGCAGGGCCGGCTGCGCGCCCAGCGCGCCTTCGAGGAGGGCACGCGGCACGAGTCCTTCCTGCACGTGGTGATCGAGCCCGTGCCGCCGGAGCGGCTGGCGGCTCTCGAGGCCGGCGTCGCCGAGCGTCTGGCGGATCTCCTTCTCGTCACCGACGACTTCCGCGCCATGCTCGATCGCACCGAGGCGGTCGCCGTGGAGCTCGACGCGTACAAGGGCCGCAGCCCCACCTGGGACGACGACGTGCACGAGGTGCAGGACTTCCTGCGCTGGCTCGCGCGCGGCGGGCTCGTGTTCCTCGGCTACCGCAGCCTCGCGCTCGCGGAGCAGGAGTCGACGCTCGTCCTCGCCATCGACCGCGGCTCGGGCCTCGGGCTCCTGCGCAAGGAGGAGCGCTCGCACTACGCCACGCCGACGCCGGTCGCGAGCATTCCCGAGCCGTATCGCGGCCGGATCCTCGGCGGCCCCCTGCTCGTGGTCACGCGCACCACCGCCTCCTCGCCGGTGCACCGCTCCGCCCCCATGGACTACGTCGGCGTGAAGCGCCTCGACGCGGGCGGGCGCGTGGTCGGCGAGCACCGCTTCCTCGGCCTCTTCACCTCGCGGGCCTACGCCGAGGAGTCGGCCGAGGTCCCGATCCTGCGCCGCCGCCTGCAGCGCATCCTGCAGGCCGAGCGCGCCGTCCCCGGCTCGCACGACCACAGGGAGATCGTCGCGATCTTCAACAGCATGCCGAAGGCCGAGCTCTTCGCGGTCCCGGTCGAGGCACTGCGTGCCGACATCCGCACCATCATCGCGAGTCAGCGCACGTCGGACGTGCACGTCACCTTCCGCCGCGACGCGCTCGAGCGCGGCGTCGCGGTCATGGTCATCCTGCCACGCGACAAGTTCTCGGCCGCGCTCCGCGCCCGCATCCAGGACGCGCTCGCCGCGCGCTTCGACGGCAAGGTGCTCGACTACCACCTGGCCCTCGGCGAGGGTGATCAGGCCCGCTTGCACTTCCTCCTCGCGGCGCCGCGCGCGCGCGTGCTCGGGGTCCGCTGGGAGGAGCTGCAGCAGGAGATCGCCGAGCTGACACGCGGCTGGGACGACCGGCTGGCCGAGCGCCTCGCAGCCCTGCACGGCGAGGAGAACGGCGCCGCCCTCGCCGAGCGCTATGCGCGGGTGCTGCCCGAGGAGTACAAGGCCGCCACCGAGATCGCCGCCGCCGTGAACGACGTCCGCCACCTGGAGACGCTGGGCGGTGGCGCGCCGCTCGCCGTCGACGTGCACAATCCGCTCGGCGGCCGGGCGCAGGGCTGCACCGCCGTCAAGCTCTACCTGCGTGCGCAGCAGCTGATCCTCTCCGACGTCATGCCGGTGCTCGAGAATCTCGGCCTGCGCGTGTTCGCCGAGGACGCGATCGCGATCCCGTCCCTCGACGGCACGCCGGTCTCCGTGAGCACCTTCTCCGTGCAGGACGAGAGCGGCCGGCAGCTGGACATCCGGCGTCACGGCCCGCGACTCACGGCGGCGCTGCTGCGCCTGCATGCGGGCGCCGTGGAGGACGACGCTCTGAATCGTCTCGTCCTGAGCGCCGGGCTCGCCTGGCAGGAGGTCGATCTCCTGCGCACCTACTGCAACTACGCCTTCCAGACCGGCCTCGCACCGAGCCGGCGCGCGCTCAGCGAGGGGCTCACCCGCCATCCCGACTCTGCGGCCCTGCTGTGGCGCTGTTTCGCGGCACGCTTCGAACCGGCGGCCGATCGGACGCGGGCCCCCGCCGCGCGCGACGCCTTCCTCGCGAGCCTCGACGCGGTCACCAGCATCGGCGAGGACCGCGTGCTGCGCACCCTCCTCGTGCTCGTCGAGGCGACCGTGCGCACGAACTACTACACGGTGCTCGCGGCGGGGGGTGACTCCGTCGCGATCAAGCTCGACTGCGCACGGATCGAGAGCCTGCCAAAGCCGCGGCCGCTCTACGAGATCTACGTGCACAGCCCGGCGATGGAGGGCGTGCACCTGCGCGCGGGGAGGATCGCGCGCGGCGGCATCCGCGCCAGCGATCGCCACGACGACTTTCGCGCCGAGATCCTCGGTCTCATCAGGACGCAGACGGTGAAGAACGCCGTCATCGTGCCGGTCGGCGCCAAAGGCGGATTCATCGTGAAGCGCGGCGACGGGCGGCCGGAGGCCGCCCGCGAGGCGTACGCGACCCTGATCCGCGGCATGCTCGACCTCACCGACACGATCACCGCGGATGTGGTCGTCTCGCCGGCCGGGCTGGTGTGCCACGACGGACCCGATCCCTACCTGGTGGTCGCCGCCGACAAGGGCACGGCCGCGTTCTCGGACCTCGCCAACGGCATCGCGGCCGAGTACGGCTTCTGGCTCGGCGATGCCTTCGCGTCCGGCGGGTCGCACGGCTACGACCACAAGAAGCTCGGGATCACCGCGCGCGGCGCCTGGGAATGCATCGCGCTCCACTTCCGCGAGCTCGACGGCAGGGACGTGCACCGCGACTCGATCACCCTGACCGGCATCGGCGACATGAGCGGCGACGTCTTCGGCAACGGGCTGCTGCTCTCGCGCGCGGTCAAGCTGCGGGCGGCATTCGATCACCGGCACGTCTTCCTCGACCCCGATCCCGACCCCGAGCGGGCGTTCGCCGAGCGCGCGCGCCTGGCGGCGCTCCCACGCTCGAGCTGGGCGGACTACGACCCCGAGGCGCTGAGCGCCGGCGGAGCGATCGTGCCGCGCGGCGCGAAAGCGGTGACGCTCTCGCCGCAGGCCTGCGCCATGCTCGGCGTGCCGAGCCCCATCCTGGACAGCGACAGCCTGATCCGGGCGGTGCTGTGCATGGAGACCGACCTGCTCTTCAACGGCGGCATCGGCACCTACGTGAAAGCCGCTGGCGAGACCCACGCCGAGGCCGGCGACAGCGCCAACACCGCGGTGCGGGTGAACGCATCCGAGATACGGGCCCGGGTCGTCGCCGAGGGCGGCAACCTGGGCTTCACGCAGCGCGCGCGCATCGAGTACGCCCTCGGGGGCGGCCGCATCAACACCGATGCCATCGACAACTCGGCGGGCGTCGACATGTCGGACCACGAGGTCAACCTCAAGATCGCGCTGCAGCCCCTGGTCGATCGCGGCGAGCTCGCCCCGGCGCAGCGCAACCGCATCCTCGAGGAGCTCGCGGATGACGTCGCGGCGCTGGTCCTCGAGCACAACCGCTCCCAGAGCCGCACCCTCTCCCGTGACCAGCGTCGCAGCGCGACGCGCATCGACGAGTTTCGCGAGACCATGGCGCAGCTCGAGAGCGAGGGTCTCCTCGATCGGGCCCTCGAGGCCCTACCCGACCGCGAGACGCTGCGCGCCCGGCGCGCCACCTTCCTCGGGCTCACGCGTCCCGAGCTCGCCGTGCTCCTCGCCTTCGCCAAGATGCACTGCGCGCGCGCGGTCGAGGCGGGCGGGCTGTGGAACGACCCGTACCTGGAAGGCGCGCTGCTCTCGTACTTCCCGCGCGCGCTCGCGGCGCGCTTCCCGGAGGCGATCCGCACCCACCGGCTGCGGCGCGAGCTCGTCGCGACCACGCTCGCCAACGCCGTCGTCGACCTCATGGGCGCGACCTTCGTCGTTCGCACCGCACGCGACACGGGGGCGGCGCCGGCCGAGGTCGTGCGCGCCTTCGTCGTCGTCGAGGCGCTCACGGAGGCGCGCGCGCTCGCGGCGCGCGCCGTCGCGGCGAGCCCGGATGCCGCGACGTGCTGCCTCGATGCCCTCGTCGCCGCCCTCGAGCGCGCCATCCGCTGGCTCGTCGAGACCGCTCCCGCTCTCGGCCCCGTCGCGCCCCTCCTGGAGCGCTTCCGCGGTCCCGTCGCGGCCGTGCTCGCGGCCCTGCCCGGGGCCGAGGAGGCACATCTGCGGGCTCACGCCGGCGCGCTCGCCGCCGCCGGCGTCGGTACCGAGCTCGCCGACGCCTGCGCCCGCGCCGAGTGGCTGCGCGAGGCACTCGACGTCGTCCGCGTGGCCGAGGAGGCGGGCGTGGAGCCGCTCACCGCGGCCCGCGCCTACTGGGGCGTCACGGACGTCTTCGACTTCGCGTGGCTGCGCCAGTGCCTCGAGCGGGTACCCGCCGGGGACCGCTGGGAGCGCCGGGCGACGGAGGGCCTGGGAGCGGAGCTCGACCGCCTGCGGCGTGCCCTGGCGTGCCGCCTCCTGCGCACGGAGGGCGCCGACATGGCGGCGCGCGTCGGGGCGTTCCGGGCCCGTCACGCCGGCGCCCTCGAGCGCCTGCGCCTGCTGGTGGACGATCTGCGCAGTGCACGCAGCATCAGCCTCGCCGCCGCGCTGGTCGCGGTTCGCGAGCTCGCACGACTGGAGGGAAGCGAATGATCGTGAAGGTGCTCGTCGGTTTCCTGCTCGGCTTCATCCTCGGGGTGGCCGGGACGGTGTTCCTCGTCACCTCGGGCGCGGGCAACTACCTGATCGCGGCGAACCCGCGGGTCCAGGAGCTCGAGGCGAAGATCCGCGAGTCCGAGGATCAGCGCACGTTCATGGCACGCCGGCTCGAGGAGGTGGTGCGCAGCAGCGAGCGCATGGCGACGCGCTTCGAGGAGCTGCAGGACCGCTTCCAGCGCCTCGAGCGCGCGGCCGCGGGTGCTCCGGGCGCGAGCCCCCCCGCGCCGGTCGCGCCCCCGGCCTCGTCGGGCGGCCCCACGGGGGCCCCCGCCGAGCCGACGGCGCCGCGCTGAGCCTCGAAACCAGTTGTCACATGCTGCAGCGCGCGATCTGCGGGCTGCGGCTCGGCTCTCGGCCCTGCGGGCCTGGCGTCCTCGTACGCAACTACGGCTCGGCTCCGCGGGGTTTCGAGCCGCCGGTGCGGGACGGGGGCCTTCTCCGGCCCGCCGTCGTGAGGCACACTCCCGGACGTGGAGCTGCCGGCGGACGCGTGTGCCGACGAGCCGGGCACGCTCGTGCTCGAGGTCACGGGCCTCGGCAGCGGTCCGGACGCCGTGGCGCGCCACGACGGCTGCGTCGTCTTCGTTCCCGGCGCCGCCCCCGGCGATCGCGTGCGCGTCCGCATCGTCGAGCACCACCACAGCTACCTCCGCGCCGAGCTGGTGCATCGCTGCAGCCCGGGCCCGGCGTACCGCGAGCCGCCCTGCCCGTGGGCAGCGGAGTGCGGCGGCTGTCCCTGGCAGCACGTGGCGTATCCGGCGCAGCTCGCGGCGAAGGCGCGCACCGTGCGCGAGGCCCTGGCCCGCATCGCGCGGGTCGCGGCGTGGCAGGAGCTGCCGATCATCGGGGCCCCCGACGAGTGGGGGTACCGCCATCGCATCCGGCTCCATGCCGGTCCGGGCGGGACTCTCGGCTACCGCCGTCCACGCTCCCACGCCGTCGTCGAGATCGGGCATTGCGCCATCGCGGAGCCGCTGCTCGCCACCGTGGTCGGGCCGCTGCGTGCACTCGTCCCGCGCCTCGGCGTGCCGCTCGAGAGCATCGAGCTCGTCGCCAACGGCCGCGGCGGCGTGGTGGTGCTGGCGGTCGCGCGCGCGCCCGCGCGCACCGACGTCGCGACCCGCCTGGCGCGGATCATGGACGCGGCTCCGAGCGTCGCCGGCGTCGAGCTGCGCGGCGCACGCGAGCGGTGCTCCGTCGGCGACGTGCGCGTCATCGTGACGCCCGGCGCCGACGGTCCCCGGATCACGCAGCGGGCGGGAAGCTTCACGCAGGTGAATCCCGCCGCCAACCGCCTGCTGGTTCAGAGCGTGGTCACGATGGCCACCCCTGAGACGCGCGCCCTCGATCTGTTCTGCGGCGCCGGCAACCTGAGCCTGCCGCTCGCGTGCGCCGGGCTCGCCGTCCTCGGCGTGGACCGGGACCGCGACGCGATCGCCGACGCACGCGCGAGCGGGGCGGCGGCGGGGCTCGCATCGCTCCGCTTCGAGGCGATCGCGGCCGACGCCTTCCTCCGCCAGCAGGGCCTCGCGGGCGCCGATCTCGTCGTCCTCGATCCGCCCCGTGGCGGTGCGACCTCGACGGTGGCACAGCTCGCACGCCTGCGTCCCCGGCGCATCGTGTACGTGTCCTGCGATCCCGCGACGCTCGCGCGCGACGTGCGCCTGCTCGGCGCCGCAGGCTACGCCATCGCGCGCGTCCAGGCCGTCGACCTCTTCCCGCAGACCGCGCACGTCGAGGTCGTGCTCGAGGCCGTGTCGACCCTGGCCCGAGGGGCAGGGTTGACTGCCCGGTAGACGTCGGGTACGCAAACGTGGGTCGTCGTGCGAAGTGGGATCACCGTGTCTCCTCTTCGTGCGGCGGTGCGCCTGCAGCTCGGCGGGAGGGAAGCGAGGAATGGCCAAGGAAGATCGCAGGGCCAAGGTCACGATACTCTCCGGCAAGGGCGTCGCGCAGACGATCAACTACCTGCTGGAAGACCGCGAAGAGCTCGAGTGGCTGGTGGCAGTCGGACGCAACAAGAGCGGCGAGATCTTCTTCTACGACACCGGCGGCGACATCGTCGAGGATCTCGGTACGCTCGAGTACCTGAAGCAGCGGATCATCCGCGCCCACTTCGGCGACGAGCCGGAGTGAGCGCGACCAGCCCCCTCGGCCTTGCCGCCCGGCGTCTCGCCGCGCGGCCGACGCGTCTCGCGACCGCGGCACCCGGGTTCTCCCCGTCGAAGGACGACAGGCTGCCCCGCCGGCACCGCGGTATGATTCCCGCGCTCAGAGACCGTCGGGAACCGTGGCGAGCACGTGCGTGCCCTCGACCCGCAGGGGCACGCGGACGAGGCGCAGGCCGAGCGGCGGG
>Ga0209253_10002702_pt1 | contig 15694 bp, 13 predicted proteins | sample FrelakmetBRP12BR_FD_187145 | JGI IMG/M metagenome (GOLD analysis project Ga0209253, IMG submission 187145) | Freshwater lake sediment microbial communities from the University of Notre Dame, USA, for methane emissions studies - BRP12 BR (SPAdes)... | ecosystem: Environmental > Aquatic >...
GCATTTGGCTGAACTCTATGACGTTGAAACAAGGGTTTTGAATCAGGCAGTCAAAAGAAATATCAGCAGGTTTCCTGAAGATTTTATGTTTCAGCTTAATACCTCTGAGGCAGAACAGTTGGTATCACAGAATGTGATACCACATAAAAAGTATTTTGGCGGGTCACTCCCTTATGCTTTTACGGAACAAGGTGTAGCAATGCTTTCGAGTGTATTAAATAGCGAGAGAGCCATTAAGGTTAATATTGAAATCATGAGGGCATTTGTCAGACTCCGACAGATACTTGCTTCAAACAAGGAGCTTGCTAAAAGCCTATATGAGCTTGAAAAGAAATACGATGCTCAGTTTAAGGTTGTCTTCGATGCTATTCGGCGACTAATGGAATCCCCAGAGCCAGAGCCCGAACCACCAAAGAGACGAATCGGGTTGGACCCCGTTAGGGATCACAAGTCATGTACTATGTTTATGTAATACAGAGCCAGAAAGACAAACAGTTTTATACGGGATTTACAAGTGATTTGCAGAATCGCTTCCAAGAGCACAATGCTGGGAGAGTGTCTTCAACGAAAGAAAGAGGCCCCTTTGAGCTTATATATTATGAAGCATGTTTGAATGAACAAGATTCTTTAGCTCGCGAGAAATACCTGAAGTCGGGGATGGGTAAGCGATATTTGAAAAATAGATTGAAGCGGTTCTTATCTCTAACGGGGTGAACAAATACTCGAAAGGATCTAAAAAACAAAAAGGTTCCGGGGGCGAAAGGTCTTGAGGGATTTGCAAAAGTCAGGACAGGTGGAGTGTTTAGGTCGGGGGCCGGGCGCCCCATGGCGAAGAAAGGGTATTACCTCTAAAAGAGGGTAAGAAAGAGGGTAATAATATTTTTGGTTTGAAAGGGTTATCTATTTAAGACGGACACGAATTACGCCTGCCTGCCGTAGGCATGGCGCTACCTGTCCGCCGTAGTCCCGGCGGGACGCAGGAGGATGCTCTATGCTGTATGAAGATGGCGCCGTATTGGGTGGAAAAATGTGTGTGGAGCCCCACGGACAAGCGCGTTGCAGCATACTTAAGCCTTGTGTGGGGCGGCATCCCGGCCCCAAGCGAATGGTCTTCCCTGCCGGGGCAAACTCTGGCTTGAGGAAAGGACTCCAGAAGAATTGAAAGGGGAAGGGACTCAGTGAATAGTGTAGACCTGACACCCTGTCTCTGCATTGAGTAGTGGTCGCCCTCATTTTTATGTTTCCAGATCCCAATCGAAGAAAAATCTGACCTTAAGAGATTTCACTTCCGGGAACTGCATCCAAATATCTCTGTCGGAATGGCGAGTGATCGGTATGCAGCGTGGACCGGACTTACTAATCGCTGTTACCCTTAGCGACCAGATTCTGAACTGGGCATTCATGAAGGGGTAAGAATCTGCTTCACCTGTTTAGGGATTGTGAGACTCTTCAACTAAGCCACCAATTATTTTTCCAAATTCTTCAAGGTACTTTTCTTTACTGATATGAGACGGAAGATGCCATTTCATTTCCTTCAAGTTCTGCGTTATAATCGGTATCCAGTTGTAAGGGATGGATATCAGTATCGATCCCTCTGAAAACAATTCTCTTCCTTTCATCCCATGGATCATTCCAGGAAGGATGTAATTCACCTTGCCGCTTTGATATGGATAAATATAAATCCATGCGCATCCCATGACAGGGGTTGTCTTGGAATGATATAACTCACCGGTCGAATAAGTCATCGCCCTCATGACAATTTCTGCCTGACCGGGGGTGGCGGTAATAACTAAGAGGTCTGGCTCAAATGTTAATTTATCTATCGGGGAGAAGGCGACATAGTTAACCGTACCTTTCCCAAATCTTGGAACGTATTGATAGAATATATAATTCGCACGTGCTTCCTGAAAGATTCCTAACCTATCTCCAATTTGCCCGCTTTCTGCAAATGGTTCCATGTCCTCCATTCCCAGTAATATTTTCCCGACACACGTCTCATTATTTTCTTTTCCGAAGTAGAAAGGGGTTGCCGTTTTTTGTGCTTCTTTGAGCATTTCACAGAAAGAAAGATTTTTATCTATTGCCAGTGGCTCCATTCCTTTTGGCCTGAAGAAAAGGAACTTGACGCCTACAGGTGGCCTCTCAAAACTAAATTTATTATATATGGACAAATCAGTTTGAAGCGGTCTCATAGTAGCCCTCCTCTCAATAGTTTGATCAGGCAACGCATTTTCGATTATGATTTAACATATTCAATGGTATGGTTCAATAAAAAACTCAATAACGATGCGGCCTTAATGATTGACTTCCATCCAAACCGCGAAATAGGGTCGAACTTACAATATGCATAGCGCAGGCGTCCCCTCGGGTTCCCCCTGAGTATGTCCTATGCCACTTTCCCATAGACCTTTTCTCCTTCAACCTTGGGAACGAATTGGGAGTAAGTCGCTTCATTTAAAGCAATAAAACCTAAGTTTTCAAGTGCCATGAGAGCTTCCTGAATTGGCGTGTGGCTGACCTGAAAGTCGTCCACCACTTCTCGCCCTAGGGAGGGGTTGTCTCCGGCCTTAAACTGGCCCAGCAAGATAGACTGCTTCAGATGTTCACAAACCTCTTCCGAGATTCGAGATTGTTTGGTCGGTCTGGACTGTACCGTTTTCTCCTCGAATGGATGATACGGGATATGGCAAAGACGGGAAATGTCCAGTATTTCTTGTTGACAAAAATTTTTACTTTGATAATGATTGTACCATTGATTCAAACAATACAACTTAATTGAGAGTCGATACGATAGACATCGGCGGAGGGGGGTTCAAAATGAAAATCAAAGCGGCTGTGGTGAGGGAGAAGTCAGGTCCGTTTAAGATCGAAGAGGTAGAACTCGATGAGCCAAGAGATGATGAAGTGTTAGTCCGTATCGTGGGCTCTGGGATTTGCGGCACGGATCTGGGCGCCCGGGACGGACATTTACCAATCCCACCGCCGCCAAGTGTCTTCGGACATGAAGGGGCGGGCGTTGTTGAAAAGGTGGGAAAACAGGTGAGGAAGGTCAAGCCGGGCGATCACGTGGTATTGGCCTGGGACGCCTGTGGGGCATGCATCTCATGCAGGTCGGGCTATGATCCGTATTGCGTGAATTTCTTCCCGCTCAATTTTGGCGGCGCACGTCCTGACGGTACGACGACCTTGCGAAAAGGCGATCAAGTCATCCATGGCTCTTTTTTTCGCCAATCCTCCTTTGCCAATTTTGCGTTGGCCGGCGAACGGAACGTCGTAAAGGTGAGAGAAGATGTTCCCCTCGAGATCCTCGGCCCCATGGCCTGTGGCATCCGGACTGGCGCAGGCGCGGTCATGATTTCGCTTCGACCCAAGCCAGGGTCTTCCATCGCGGTATTCGGTGTCGGTCCGGTGGGGATGAGCGCTATTCTTGCAGCGATCGTGTGTGGCTGTAACCCTATTATTGCCGTCGATATCAATTCGGACCGTCTGGAGATGGCTAAGAAATTCGGCGCCACGCATACCATCCATTCCACCAAGGTGGATCCGGTTGCCGCAATCCAGGAGATCACAGGTGAGGGTGCACACTTCACTCTGGAGTGCGTTGGCAATCCCAAGGTGTTGCGGCAGGCTGTGGATTCCCTGCCTCGCGGCGGACCCCGCTGCGGGGTTTGTGGACTGCTTGGGGTTGTGGCACCTGGGACTGAGGTCGCGTTGGATATGGACAAGATCATGAACGGCCGGACAGTTAAAGGGATCGTCGCAGGCGATTCTGTTCCGGATGTGTTTATCCCCGTGCTCATTGAATTGTATCGCCACAGGCGGTTCCCCTTTGACCAATTCATCACCTTTTACCCCTTTGATGAAATAAACAAGGCGGTGAGTGATATGGAAAAGGGGAAGGTGATAAAGCCGGTTCTGCGTCCTTAGGTCGAAAAGCAAAGATTTTGATTAATCCTCGTATAGAATGTGCGAGCATCATCTTTTGGCGACACCGAGGATCAACAAGGTTTGTGACGAGAAAGGAGGTGGGAGAGATAGGTTTTCAGTCGATGGGCATTTGGTATGGATGAAGGTGCCTTGAAGTTAAATGAGATAGGGCAGGTTACTTTTTGACCAGACCTGCGAAGGAGGGGAAAAAATGAAATATATAAAATTTGGGTTCTGCATCATTTTATTGGTTTCATTTGTCGTCTATCCGCTGACTGCTTCTTCTCAACCGAAAAAAGACAAAATCCGTATTGGCCAGGCAGTTTCTCTCTCTGGTCCCATTGCGATTATTCACGGTTCGGGACCTGCACAGACGCAGAAGTTGTGGGTTGATGAGGTCAATGCCAAGGGCGGGATATATGTGAAAGAGTATAATAAACGTCTCCCCATAGAGCTAACCGTATATGATGACAAAAGTGACCACGGCACCTTGGTGAGACTGATGGAAAAATTGATTTTAGAGGACAAGGTTGACTTTCTGTTCCCCCCCTGTGGTACCTCATTTCTCTTTGCTGCCGCCCCCGTAGCCAATAAGCACGGTTACATCCTCATAGGAAACGAGGGTGGCGCAACGAGCCTGGAGAAGCTTACTGCTCAGTTACCCTACTTCTTTCCCGTGTTGAATTATTCCAACCACTACCAGATCCCACTTTTGGCCGAGCAGTTTGCGGAGTGGGGCGTGAAGACGGTGGCGATAACCTTTAATGAGGACCTCCACGGCGTAGAGTATGCAAACGAGGCAGGTCCAGATTTTCAGCAGAAGGGAATTAGGATCGTTATGCTCAAGAGCCATCCGCTTGGGATTAAGGACATGTCGCCAATATTGAAGGAGGCTAAGGCGGCCAACGTCGACGCCTTTTGCTCTTTTTCCTATCCCGATGAGACCTTCCTTGTCACCAAGCAGGCCATTGAGCTTGGCTTTAACCCAAAGGTTTTTCAAGCCAACGTTGGGGTCTATATGCCCGTGTTTGGAGAAATGTTTGGTGCCAACGTGGTTGAGGGAGTGATTGGTGGTGGCGCCTGGAGTCCGAAGCAATCTCCCGCAGCCAAAGAGTTCTATGATAAACTCCTGGCCCGCTCTGGTAAAGGAGCACTTGATATGTGGGGAAATCTCTTCTACTATGGGGCGTGGCAATTTTTCGGGCAGGCGATTGAGACTGCTGGAACCTTAAACCAGAAAAAGATACGGGAGATAATAGCTACAAAGAAGTTCAATACAGCTCTGGGGCCAACCTGGTTTGACAACAAGCAGCGTTTGGCAAGGGAATGTCATCCAGGGGAGTGGGGCCAGTGGCAAAAAGGTCAGTGGGAGGTCATCTTACCTAAGAACAAGGCTACTGAAAAACCTATATTCCCCAAACCACCGTGGCCGCAGAAGTAGACTTTGATCATTGGAGTTTTAGCGGCTATAGCAGTAAGCAGGCTGCCCGGAAAGGCTTGTTGATGAGAGAGAAGCTCACTCGCAATACCTTGTGCCTTTCAGGGCAGCCTGTAACGTATTAATTGCCAAAGCCAGGGAGCGATCATCATGATAGTAAAAATCCTGGATGTGGCCATTGCCGGTTTATTAATGGGTGGCATTTACGCCCTCATTGCTGTGGGGCTCAGCCTGCAGTACGGTGTTGCCCGGGTGCTCAACATATCTCATGGCGAGTTTATTATGCTCGGGGCTTTCGTAACCTGGGGGCTGCATAAAGTCTTTGGGGTTAACCCTCTGGTTGCTCTTGGCATCTGCGGTCCCATGGTATTCATCATCGGGTTTCTGCTTTATAGAACTTTGTTCACACGCCTTAGAATCTCGTCCGCATCATTGGCTGCCTTTGAGGGCAGGTCTATGTTAGCGGCCTTTGGTCTCCTCTTCATTATTCAGAATGCAGCGATATTAACATGGGGGGCTTCCATCAGGGGGTACTCTTACTTAGATTCTTCGGTCAACTTTGGGGGAGCGGTATTTGCCGTCAATCGTTTGATCACCCTTTTGTTTGCTGTAATCATAGGCGTGGGCTTCTATCTCTTTTTAGTTCGTACCCGCCTGGGAAAAGCGATCAGAGCAGCTGCCCAAGATCCAGCGACCGCTGGACTTATGGGAGTCAATATTACCCAGGTTCTGGCTTTATGCTTTGGTTTTGGTGCTTTGATGGCTGGTTTTGCCGGCTCACTGATAAGCATGTGCTATACGGTTCAGGCAACGATGGGGCTCGAATACACCGTCGTGGCCCTCATCGTGGTCGTCTTAGGGGGGTTGGGCAGTATCCCTGGCAGTTTTATCGGAGGGTTCTTGCTGGGTCTTATTGGTAGCATCGTAAGCTATTGGCAGCCGGGTTTATCACTGGTTGCCTACTATGTGCTCTTCGTGCTTCTACTCTTAGTGAAGCCAAAAGGTATTTTGGGGAAGTAGAGAAATGCATATTTGTAGAGTTACTTCGAAAAGGCTGTTCTTACCGGGAATACTTCTCCTCATCCTAGCCCTGTTCACCTCGCTGCCCCTCTATGCTCCAGCTTATACTGTCATCCTGCTAACCAGCATCCTCATGTACATCGTCATTACCGTGAGTTGGGCTATGTTCTCCGGCCCTACTGGATACATCTCACTGGCGCCGGCTGCCTTCTTCGGGGTCGGCATATATACATCAGCGATACTGGGTAGAGCACTTTCCTTGCCTGCCGTTATCTGTATCGGTGGTCTCACCAGCTTCTGCCTTGCCCTTCCGATTGGCGCTTTGACTCTGAGACTCAGGGGCATCTATTTTGTTATGTTCACCTTTGGACTCGTTGAACTCATCAAACGTCTTCTTCTGTGGTTGGAGATTAATATAACGCACACACGTGGCAGATTGGTTATCGGCGTGGATTCTACCACTGTTTACTACATGATGCTCGGCATTTTTGTGATCGCATTGCTCACCGCTTACTTCATTAAACGCTCTAAATATGGGCTGGCTCTGCAGAGTATCGGTGAGGACGAGGAGGCTGCGGCTCACACCGGCATAAACGTAACTGCTTTAAAAACAATCGTCTTTGCCATCAGCGCTATTTTCATGGGATCAGCCGGGGCAATCATGGCGACAAGATGGACTTATATTGACCCATACATCGCCTTCAATCCTCTCTACTCTTTCTTGCCGGTTTTGATGGCCATCTTTGGCGGTACGGGACAACTGTATGGCCCTATCTTAGGTTCGGCTATCTTTACGTACCTAGAAGAGGTACTGGTGACGAAATTCCCTTATCACTACATGCTTATTTTCGGCATCATATTAGTGATCGTTATCTTATACCTGCCTGACGGTCTTGTAGGATTGGTACAGAAGTTGAGGAAAGGAGACTTAGCAGGGCGACATGCGAATCCTTGAAGGGAAAGGGGTGACCAAGTATTTTGGTGGCTTAGCTGCGATATCGAATGTCGATTTTCATGTTGACCGGGGCGAAATCGTAGGTCTGATTGGTCCCAATGGGGCGGGTAAAACAACGTTGTTTAATTTAATATCGGCTGCTCTTGTTCTTAGTTCAGGGGTAATAAGATTCAAAGGTGAAAAGATTAGTGGCTTAAAGCCACATCGAGTCTGTCGGGTGGGCGTGGCCAGAACTTTTCAATCTGTTAAGATTTTTGGCAACATGCCAGTTCTTGGAAATGTCTTGTTAGGCTCGTTATTCGGGACATCAACCGGGATGTTATCCGCGGATGCCACCAGAGTGGCGATGGAGTCATTAGAGTTTGTAGGGTTGTCAGCTTTGAGAACGATTCCTGCTAAAGATCTAACCTTGGCTAACCAGAAGCGACTTGAAGTAGCGAGAGCGTTAGCAACCCAGCCAGAAGCGTTGTTGCTTGATGAGCTGATCGCAGGTCTCAATCCTACAGAGACCGCCCAGGCGATGGAGTTGGTCACCAGGATCCGGGACAAAGGGGTAACAATTGTTATGATCGAGCATGTCATGAAAGCCATTATGAGCGTATGTGACCGAATCATTGTGCTCCATCATGGTGAAAAAATTGCCGAAGGGGTGCCACAGGAGATTGCCACCAGCAAAACAGTTGTTGAAGTATACTTAGGAGATCAGGCTTATGCTGGAAGTTAGCAACATAGACGCTTTTTATGGCAAGGCTCAAGCCCTGTGGGGTGTTTCTTTAAGAGTCGATGAGAAAGAGATTGTTGCTTTGGTCGGTGCAAACGGAGCCGGTAAAACGACACTGTTTAACACGATATCCGGTTCACTGCGTCCGGCTTCAGGTCATGCGACGTTCCTTGGCAAGAAGATAGGTGGGCTGCCTCCTCACGGTATTGCGGCATTAGGTATTTCTCATGTACCCGAGGGGGGCAAACTCTTCCCCGATATGTCCGTGCATGAAAACCTTGAGATGGGTGCGTATCCTTATCATGCCTGGAAGCGGAAAGAAGAAACGCTTGAAGAGGTGTATCAGATTTTCCCCAGACTGAAGGAGAGGGAAAGGCAATTGGCTCGGACATTGAGCGGGGGCGAGAAGCAAATGTTAGCGATGGGGCGGGGGTTAATGTCAAAACCGAGACTGTGCCTTTTTGATGAGCCATCGTACGGTCTGGCACCGATATTATTGTTAGAACTTTTTCGAGTCATAAAATCCCTGCGTGAGCAAGGACTCACTGTTTTGCTGATCGAGCAGAACGTTCGTCATGCCTTGGAGATCGCTGATCGGGCCTATGTGCTGGAAAACGGCCGGATCGTTTCAGAAGGGGAAAGTAGGGAGCTTCTACAACTCGCTCACATCAAGAAGGCGTATTTGGGTTTATAGATTGTTCATAAACCCCGCACCCGGTGTTGAGACATGGGGCTTTCTTTAAGGTAGATATTTTGAGACACCCCTTCAGTCCCTGTTTTGAAGAAAAAGGGCATGACGTGGTGCGAGGTAAGTAAAGTCCTTCAGCTTTTTGTTTCTGTACATGTTTGTCCTCCGCATCTTACGGAAGGCTTCTTACTATGAGAGTTTCTCATGTTCCATCAGGAGCCCTTTTGTTTAGTTGATCGATTTGCCAAGGTGAACCCACTCCCGGAGTATTCACGAAAAGGCTATATTCCCAGCTTTCGGCAAGTATGGGCTAATATAGTGGCAGGTGTAGTTATTAACAAGGAAGGAAGATTACATGGTTAAAATCATGATTGCACCCAATCGGTATATCCAGGGGCCCGGAATTATAAAGGAGGCTGCTCACTATATCGTTCATTTAGGCTCGAGTTTTTTCTTTATCGGGGGACCTACTGCGGTCTCCATTGTAAAAGAGAAGATCTCGGCGAGCCTCGTTGAAAGTTCCCTGAGATATCATTTTGAGGAATTTTCAGGGGAGTGTACCAGATCGAGTGCGTCAGGACTCTCGGGAAAGGCAAAGAAATTTGGTGCACAGGTAATTGTAGGAGTGGGAGGGGGCAGGGCAATTGATACTGCAAAGGCAGTGTCTCATGAGTTGGATTCGGCACTCGTGATTATTCCTACGGTGGCATCGAATGATGCCCCTTGCAGTGCGTTGTCCGTTCAATATAAGGAGAACCATATGCTGGATCGTTTCTTAATACTGAAACGAAACCCCGATGTGGTTTTGGTAGACTCAAAGATCATCGCTGAATCGCCGACTAGGTATTTTGTGGCGGGGATGGGGGATGCCCTTGCCACGTGGTTCGAAGCGTTCACGTGCACCAAATCGAGTGCGAAAAATCTCCCTGGGGGGATGTCCACATCGGCTGCATTGAATTTGGCAAAACTCTGCTACGACACGCTCATGGCATATGGAGTTTCAGCCAGACTGGCGATGGATCAGAATGCAGTGACACCGGCTGTCGAAATGGTCATCGAAGCAAATATCTTATTAAGCGGATTAGGTTTTGAGAGTGCCGGTTTAGCTGGGGCGCACGGAATCCACGAAGGTATTCATGCTCTAAAGGGAACGGAGAAAACCTTACACGGGGAGCTCGTCGCGTTTGGAACGATCGCTCAACTTGTGATGGAGAATTATCCAAAAGAGGAACTCGACAGAGTCATAGGCTTTTGCAATGCTGTCGGGCTTCCCGTCACTCTGAAGCAGTTAGGGGTATCCGATCTCTCTCCCGGGAATCTTATGAAGGCAGCAACAGTGGCTTGCATGGAAGGTCTGACGACTCACCATTCCTATTTTCCAATCAATCCTGAACTGGTTTTGGACGCTATCATTGGAGCGAACGCCTTAGGTGAGGCCAGTTTAAGTCGTCTCAGGGGAATCAAAGGATAGTGATCGACGATCAGGAGGCATTCTGAGATGAAGGATACAACCCATTCCTATTTATGCCCTTATTGTGTTGCCAGATACGGTAGTTTTGATGCACTGAAGTCCCACGTTCTTGAAGAGCACAGGGCACAACCTCTCCCGAGACCCGACGGCCAAATCCGTCTCACGATCAACGATCAAAAATATGATATCCAAGTTGAACCTGAATGGACGCTCTATTACCTGATCCGTGAAAAAATTGGCCTCACAGGCACTAAGGGATTCTGTGATAGGGGAGCATGTAGTTCATGCACTGTCATTATGGAGGGAAGGCCGATCCTATCATGTATGACGCTGGCAATAGAGTGTGATGAGAAGAGGATAGAGACAATTGAAGGGATTGAGTCAAAGAATCATCCTCTCATCGAGGCTTATGTCAGAAATCATGCCATGCAGTGCGGTTAAAGCACTCCGGGTTTCGTCGTAACGGTGTAGGCTCTGTTGGATCGGAAGCCATCCCCTCATGAAGGGGATGTTAGAGATGCGCTGGCTGGTAACCTATGCCGATGCGGTACTTACCCCCACCATCCAAAGGCGGTTCTTCAGGCTGCTCAGGAATTGAAGGAATCCGCGAAGAAGGGATGAAGCGAACATGGTGAGTGAGGAGAAGCAAAGGATCTTGGAACTGATGGACAATCTTAGAGCCGATAAGTACCCTCTTGAAGAATACAATCATATTGGGAGACGAGGCGTACGCAGACTGGACGGGTATGAGAAGGCGAGTGGGAAGGCAACTTACACGATGGATGTCCAGTTGCCCGGAATGCTCTATATGCGTTTTCTTACATCTCCCTATCCCCACGCAGAGATAACAAGGATGGATACGAGGAAGGCGAAAACTCTGCCCGGAGTCAGGGCTATCTTGAGATATGATGATCCCGAGCTACCTTCACAAGCCGACCTCGGCGGACATGCCCCTTCTTCCGTGCCAGTTCTTCCACGTGTTGCCCACTTTGAAGGAGAAGAAGTAGGGGCTGCAGTTGCTGCGGAAACGGAGGCGATCGCTGAAGAGGCGTTGAAACTCATCGATGTCGAATGGGAGCAGAGGCTTTTCGTGCTGGATGCGGAGGAAGCTCTTAAACCAGAGGCGCCCTTAGCAAACCCTGAAGAATATCCCGATGGCAATTACTACAATCAAGGTCTGTTGGATATCGACGAACTGGGCGACGTTGAGAAAGGATTTGCTGAGGCAGATGTTTTGCTTGAGTTTAAGTCAAGAAGACGCCTCCATAGCTGGATCGGTCCAGAGCGACCTTGCGGTGTTTTCAAATGGAACGGAGAATACCCAGAGGTCTGGGTGAAGCAGCAACGCCCCCACATTGCTAAACGAGTGATCTCCTCATGGTTTGGTATTCCAATGAATCGAATCACCATGCATTGTCTCTACCAGGGAGCAAGCTTCGGTGGATGGAGCCAAGTTCCATGGAACATGGGCGGGCATTACTGTGCTGCTCTTTTGGCAAGGAGAACAGGGAGACCTGTAAAGTGGGTATTTACTCGGAGGGAAGATTTTTATGGGGGCGAGATGGATGAAGGGGTTTATTACTATAAAGTGGGTGCCAAACGAGATGGGTCCATCACAGCCGTGAAAGTGCGTGCAGTATTATCGAACCTTCTCTTTCCAGTCTTTGGCGTTGCAAAGCATTTTATTGAGAATACCAAAATACCCAACGTCTATGGAAAGATAGAAGCCGTTCAAGTCAACAGGGGGATAAATGTTCCAACGCGGTGTGAACAAAATCCAAATACCCATAGCCTTACCCTGGTATTTGACCATGTCGCTGATGCGCTCGGTTTGGACCCGATCGATGTTGCCCTGAAGAATGACGGTGCTGATGGGCACGACATGGATTGGCTCAACAAGCGCAAGGCTGAGATGGGCTTTGTCGTTAGGGATAGTTTGAGAGAATGCATCGAAAAGGGCAAGGCCACCATCGAGTGGAACAAGAAGTGGCATCCCCCCGGAACGAAGAGTCTCCCGAATGGAAGGATGCATGGTCTTGGTTTCACTTGGACGCATGAATGGGATGATTCAGCGGGGTCGGGTGAAATAGCCATACGGATTGAGCGTAATGACGGGACGGCAACTCTCCTCGGGATGAGGTGTGACAATGGCGTCAATGCTGAGACAGCCTACTGCCAGATCGCCGCTGACGAATTAGGCATGCGAATCGAGGATGTTTTTTATAGACCTCAGTCTGATCCAGGGTTTTTCACAATGACCCCTGATTCGTCCACTAATATGTCTGTCAATGGGTTTGCCGTAAGAAATGCTGCGAGGCTGTTAAAACGAAAAATCCTGGAGGCGGCGACCAACCCAAGTGGACAAACCCAAAGAGGGCGTTTTCCTTCTGCCTTTCAAGGATATGAACCTGAAGATTTGGACATTAAAGATAGTGTGATCTATGTGAAAACTGACCCTTCGAAAAGAATGCCTTTGCGAGAATTGGTTCAACCCTCCGGAGCTGAAGGACCGATGTGTTATACCCCCGAGATGGGAAGAGGAGCGCAACGGAGCAATTTCTCAGCGCCTCTCTTTGCCTACAGCTGGCAAGTTCAACAAGGCGCTTATTCGAGTTATCGTCCACGCCTCTGTCGGCAGGCGCACCTCTTGGAGGTAGAAGTAGATACCGAAACTGGAGAAATTTTTGTTACCAAGGTCGTCAATGTGAATGATGTTGGAAAAGTTATAAGTTGGGAAGGGTGTGAAGGTCAGCAGTATGGGGGCACCTATATGGGTGTAAGCCGAGGACTTTTGGAAGAGATTGTCCATGATCCGGTGACAGGCGTAATGCTTAATGGGAATCTACTTGATTATAAGATCGCCACAATGAATGATGTCGGGTCTGTCGAAACAAAGTTGGTGGAGACTGGAATGGGTTATGGACCTTACGGGGTAATCGGTATTGGAGAAGACATTGGTACTGTCATCCCTGCCCTGCTCGGGCCCGCTGTACATAACGCAATCGGTGTTTGGATCGACGATTTTCCAATAACGCCCGGCGTTGTTCTGAAAGCGTTAGGTAGAGCATAGAAGAGTGAAGATGAGGAATGTCTCGAATGCCAGAATTTGCCTTAATGCGGTTTATGCAAGGCCTTATAGAGTGGTTAAGGCTGAAGAGGCTATCTTAAGAAAGGCTGTGAATGAATTCGATGCCGAAACTACTCCAGAAGCAGCCGTCTCAGCTGCAAATCCACTGAAACATAATGGGTATATCATCCAGATCGCAAAGACTATGGTAAAACGCGCAATTTTGGCTTGCATGGTATTCTGAAACCATCGGCCTTGGAATATGTAATGAGGATTTGACGGATAGGGTTCGGTTTTCAGAGTAATGATCAAAGGCACGCCTGCTAAAAAGGGAGAAACTTAGGTGAAAATATTAGTCACTGGATATATGAGATTCAAAGCAATGGTGGGCAACCAAATTCCCATCGTGTTAGAAATGGAGAAACCAACTCTCAGAGATGCCCTGAGCGCCTTGTCACTTCAGTATGGACAGACCTTTGAAGAAATGGTATTTGACCCCTCGAACAAGGAACTAAGAAGATCGGTTTTGGTTTTGGTGAATGGCCAGTCCTACCTGAACCTGAGGGGCCGCCTTAATAGTGAATTAAAAGATGGGGATGAGATCGCACTTTGTCCATTGATGGCCGGGGGATAGTCGAGATCTCTTCATACCGCCATCCTGAACACTGAGGTGAAAGGGGAAAGATGGAAGAAAAACTTATACAGAAAGAATTATTTTCGTTGACCTGTGCAAGCGTTAAAGCTGAAAGACATAAAGAAATCTTTTTCCCCAATCTACGTTACAAAGCTTACATTTTCCCGATCAACTGAGATAAATTTTTGAAGGGATCAGAAATTATAAGCTCCTGGCCAATTCTCATTGACACCTTGTTCCTAATTTTGCTCGTTCCGGGTGAAATTGAAGGCATAGGTTGATAACCAATATGGGGGCAAACAATATTTACGAACGATTTGTTTGGTTTGACCATCAGGTCAGGGCGAGAAAGCATCCCAATGCCACCTCCCTTGCAGAAGAGTTTGAGCTTTCCACGAAGACTGGTCAAAGAGATATCGATTTCATAAGGGATGGACTGCTTCGCCCGCTTTATTTTACGACTCAAGTCTAGACCACCTGTTCAAATTCTTTTAGACGAAGAGTTGCCGGAGGATAAAATCCCTTATTAAGATATTATTTTCACTTTTGTTTCCTCTTGACAACGGACACTTGCTCTACTAATCTCCTGTGGCTAGAGAGCAGAGAGGCGGAAGAAATGATCAAGGATAATCTTGTAAGGATTGTTGGGGCTAACAATGTGATCCAAGATCAAGGGTTATTGGACACATACTCCAGAGACATCAGCTTTGTTAATTCAGTAAGACCAGAAAGTGTAGTAAAACCAAAAAACGCTGCAGACATACAGAAGATAATAAAACTCGCGAACGAAAGCTTGACTCCGTTAGTACCGGTAAGCTCAGGACCTCCCCACTTTAGAGGTGACACCGTTCCTAGCCTCGGAGGGGCCCTCATTGTTGACTTAAGTAGTATGAAGAAGATCATACGGGTTGACCGACAGAACAGGGTTGTCATGTGCGAGCCGGGTGTAACATTTGATGAACTAATAGTGGCAGTTGAAAAAGAGGGGCTCAGGCTTAACGTGCCTTTGTTACCCCGTAAATCAAAGTCTGTTGTTGGTAGCCTGCTTGAAAGAGAGCCAGTAATCATGCCGGGGTATCATTGGGATATAGCCGACCCCTTAGGTTGTGTTGAGGTGATTTTCGGAACCGGCGATGTGTTTCGAACCGGGTCCGCGGCCGGGCCAGGCACAATTGAGGATCAATGGGCAGCTGGGCAGGCCCAGAGTGAAGCAGCTGGACCGTCTCAGGCATCTTTGCACAGGGTTGTCCAAGGAGCCCAAGGAACGATGGGTATCGTAACATGGGCATCCATGAGATGTGAAGTACTACCCAGAGTGGAAGAGCCTTTTCTGGTCGGTTCCCCAGACCTTGGTAAAGTACTTGAACTGATACACTGGCTGATCAGGTTAAGGTTGGTCAACGAGTGCTTTGTGGTAAATAATTGTAACCTGGCAGCCATCATGGCGAGAAAATGGCCGGGCTCCTACCAGAGACTGAAGGACATTTTACCCCCCTGGGTGCTCTTCTTTAATATAGCTGGGTACGAACATCTGCCGGAAGAAAGGGTTAGTTATCGGACAAAGGACATGATGGAGATAACCCAAAGTGTTGGCTTGCTACCGGAACGTGCCTTAGCTGAAATCTCGGCTTATGAATTATTGGACACTGTCCAGCGTCCCTGCGGAGAACCGTACTGGAAGCTTCGGTACAAGGGAGCCTCTCATGACATATTCTTTATAACGATCTACGATAAGCTTCCCGAGTTGATTGGAGCCATGTATGATATGGCTCC
>Ga0209253_10002703_pt1 | contig 15694 bp, 16 predicted proteins | sample FrelakmetBRP12BR_FD_187145 | JGI IMG/M metagenome (GOLD analysis project Ga0209253, IMG submission 187145) | Freshwater lake sediment microbial communities from the University of Notre Dame, USA, for methane emissions studies - BRP12 BR (SPAdes)... | ecosystem: Environmental > Aquatic >...
TCGGCTTGCCGAGAGGAGAGCGAAGCGAGGACGGGGAGCGGATTTTTCTCGCTGGGAAAAATTCGCGTCTTTCGGAGGGACTCCCCCGAGCTCTCCCGAGCCTATTTGAGCCGGCGCAACTCTGGAACCGTGATGGCGATCGCCGCGTACAGCAGAAGCATGATCCCGACGTTCACCAGGATGGCCGCCGGCTCTCCGAAGTGCTCGGCCATGGTACCGATCCAGAGCGCGCCGACCGGCAAGAACCCGAAAAAGGTCAGGCTGTAGATGCCCATGATCCGGCCCCGCAGCTCGTCCCGGACCAGTGTCTGTACCAGGGAATTGGCCAGGTTAAAAATAAAAATGTTGGCAATTCCCGTCCCGACCAGGACAATCAGGGACAGCGGCAGGTGGCGGACAAAAGAAAAAACAAGCACTAGAACGGGAAATAGGAACGACCCGAATATCAGGAGCCGACCCTTGAACTCAAAGCGGCCTAAAGAGGCGATGATCAGAGCCCCGATGAGGGCGCCGACCCCGCGGGCCGACTGCAGCCATCCGTTTGTCGTGGCATCGCCGCCGAGGATCTTAACCGCCCAGGCGGGTAACAAAACTGCGAAAGAGACTCCGAAGAGACTGGTCACCACGATCAAGCTGATGAGCGTCCGAATCATCCGGTGGGCGAGCAGATAACGGAATCCCTGCTTGAGGTCGTGAAAGGCAGAAGTCTCAACCGGCCCTTTTCCGGCCAGCTGCAATCTCATTCGCGAGAGGGCGGCGATGACGGCCAGGAAGGAAACGCCGTTGATCATAAAGCACCAGGCCGGACCGACCAGAGCATAGGTGACCCCCGCCACGGCCGGGCCGATCGAGGTCGCCGAGTTGAAGACGGTCGAGTTCAGGGCGATCGCATTCGTCAGGTCCTCACGGCCGACCATATCGGAGACAAACGCGTGCCGGGCAGGCGCATCGAAGGCATTAACGATGCCCAGGAGAAAGGCCAGCAGGACGATCTCCCAGGGTGTGACGATTTCCAGGTAAGTCAAGGCGGCTAAGACAAAGGCCAACCCCATCATGGACGTCTGGGTGATCACTAGAAGGGTGCGCCGGCGCACCCGGTCGGCGATCACCCCGCCGAGCGGCATGAAGAACCAGCTGGGCAGCCCGGCTGCAAAACCGACATATCCGAGATAGGCCGGAGAATGAGTGAGCTCATAAACGAGGAAGCCTTGGGCGGTAACCTGCATCCATGTGCCGAACAGCGAAACCATCTGTCCCCAGAACCAGAGCCGGTAGTTGCGATGACGAAGCGAAGAAAAAGTGTGCTTCAGGCTGATCTGGCCGCAGAAGTTTTCGATCTTTGAGAAGGTCATTTTTGTCGTCCGAAGAGGCCGCATTGTAGCCCAACATGGCTCTCCGGAGCAAGCGGCTGCGGACTCGATGGAGCCTCAGCCGTTTGGCGCCTGTCCCTGGGGCTTGGGAGCGTCGCTCCTCTCTTTTCTTCGAAAAAGAGCATAGATCGGGAGTCCGCCGAGAATGATGAGGGAACCAACCGCAGACTTGTGCGGCATCGAGATGATCACGTTGAGGACGACCGCCAGGGAGACGACCGCAAACAGAAGGGGAACGATAGGATAACCCCAGGTCCGATAGGGCCGTTCGACGGCCGGCATCTTCCTCCTGAGCACGAGCAGGGCAAGGGCTGCCAGCCCGAAGAAGATCCAGTCGCCGAAAGTGACATACTGAAGCAGCTGCCCATAGCTATTCGTCAGCAGGAGAGCCGAGGCCCAGAGGGACTGGAGCAGGATGGAATAATGAGGCGTCCCGACTATTCGCCATAGAGCCGGAAGCGGTTTGACCTGGGCCCCGTTTTTCTATAGAATTAGTAAAGTAAAAAGTCACAAGGAGGACTTCATGAAAAAAGCTATTTCCTTCAGTATCTGCGGCCTCTTCCTGCTGGCTCTGGTTTCCGCTCCTGCTTCCAGCCAGACGGCAAAAGAAATCCTGAACAAGTGGATCGAGGCGCAGGGCGGGGCCAAGGCCCTGGAGGCCGTCAAGGACACCACTATCACGGGCAGCATCCAGCTGGTTTCGATGGGGATAAACGGCACCGCCACCATGTATCAGAAAGAGCCCAACATGATGCGGCTCGACATCGAGGTCATGGGCATGGTCATCACTCAGGCCTATGACGGCGAGGTCGCCTGGATGATCGATCCTCAGACCGGAGCGGCTGCCCAGATGCCCGAAAACGCCAGCCAGGAATTCAAAAGGCAGGCCCTCGGCAATGCCGCCCTTCTTAACCCCGAGAAATACGGCATCAAGTACGAATTCAAAGGGAAGGAAAAGCTCGAAGACAAGGAATACCTGGTCCTCGAACAGACAACCGAAGACGGCCACAAGACAACCATCTATCTCGACCCCGCCACATATCTGACCTACAAGGCCAAGGGGACCGCTCTGGGGCAGGCCGGCGTCGAAGTCATGGCCGAGTCGATCACGACCGACTATAAGAAGGTCGATGGACTTCTCGTCGCCCACTCCATGACCCAATACCAGGACGGCCAGGAATTCATGAGGATGACTATAACCAAGGTTGTTTTCAACTCCAACCTGGAGGATTCCTTTTTTAAAATGACCAAGTAGGGCAGGTCGGTTTGCCGTTGCCCTAGTCAGAATCTCTGTCATTTCATCCTGTCCGAGAGGGAGGTCATGATAAGAAAGACTCTCACTCTTCTCCTCATCGTCGCCTTCAGCGCCTTGAGCTGCGCCATCAACCCCGTCACCGGTAAAAAAGAGCTCAGCCTGATCTCGGAAAGCCAGGAAATCGCCATGGGCAAGGAGACAGACGTTGAGATCCGCCACGAGTATGGCGTCTATGCGGACCCGCAGCTTAATGCCTATGTCCAGTCCGCCGGTCAAGTTCTTGTCCCCCATACTCATCGGCCCCAGCTCCCCTACCAATTCGCCGTCTTGGATACCCCGGTAGTCAACGCCTTTGCCGTTCCCGGCGGGTATATCTACGTGACCCGGGGCATCCTGGCCCTGATGGGCTCTGAGGCCGAGCTGGCCGTCGTCCTGGGCCACGAGCTGGGGCATGTCAATGCCCGCCACAGCGTCCACCGGATGAGCGAGATGATGCTCGCCCAGGTCGGCCTGGTCGTGGGCAGCGCCCTGAGCGAAACCTTCGCCCAAGTCGCCGGGCTGGCCGGAGTCGGCGTCCAGATCCTCTTTCTCAAGTATAGCCGGGATGATGAGCGGCAGGCGGACGCGCTCGGCGTCGAATACGCCCGCAAGGCGGTCTACAACGCCGGCGAGATGATCGCCTTTTTTGGCTCCCTCGAGAAGCTGGGCGACCTCTCCGGCGGCCAGGCCCTCCCCGGCTTCCTCTCCACCCATCCTCTAACCAGCGAGCGCATCGATAATGTCAAGAAGATGCTCACGGCAGAAGATCAAAAGCTCGAAGTCAAGGAGAGGCCCTATCTGAGACGTATCGATGGACTGATCTACGGAGACGACCCCCGCCAGGGATTCGTTGAAGGAGGACGATTCTACCATCCGCAGATGGCTTTCACCTTCAGCGTCCCCGCCGGATGGAAGGTCGTCAATACGCCTTCCCAGGTCATGATGTCATCCCCTGACGAAAAGGCCGCCCTGATCCTCCAGGCAGAGAAGACGGCTGAAGAGCTGGCCGCTCACGTCCGGAAGAAGGCCGGCCAGATTCAGGGGAGCCAGTACGTCGGCGATGACAACCTCAAAGTTCCCGGCCTGGCCTCCGTCCATCAAGTCTACCGGGTCGATCAGCAGCAGGCCGGACCAATCAGCCTGCGTTTTTCCGCTATCCGGAAGGGGGATATAGTCTATACTTTCTCCGCTGTGGCCGGGTCGGCCGATTTTCCCCGATTTAACGACGAATTCAGGCGATCCGCCCAATCCTTCGCCCACCTCCAGGACCCCGCTTTTCTCAGCCGCCGTCCTCGTCAGCTAAGGCTCGTCGAGGCCAGCGGCCGGCAGACTCTCCAGGAGATTTTCGCGGGCAGCGGGATGAACAAGGACATCTGGCCGACAGCGGCCATTCTCAACGGTATCGAGCTGGGAGCGAAGCCGCCCCAGGGTCAGATGGTCAAAGTCATCCGCTAGGTCCTGGCCTCTTTGAGGACGCTGTGGGCAAGCCGGAGCGCGCGGAGGCCTTCTTCACCCGTGACCTTTGATGTTTTTCCGAGCCGGATACAATCCAGGAAATTGCGGAGTTCCTTCTTTAGCGGTTCTTCTTTCTGGATCTTCAGGGTTTTGATGTCCGTCTGGCGCCGGTCCAGCGGAAAGACGACGACTTCCTGGTCGATGTAGTCGATCGAGTAGTAAACCGTGGGCTCGAAGATCCGCAGCTTCCTCACCTTTCCCTGGTGCACTCGGCTGGCCGTCAGAGTGGCAACGCACCCGCCCTTGAACTCCAGCCGGGCAGTAGCGATATCGATCTTGTCGGAGAGGACATGGATCCCGGACGCCCGGATGACCCCGACCTCATCCTTGATCAGAGCCATGATGATGTCGAGGTCGTGGATCATCAGGTCCAGGACGACATCGATATCGAGAGAGCGTGACGAGAAAGAGCCCAGCCGTTGAACTTCGATAAACCGCGGCTCACGGATCATGGTCTCGACCGCTTCGACCGCCGGGTTGAAGCGCTCCAGGTGCCCGACCTGCAAGACGAGGCCGCTCGACGCCGCCTCTTGGACGAGCTCCTCGCCCTGCTCGACCGTTTCGGTGATGGGCTTCTCGACGAGCACCGATTTCCCGTTGCGCAACAGGTTCAAAGAGATGAGGTGGTGCTCTGAAGTCGGGGTCGCCACGATGGCGGCGTCGATCTCACCCATCATCTCCTCATAGTTCTGGTAGTAGGCAACTCCATGCCGGTTCCCGATCTCAACCGCCTTCTTGAAATCCGTGTCGGCCACTCCCTTGAGCTCCGCTTCCTCCAGGTAGGAGAGGATGCGGGCGTGTTGCGTACCCAAGTAGCCGACGCCGATGATCCCGACTCTGACTTGGTCCATCGCCATCCTCCAGCCTTAGCTCATCGCCCGGACCACGATTGAAACGCCCCGGGAGTCCGCCAGCGATATCGCCTCCTTCTTCTGGAAGAAAGCGACCTTGTGGGCTTCGATTCCCAAGGCAACGCCACCCGCCTGCAAAAGCGTTTCCACGGTATTCAGACCGACGGCGGGAACATCGATCCTCATGTCTTGAACGGTCCGGCCTGCCTTGACCACGACGAACCCCGGCCCCGCCAGCCGGCCGCCCCTCCGGATTGCCCGGTCCGTTCCCTCCAGGCCCTCGACCGCGACAACGGTGCCGCCCTTGACGACCAGCGTCTGGCCGATTTCCAGGTCCGCCGCCTGCCGGGCGGTCTTCAATCCAAAAACAATATCCTCAAGGACGGCCCGGGTCGGCCGCTTCCTGGTGAGCACACCGGGCCCGCATAAATGGGGAGCGAGAAGAGGACCCGGGCTCAGAACTTTAAACCCATTGGTTCCCAAAAAAGCAAAGGCCGCACCAAGAATACCCGAGGCCGATCGCTTCTTCAACCGCTCCACGCGCCTCCAGGTGTCAGCATCGAATTGATCCCGACGGAAAACGACATCGGGCCGGACCTTTCCCAGGAGAATGATTTCGGAAACGCGTTGGTCCTTGAAAAAAGCGACGGCCCGGACGAGCTCTCCGGGCTTGACCGAGAGAAACGCATCAGCCGCGGCCTTCAGCCCCGGGCTGGATTCCCCCTTGATCCCGAGCACAATGCAGCGGAGTCCGCGGCGCCGCAGTTCGGAGACAGCCCCGGCGGCGAACGCGCCCGAGCCGGCGATTATTCCGATTCCTCGTCCCATGGCCCCGATGGTTTCTTGATGATTCCCCTCTTGGAAGACTCGATGAAGCGGATCACCTCATCGCGGTCTTCTCCGGCCGGGATCTGGGCCTGGATGCGTTCAACGGCCTGGCTGGTGTTGAGTTCGGAATAGAAGAGAAGCTTAAAGATATCCTTGACGACCTGGATGCGCTCCCGGCTGAATCCCCGCCGCCGCAAGCCGATCGCGTTGGGGCCGTAAAAAAGGACCGGGCGCATCCCCGCCACCTTGGCGAACGGAACGACGTCTTGAGTGACGACGGTAAACCCGCCAATGTATGCATACTTCCCGATCCGGCAGAATTGGTGCACGGAGCTGAAGGCGCCGATCGTGACGAAATCATCGACGCTGACATGACCGCCCAAGGTGGCTGCGTTGGTGAAGACGACTTCATTGCCGACACGGCAGTCATGGGCGATGTGGCTATAGGCCATGAAATAACCGCCGCTCCCGACGGCCGTCTCCCCGCCTCCCTTGACCGTTCCCCGATGGATGGTGATGAACTCGCGGAAGGTATTCCGGCCGCCGATCCGGACTCTCGTTTCTTCCTGGCGATATCCCACGTCCTGAGGCTCGCCCCCGATGACCGAGAAGGGCGAGAACAGGCAGGATTCTCCGATCTCCGTGGACCCGAGGATCTGGATGTTTCCTTCGAGGCGCGTGTTCCTGCCGATTTCGACCTTGTCCCCGATGACGCTGTGGGGCCCAACCCAAACCCCCTCCCCGAGCTGAGCCTTGGGAGAAACGACAGAGGTGGGATGGACAAAAACCTCACTTGGGGACATTCGCCGCCTCGAAGTCTACAATCGCAGCCGTGATTTCCCCCTCGGCAACGATTTCCTTGTCCACAATGGCCCGTCCCCGGATGGTGACAAAGCGGGCCCGGGCCTTAATGATCTCCGCTTCCAGCCTCATCTGGTCCCCGGGAACGACCAGCTTCCGGAACCTGATATTGTGGAGCTTGCTCAGGACGACGAGCTTCTTGTCCGCGTCGGGAAGCGAATGATAGAGCAGGATTCCGCCGGCCTGAGCTACGGCCTCGACGATCAAAACCCCGGGCATTATCTTGACCTCGGGAAAATGGCCTTCAAAAAAGGACTCGTTCGCCGTAACGTTCTTAATAGCCGCGATGGACTTCCCCGGGTCCAAGGCGACGACCCGGTCCACAAGGAGAAAAGGATAACGATGGGGCAGGAAACGGAGGACCTCTTCGACTTTGTACACGGGCCTCGGCAGAGGGCGCTACTTCGCCGGCGGCGCAGCCTTGGAGGCGTCGTATCTCTTGATCACTTCCTCGGTCAGGTCGACGGTGGGGTTGAAATAGACAGCACCACTCTTGGCCAGATCCAGGATGATATCGATCCCCTTCTCTTTTCCCATCGCCTCGATGATGGGGATGAGTTCACTCTGGACCTTATTGAACAGTTTCACCTGAAGGTCCTGGAAATCGCGCACGGCATCCTCGGCCACCCGTTTTCTGTCGGTCTGTTTCCTCTGGAGGTCGGCGTTCATGTTGTAGAGCGCCTCCTCGGAAAGGGTGAGACTCTGAGTTTTTATCTTGGTCTCGAGCTGGCGGATCTCATCATCGAACTTGGTGAGAGTAGCCTGGTTGGATTTGTCCTTCTCCTGCAGACGGGCGATGACTCTCTTCCCCTCGGCGGACCTCTCGAGGACCTCCTGGGAGTTGATGACACCGAATTTGAGAGTTGACTGGGCAAAGCTCAGGGAGACGGCGGCCGCGAAAACCGACAGGAACAGGAGCGTTCTGGCGGTCTTTTTCCTCATGGTTGTTCTCCTCCTCATCAAAATGTTGTCCCTATGGCGAACCGAAAATTGAGGTTGGTGTCGCCGGGGTAAATCAAGCGGTTATTATAAGCTAAAATCAGCCGGAAAGGAACACGCAGGGCCGGGACGAAAATCCGGGCCTCGACGCCCGTCGAGGTGTACATGTCGGTCAAGTCGATATTCTGCGGCTGGAGATAGGTATTTCCAACGTCGTAGAAAAGAATCAGGTTGAGAGGATCGGCCAGGCGGAATTGATATTCGACGTTTATGACCAAGGCCTTCATCCCCCCGACGAGCTGGCCGGTGGGTCCCCGCGGGCCGATCGAATAAATATCGTAGCCGCGGATGTCGCGTTCTCCCCCCATGTAGAACCGCTCCCAGAAGGGGACCTGGGCCGCTTCCGACGACTTGATGAACTGAAAGACAGCGTGGAACCCAAAAACCTGTTTCGAGAACGTGGGACGCCAGAAGGTGAATTCGAACTTGGGCTTGATGAAATCGACTTCGCCCCCCAGCGGACCGCCGGCGTATTTCATGGAAACGAGGACCATCGTGCCCCGGCTCGGAGTGAGGGGGCTGTCTATGGTGGACCGGTAGACCGTCGGAATGATGGCGCTGACCGCGTACCTGCCGTACCCATAGCCGGGATAAATGCCCGGGTAACGGCCAGGGTAGGAGCCGGACCCGGGATAGTTACCATAGGGATTATAGCTACCCCCATAGGTTGACGGCCGAATGTCGACGAGTTCGTAGCTGTAGGTCAGGTTTCCTCGGGTATACCCCCTGAGCCTGGCGCCCACGGTCAGGTCGGCTCCCCGCCCCTTCCGGTCATACAGATAGGGATACATGACAAAACGGTCATAGATATTGAAGCCGAGGGTGATCGGCAGGTCGAAGATATAGGGCTCCGTGAACCCGAATAGGTAGTTCTTGACTCTTTTCCCATATTGGGCCGTTATCTCCAGGTTTTCGCCCGCGCCGAGGAAATTCACAGTCGAGTAGCTCGCCATGACAAAGAATCCTTCATACCCGCTGTAGCCGGCCGAAAACTGGATATTGTTCCTCTGGAGCTCTCGGACGCTGATGACCGCATCGATCTTGGTGGGATCTTCGGAGTTCGGCTTGATGTCGGGTTCTTTCTCCAACTCCACCAGTCCGAGCTGTTTGATTCGGTTCATACTGTCCTTGAATAAGGCCAGGCTGAACCGGTCGCCCTCGCGGAGGAGCATCTCGCGGCGGATGACCTTGTCTTTGGTGTAGTTGTTCCCCTTGAACTCCAGCTTGCTGAGGTAGGCCACCTCACCTTCATGGATATTGTAGGTCACATTGACACGCTTGTTCTTGGGGTCGAGACTTTCGATCGGCATGACCTGGACGTAAAGATAGCCGACGTCTCGGTAGATTTCCCCTATCTGCTCGACGGCCTTCTCCCGCGCCTTGGTGCTGTAAATTTGGCCCTTATTGAGCTTGATCAAAGTCCGGATATAGTCAGCGCGGACGGCCTTGCTGCCCTCGACGGTTACGTCCCCGACAAAATAGCGATAGCCGGCATTCACCGGGAAGACGAGCCTCATCATCTTCTGGCTCTTCATGAAGATCGTCCGCTTGGACATCTCCTCGACCCGGGGGGATTCGACGGTGGCCTCCATGTAGCCCTGCTCCTGGAACTTGGCCTTAATGTTCTCGACGTCCTCCTGGAGCTTGTTCTCCTTGTAGACGTCCTTGCCGGCCACCCAGGCAAAGACGCTGTGCGGCCAGTTCGACTTCATCGCCATCCGGAGCTCGCTTTGGGGAATCTTTGGCTTGCCCGCGAACAAGACCTCGCCGACACGGACCTTGGGCCCCTCATCGATCTTGAAGAGCAGCTCCAGCTCGTTCTTGCCCTTCCTGTCCATCTGGACATCGACCTTGGCGGCATGGAGCCCTTTTTCCAGGAGCAGGTCCTGGATGGTATCTTTGACCCTTTGAACCTTGGCGGAGCTGTAATAGGAATACGGCAGGACGTACTCGTCTTTCTCCTTCAGCTTATTGACGATATCGTCTTCTTTGACTTTTTTGCCCGTCTTGTAGGTAATCGTCTTGATCACCGGGTTCTCTTCGACGGTGATCTTGACGACTTTGCCCGCCGTCCCCTCCTCCCCCTCGATCCGCAGGTCGGAGAAGAAGCCCGTGGACCAGAGCACCCGGAAATCCCTGCGCAGCGAATCCTCGTTGAAATAATCCCCTTCCCGTGAGGTCAGATAATAGAGAATAGTCTCACGAGTGAGCCGATCGTTGCCGACGATCTCGATCTTTTCGATTCGCTCCTGGCCGGCCAGGGCCAGGGGGAGTAATAGCGGAATAAGAAGCCAAACTAACTTCTTCATTTCCTTATCCTTATACCATATCATCACGATTTTTCCAAGTTCCGGGACTTAGGATACGAGGATCTGCCCCGGAACCCGCCTAATAGTAAAACGGCCGCCTGGTCAAATACGTTTCAGCCGTCCGGCCTCCATGAGGTATACCTTGCGGCAATAGGCGGCGATCTTCTCGTTGTGGGTGACCACGATCGAGGACAGCCCTCGCCGGACATGGAGGTCCTGGATCAGGCCCATGATAGCCTGGCCCGTCCTCCAGTCCAGGTTGCCCGTCGGCTCGTCGGCCAGGAGAAGATGCGGGTCGTTGACCAGGGCCCGCGCGACGGCCACCCGCTGCTGCTCTCCGCCCGAAAGCAGGCCGGGCTTCTGTTGGGCCTTGTCCTCAAGGAAGACCTCTTTTAAGATGGCCATCGCTCGAATTGATGCATCCCGGCGTTCCAAGCCCCTGATCAGCAGAGGAAGGAAGACGTTTTCCAGGGCGGTGAATTCGGGCAGAAGATGGTAGAATTGAAAGACGAAACCAATCTTTTCGTTGCGAAGGCGGGCTTTTTCCCGTTCGTCTTTGGCATGAATGTCCTCGCCGTCAAGGAGGACGGTCCCTTCCGTCGGTCTGTCCAGAGCACCGAGCAAGTTGAGGAAGGTCGTCTTGCCCACTCCGGAGGCGCCCATGACGGCCACCAAGTCACCTTGCTCCAGCACAAAATCGAGCCCTTCAAATACTCGGAGAACTCCCTTGGGCAAGGGATACGCCTTGCCGACCTTCTCGACGACGACCAGGTTATTCATATTTCAGGGCCACTACGGGATCGACCCGGGACGCGCGGTGGGACGGGAACAGGGTCGAGAGCAGGCTGATGAACAGGCTGACCCCGATAATGAGCATTAAATCGACCGGTTTTATATGAAAGGGAACGTAGGTGATCTGGTAGATGTCGACCGGCACCTTGATGAGCTGGAAGGTGTTGGCGAGCCAGCAGCAGAGGAGGCCGAGCAGCGCTCCTCCCGTTGTCCCGATAATGCCGATCATCGCCCCCTGGAGGAAGAACACCTTCCGGATGCTTCCGGACGGCGCGCCGATGGCCATCAGAATTCCGATGTCCCGCGTCTTCTCCATGACCATCAAAATAAGGGTGGCGATGATGTTCAGGGCGGCCACGACCACGATCAGCGTGATCGTCAGAAACATGATATTCTTCTCGAGCTTCAAGGCCGAGAACAGGGAACGGTTGAGCTCCATCCAAGTCGTCACGTAGGCCGTCGGGGGCAGGACAAGCCGCAGCTCGTCCGCCACTTCCGGGGCGCGGAAAATGTCCGCGATCTTAATCTGGAGCTGGTTGATCCTGTCCTCCAGGCTGAAGAACTTCTGGGCGCTCCGGAGCGAGATCAGGGCGGTCGTCGAATCGAACTCGTAAAGGCCGGCGGAAAAAAGGCCGCTGACCAGAAACCTCTTCGTCTTGGGGACGAGCCCGAGCGGCGAGAGCCGCGAAGACGAAGTCAGGATAGTGACCACATCCCCGACGTTCGCTCCGATGGAAAAGGCCATCTCCTTGCCGAGGAGAATTCCCTCCCTCGGCGAGTCAGAAGGAAGCGATCCCTGGTCCAGTTCGGCCAGCCATGGGGAATGCGCCTTATCCAGTTCAAAATCGATCCCCTTCAGCATCCCTCCCTTGCTCTTGTACGGACCGCTGATGAGGACCATGTCATAGATGACCGGGGAAACCACCTGGACCCCGTTGATCCCGCGCACCTGGACGATCAAGTCTTGATACCCGCTCAGCCCTTCTCCGCTCAGGTCCGAGACCATGATGTGCGAGGTCGCTCCCAGGATCTTGCCCTGGACATCCTCCTGGAAACCGGTGATCAAGGCCAAAGCGATGACCAGAGCCATGACCCCGATGGCAATCCCTAGGGTCGAGATGAAGGTGATCACAGAGATGAAGGCCTGCTTTCGCTTGGCTTTGAGGTATCGCGAGGCGATGAACAGTTCGTAGTTCATGGGGGGCTATTCCTTGGGCTTCAACAGGGGAAAAAGCACAACCTCCCGGATCGATTTCCGGTTGGCCAACAGCATGGTCAGCCGGTCGATCCCGATCCCCTCCCCGCCCGTCGGGGGAAGGCCGTATTCCAGCGCCTGGACATAATCCAGGTCGATCCAGTGGGATTCCTGGTCTCCCTTCATCAGCTGCTCGGCCTGCTGTTCAAAGCGCTTTCTCTGCTCCCGGGGGTCGGAAAGCTCGCTGAAGGCGTTGGCAATCTCCATCCCGGCCACGACCAACTCGAACCGCTCCGCCTGCTCAGGGTCCTGGCGCGAGGACTTGGCCAGCGGAGAGATCTCCTTGGGAGGGTCTATGATGAAGGTCGGCTGGACGATCTTGGGTTTGACCAGCTTGTCGAAGATGACATCGAGCGCCTTCCCGTAGGATAGTGGTTTTTTCTCCGCGGCCAGAGTCGCGGCGAAGGCGGTCAGTTCATCGCGGTTGTCAAACCGGCCGGGTGCCAGACCGCTGTGGGTCAAAAGGGCATCCTTGTATTTCATCCGGGCGAACGGCCTCTTGAAGGAAATGACCTCGTCCCCGTAAGGGAATTCCTCCCGTCCGAGCAGCGTCTGGCAGAGGGAATGGAGGAGCTCTTCGGTCAGCGCCATCATGTCATGATAATCGCTGTAGGCTTCGTAAAACTCCAGCATGGTGAACTCCGGGTTGTGCTCGGAGGAGATTCCTTCGTTCCGGAAGTTGCGGTTGATCTCGTAGACTTTCTCCATCCCGCCGACGACGAGACGCTTTAAATAGAGCTCGGGCGCGATGCGCAGGTAAAGGTCGATCCCCAGAGCGTTGTGGAACGTCTTGAACGGCCGGGCCAGGGCGCCTCCCGGGATGGGCTGCATCATCGGCGTCTCGACCTCGACATAGCCGCGGGCATCGAAGAAGCGGCGGATCTCGGCGATCATCCGGCTGCGCAGCCGGAACACTTCCCCGACATCGGGATTCATGATCAGGTCAAGATAACGGCGGCGGTAGCGCAACTCGACATCCTGGAGGCCGTGCCACTTCTCGGGAAGAGGGTGAAGGCACTTGGCCAGAAGTGTGTAGGCAGACACCAGAACGGTCAGCTCTCCCGTTCTGGTTTTGAAAAGGGTCCCCCGGACGTCGATGATGTCGCCGATATCCAGCAGCGGGAACAGGCGGTAGGCTTTCTCGCCGACCCGGTCCTCCCTCAGGTAGACCTGGAGCTTGGCCCGGCTGTCGGAGATCGTGGCGAACGTCGCCCGGCCCATCTTGCGAATAGACAGGATTCGCCCGGGGACGACAATTTCGGCCTTCTTCTCCTCCAGTCCTTCCGGCGTCAGGGCGGCAAAATCCCGGACGACGTCCGTCACGGAGTGCGTCCTGTCCGCCCGATACGGGAAGAGGTCGATTCCCGCCTCGATCAGCTTGGCGATCTTCTCGTCCCGGGAGATGTCCTGGTCAGACTTTCTTGGGTCTGCGGCGGGGCTCGGCTTTTCCTTGTTGCTTGTCTTTTCGGCCATTTTTCACCTCTCGCTCGGGCGCGGCTTTGGCTTGCATTTTCTTCCTCAAAGCGTCCAGAATCCCGTTGACGAATACCGCAGCCTCAGGACCGCTGTATTTCTTGGCAATTTCGATGGCCTCATTGATGACGATCGCCGGGGCGATGTGACCAGCCTGGAGGAGCTCGAAGGCGGCCAGACGCAGGATGTTCCTGTCGACGACGGCCATGCGCGGGATCCGCCAGTGCTCAGAGACGGACTGGATGGCCGCATCGAGTTCTTCCCGGTGGGCCTGGATCCCCTCGACAAGCCAGCGGCTGTACTCTTTGGTCTCGGCCGTTCCTCTTTTCTTTTTCCAGAAAGAATTAACCGCTGAGCCTGGCTCGGCGGGATCGAACTCCAGCCGATAGAGAATCTGGACGGCGCTTTCCCGGGCTATCCGTCTCTGGCCCATGGAGCGCGAGCCTTCAAACCAGCTTGGCGGTCTTGACCAAGTTCAGCATTTCGACGACGGAAAAGGCGGCATCCCAGCCCTTGTTGCCGGACTTCGTGCCGGCCCTCTCGATGCCCTGCTCGATCGTGTCAACGGTCAGGATGCCAAAGGCACAGGGGATCCCCTCGTCCATGGTGATCTGGGCGATGCCTTTGGTCACTTCGGCGCTCAAAAAATCAAAATGGGGCGTGTCCCCTCTGATAAGCGCTCCGAGACAGATGATCCCGTCGAATTTCTTTGACCGGGCCAGCTTCTTGACCAGGAAGGGAACCTCAAAGGACCCCGGAACCCTATAAACGGAGATGTCCGTCTCGACTGCGCCCAGCCTGGTCAAGGCGTCCAGCGCGCCCTCGAGCAGGCGTTCGGAGATGAAATTGTTGAAGCGGGTGACCACGATGCCGATCTTGAGCCCTTTCGCTTGAAGTTTGCCCTCGTAAATATCCATATGTCACCTCATTTAGCGGCCACGAAAGTCCGGCTTTCTTTTCTCCAAGAAAGCCTTGGATCCTTCCCGGAAGTCCTCGGTCGCGCAGGTGCGGCCGAAAATCTGCGCTTCGAGCTCGAGGCCCTCTTCCAGAGTCCTGTCCAAGCCATGGTTGATTGCCTCGATGGAGTAAGCCAGGGCAAGCGGGGCGTTCTTGATGATTTCTCTGGCCAGCGCCTCGGCGGCAGACAAGAGCTCCGCCGCCGGCACGACCTTGTTGACGAGACCGGCGTCGGCGGCTTCCCTGGCCTCGACAACGCGGCCGGAGAGGATCATCTCCATCGCCTTGCCCTTGCCGACCAGCCGGGCCAGCCGCTGAGTCCCTCCGTATCCAGGGATGATCCCCAACTTGACCTCGGGCTGCCCGAGCTTGGCATTTTCCGAAGCCAGGCGGATGTGGCAGGCCAGGGCGATTTCGGTGCCGCCACCCAAAGCATAGCCGTTGATGGCGGCGATGACGGGCTTGCTGCAGTTCTCAATCGACCGTGTCAAGGCCTGACCTTGACGGGAATAGTGGCTGCCCAGGTTGGCGTCAAGGCCCATGAACTCACTGATATCCGCCCCCGCCACGAAGGCCTTTTCTCCGGACCCCGTGAGGATAACCGCCTTGACCTCGGCATCCTGCTCGAAGTCCCGGAAGGCGGTCTTGAGCTCCTCGATGGTCTCGACGTTCATGGCGTTGAGCTTATCCGGCCGGTTGATGGTGATCCAGCCGACTCCATCGCTCTTTTTGGTGAGCAGGTTCTTAAAAGTCATAGCGTTCCCTCTCCTCGATTTTTTCCTATTCTAGCAGATTGGAGCTTTTTTTTCACCAGCTATTTCACGCCCGGGGCTTTCAGCCGGGCAATTCTTGTCTCCCGGCTGATTTTATGATATGAAGAAAAAAGGGGCCCTGATCTTGGTTCCGAGGAGTCCGAAGATGAAAAAGATAACAGCGTTTGAAGAGCTTCCCCCAGAGAAATTGCGCTGGCGGCTTGAGCCGGAAGCTGTCCCTTACGCCTCGACCGACGACTGCGAGCCCTGCGCTGAGATCATCGGCCAGGAGCGCGCTCTCAAGGCCATCCAGACGGGCCTGGAGATCAAGAGCCTCGGTTACAACATTTTTATCACCGGCATGGTCGGCACCGGCCGGACGACGACTATCAAGCAACTCCTGGAGAAGCTGAAAAAGGAAGAGAAAACGCCGGACGA
>Ga0209253_10002704_pt1 | contig 15689 bp, 17 predicted proteins | sample FrelakmetBRP12BR_FD_187145 | JGI IMG/M metagenome (GOLD analysis project Ga0209253, IMG submission 187145) | Freshwater lake sediment microbial communities from the University of Notre Dame, USA, for methane emissions studies - BRP12 BR (SPAdes)... | ecosystem: Environmental > Aquatic >...
CGCCGTTGTGGTTTACATAGGTGGTCTCGAAGTTGCAGATAATCATGGAGCCGCTTTTGCCTTCCTTCTCTGACAACCCTGTAACCTTGTGGTTGGCTATTACAACATCGCCCGCCCGTATTGGCAGGAAGACATCATAGGATATACCACCATCGAGAATTCGAGGAAAACCGCCCCTGGCTAGGGCTGCCTGCAGCTCACCCACTATGTCAGCCAACCCTGTGCAAGAACAGGGCTTCTTGGTGGGCCAGCCGAAGAAGCCCGGCGGGGCGATGACGCTACCATAGCGTGATTTCCTGGCATACTCCTCATCATAGTGGAGAGGGTTATCATTCCCCACAGCATCAGCGTATCTTCTTATCGCACCCTTCTCGACATGCCTGATTATAGGCGGCTCAGCTCTGCCAATGAACTGCCTTGCCTCTTCCGGAATCATGCACTCCTCCTCAGGTATTCCGCTGGATTTAGAAAAAGTCTTGTGTGGTTCACAACTTAATAAAGACTGTTGCCCCGCTTTGCGCAGGTGCGCAGCCAGTCAAAATAATAGTCTTAACTCGAGGATTTTGTCAAACTATGCCCCGGATGGAGCGAGAAGCATTCCATCCGTTGACGCCCCCAAATTTCGGGGGTTCCCCAACACTTGCACCCACGGCTGTTGACAGTTGGCTTCGACCTTGCTAAAATTCTCAAGGTCTTCATTTTCCCCCCAGGGGAGGTGTCCGTACGCCCCTCGGCACTCGTAAGCGAGATTGAGCTAAGGAAGAACCGAATCTGAAAGAAAGGAAGGGATATATGCCCAGTGAAAACAAGGTTGGGAAGCTAAACGACATAACCAAAATCATAAAAGACGGGGACAAGATAGCCATAGGGGGTTCCTGGTTAGGTGGCCATCCTATGGCAATAATCCGTGAGATCATCCGTTCCAAAATCAAGAATCTTACAGCCATAACCGTGGTTGGCAGTATAGACGTCGACCTGCTCATCGGGGCTGGCTGTCTGAAAAAGCTGATGTTCTCATTCGTGAGCATGGAGGCATTTGGCCTGGCCCCTAACTTCCGCAGAGCGATTGAGAAAGAGGGTCTACCCTACGATGAGATAACAGGGCTGGCTGTAATCATAGGCCTGGAGGCAGGGGGGAGAAATGTGCCGTTCCTGCCCTACCGCGGGCCCTTTGGCTCTGACCTGATAAAATACAGGCCCGAATTTTATAAAAACATAAAGTGCCCCTTCACCGGCGAGGAACTCATAGCCGCTGCGGCTATTGTGCCTGATGTGGCCATCATTCACGCAGTACGGGCAGACAAAACTGGAAGCATCCAGATGGAAGGCACAACGGGAACTGACATTGAGATGATGAGGGCGGCGAAGAAAAGAATTGTCTCGGTAGAGGAAATAGTGTCCAGCGAAGAGATTTGGAAGCATCCCGAAAAGACCAAGGTCCCCAAATTCCAGGTGGACATGATCATAGAGGCTCCCTTGGGTGCACACCCCACTTCATGCGCTCCCCATTATGTATTCGATGCCTGGCACATCATGAAGTACATGGAATATGCAGCCAGCGCTGAGACATTCAAGAAATATATAGAAGATTATGTGATGAAACCCGAGTGGGAATATCTGGAAGCTATTGGCGGCATGAAGCAGGCCTCAATCCTTCGCAGACTAGCAAGAGAGGTGAAGTACCTATGAAGCACTATGCTAAAGACTATACCGTCGGCGAGTTGATGTGCGTAACCTTGGCAAAAGAGATTGAAGATGGTGATGTAGTCGTCCTGGGCTCGTTTACCCCACTTGCTTATGCCAGTTATATTCTGGCGAAGATTACACACGCACCGAATAGCTGTTTGCTCGCCTACGCCGCAGTCGATTTCAGACCATTCCAGCTCTCATTTATCCGGGCCGAGTCCTCTGCAACAAGGGGAGCTGCCCTTATGTGGACAATGCTGGAAGACCTCAACTCGGTTCACTTGAAGGGAAGGGGCGACGTTGAGGCCATATCTAGTATTCAGGCAGACCAATACGGAAATATCAACCTGTCAGTAGTCGGGGAATATGATAAGCCGAAGCTGCGCGGGCCTGGCGGAGCCGGTGCACCTGAGGTCATAAAGATGCACCGCAAGATGATAGGTTACTTCCCCGGTCATTCTAAGATGACCTTCGTTCCTAAGGTAGATGTGATAACAGGCACCAGATACCTTATCGGAGCAGAAGAGCGAATCAAATCGGGCTATAGACCTGGCCCCATCCGCTACATCACAAATCTCTGTGTCATCACCAAAGAGGAAAAGGACAAACCATTCAGGATAGATTTCCTGCATCCGGGTGTCAAAGTAGAGGATGTGGTCAATAACACCGGCTTTCCGCTTGAAGTACCTGCCAATATCCCAGAGACCGAAAAGCCCACAGAGGAACAGGTAAAGCTGCTCCGGGAAGAGGTAGACCCCTACGGCACCATAGCCTTCGACTTCAAGCCCGGCAAGGAGAGACTAGGATATCTGAAGGATATGCTGAACAAGGAGCTGCAGGCTATCGGGTACGCATAAGTAGCTCCTTGGATTGATAACAAACTTAAGGAGAAAGGGGAACAATTTATGAACTTCGAGACCATACTGCTTGAGAAGAAGGATGGGATAGCAATCATCTACTTCAACCGACCTGATAAGCTGAACGCTGCCAGCCCTCAGGTGTTTAAAGACCTGGACGCAGCCCTGACCGACATCGAGCAAGACGACAGTATCAGAGTGGTCATCCTCACCGGCAAAGGCGACGCCTTCAGCGCCGGTGCCGATGTAGGCAAGTTCGAGTTCGATAAAATAATCAAGGGCGTGGAGTTCATCGAGAATGTCGCAAAGCCGTTCCTGCATTTCGAGTCCCTGCCTAAGCCAGTTATCGCCGCCGTCAACGGGTACGCTTTCGGGTTCGGCACTGGTATCACCCTGGCCTGCGACATTGTCATCGCTTCCGAAAAAGCTAAATTCGGCACCAAGGAGGTCAACTGGGGTCAAATACCCATAGAGACGCTGCTTCGCGGCGCCGAGCACATGGGCAAGCGCACCATTTCATACATGACTCTAACCGGTGCTACTTTCACCGCTGAGGAAGCTAAGGCTGTCGGTTTAGTGAATAAAGTGGTGCCCCACGACCAATTAATGCCAGAGGTCATGAAGATAGCTGAAGGGATGAAGCAAGGCGCCCCGCTCGCCCAAAAGATGATAAAGAGGGTGCTAAACCGCAAGTGCCATGAGGACTGGGATTGGACAGTCCTCATGATGCCGACCATCTTCTCAAGTGAGGACGTTGCCGAGAGCATGAAAGCCTTCAAGGAGAAGAGAAAGCCACAGTTCAAGGGGAAATAGCAAGAGATTTTTTAGCGAAAGGGAGTGCAGAGGGGCAATTCGCCTGAGGCTGATGCCAGGGGACTGGGGGTGTCACCCAGTTCTACGAATCCCCCAATATTGGGGGATTCAGGGGGTTGAAAAGACAAGCTATAACTCTCGATAGCGTTCAGAATAAAGGAGGTAAGGAATGTTTGATGAGAAAACTCTAGGTGAAGCTAAAAAGCTTCAAGAGCAATGGCTAGAAGCCATCGCTAAGATATACCAGGGCAAAGAATTTACGACCAAGACCAACTCTGGTATACCCATAAAGCCTGTCTACACACCGCTGGATATACAGGACCTCGACTACCAGAAAGATATAGCTATGCCCGGGACTTACCCCTACATGAGAAGCAATTACCCCATCCATTACCAGTTCCAGCCCTGGGTGAATCAGCCGGTGCATGGTTACGGGCTCCCTGAGCATACCAAGGAGCGCATGGATGCTCTGACCAAAGCTGGCATGGAAGGCTACTTCGGAGCCAGGAGCTATAACCTGGTTTGGGACTACCCCGGCTACTTCGGCATTGACCCCGATGAGCCTGATGCCGAAGGCTATATCGGTAAAGATGGTGTTTCATGCAACACCCTCGATGATTTCGCCCGCATGCTTGATGGCTTGGACATATCCAAGAACAACATCATCCTCATAAACGGCGACACCCTTCCCATGTTCGCTCTCTATATCGCCTACGCTGAGAACAGAGGTGTGCCGCGGGGCAGTCTTCGCGGCAACACCATGAACTGGGTATTCACAGCCTGGTATGCTCCGAACTTCATGTGGGAAACCGAAGACGCACTGAAACTCGCCACCGAAAATATACACTTCTGCGTCAAGAACATCCCGCGCTGGAACCATACGAATATCCAGGGACACGCAATCTCGGAGACCGGCGCTGATGCCATCCATCAGATGAGCTTCTGCCTTGGCACCGCCAGAGCAGTTGCTGACTCCTGTAAAGCTGCTGGTTTAAATCCCGACGACTTCTTGACCGGCATAGGTTTCCAGATAGCGCAGTGCAACGACTTTTTCGAGTATATCTGCATGTTCAGGGCCTGGAGAAAGCTGTGGGCCAGGATGACCCGAGAGAGATATGGTGCAACAAAACCAGCCGCCATGCACCTGAGAACGCACACTAACACCTCCTGCTTCGAGCTGGTCAAGCAGCAACCGTTGAACAACATCATTCGCAGCGCCTACCATGCTCTGGGGGCAGCGCTTTCAGGCACGACGGCGATGCAGATACCGGCTTACGACGAGCCTATCGGTATCCCCACCGAGGAGTCCGCTATTCTGACGCTGAGGATACAGCAGATTCTGGTACACGAGACCGGAATAACCAAGGTGGGCGACCCTCTGGCAGGGTCCTACTATGTTGAATGGCTGACCAAGCGGATGGAGGAAGAGGGAGAGAAGATTCTCAAAGAGATCGAGGACGCGGGTGGATTTGTCAAAGCTCACAAGGCTGGAATGCTGGCGCGGGTTCTGAGAAAGGGCTGCGACCAGTGGAGAGACGAGATTGATAAAGGCAAGAGAATAGTGGTAGGATGGAACAAGTATCAGATTGAGGAAGCCCTTAAGGTCAAGGCGTTCAGGCCAGACCCCGAGGTCGCCAGAATATCCGTAGAGCGAATCAGAGAATATAAGAAGCGAAGAGACCAGGCGAAGACCGATGCAGCCCTCAACGGAGTCGTGGAGGCATGCAAGAAGCTGAAGGCTGGTGAGTACGGTCATGTCATGCCCGCATGTATCGAGGCTGCCAAGGCTCATGCCACTGCCGGTGAAATATCCAAGGCTCTGAGGAAGGTCATGCGATGGGGTCCTGAATACAACGTAATGCTGAAGTTCTAGAGATAGCGGTTCACCAAACTATTGCGAAGGGGGATACGAAATTGTCTACTAACGGAAGACCGAAAGTTCTGCTGGTCAAGCACTGGATCGATATACATGACAGGGGACTGAGACTGATTGCATCCCGCTGCAGAGATGCCGGCTTCGAGGTAGTCTACGCCAGCTACAGCCAGCCCGAAGAAGTAGTGAAGATGGCAGTCCAGGAGGACGTAGATGTCGTAGGCATGAGCTTTTTCACCAGTGCCTACGAAGCCCATCTGCCCAAAGTAGTGGAGGGACTGAAGAAAAACAAGATGAACCATGTCATGATTGTCCTCGGAGGTGTCATTCCCGACGAAGACTACGATATGCTGAAGAAACAGGGCGTCAGGGCGATATATGGTGCGGGCTCAGATGTGAACCAGTTCATAGAGTTGGTGAAGGCGGACGTGCCCAAGCAAAAGAAGTAGGTACCTCACAAAGCTCCCATTGAACTACAAAATTTGAACTATAAAAGGAGAGGACGATGACTTACGAAACAATCCTGGTGGAGAAAAAGGATGGGGTTTGTAAAATAACCTTTAACCGCGCCCAGGTTTTGAACGCCTTCAACCCCAAGATGTCCGACGAACTCAAGGAAGTTGTAAAGGACATCGCCAATGATAAGGAAGTCAGGGTAGTAGTCATAACAGGCGCAGGAGATCGTGCCTTCATGGCTGGCGCTGACATTGACAAGACGATATCCAGATGGGTTGAGATGACCAGGAAGGGCGGAAAGGTCCGTGACGACCATAAAGTCTACTTCAGCCCTAACATGCTCGAGGATCTGCCCCAGCCAGTGATAGCTGCGGTCAACGGTATCGCCTTCGGCATGGGCTGCGAGATAGCGCTGGGCTGTGATATCAGGATAGCCTCAGAGACCGCTCAATTCGGCCAGCCCGAGATAAAGCTGGGCATCATGTGCGGTGGCGGCGGGAGCGTGAGGATGACTCGCCTGGTGGGGAAAACCAAGGCTATGGAGATGTGCCTCATCGGCGACCCTATCGATGCCAAAGAGGCCTATCGCATCGGCCTGGTAAACCAGGTGGTGTCACCCTCCGATCTGGAGAACGCTGTCAACGCTATGGTGAAGAAGCTGATCTCCAAGGGCGCCGTAGCCGTAGCTTACACCAAGAAAAGTATCAACGCTACCATGGAGATGAGCTTAAGAGCAGCCGTCGAGAACGAGGGACATCTCTTCTCCGACATCTTCAAGACAGAGGATGCCGAAGAGGGAGCCAAGGCCTTCCTCGAGAAGAGAAAACCCAACTTCAAGGGCAAGTAATACACGGGGAGTCTGGAGCACCCGCAAACTTCACCATCCCAAAATGGTAGAAACCGCAAGGGGCAGGTCAGCGGTACGCTGACCTGCCCCCCGCCTCAAGGCACACCCATACTGCTTGGAATTACCGTTTCCTTATAAGATAAATGAGTTGACTTTTACACCGATTTAGCTCAAAATATTTTGCGATTGGCAGGGGACGTATAGTCGCCCCGGGGGTAGCAGATCCAGCTTTCTAAAGACAATAGCTTTGGGGGAGATCGAATCAGGGCGAAAAGGGGTGTAGCTCAGTCAGGTAGAGCGGCGTCTAGGTTATATGTTCTAAATGGTCATTTTACGTTCGAATAAGAACTGTTGTGTTAAATGCCAAAACCCTGTTTTGAAGCTAGAGTAACAACCAGTAACAACCAGTGTTTTTTAATTTAACGCCAAATTAACGCCAAAATTACCGCTTCGGTTTGAGCGTAGGCACAAAACAAATAAACAGGGTAGGCCATGACAGAGCACCACCTACCCCTAAAAAACCTCAGAATCGAATCTTAGACTCCAAGTAGATACCCACGGGCAGAGCCCGTGGCACTTTACAGCTCAAGCTTCGCTTGACCTGAATCCTGATGTGATTGCCATTTCACATACTCAGTAATCTGTTTCTCATCCAATCCAACCTTGGAGACAAAATAACCTGGTGACCACACTACCTGCTCTTTCCAATATACCTTCTCTAACCACGCAAACTTTTTCCGTAATCTACTTGCCGTATATTGCTTCATCTGCCCAATTACTTCACTAACTGCATACTTCGGCGGAATTACCATCAACAGCTGAATATGGTCAACCTGAATATTCTGCTCCAGTATCTCGCACCCAGGCATACCCCTTAATACCTTGGGAAAAAGTTTGCTTATATATTCCTTTACACCAGGATTCAGGATACGGCGGCGATATTTCGGTATCCAGATTACGTGATATTCAGTGCGATAAACGCCATGCCCAGATAATCTCGTATCCACCCATCTATTCTACACCTCATATCGCCGCCTTTTCATTCACCCACGGGCAGAGCCCGTGGAACTCTGCCCTTCGGGTTTTTAGAATTTATGACTGGGAAAATGGCTGGTGTCAAACTGCTATTTCTTCTTTTTGCTCTTCTCGCTGTCGTATATCTCCTGAGCTTCCTTTGGGGTTGCTTTTTTGTGAATGACAGCACGCAGGGCTTTTATCATGGCTACAGGGTGCTCATCCTGCCAGATATTTCTTCCCAGGTTCACCCCCACCGCGCCCTTCTGCATACCATCGTAGACAAAATCGAACACCTGGCGCTGAGTGTCTACCTTAGGCCCACCTGCCATTACCACGGGCACCGGGCAGCCCTGCGTCACTTTGTCAAAATTCGCACACCAGTAGGTTTTCACCACTCGTGCGCCCAATTCGGCAGCAATACGACTAGCCAAAGCAAGATAGCGAGCGTCTCGCTTCTCCAGTTCTTTGCCTACTGCGGTGACTGCCATAACTGGGATACCATACCTCTCGCCTTCGTTAACAAGATTCGACAAGTTCAGTAACGATTCCTTCTCATACTCAGTGCCCACAAAAACAGAGATGCCCACCGCTGCCACATTAAGACGGATTGCCTCTTCCATAGAAGTGGTGATTCCCTCGTTAGCCAGGTCCTTGCCCACCATGCTGGCTCCACCGGACACCCTGAGGATTATCGGCTTGGCTTTGTCAGGGTCAACACACGCACGCAGCACGCCTCTAGTGATAAATACCGCGTCGGCATAAGAGACAATAGGCTCGAGGGTTTTACGGGGGTCCTCCAACTTTCTGGTAGGTCCCTGAAAATATCCGTGGTCAATCGGCAGAAACAGACAATGCCCGTCCTGTTGAATAAGCTGAGCCAGGCGGTTCGCCATTCCCCATTCCATAACAACAATCCTCCTCCTTTAGCACTGTGTCCTTAGTCTATGAAGTCAGCCTCGTCTAGTCAATACAACTTTGGATGTATGTACGAATTGAGCGAGGTGGGATCTGCCTAGGCTGTTGCCATTTGTCTGATGACCCCCACGACCTTCCCCTGAACCATTACATCCCTGGGGTCAGCGTAGATGGGCTTCATCCGGGCGTTGGCAGGCTGGAGACGAATCCGTCCGCGCTCACGGTAGAGCTTCTTCAGGGTGGTCTCCTCCTGAGACTTGAGCCAGGCAGCAACCATCTCGCCATTATCGGCAGTCGACGCCTGCTCCATCAGAACAATGTCGCCATCGCTTATCAGGGCATCAATCATCGAGTTTCCTTTTACTTTCAAGGCGTATATATCGCAGCGCCCTTTGATAAGCTCGCTGCTGACCTCAACTGTATCCAGCGCCTCTGCCCTCCAGGTATCGGACGTGGGGACAGGGATAGGCTCTCCAGCAGCTATATAGCCGAGGAGGGGCACGCGCACCATACGCCTCTGCACCCTGTCCATCAGCTCGATGCCCCGAGATACCTCGCGGTCGCGGTGGATGAAGCCCTCCCTCTCCAGTACCCTCAAATTGTAGTCCACCACCGACGTAGAGCTTATGTAGCACCCCTTTAATATGTCCCTGATAGTAGGCGGGTAATCCTTCTCCTCGCGGAAGTGGCGCAAAAAGTCGAGGATGCTTTTCTGTCTTGAGGAGAGTGGTTTCATCTCTCACCTCGCTATTTTTATTCGAACTCTTGTTCTACTGCCCAAAGCTTAGCACGACAAAGTTACGTTGTCAAGATACTGCGGAGAGGTCTTTTGCTAATCATTTTTCAACCCCCTGTATCCCCCAATCTTGGGGGTAATTTTGAAGGATGGGGGACACCCCCATCCTTCCCAGCAAGAACCGCCAAAGGGGCCTTCCCCCTCTGGACTCCCCAATTACTAAACGACCTCTAGCGAAGAAAATTTAGAAGCCGCTCGTACGAGCGGCTTCTAAATTAAAGCTGTAGGACTTCGTCTATTTTTTTAAGAGGCACCTATTTCGCTGTGGACAAAAATGCAGCGTTGAATTTCTTCATCAGGCGCGACTTATGACGAGCTGCATTGTTAGGATGGAGCACACCCTTCTTTGCTGCCTTATCCAAGGCTACCAAGGCTTTCTTGACCGCCTCCTTGGCAGGCTCTAATTCCTTAGCCGAGATAAGCTCTTCTGCCTTAGCTATATAGGTCTTGACCGCGCTCCTGTCAGCCTTGTTGCGCCTTCGCTGTTCCTCCAGAATAGGTATCATCTTCTTTGCCGATTTTGTGTGTGCCAATTCCACAACCTCCGAGTTTAGAATATTACACTATCCTGTGGATTTTGTCCACTGGGTAAAGTATAATCCCTATCATCGAAAGCGAGGCAAGCATGGCTGTCTTGGAGAGAATGTCAGGGATACTGCCAGATACCGCAGAAGTTAATGGAAAAGGACACCTCACCATCGGAGGCTGCGATGCAATAAGGCTTGCCGCCAAGTTCGGCACGCCCCTTTACATTTTCGACGAAGCCACCCTGCGCCGAAACTGCGCTGAGTTCCGCAGAGAATTCGAACAGCGATATGCCGATACTCTGGTAATCTACGCTGCCAAGGCGTTTATAAGCAAGGCTCTAGCTAAAATCTTCAAAGAAGAAGGTCTGGGACTCGATGTCGTCTCTGGAGGAGAGCTAAGCATAGCCAGGGCAGCCGACTTCCCCATGGATAAGGTCTACTTCCATGGCAACAACAAGCTGCGCCAAGAGATAGAGTTGGCAATGGAGTTAGGAATAAGCCGCATCGTCGTGGACAATCTCCACGAACTTTCACTTGTCAATAAGGTGGCACGAAAAGCCAGACTTACGCAGGATATACTGCTCAGGCTAACGCCGGGCATAGATGCCCACACGCATCAGCACATCACCACAGGCGTAATAGACAGCAAATTCGGTCTGCCTATAGCTACCGGGCAAGCCGAAGAAGCAGTGGTGAAGGCTATGGCAGCATCGAATCTAAGGCTTGTAGGGTTGCACGTGCACCTGGGCTCGCTTATCTTCTCTGTTGAGCCTTACCTGAAGGCAATCGAGGTAGTTTTCCAGTTCGCTGCCGAGATGAAAAAGAGACACGGCTTCGCATTGCGCGAGTTCAGCCCCGGGGGCGGGTTCGCCATACAGTACACTCAAGATAACCCAGCACCCCATATCGCCTACTTCGCCCAAGCAATTACAAAGGCTATCAAAGCAAAGAGCAAAGAATTTAAACTGAAGCCACCCAAGCTCATTGTAGAACCAGGGCGAGCAGTAGTAGGACGCGCCGGAGTGGCTATCTATCGCGCAGGCGTTATTAAAGATATACCCGGAGTGCGCAAATATGTTGCCGTTGATGGCGGGATGGCGGACAACATCCGACCAGCCATATACGGCTCTAAATACGAGGTGCTCGTGGCCAACAAAGCGAATTATAGCGATTTCGAACGTGTGAGCATTGTGGGCAAGTTCTGCGAGTCGGGAGACATCCTGGTCAAGGATGCGAACATACCTAAGGTTGTTCCTGGAGACATTGTAGCGATACCGGTATCCGGCGCTTACTGTCTCTCCCTGGCTTCTAACTACAATGCCTCGCTGAAGCCAGCCATCGTCATGGTAAAGAGTGGCAAAGCTCGGCTCATCCGCCGACGCGAGAGTTACGATGACCTTTTGCGCTGTGACGTAGGTTAAAGCTCAGCGAAACGGAAAGTCCGTAGAACAAGAGATGGTTCTACGGACTTCGCTGTTCCTGCACATGCAGGAATTCAAAAGACGGGGACAGCCCCCTCTTTCACTCTACTGAAAAAAGGTTGCCTTCTATCTTCCGCCGCCGCTCCATCCGACGACACGACTTTGGACTTCCCTCCGCTCTCTGAGAAGTCGGTAGCTATCAAAGTCACCTTCAGCACCCTATCTAGCTCCGGGTCGGAGCCGAAGCCGAAGATTATCTGAGCCTCAGGGTCAGCTACCCGTTTTATAACGTTGGCTGCATCGTTTATCTCAGCCAAAGTGAGGTCATTACCCACGATATTGAAAAGTATCCTTTTAGACCTCTCAATAGAAAAATCAAATACCGGATTCACAACCGCAGCCCTGGCAGCGTCAATAGCCCGCGCCGACCCGCTGCCACGCCCAATAGCTATCCAGGCATGCCCGGCGCCCCTCATGATGGTTTTCACATCATTGAAGTCTAGGTTTATATGCCCTATGCTAGAAATCACCTCCCAGATGCCTCGAACGCTCTGGTGCAGCACCTCGTCCACCATCTTAAAGGCATTCTCAATCGAGATGCTCATGTCGCACATGCTGAGCAGGCGGTCATTGGAGATAACCACCAGAGTATCTACTTTCTCCCTCAGCATGTCTATTCCTTCCTCAGCAACCTTAGCTCGCTGCGAACCTTCGAAGCTGAATGGCTTGGTTACAATAGCAACAGTGAGGATTCCAGACTCTTTGGCAATCTCTGCGACAAGCGGCGCTGCCCCCGTGCCTGTGCCACCGCCCATGCCCGCAGTTATAAACAGCATGTCTGCGCCCTGCACAGCTCTGGCAATTTCATCACGGCTTTCCTGTGCAGCCATCATGCCCAGCTTATGGTCACCTCCCACACCGAGTCCACGGGTCAGTTTGTCGCCAATGCGAAGGCGCACCGGAGCTACCGATTTCACCAATGCCTGCGCATCGGTATTCACTGCAATGAAGTCAACGCCCACGATATTCTGTAAAACCATATTGTTGACCGCATTAGAACCCCCACCTCCCAGACCGACAACCTTGATTTGAGTTAAGCTCTCGATACCACCTTCAATCGCCTTGAGCCCCTTCTCCAAAGCGTTCCCGATACTCATGGTACCTCCTGTCAAGAAAGGCTAAATTCGCTCACCAACTCTCATTCTGGCGCTGCGGCTCCGGGGATTGGCACTCAATTCGGCTGGCGATGGCTTAACAGCTTTTTTGGTCACCATCCTGAGCCTGGGTTCATGCCCACACACACATACAGGTACCGATGGTGGGCAAAGGCATCCCTGAGACTCGGTGCGGAAAAACTCCTTGACCAGTCTATCCTCAAGCGAGTGGAAGCTGATGACAACAATCCTGCCACCGCTCCCCAGCAGATTGACAGCCTGCTTCAGGGCAAGCTCCAGGCTCTCCAGTTCCTGATTTACGGCTATGCGCAATGCCTGAAAGGTTTTCGTTGCAGGGTGAAGCTTCCCACGTGCCCCACCTACCACCTGCTCCACAACCCGGGCAAGCCCCAGCGTCGTCTGCAGAGGGCGCTTCTCCACAATCCGCCTCGCTATCGACCTAGACCGGTGTTCCTCACCATACTTAAAGAGAATCTGAGCGATCTCCTGCTCAGAATAGGTATTGATGATATCAGCAGCAGTAAGGGGCTGCCTGGGGCTGAACCTCATATCCAGAGGCGCGTCCTGCTGAAAGCTAAAACCCCGCTCCGGAGCCTCGAGCTGTAGCGAAGACATGCCGAGGTCGAAAATTATGCCGTTCACAGGCTTAAAGCCATACCTGTTACATATGTTCTCCAGATAGCGAAAGTTCTCATTCACCAGAATCACATCTGCACGGTGGGACTTCAATCTCTCCCTGGCTACTCTGATAGCCACGGGGTCAGCATCTATGCCCAGAAGAAGCCCTCCCGGCGAGCTTTCCTCCAGAATAGCAGAGGCATGACCGCCACCGTTGATAGTGCAGTCAATATACCTGCCACCACGCTGAATCTGGAGTGCGCTGATTGCCTCTTCCAGCAAAACAGGTTCGTGGCTTTGTGCAGCAGTCATAGCTAAAGTAACCATCACTACATCTTTACCGACTCGGCTATTTCGGCAGCGTGCTCCGCCATGTACTCCTTCTCAGCAAGCCAGAGCTTCTTTGCCCAGAGTTGAAGATGGCTGTAGGCTCCCACCACGACCACCTCGTCTTTAATCTCTGCGTATTGGCGCAGGGTCTGAGGCAAGATCACCCTCCCCTGACGGTCCAGCTCGACATCAAAAGCCCCGGAGAAGGTGAAACGTGAAAGCCTCCGTGTGCTGAGCTGGGTCAGAGGCAGGGCAGCAAACCTCTCGGACACCTTCTCCCACTCCAGCACAGAGTAAGCTATGAGACACCTGTCAAAGCCGCGCGAAAGCACAAGACCACCCCTGAAAACCTCTCTGAGCTTGACAGGAACAGCTATCCTTCCCTTGTGGTCTATCTTCAGCTCATACTCGCCGAGCAACATCCACTTTGCACCACTTTTATCCACTTTACACCACTTTTAGCATATCTTCATCGCATTGTCAATAGGTTTTAACCCAGTCTTTACAGCAAAAACCTTCACGCACTCTTAGGAAGTAAAGAGAGCATTTACAAACGTCTTTACAACCCCCTTAATCCCCCAATCTTGGGGGATTTTGTATTTGGGGACACCCCCAAACCCCTGGCAGAGGGGCAGAGCCCCTCTGCACTTCCCGTTCGTAAACGACCTCAGGTAAATAAGCTTGTGACCCTATTTCGATTTGTGTTATAATTTTTTAGAGTGCGCGGGCTATGGGGAAACGGTGGGCAGATGTTATCAGGTTTATAGGTATCGGATGGTATATCGCTGTCTGTATCCTTCTGGGGTTTCTGGGCGGACGCTGGTTAGGACAGAAGCTGGATGGTAACAGCACAGAAATAATATTCACCCTTCTAGGCCTTGGCCTGGGGCTGATAGCGGCATTCCTCGGAGTTTACCGTATGGCTAAATCCATCGTTGGCAACAATGGAGACAAAGGGGAAGGAAACAACTAGTGCCTAAACTTGGTCGAAAAGGTAAGGTAATAATCGTAGTTCTTGTCGTTCTCATTTTAGTAGATGTAGGAGCTCTCTTTTTCCCAGTCCCTCAACCAGAGGTTCATCTCTCAGCCAACTACGGCGGTCATTCCCCCGAACCATTTTATAAGCTGGGACCCATCTACATCACCAACACCCTTATCGCGGCGTGGATAAGCATACTAGTTTTGATAATCTTCTTCTATTTCGCCACTCGCAAGATGAAGCTTGTCCCCAGAGGACTGCAGAACTTTGCGGAGACAATAATCGAGATGCTGCTCGGTTTCGTAGAAGGGGTGGCAGGAAGAGAGAACGGACGCAGGTTCTTCTTCATTATAGCCACTATCTTTCTTTTTGTACTTGCAAATGCCTGGATGGGCCTCTTGCCCGTATTCAATGTCATAGGAAGGTTTCATACAGGAACTTCCGATACCCTTTTACAAACCCTTTTGCATACCTTTTTCCCAACCCTTTCCCCCTCCCTAGGGCAGTACAGCGGACCTATAATAGACGTACCCCTATTTCGGCCAGCTAATACCGATATCAACTTACCTTTTATGCTAGCTTTAGTATCATTCTTTTCTGTAGAATATTGGGGCATAACCTCACTCAGCCTACGACATTATCTGGGTAAGTTCCTTAGATTCCAGCAATTGTTTAAAGGCTTAGGACAGCTTGCCAGGGGCAAGATCAAGACAGCGTTAAGCGCCATACTCTTCGGCATTATAGATGTCTTCGTCGGCGCTCTGGAATCACTTGCCGAATTTGTGCGCATTCTCAGCTTCACCTTCCGACTTTTCGGGAACATGACCGCAGGAGAGATATTGCTACTCATGATTGCCTTTCTCGTTCCCTGGATGGTCGGCGTGATCTTCTACGGGCTTGAGGCATTCTTGGGCTTTGTCCAGGCATTTATCTTTGCTGGGTTGACCCTGGTCTTCGCTACAATGGCGGTTACCCCGCACGAATCCGAACAGTAAATAAATCTTCAACGAAGGGGGTAAGAATGACTCCAGAAGCAATGAGATTGCTGGGCGCAGGACTGGCCATCGGCCTGGGGGCTTTAGGTCCTGGGATCGGAATCGGAATCTTGGGCTACGGTGCTATGCAGGCCCTGGGGCGCAATCCCGAGGCGAGAGGGCCAATCATGACGAATATGATGATTGCTATCGCCTTCGTAGAGGCCATCGCGATTTACGCCCTGATTATCGCCATCATCCTAGCCATGCTGTAAACCAGCAAGTAGCAAAGAGAGCGCAAACACGCTAAGTGAATCACCCCTCAGCAAGCTGAGGGGCATCTCAAGGTTTTCTAACATGCGTAGTCGGTCAGAATTCGATACGTTATTGCAGCAACTTATATTC
>Ga0209253_10002705_pt1 | contig 15683 bp, 19 predicted proteins | sample FrelakmetBRP12BR_FD_187145 | JGI IMG/M metagenome (GOLD analysis project Ga0209253, IMG submission 187145) | Freshwater lake sediment microbial communities from the University of Notre Dame, USA, for methane emissions studies - BRP12 BR (SPAdes)... | ecosystem: Environmental > Aquatic >...
CTCGCCCTGCCGGGCCCCCGCCGCCCGCGCCGACGCGACCGGTCACCGCGCGGTTCGACACGAGCAACCTCATGCGCCCGAGGAACGCCACGACCACGCCGCGCGGCGACGGGTACCGTCACCACCCGCGCGGGACGCGTCCGCCGCAGGCGCGGCCGGCGCCCGTGGAGCCGCCGCGGGCCTCCGATCCCACGGGTCCCCTCGAGCGGCTGCGATCGCGTCGCAGCCGCCGCCGGCCGCTCCCGTCGCTCGAGAAAGCCGCGGCGACGACCGTCACGTTCGGCAAGTTCCACGGCAGGACGCTGGGCGAGATCGCCGCCCTGGAGCCCACGTACGTGGCCTGGCTCGCCCGGGCGATCACCCGCGACCCCGACCTGCTCGACGCGGCGCGGGTGGTGGCCGCGGCCGCCGAGGCCGACGCCGCGGCCGCCGAGGCCGACGCCGCGGCCGCCGAGGCCGACGCCGTGCCCTGAGGACTGTCCCGTCCCGGGCGCCCGCCCGAAGCCGGCGGCTCCCCGGGCGAGCCGGCGGGACCCTCGACGAGCCGGGGCTCCCGGACGCGCCGCGGGGCGCCCCGCGCCGGGCGCCCCGCCGTGATCGCTCGTGGTCCGGTCCCGGCGGGAAGAGGCCCGCCGGCCGATGAGTCCGCCGCCGCCGTCGCGTCCGGGCCTGCTGGCCGGATGACCGTGGTTACTCGGCTCGTGACCGGGAGCGGCGGGACCCACCCTCGACGTCGCCCCCGGCGTCCTCGACGACCGTGCGTCTCCCGTCCCCGGTCCGTGGCCGACGCCCCAGGTTGCTCCCGGCTGTCGCGCCGACGGCTGACGGAAGAACCGTACGCCCGCCACGAAGCGGGGGCAATGGGAGGCTCGTCCCGCTGCGTACGGGTCGAAGGTCGATGGCGCGCAGGCACCGCCCCGGACGGTCGTCCGGTGCGCGCGCGCACGCCCGCCGCGGTTCACGGCGCCCCGCCGCGGTTCGCAGTAGGCTCGCGGCATGGCATCCCGAACCCACCCGTCGCGCGCGACGCTGCGCGCGCTCGTCGCGCCGCTCGTCCTGCTCCTCGGGATCGCCGCCCTCGTCGCGGCCTGTGGCCCGGAGCAGGCAAGCGCGTCGTTCGACCCGGCCACGCCCTGCAACGGCGCGGCGCGCCAGCAGATGAAGGGGGCCTACCCGGCCCTCGAGGACCGCATCCCGCTGGAGATCGAGGGACGGCCGGCCGCCAGCCGCGACTCGGGTCGCTTCTGCGCGGCGGAGACCCTGGGCTCGGTCTACGAGGCCGGCGTCACCGAGGTCCGCTTCGGCGGCGGGATCTGGGAGGCCGGCGAGCGCGGGGGGATCCAGCTCGGGGCCTTCGAGGGCGACGGGCTGACCCCGGCGCTCCTCGCCGAGGAGTACCGCCAGGCCGCGGATCGGTCTCGCCGGACCGAAGCCGTGCGGGCGACGACGCTCGAGGTCGACGGCCGGCCGGCGTGGCGCATCGACGTCGTGAACGGCAACTCGCGCCAGGCGATCGTCGTGTGGGGCTCGGACGACGCGGCGGTGGTGCAGGTCGTCGTGGCGGTCGACGTGAACGAGGCGCAGCTCCAGGCGGCGATCGCGGCCTACCGCTGAGGGGCGGGCGCCGGGCGAACGTCAGGGCAGCTCGGGGACCTCGGTCACCGCCCGCGCCGCGGCCCGCTCCACCAGCCGGCCGGCGAACGCCGCCGCGGCCACCAGCGAGGTCCCCGCCCACGAGACGCCCAGCGAGCTCATCAGCGCCTGGTCCCCGGCGAGGCTCCCGCCGACCATGACCGGGAGCGGGTCGTCGGGACGGACCGCCAGGGCTGCCGCGACCGACTCGCGGAGCGAGCCGAGGCGGTCGGGGAGGGAGGCCGTGAGGGCCACCAGCTCGGCGTGATTCCGGGCGAGGAAGCGGGCCAGGTCCGCCGCCGGGACGTCGGCCCCCAGGTTCGCGACGGTCCAGCCCTCCTCGCGCAGGACCTGGTCGAGGCAGACCAGCCCGATCCCATGGTGCTCGCCGGAGACGCCGGCGAGGACGGCCAGCGGGCCGACCCGGGTGACGGGGCCGGCCGGGAGCCGGATCCGGTCGAGCGCCCGCAGGACAGTCTGGCTGGCCAGGTGCTCCTCGGCGATCGTCCAGCGACCCTCCTGCCAGCGCTGGCCGACGAGCGCCATCGCATCCCGCAGGAGGCCGTCGAAGACCTCCGCCCTGCGCCGCTCCTCGAGCGCGCTGCGGAGAACCCACGCCGCCAGCTCGTCGTCGCCATCGGCCAGCAGCCCGGCCAGCAGCTCCGGCGTCAGCGTGGTCGCCGGCGCCGGCTGGCCGGCCAGCGCGGGGTCGATGGGAGGGAGGGAAGGAAGGTCGCTGCTCATCGGATCGGACTCTACCATCCGTTCGCCCCGGCCTCCCCGGCGGATGGCACCCTGCTACTCTGGGATCATGTATTTCGACGCCCTTTCGTTCCTGGAGGACGAGCGCGACGCCTGGCGACCGTTCGAGGCCCTTCTCGGCATCCCGACGGCTCACTTCGACGCGCCGGTCGAGGGCGCCCACGGCTGGTCCGCGCGGGACCTGCTCAGCCACCTCGTCGCGTACCAGGCCCACTGCCTCGACGTCGCGCGCGAGCTCGCAGTGGGCGATGGGAGCCCCTCGTACGAGGCGATGGAAGCAGCCTGGGCGGCGCGCGGCGATGCGGTGAACGACGAGCTGGCGGCGGCCTGGCGGGGGCTCCCGGACGAGGAGGTCCGTCGCCGGGCGCGCGAGGTCGCCGGCGAGCTGCGCGGCTACCTGACCGTCGTCCCCGAGACGCGCTGGGTGAAGCACCCGGTCTTCGGCCGCTTCTTCGAGGAGGAGCTGCTCGACCACTATGCCGACCACGCGGCCGACCTCGAGGCGGTCCTGGCAGCCGCCGGGTGACCCGGGCGACCCTCGAGACAGTGCTAGCCGGGCACGCCGCGCGGCTTCCCGGCGTGGTGCTCCAGGACACGCCGGCCGGCCGCGAGGTGGTCGCCGGCGGTGCTGTCGTCGCGGTCCTTGGGCCCGGCACAATGGAAGTCCGTCTCCGCTCGGCCGTCGCCGCAGCCGCCCTCCGCACGCCCGATGTCGTGCCCTCGCCGCGGGGGAGCGCCTGGGTGTGCTTCAGCCCCGGCGAGCTCGACGACTTCGGCCGGGACCGGGCGATCGCGTGGCTCGAGAGCGCGGTCCGGCTCGCAGCGGAGGACGTCGGCACGTCCTGAGGCCCGGGCGAGACGTGCCCATCGATCGACCCGGGAATCTCACCGCCCCGGCGGGGGACCCTTCGGGGCGGTGGAAGCGCGCTACGGTCGGCGGAGGAGAGACCCGGCCGGCGGTTCAGTTGAGAGGCTTGACGTACTCCGCGAGGCCGAAGCGGGACTCGAGCTGCTCGGCCGGCTGGAAGCCCATGACGCCCATCGGCTGCTTCCCCTCGCCGGGGAAGAAGGCGATCGTGGGGATGCTCATGATGTTGAACGCCTTCGACAGGCCGGGGTTCGCGTCCACATCGACCTTGACGATGTCGACGGCGCCGTCGTACTTCTGGGCGAGCTTCTCCAGCTCGGGCGCGACGAGGCGGCAGGGCCCGCACCAGGCGGCCCAGAAGTCGACGATGACGGGCCGCTCGGCGTGCAGCACGATCTCCTCGAAGGTGGCATCCGTCGCGTGCTTGATCTCGGCCATCGGTGGCGAGGTTCCTTTCTCCCGGCGTCGCGGGTTCGCGATCCGGACCCTAGCGGGCCAGGACCTGGATGAGTCGGTAGGCCTCGAGGACCATGGGGTCTGTGAGCCGGTAGTAGACGGTGCTGCCGTCGCGCCGGGTCGTCACGAGCCCGGCCGTCCTCAGCACCGCCAGGTGCTGGGACATGTTGGGGACATGGCACCCCACGCAGATCGACAGCTCCGAGACCGAGGCCTCGCCGGCGGCGAGCGTCTCCAGGACGCAGAGCCGCTTGGGATCGGCGAGGGCCCGCCCGATGAGGGCGGCCCGCTGCCGGTCGAGGTCGCTCGAAGGTGCTGCGATGTCCACGGCCGAAGTATCTCACCATTTGCGCAACAACGCAAGTAGTGAGAGCGGGGCGAGGCCGGGACCGGCCGCGGGGGCGGGACGTGGCCCGGACCGGCCGCGGGAATGGCCGGCGCGCTCGCGTCTAGCGGACGAGCGTGCCGCAGCTGGCGCAGAAGCGGGCGCCGGGGGCGAGGACGGTGCCGCAGCCGGTGCAGCTGAGGGGCCCCGGGGCGGGCGGTGGAGCAGGCGCAGCCGGGGCCGGAGCTGCCGCGCCGGCCACGGGAGCTGCCGCGCCGGCCACGGGAGCTGCCGCGCCGGCCACGGGAGCTGCCGGGACCGCGCCCGGCATATCGGCGACGCCGGCCTTCAACGGGGTGCCGCACTTCGGGCAGGCGATCCAGCCGGGGTCGTCGATCGGCGCGCTGCACTTCGGGCAGCGACCCGCCACGAACGGATCGATGGCACCGCAGAACGGGCAGCGGGCCACGTCCCGGGCGATGTACTTGCCGCAGGCGGGGCACGGGTGCTTGAACGTCGGCATCGGGGCTCCTCAGGTCCGGGCGGCAGGGACGCGGCGCGCATCGATCATCCAGCAGCGCCCCCGCCGTCCGCCGCCTCGGCGACCTGCGCCTCCTCGGCAGCGCGGCCGGGCCAGGCCGCGGCGTCGTCGCGACACCTGGCATGCCAGGCGATGAGATCGTCGAGGGCGGCGCTCCAGCCCGCGTGGTCGCGGTGAACGAGGCGGGCGATGAACTCGCGGCGCGCGGCGGCCAGCGACGGGATCGCGTGCAACGCGAGCCGGTAGCGGACGCCATCCGGCGTCGCCAGCCGGTCGTCCGGCATGGAGATCGGCTCGCGGAGGAATCGGGCGTCGACGAGGGCGGCCGAGACCTGCGCCACCGCGCGGCTCGCCGCGGCCGCCTCGATCCCCGCCGGGCCGGCCCCGCCCGTGAAGGTCGCCCGCGGCCCTGCACGGAAGCAGTACGTCGCGTGCGCCCCCTCGCTGACGAGCTCGAGCGCCACGAGGTTCCCGGGCAGCGCGACGAGGAACCAGGCACGATGATTCGACGGGTCACCGGGACGTTCCGGAGCGAGCGCCAGCCAGCGGAGCGCCTCCTGACCTCCGGCCCGATCGCGGAGGGCGAGGTACGAGGCCTCGAAGGTCGGCTCGCCGAGCACGCTCCGCTCCAGGGGTGCCCAGGCCTCGCCGAGGTCGGCGGGCGACGCCGGGCGGCCGTCGACGAGGGCCTCCGTCGCTCGAGCCAGCGTGGTGGACGGCACGTCGGGCACGAGGCGGCCGAGGATCGCGGCCGCATCGAGGCGGGCGACCCGCGGGAGGTCGGCCAGGCGGTCGCGGTAGCGGGCCGCGGCTGCGCCCAGGCGCAACAGGTCGAATCCGCCGCCGGGCGCGGTGACGCGCAGGCCGCCGGCCTGGGGCAGGAGATCGACCGCGCCGATCTCCGCGCGCCGGACCCGGAGAGCGGGAAGCCGCTCGTCGAGCGGGGCGAGGGTCACGCCCCAGCCATCGACGGCCATCTGGGCGATCCCGTGCTCGGGAGCCGTGCCGTCCCCTCGGGCGTACTCCACCAGCTCCACCGGCTCGCCGTCCGGCAGGGCGACCAGGGCGTCGGCGAGTCGCTGCCGGAGGCGTCGCTCGCGCAGGGCTCCGATGAGCGGGCCGGTCGCCGCGCCGAACCGCTCCAGGAGCCAGCGTTCGGCGTCCGGCCCGTCACCCGTCGCGACGAGCCCGACGAGGTCCGTGATCGCCACCATCGCGAGGTCGCGGTAGGGGACGAGCCGCGGCGGCCCGCCGTCCGGCGCCAGGATCACGGCCTCTTCGTCGAGGGTGACCGTTCCGGGCAGGGCTGCGCCGCCCGGCGTCCGGATCTCACCGGCGTAGCTCGGAAGGTCCGCGCCCCGAGGTGCCATCGGGTGGGCCGGCTCAGCCGACCTTCGTCCCGCAGTTGCCGCAGAACCGGGCACCCGTGGGCAGCTCGGCCCCGCACTGGGTGCAGTGGTCGGTGCCGAGGCGCGTCCCGCAGTTGGCGCAGAACTTCTCGGATCCCACCGGCTTGTCGCAGCTCGGGCAGACGGTCCGCCGGGCGGACGTGTCGCCCGAGAAGACCGTCTGGTCCCGCATGGCGTCGCGCATCTGGTTGATCTCGACCGAGGACCGCTCACGCTCCAGCTCGGCGGCGAGGTTCGGGGCGCAGCTCGTGCAGAGGTTGCGGTCGCGGTTGAAGCAGGTCTCGTCCACCCAGGCGCTGCAGGCTGCGCAGCGGGTGAAGAGCGGCATGATCTCGTTGGCGGCCTTCTCGAGGGCCTTGTCGCGCGCGTCGCGGTCCACGAGGTCCTTGGCGCTGCCTACCGCGTTGGAGGCGCCCCACAGCCCGCCGAGCAGGTTGCTGGCGCCCGACAGCACGCTGCCGGCGGTCCCGAGGTTCGAGCGGATGAACTCGCTCCGGTAGCCTGAGCCGCAGTGGTCGCAGCGGAACTCGAACTGGTAGCCGTTCTCGTCGGAGAGGTCCGTGTAGTTCCGAGTGAACGGCGTGAACCCGGGCATCGCAGGAGCCTCCGTCTGGGCGCTGGGTCGGCGGGAGCGTAGCGCCGAGGATAGCGCGCCCGGCGGACACCCAGCGCAGCGCGTCACGCGTCGCCTCACGCCCCGCGCATCGCGTCATGCCCGGCGAGGACCCATACTCGCCCGATGCGCGGGCAGGATGCAGGGCCGGACCTCACCCTGGACCGGATCCAGGCGGCCGCTGCTTTCCTGGCGGGGAAGGTGGAGCGAACCCCGCTGCTCGCCTCGACGACGGCCGCCCGCGTGGTGGAAGCGGCCTGCGGCGCCCGGATCGGCGACGGCCGGCTGTACGTGAAGGCGGAGCACCTGCAGCGGACCGGCTCCTACAAGGTTCGGGGAGCCACCGTCCGCATCGCCGGCCTGACGCCCGCCGAGCACGACGCCGGCGTGATCGCGATCTCGGCCGGGAATCACGCCGCCGCAGTCGCGGTGGCCGCGGGCCTGCTGGGCGTCCATGCGGTCGTCGTGATGCCGGAGACCGCTGTGCGCTCCAAGATCGATGCCTGCCGCGGCTACGGGGCCGAGGTAATCCTGGAGGGTGCCGACACGGCCGAGGCGTGGGCCGCGATGGAGCGGATCCGCGACGAGCGCGGACTCGTGTTCGTCCACCCCTTCGACCACCTCGACACCATCGCGGGGCAGGGCACGGTGGGCCTCGAGATCGTCGACGACCTGCCGGGCGTGGACGTGGTCGTCGCGGGCGTCGGCGGGGGCGGCATGGCGTGCGGGGTCGCGGCGGCGGTCAAGGGGCGCCGGCCCGACGCCCGCGTCTTCGGCGTCGAGCCGCGGACGTCGAACGCTCTGGCCCTCGGCCTCGCGGCCGGCGAGCCGGTCCCGATCCGCCCGCTGAGCATCGCCGACGGCCTCAACGCGCCGTTCGCCAGCGCCACGACGATCGCGCTGGCACGCGCGCTCCTCGACGACATCATCCTGCTCGACGACGCCGAGATCCTCGTCGGCCTCCGCTTCGCCGCGGAGCGGATGAAGCAGGTTCTCGAGCCGGCCGGCGCCGCCGCGCTCGCCGCGGTCCTCCACGGCCGCATCCCGCTCCGCGACGGGGAGCGGGTCTGCGTGATCTTCTCCGGCGGGAACGTGGACCTGGCGCGCTTCGGTGAGCTCGTCTCCGCAGCCGGTCGGCTGCCCGACGCCTGAGCAGCCCCGCGCCACCCGTCGTTCCACGCCGCCTCGGGCCGCCGGGGCTCGGAGCCGGGCGCGGTGGCGCGGTGGCGCGCCCCGCTTCAGGCCCGGGCCCGCTCGCCGCGGGCGGCCGCCTCCGCGATCTCCGTGATCCGCGCCGCGCGTGTCCCAGGGCGCCGCGCGACCGCTATCCAGCCGAGCAGCATCTTGCGCGCCGACGGCGGGAGCGCCGCGAAGCTGGCCGCCGCCGAGGGTCGTGCCTCGAGGGCCGCCGCGAGGTCGCCAGGAACCTCGAGTCGCTCCGCGGCATCGAGGATCGTCCACGATCCGTCCGCCTTCGCGCGCTCGACGGCGACCAGGCCCGCAGGCGCCATCCGGCCCTCGCCGATCAAGCGCTCGACGCGCGCTTTGTTCGACGCGGCCCAGACGCTGCGCGGCTTGCGCGGCGCGAAGTAGAGCTTGCCGCGCTCGTCGTCCACGTGACCGCCGGTGCTGTCCACCCAGCCGAAGCAGAGGGCCTCCTCGATCGCGGCCTCGTACTCCAGGCGGACCCGGCCGGCGCGCGCGCGCCAGGTCACCAGCCAGGCCCCGCGCGCAGTCGCGTGGTTCGTCTCGAGCCAGGCGCGCCACGTGGCGCGATCATCGGCATGGACCTGTGGCGCATCGTCGAGGACCGACATGGATGCGATTCTAGCTGCGCGAGGACGGGGCACGGCCCGACGGCCACCCCGGCGGCGGGCGTGCTGGCTCGGTTCGGCGCCCGGGCTCAGTCGACCCCGAGCTCCTCGAGGCGGTCGTCGTCGATGCCCAGGTGGTGGGCCAGCTCGTGGATCACCGTGATCCGGACCTCGTCCTCGAGGTCGAGCGGGTCCGGGAAGTCCTCCTCGAGCGGCAACCGGAAGATCGTGATCGTGTTCGGGAAGGGGACGTCGTCGGCGCCCCATGCCGTGCGCGGCGTGCCGTCGTAGAGCCCGTAGAGCGTCTCGTCGGCGCGGAGGCCGTTCTCGCGGCGCTGGACGGGCGACGGCTCGTCGGCGATGACGATCGCCACCTCGCGGAGCGCCGCGGCGAAGGGCATCGGGATGCCGGCCAGGGCGCGATCCACGAGGTCCTCGAAGCGCGAGTGGCGCGCCTCGCGGCGCCGCCGACGGGCGGCGAGATCGGCGGCGGGGATCCCCCGGCGGCGCTTCGGCATGGCGGCGCTATCGTACGGCGCGATGGACCCCCTCAGCGGCCCCGGGCTGGCGCCGCTCAACCTGCCGCCCGCCCCCCGCCCGGATGCCCGTGCTGCCCCCGCGGGCTTCCTCGTGGAGATGGAGGGCGCGGTTCGTATCCACTTCCTCGACTGGGCGGGCGAGGCCGGGGCCGGCGCCGCGCGGCCGGCCGGGAAGCCGGGGATCCTTCTCCTCCACGGGCTCGCCCAGACGGCGTGGACCTGGGCTCCCGTGGCAAGGCGGCTCCACGGCGCCGCCCGCGTCGTGGCAATGGACCTGCGCGGGCACGGCCTCTCCGACGCCCCCACGACGGGCTACGACCCCGACCAGCTCGCCGACGATGCGATCGCCGTGGCAGAGGGATCGGGCATCCTCGCGCCGCCCGGCGATGCGCCGGGAGGGCCCTTCGTCGTCGCGGGGCTCGGCTACGGGGCAATCGTCGCCGCCTGGACGGCCCACGCCCTGGGCGAGCGCTGCGCGGGGCTCGTGCTCGTGGACGGCGGCTGGGAGGGCCTCGGCGCGGCCACCGGCGCGACGCCCGACGAGTGGCTGGCCGCGATCGAGGAGCCTCCCGAGGTCCTCGCCTCTATGGCAGCCTGGCTGGCCGACCGCGCGGCCTTCGACCCCGCGTCATGGGACGAGGACCAGGAGCGTGCGGCACGGGCCCAGGTCGTTGAGACTGCCGCCGGCCGCGTCAAGATCGCCGTCCACCCCCATGCCCTTCGCAGCTCGGTGGAGGCCATGTGGCGCTACGATCCGGCGGCGGTCCTGCCGGACGTCGAGGCGGCGATCGTGGCCCTGCTGGCCCGCGACGAGGACGGGTCCAGGCTGGCCGCCCTCCGCGACGTCGCCCGAGCGCGGGCCGCGATCGGGCACCCGCCCATCCGAGCCGGGTCGTTCGCCGGGCGCGGGCACAACCTCGTCCGCCACGAGCCCGACGCCGCGGCATCGGCCGTGCTCGCCGCCGCCTCCGGGTCTACGATGCGGCCATGACCGGCCAGCCGCTGCCCGACCACGTGCGCTCCATCGTCGAGGAGATCGAGACGGAGATCGGCGACGTCGTCCTGCCGGACCCGGATGCCCTCGTGTCTGCCGCGGCCATCGAGGGCGGCACGGTGACCCGCGCCGACCCCGCCGGTCGCGTGGAGGCCGCCGTCCGCCAGATCCTCCGGGAGATGGGCGAAGACCCCGACCGCCAGGGCCTCCTGGGCACCCCGGGCCGGGTCCACCGGATGTACGCCGAGCTGACGGCCGGCTACCACGTGGACCCCGGGCGTCTCATCAACGGCGCGATCTTCGACGTGCCCTACTCGGAGATGGTGGTCGTCAAGGAGATCCCCTTCTACAGCCTCTGCGAGCACCACCTCCTGCCGTTCTTCGGGACGGCGGCCGTGGCCTACATCCCCGACGGCCGGGTGATCGGCCTCTCCAAGATCCCGCGCATCGTCGAGATGTACGCCCGGCGTCTCCAGGTCCAGGAGCGGCTCACGTCGCAGATCGCCGACTTCCTGATGGAGCACCTGCGCCCGAAGGGCGCCGGCGTGGTCATGGAGGCGACCCACCTCTGCGCCGTCATGCGCGGCGTGCGCAAGCCCGGGACGGTGATGACCACCAGCCACGTGCTGGGCGTCTTCCGGGCGAACGACAAGACCCGGGCCGAGTTCCTCGCCCACCTGCAGCGCGCGGCGCCGGGCGCCTGAGCAGGGCCGGCGGCTATGATCCGGGCATGAGCGATCGACCGGTCAAGGTCCTCATCGCGAAGCCCGGGCTCGACGGCCACGACCGCGGCGCGAAGGTCCTCGCACGGGGCCTCCGCGACGAGGGCTTCGAGGTCGTCTACACCGGCCTCCGCCAGACCCCGGAGATGGTCGTCACCGCGGCGCTCCAGGAGGACGCCGACGTCGTCGGCCTGTCGATTCTCTCGGGGGCCCACATGACCCTCGTTCCCCGCATCTGTGCGCTGCTGCGCGAGAAGGGGCTCGGCGACGTCCTCGTGACGGTCGGCGGGATCATCCCCGACGACGATGTCCCGGCCCTGAACGAGGCCGGCGTCGCCGCCGTCTTCGGCCCGGGCACGACGATCGGCGAGGTCGCCGCCTTCTTCCGGGCCCACGTCCGGGACCTCGACTGAGCCGTCGCGTGGCCGAGCCGGCCGCATCTCGCGGCACCGCCCTGGCCGAGGGAGCGCAGGCGGGCGATCGTCGCGCCCTGGCGCGCCTCCTGACGGCCGTCGAGAACCGGACGCCGGTCGCCGAGGCCGCGCTCCGGCAGCTCCATCCGCGGGCCGGGCGGGCGCACCTCGTCGGGATCACCGGCGCGCCGGGCGCCGGGAAGAGCACGCTCGTGGCCGCCCTCATCGGCGAGCTGCGGGCGTCCGGCCGGTCCGTGGCGGTCATCGCCGTCGACCCCTCGTCGCCGATCACGGGGGGCGCCCTCCTCGGCGATCGCGTCCGGATGCAGTCGTACGCGTCCGATGACGGGGTCTTCATCCGGAGCATGGCCTCGCGCGGGCACGCGGGCGGGCTCGCGGCGTCGTCGGTGGCGGCCGCGACGGTGCTCGACGCGGCGGGGTTCGACGTGATCCTCCTCGAGACCGTCGGCACCGGGCAGAGCGAGGTCGAGGTGGCGGCGGCGGCCGACACGACGGTCGTCCTCGAGGCGCCCGAGATGGGCGACGAGGTCCAGGCGATCAAGGCGGGCCTGCTGGAGGTCGCCGACATCGTGGTCGTGAACAAGGGCGACCGGCCGGGCGCCCAGCGGACGGCCGGGGAGCTGCGGGCGATGCTGACGGTGGCGGCGAGCCCGCGCGTGGCCCGCGGTGCCGCGCTCGGCGGGGCGACCGCTGCGCAACCCGATGCCGAGCGTCCGCACCCGAAACGGCCCGAGGTGCTGGTCACGACGGCGACGACCGGCGAAGGGGTGCCCGAGCTGGTGGCCGCGATCGCGCGGCACCGGGCCGGCCTCGGCGAGGCCGGCGACGAGATCCCTGTGCGCCGGGCGCGCGCGGCTGCCCTCGTCTGGGCGCTGCTCAGCGATCGCGTGCGGCGACGCCTGCAGGCCCCCGATCGTGCCGCCGGCACGACGGCCACGCTCGACGCGGTCGTCCGCCACGAGCTGGACCCGTACGCCGCGGCGGACCAGCTCCTGGCCATGCTGGTCGGCGACGAGGGCTCGGCCGGGTCGTCCGGGGGCTGACGTGGCGCCCCGCGCGCGGTAGGCTGCCGGACATGCCGATCGAGCGGGCCTTCGTCGCGGGAGCCGGCCTCATGGGCCACGGCATCGCCCAGGTCCTGGCCGCCGCGGGCCGCACCGTGGACCTCTACGAGCCGGACCTCGCCCGGGCCGGCGCGGGCCGGGAGCGCATCGCCGGGAACCTCGAGCGGGCCGTCGCGAAGGGGCGCCTGGACCCGACCGCCCGGGTGGAGATCCTCGACCGGATCGCCGCGACCGACAATCTCGAGGCCGTAGCCGAGGCCGACCTGGTCGTCGAGGCCGTCGTCGAGGACGAGGCGGTCAAGCGCGCGCTGTGGGCCGAGCTCGACGGCCTTGCCCCCGGCCGGGCGCTCTTCGCCACCAACACCAGCTCCATCCCGATCGACCGCCTGGCGGACGCGCTCGCGCCGACACGGCGGCCCGCCTTCTGCGGGATGCACTTCTTCAGCCCGGTCGCCGTCATGCCGCTCATCGAGCTGATCCGCGGCAGCGCCACCGACGACGCCACGACGGACGCAGTCCGGGCACTCGCCGCCGACCTCGGCAAGCAGGTCATCGTCGCGGCCGACCGCCCCGGCTTCATCGTCAACCGGATGCTGATGCCGCTGCTCGCCGAGGCGATGCGGGGGCTGGAGGAGGGGATCGGGACCGCCGAGGACATCGACACCGGGGCCCGGGTCGGCCTGGCCCACCCGATGGGGCCGCTCGCCCTCGCCGACTTCATCGGCCTCGACGTGGTCCTCGGGATCATGCGCGTCCTCCACGCGGACCTCGGCGACGAGCGCTTCCGGCCACCGCGCGTCCTGGAGGAGCTGGTCGCGGCCGGCAAGCTCGGGCAGAAGAGCGGCGCCGGCTTCTTCACCTACCCGCGGACCTGAGGGGCCGGCACGGCCTCGCCGCTCCCGACCGGGGAACGGAGGCCGGGCGAGATCAGCGCCCGACCGCCCACCGGCTGCCGGGGTCGAGCCGGTGCAGGCCCAGGCGCTGCGCGACGGCCACGACCCGCAGGAACTCCTCGCGCGTCACGGGCCGGTCGAGCGGCGGGAGCTCGTCGGCCCGGTAGCAGGGGCGGTACTGGTCCATCAGGTTGAGGTAGGTGTCACGCGACACGTCCTCGGCCAGGAAGCGGAGCACCGCCTCGCTCGAGGCGAGGTCGCCGGGGAGCACCAGGTGGCGCACGAGGAGGCCGCGCCGGGCAAGACCGTCGGCGTCCACCCGGAGGTCCCCGACCTGGCGGTGCATCTCGAGGATCGCGGCCCGGTTGACCTCCACGTAGTCGGGGACGTGGGAGAGACGCCGGGCGACGCGCGAGTCGCCGTACTTCGCGTCCGGCATGTAGACGTCGACGACGCCGTCGAGCAGGGCCAGCGCCTCCGGGCTGTCGTAGCCGCCGGTGTTGTAGACGAGCGGCACCCGCAGCCCGGCCTGCGCCGCGACCAGCACCGCGGCCAGCACCTGGGCCACCACGTGGCTCGGCGTGACCAGGTTGACGTTGTGGCAGCCGCGCTCCTGGAGGTCGAGCATCATGGCCGCCAGCTCGAGCGACGTGACGGGCTCGCCGAGGCCGCGCCGGCTGATCTCCCAGTTCTGGCAGAAGTCGCAGCGCAGCGAGCACCAGCTGAAGAAGATCGTGCCCGATCCGTGCCGACCACTCAGCGGGCGCTCCTCGCCGTGATGGGGGCCGAAGGACGAGACGATCGCGCGGTCGCCGGTCCGGCAGACGGCCCCCCGGATCGACCGATGGCGATCGACGCGGCAGTACCGGGCGCACAGGTCGCACGAGGCGAGCCGGTCGTCGGCCTTCCGGGAGCGGCGCGCCAGCTCGCCCGACGCGAGCAGCTCCAGGTAGGCGGGCTCGCGCGGGGCAACACCGTGGGGGCTGGGGTGGCCGCCGATCATCTCCCGAGTCTGGCTGCCCCGGAACCGCCCTGCGAGGGCCATCGGTCGCGTCGCGCGCAGGCGCGCCGACGCCGCGTCCAGTGGGCAGGGCTCATGCGGCAGGCGAGGCGCGTCCGCCGGGCAGGCCCATGTATCCTCGCGTCATGGTCAGCCCACGCGTCGAGCCCGCCGGCTCCCGGGCCCCCGTGTACATCGTCTCTGCCGCGCGGACACCGATCGGCAGGTTCGGCGGGGCGCTGGCCGGCGTCCCGGCGACCGAGCTGGGTGCGGTGGCCATCCGCGCTGCCGTTGAGCGGGCCGGGCTCGACCCAGCGACGGCCGAGATCGACGAGGTCCTCATGGGCCAGGTCCTCCAGGCCGGGGCCGGCCAGGCGCCGGCCCGGCAGGCGGCTCTCGGCGCGGGCCTCCGCGAGACGACCCCGGCGACGACGATCAACCGGGTCTGCGGCTCGGGCCTCAAGGCGATCATGCTGGCGACCGCGCAGATCCGGGCGGGCGACGCGGAGCTGATCGTCGCCGGCGGCATGGAGAGCATGAACCGGGCCCCGTACCTCCTCCCCGGCGCGCGCTTCGGGTACCGGCTCGGGAGCGGCGAGCTGGTCGACTCCACCGTCACCGACGGCCTCTGGTGCGCCCTCGAGGGCTGCCACATGGGGACCCACGCCGAGCGGGTGGCGATCCGCGAGGGGGTCAGCCGGGCCGACCAGGACGCCTTCGCCCTCGAGAGCCATCGCCGGGCCGTCGCGGCCCAGGACGACGGCCGATTCGCCTCCGAGATGGCCCCGGTCACCGTCCGCGATGCCAAGGGACGGGAGACCGTGGTCGACGCCGACGAGGGCCCCCGCCGCGACACGACCGCCGAGGCGCTGGCGCGCCTGAAGCCGGTCTTCGCGCTGCCGGCCGGCGAGGATCGCGGCGGGGCGGAGGAAGGAACCGTCACGGCCGGCAACGCTCCCGGGATCACGGACGGCGCCGCCGCCACGCTCGTCGCCTCCGAGCGGGCGGTGGAGCGCCTGCGGCTGACGCCCCTGGCCCGGATCGTCGGCTACGCCCAGGCAGAGGTCGCCCCGAAATGGCTCTTCCTGGCCCCGGTCGAGGCGGTCCGCAAGCTCGAGGGGCTGACCGGCCTGCCCGTCGACGCCTTCGACCTCGTCGAGCTCAACGAGGCCTTCGCGGCCCAGGTCCTCGCCGACGGCCGGGCCCTCGGCCTCGACTGGGCGCGGGTCAACGTCAACGGGGGCGCCATCGCCCTGGGGCATCCCATCGGGGCGTCCGGCGCCCGCATCGTCGCGACGCTCCTCCACGAGCTGCGGCGCCGGGAGGGGCGCTACGGCCTGGCGACGCTCTGCCTCGGCGGCGGCGGCTCGGTCGCGATGGCCTTCGAACGGGTCTGACGCCGGCGGACGGCGGGTCGTCGCGACCGCCCCGGGCGCCCGGAGAGCGGGCGGCAGCCTGTGTCGAGGCACGACCCACTGCGGTCGGCGCACTGGCCCCAGCCCAGAATGACGCGCGCCGTCCTCCCGCGATAGACTTCCGCCGGGCCGGTAGCTCAACGGCAGAGCAAGTGACTCTTAATCACTAGGTTGGGAGTTCGAATCTCCCCCGGCTCACCAG
>Ga0209253_10002706_pt1 | contig 15681 bp, 14 predicted proteins | sample FrelakmetBRP12BR_FD_187145 | JGI IMG/M metagenome (GOLD analysis project Ga0209253, IMG submission 187145) | Freshwater lake sediment microbial communities from the University of Notre Dame, USA, for methane emissions studies - BRP12 BR (SPAdes)... | ecosystem: Environmental > Aquatic >...
GACGAGGGCCCGCAGGAAGGGCGCAAGGCGCGACGACGAAGCCGTACCCGGAGGTACGGCGAGAAGGAGCAGCGCGGCGCTGCGCCGCGGATCGGCCGGCCGGCAACGGGAGCGGGACTCGTGCACAGCCTCAGCGCGAGCGGCGTGCCGCCCGCGGCGCGGGCACGTCCTCGCGCTCCCAGGTGGCGAAGAGCGCGCCGTCGCGATCCGACCACGCGTAGGTCGTCTTGCCGCGGAAGGTCTTCCTGAGCTCGCGCGCGATGCGATGCGCGAGCTTCTGCGAGGTGGTCAGGACCTCGAGGGTGTCGCCCTCGCGGCCGACCGAGGCCAGCCGACGCTCAGGTTGCGTGAAGCTCGCGCGCTCGGAGACGTTCTCGATGCGCCGGCGGATCGCTTCCTCGTTCGCCCAGAGGTAGGCGCCCCGCAGGACGACCTTGCCGAACCCCTCGTTCCCGCGCGACTGCCTGCACGCCGGGCACACGCGCCAGGTAGCCTTGTCGAGAAAGGCGGGTGTCACCCGGCGGTCCTTGCGCCACGTCTTGCGCGAGAACACGGCCCCGCACATGTGGCAGACCGTCGGGCCCGGCGTGATCCGGGCCTGCGCGGCCGGTGGGCTCTTCTCGCTCTTCGAGCCACGCCGGCTCATGCTGCGGATGAGACCCTTGCCCCCGGTTGCCCCGGTCACGCCTCTCGTCTTCCCCATCGTCGTGCGTCTCCTTCCGTGTCGTGGTGGTCCGGCCCGTCGCCGCGGCAGCGCTGTCAGGTCGGCGGTCCGATCCGCATCCTGCCGTCGACCGCGATCGCGCCGGCGCCCGGCGGCAGGACTTTCACGGGATTCAGGTCGAGCTCGCGCAGCTCCGGGACCAGCTCGACGAGCGCCGACACCCGCATCAGAACGGAGAGCAGCGCCCTGCGATCGCCTGGCGGCGCGCCGCGGTAGCCGTCGAGCAGGGCGCTCGAGCGGAGCTTTGCGATCATCTCGGCGGCGTCGATCTCGCTCACCGGGGGCAGGCGGAACGACACGTCCCGCACCAGCTCCGCGAGCACACCGCCGTACCCGAACACCAGCAGGGGCCCGAAGAGCGGATCGCTGGTCACGCCGACCAGGGTCTCGATGCCGCCGCGGACCTCGCGTTGCAGGACGACGCGCTCGAAGGCCACTCCGGCGGCGCGTGTGCGCGTGTCGAGCTCGCGCAGCGCCTCGCGTATCGCCCCCGACGACTTGAGTCCGGTGATCACGCCCCCGATGTCGCTCTTGTGCAGGATCGCCTCGCCGCTCACCTTGGCGACGAGAGGGTACCCCATTCGCTCGGCGGCGGCGACTGCTTCGTCCGGCGTCACTTCCAGGGTCTCGGCGAAGGGAATGCCCGCAGCCCGCAACACCGCGGACAGGTCCTTCACGCGGAGCCAGCGCGGTTCGTCCGCGCCCTCGAGCGCGCGGTCGATCACGGCGCGAATGGCGTCCCGCGCGAATGCGCCGAAGGTGAGCGGCGTGCCCCTCGGGCGTTGCCGCCAGCGCCCGTAGCGTTCCGCGGCTGCGAGTGCGAGTGCCGCGTCCTCCGGGAAGCCGTACGAGGGGATGCGTCCGCGCGGCCCGCTGCTCAGGAGGGGCGGCGCGCCGCGCGACGACATGAAGACGGTGAGGATCGGCTTCTCCGCCGGCACCGTCCCGGCACCGCGCGCGATCGCGGCCGCGACCTCGTCTGCCGTCGGCGCGGTGAGCGGGATGTAGATCACGACCAGGGCGTCGATCTCGGCGTCCGCTCCCACGATCTCGATCGCACGGGCGAAGTGCTCGGGCGTGGCCGAGGCGATGAGATCGACGGGGTTGGCGACCGCGGCCTCCGGCGGGAGGAAGCCACGCAGGGTCTCGCGGGTTGCCGCGCCCAGCTCTGGAAGCGCGAGGCCGCGTGCCTCGCAGGCGTCCGCGAGCAGGATGCCGGGTCCACCGGCGTTGGTCACGACGCCGATGCGCGGACCGGCCGTGACCGGCTGGGTGGCGAGCAGCGCCACCACGTCGAACAGCTGCTCGAGCGTGTCGGTGCGGATCACGCCCGCCTGCTCGAAGAGCGCCTCGACCGCGACGTCGAGGTTGGCGAGGGCAGCGGAGTGGCTCGAGGCGGCGCGCCGGCCGGCCGCGGATCGCCCCGACTTCACGGCCACGATCGGCTTCACGCGCGCGACCTCGGGTGCGACCCGGGCGAACTTCCGTGGGTTGCCGAAGCTCTCGAGGTAGAGGACGATCGCGGCCGTGCCCGGATCCTCGGCCCAGTAGGCGAGGAGGTCGTTGCCGGAGACGTCGGCCTTGTTGCCCACCGCGACGAAGCTCGAGATGCCGATGTTGAGGCTGCGTGCCAGATCGAGGACGGCGGCGCCGAGCGCGCCGCTCTGCGAGAGCACGCCCACGTTTCCCGGGGCCGGCTGCGTCGGGGCGAAGGTCGCGTTCATGGAGATGGCCGGGTCGGTGTTGATGACGCCCATGCAGTTGGGACCGACCATGCGCATGCCCGAGGCGCGGACGAGCGCGAGCAGGCGCTGCTGAGCCTCCTTGCCAGCGGCCGACGCTTCCGCGAACCCGGCCGAGATCACCACCACCCCGCGCACGCCCGCGCGGGCGCAGTCCTCCACCACCTGCTCGACGGCGGGAGCCGGCACGGCGATCATCGCCAGGTCGACGGGCGCGCCGATGCTGCTCACGGTCGGATAGGCGCGCAGGCCGGCGATCTCCTGCGCGTGCGGGTTCACCGGGTAGATCGGCCCGAGGAACCGCCCCGCCTTCAGGTTCGCCACCAGCATCGCGCCGATCGTCCCGGGCTGCCGGGAAGCCCCGACCACGGCGACGGCGCGCGGCTGGAGAAAGGCCCGCACGCTCTGCGCAGCCGCATGCCGCTCCCGCTGGTGGCTCGCCTCGCGGTACTCCTCGGTCTCGGCGGTGGGGAACGAGAGATGGAAGACCCCGCCGTCGATCGAGCGGCTGACCCCGAAGCCGCTCTTGCCGAAGACCTCGAGCATGCGGTTGTTCTCGCCGAGCACGTCGGCCTCGAACTCGGTGATCCCTTGCGTGCGCGCGATGCGCGCGAGGTGCTCGAGGAGCAGCGTGCCGATGCCGCGCCGTTGGTGCTGGTCCACCACCGCGAACGCGACCTCGGCGCGGCTCGGGGCCGCGCCGGCGAGACGCGTCGAGAGGCCGACACCGATGATCTTCTCCTGGTCGCCGGTGCCAAGGGTGGCCACCAGGCCGACGCGGTCGACGAAGTCGAGCTCGGTGAAGTGCTGGAGGTCGGCCTTGGTGAGCCGCTTCTTGGAGCCGAAGAAGCGGAAGTAGACCGAACGCGGGCTCAAGCCGGCGAAGTGCTCGACCAGGCGCTCCTTGTCCTCGGGCCTGATCGCGCGGACGTGGATCGATCCGCCGTCGCGCAGCAACTCGTCGGTGGCGTAGTCCCGCAGATCGCCCGCAGCGATGTCGTTCATCGTTTTCCGTGGCTGCTGCGCTGCAGCGACTCGAGGTAACGTGCCAGCATCTCGAGGCGGCGGCGGGCGTAGATCGAGGCGGCGGCGGTACCGCCCGACTGGGCATCGAAACGCTGGCTCCACACCGGCATCTCACGGCTCCCGTGGGCGGGGATGGGGAGCTCCCCGGCGAGCATGGCGAGGACTCTCGCGCGTGGGAACTTCCCCCCGTGCCGTCTGGCGAGCAGGGTGAGGTCGGAGGGGGGCACCGCGAGCGCCGGTGCCGCGGGACCATCGCCGGTGCCGCCGCTGCCGTGGCAGGACGCGCAGGCCTCGAGGTAGTCCTGGCGCGCCTCCGGGATCGCGCCAGGGGCTCCGGTCCCGCCCTCGCGGCAGAGGACGGCGCAACCCGTGAGCCAGAGGACGGCCAGGCCGAAGAGCGCCGTACGGAGGGAGAGACGCGGCCGGGACGGACGGAGTCGCCGACCGCGTTCCCACCGTTGCGACGCGGGGGCCGTCCCGATTCGCAAGGCCGGGAAGGCGGGCCGCTCCGCATGGCCAGGCATGGGCGTGACTCCGCCGCCCTGCCAGCGGCCAGGCCCCGGCCCGGCTCCGCCGCGCTGCCAGGTGAATCGGTCTCTCACAGGCCCAGGCGATGCATCCAGTACATCGTAGTGCGCACGATCCGATCGAGAGTGTCCGAGTCGCGGTCGCGCGCGGCGATGGCCCGGTCGAGGAACGACTGGCACTCGGCCCAGAGACGGACCTGCGTCCGCCGCACGGCCACCTCGTCGTCGGGATCCAGGTCGGCGGAGAGGCCGAGCGGGGGTGAGATCACGTGCGTCACTCGAACCGGGAGGGGAAAGACGGCTGGGACGACGTGGGGCCCCAGTGCGCCGAGCTGGAGGCGGGCGCCATGGTAGTACTCGGCGTCGCCGGCGTTCAGGATGCGCATCACGGCAGCGGGTATCCTGAGGTCGGTCTGGTAGTAGAGCTCGTCGATGCCGAGGCCGGCCACGAAGAGCAGCGTGGCACGATGCCGGGCTGCGAGCTCCACGAACCCCACCCTCCCGTACCACTTGAGTCGGTACGGCTCGCGCCAGTAGGAGCGCAGGATGGCCTCCGCCCCGGATCCCGGGTAGAGCACGAGCACGCGCTCGCGCGCGAGGACCGTGTCGGCGAGCGCCATGTGGCGGTTGGGGATCAGGCCCCAGATCGGGGCGAGCTCACGGACGAGAGGGGTCTCGAAGAAGACGCTGCCGTGGCCGATGAAGCGCAGGGGCCTTCCCACCTCCTGGTAGACGGCGACGTTGAGCATCAGGGGGTCGACGACGTCGAGGCAGTGATTGCCGACCAGGACCACGGGGCGTTCCTGCGCGAGCGCCGCCGCGAGATGCCCCAGGCCGCGTACGCTGTGGCGGTGATAGAGACGCAAACCCTCCCCAATGCTCAGCATGGCCCTGTTCGCGGCGTGGCCGGGATCGAACGCCGTGTACTCCACGTCGTCGCCCGCCAGGCGGCTCGCTTGCGCTGCCGGCTCCATGCGGGTGAGCTGGAGCAACTCCCGTGCCTCGGTCGAGGGTGCTGGAGCACTGGATTCATGCCTGCGAATGGTGCAGACATTCCCTCCATGGATATCCTGCCTCTCCTTGAGCGCTGTGTCGCGCTGGAGCGTGGCGCGGCCGAGTTCTACGAGCGTCTCGCGGCGCGGTTCACGCACGACGCCGAGCTGCGAGCGCTGTGGTCGGCGATGGCGGCGGACGAGCGCACGCATGCCGAGAAGCTCGAAACCTGGCGTGCGCTCGCGGAGCGTGAGCCGGCCGAGCGCCGGGAGCACGCGAGCGGCTTCGCGCAGGACGTGGAAGACCTGGAGCAGCTGCTGGAGGAGACCCGGGCGGCGGCCGCGAGCGTCAAGAGCGCGGATGAGGCATTCGCGCTCGCGCTCGCGCTCGAGACGAGCGAGATCGACACGATCTACACGAAGCTGCTGCAGAGCTCGCCGATCGCGCGCTTTCCGGACGTCGAGGAGACGGTGCGCCGCGAGACGACGGGGCACCACGAGGCGCTCGCCCGCGTCGTGCAGCGGCGCTCGCGTGACGATGGAAACCTCCTGCGCGCGGCGCTCCTCTGCGCTCGTGACGAGTAGCCCGCGTCCGGGTCTCGGCGCGCAGCCGAGACGTGCGCGGCCTGGCCCAAGGCCCACAGGTGGTCCCTGCTGCGGCGAGCGATCGCCGGGCTGCAGCTCGCGCCTCGGCCTGCGGTCCCCGCGCCGCACCAGGCAAGGACGGCTCGGGCTCTCGGGCCTGCAACCCGGCGCCTCGCCTCGCAGCTCACGCGCCTGGTGACGGCGGCAACTGGGGCTTCCGGACTCAGGCGAGCTTGCGCGCGAGCTCTTTCAGGCTCCGTGCCTCGCCGACGACGAGGAGTCGGTCCCCCTCGGCGACGGGCTCCTCCGGGGCGGGCTTGAAGCGCAGCTCGCCCCCGGCCTTGTGAATGGCGAGGATCATGACGTCGAGATGCTCGCGTACCTCCGACTCGGCGAGCGGTGTCTCGCCCCGGCGTCCGACCGGGATCTCCTCGAGCTGGAGTTCGAGGCTGCGGTGGTGCGTGGCGAGGTCGACGAAGTCGAGCACGGCGGGTCGCAGGATCGCCTGGGCCATGCGGTGGCCTCCGATGGCGTAGGGCGAGATCACGCGGGTCGCGCCTGCCTGGCGCAGGCGCTCGGCTCCGGACTCGGTCTCACTGCGTGCGACGACGACGAGATCCGGCTTCAGGGCACGCGCCGTCAGCGTGATGAAGACGTTCTCCGCGTCCGAGGGCAGGGCAGCGACCAGGGCACGCGCGCTCATGATCCCCGCGCCCAGCAGCGACGTCTCCTCCGTCGCGTCGGTGCCGAGCACGGCGGCCCCTTCCTCCTCGGCATGGCGCGCGACGGCCTCGTCGGACTCGACCACCACGAAGTCCGCCGGCTTGGCACGAAGCTCGCGGCAGACCATGCGCCCGATCCGACCGTAGCCGCAGACGATGACGTGATCCCGCATTGCGTCGATGGTGCGTTGCATGCGTCTCCTCCCGAACAGCGCCCGGATCTCGCCCTCGATCACCTGCTGCGCGGTGAGCCCCAGGGTATAGAGCACGACGCCGAGGCCGAGGACGACGAGGACGATGGTGAGCATCTGGCCTCCGGGGCCGATCTCGCGGAGCTGGAGGCCGACCGTCGAGAGCACGACGACGGTCATGAAGAGGGCTTCTCGCAGCGTGTAGCCCTCGAGGTGCATGTAGCCGACGGTTCCGAAGATCGTCAGCCCGAGGAGCGCTGCGAGCCCGAGGACCGTATGGCGTACACGCGTCACCGCGCCGGCAAAGTACCCGCAGCGGACGAATTCGCAAGCGTGCAAAAGCCGCGTGCCGCGTCCCTCCCAAGGATCGGAGCCGGCGATGTCCAGCGCAGGGCTCGCGCGCGATCCAGCGTTGGCACGAAACCCGCACTGCCCCCCAGAGGGGAGGTCACGTCGATGAGCGCTTTCGCACAGATCCTCGTGCCGGTGGACTACTCGGAACCAGCGGACGCGGCGCTCAGGCTCGCGGCCGAGCTGGCGCGGGCGTTCAAGGGTCGTCTGCTCGTGTTGCATCTGCTGCCGCTCGAGGTGTACGGCCTCGGTGAGTACCCCATCGTCTCCGGGGACGGCGTGCGACTGGCGGAGGAGACGGAACGCTTGCAGGCGCACGTGCGCGAGGTGCTGGAGCCTCACGGACCGCTGCCCGCGTACGAGGTCGAGGTGACGTGGGGGTCTCCCTACCTGCACATCGTCGAGCTCGCGATCGAGCGCAGGGTCGATCTGATCGTGATCGGCACGCACGGAAGGACGGGCATCAAGCACGTCTTGCTCGGCAGCGTTGCCGAGAAGACCGTGCGCCTCGCGCCCTGCCCGGTCCTCACGGTTCGGCCGGAAGCCGCGGAGGGGGTGGAGCCGATCGCGGAGGTCGAGCGACCGGAGGCGAGCAGGCGACCGCCGCGTCGCGGCGAGGTCGGAAGCCTGATGCGGTACCGGCCCGTCACCGTCTCGCCGAGCGACAGCCTGGAGGCGGCGCGGGTGGAGATGAGGACGGCGCGGGTCCGTCACCTGCCGGTGGTGGAGGAGGGTCGGCTCGTCGGGATGCTGAGCGACCGCGACCTCCCGGCCTACTCGGGGCAGCTCGAACGCACCCGCGTGCACGTCGCCATGACGCTCGATCCGGTCACGGTGTCGCCGGACACGACCGTGGAGACGGCCGCGCGCATCATGCTCGAGCGGCGTGTCCGGGCGCTGCCAGTGGTAGAGGGGGAGCGCATCGTCGGCATCCTGTCGTCGAGCGACATCCTCGAGGATTACATCCGTGCTGCGCGCCGCTAGCAGTGACACCGAGCTCGAGTCCTCGGAGGACGCGCGGCGCTTCGCCCGGAGCGATGCGGGGCTGATTCTCGATCTCGCGGGCGACGCCGTCATCACGATCGACGAGGCGGGTGTCGTCCGATCCTGGAACGCGGCGGCCGAGAAGCTCCTCGGCTACCGGGCGACCGAGATCGTCGGCCGGGCGTTCGCGACCCTGCTGCCGTCCGGCCGGGCGGGCTCCGGCATCCTGGCCGAGCTGCGCAGCGCGCTGGGGCAGCGCGGCGTCGAGGCGGAGTACCAGACGAGCGCGGGGCGACGGCTCACGTTGAGCACGACCTGCAGCGAGCTCCTTGGCGCCGACGGCTCGGTTCTCGGGCACTGTTGCTTGATCCGCGACCCGAGCATCCAGCGCGCCGTCGTGCACCAGCTCTATGGTTCGGAGAAGCTCGCCGCTCTCCGCACCATGGCCGTCGGGCTGGCGCACGAGCTCGGAAATCCGCTGGCGGGTGTGCTCTCGCTCCTCCAGCTCGCGGAGCGCCAGACGCGCGAGGACGGCACGCGGGCGCGCCTGATCCAGGCACGGGCGGAGCTGTCGCGGATCGGCAAGATGATTCGCGAGCTCACCGACTTCACGCGTTCGGACGGCACGCGGTCGGTGATCCACGTGAACGACGTCCTGCAGGAGGCCCTGGTGCTGGCGCGCTACGCGCACGAAGGGGCACCCGTGTCGGCGCGCCTGGAGGCCGACCCGGCGGTGCGCCCGCTCACGGGCAGCCGCAGCCAGCTCCTCCAGGTCTGCCTCCACGTGCTCATGAACGCCTACGATGCGATGAGCGAGACCGGCGGCACGCTGCAGGTGGGCTCGCAGCAGGGTGGCGACGCGATCGCGCTGTGGTTCGAGGACAGCGGGCGCGGCATCGAGCCGGATCTCCTTCCGCGCATCTTCGAGCCCTTCTTCACGACCAAGCCCGAGGGCAGCGGGACGGGTCTCGGCCTCTTCGTGTGCGATCGCATCGTCACCCAGGAGCTCGGCGGCCGGATCGAGGTCGAGAGCACGCCGGGGGTCGGGACCCGCCTTCGCCTCCGGCTGCCCCTTCGCGACCGACCGCCCGCGGGTGCTGGGCGAGGCGCCGGGGCGCGGGGAGGGACGGGATGAGCGACAGCATGGGCGACGGAGGGTGGCGGGGGCGGGGCCGAGGCGTGGCGGCGCCGGCGATCGCGGCGCTCGGCCTCGCGCTCGCCTGTCTCTCGTTCGTGGCCGCCGGCATCGCGGAAGAGACCGGCCGGGTGCTCTACCTTCGCTACTGCGCCTCCTGCCACGGTGTCAGCGGGACGGGGGACGGGCCCGCAGCGAGCGCCTTCAGGGCGCGTCCGACGGATCTCACCGGCCTCGCGGCCCGGGCCGGGGGACGCTTTCCGTTCGCGGACGTGATGGCGTCGATCGATGGCCGGCGTTTCATTGCGGCGCATGGAAGCCGCGAGATGCCGGTCTGGGGCGAGCGCTTCCGTGCCGAGCTCGAGGGCGCGCAGCACCCGGAGCGCACGACCTTGCTGCGGGAACAGGCCATCGTCGACTACCTGGCGACGATGCAGCGCAAGTGAGCGCGACCGATCGAGCATCACGATCTCGGCCGATGCCGCCGCCGGCCCCCCACCGCCGACCTGGACCTGTTCGAGTGCACGCCGCGCCTTGCTGCCGGGCTTCTGCGGCGCGGCGAGCGCACACCGGCACGCGTCCGTGTCGAGACGCTTGAAAAGGACGTCATCCGCACTAGAGTACGGCACCAAGCGCGTCATCAGGGACGGCGCCACGAGAGGGACGGCGCCACGAGAGGGACGGCGCCACGAGAGGGACGGCGCCACGAGAGGGACGGCGCCACGACGGCGCGAACGCGGCGAGGAGACGGCCAATGCTCAACGTGCCCGGACTGAAGTTCGACCTCGGCGAGACCATCGACCAGTTGCGGGAGACCGTGCAGGGCTTCGCCGCGAAGGAGATCGCGCCGCGCGCCGCCGAGATCGACCGCACCGACCAGTTCCCGATGGACCTGTGGCGCAAGATGGGCGACCTCGGCATCCTCGGCCTCACGGTCGAGGAGGAGTACGGCGGTACGAGCCTCGGCTACCTCGCGCACATCGTGGCGATGGAGGAGATCTCGCGCGCCAGCGCCTCGGTGGGCCTCTCCTACGGGGCGCACTCGAACCTGTGCGTGAACCAGATCCGGCGCAACGGCACGCCGGCACAGAAGCGAAAGTACCTGCCGAAGCTGGTCTCCGGCGAGCACGTCGGGGCGCTGGCGATGAGCGAGTCGGGCTCGGGCTCCGACGTCGTCTCGATGCGGCTGCGCGCCGACAAGCGCGGCGACCGCTACGTCTTGAACGGCGCCAAGATGTGGATCACCAACGGCCCCGAGGCGGACACGATGGTGATCTACGCGAAGACCGACATGGAGGCGGGCCCGCGTGGCATCACGGCCTTTCTCGTCGAGCGGACGTTCGCGGGATTCTCGGTGGCGCAGAAGCTCGACAAGCTCGGGATGCGCGGGTCGCACACCGGTGAGCTGGTCTTCGAGGACTGCGAGGTGCCGGAGGAGAACGTCCTCGGCGGCGTCGGCGGCGGCGCCACCGTGCTGATGAGCGGGCTCGACTTCGAGCGCGCGGTGCTGTCGGGCGGCTCGCTCGGCATCATGGTCGCGTGCATGGACGTCGTCGTGCCGTACGTGCACGAGCGCCGGCAGTTCGGCCAGCCGATCGGCGAGTTCCAGCTCATGCAGGGCAAGCTCGCCGACATGTACACGACGATGATGGCCTGCAAGGCGTACGTCTACGAGGTGGGCCGCGCGTGCGACCGCGCCACGCCCGCGACCTTGCGCAGCCTGCGCAAGGATGCCGCCGGCGCCATCCTCTACGCGTCCGAGAAGGCGACCTGGATGGCCGGCGAGGCGATCCAGGCACTCGGCGGGAACGGCTACATCAACGACTACCCGACCGGCCGGCTGTGGCGGGATGCCAAGCTGTACGAGATCGGCGCCGGCACCTCGGAGATCCGCCGCATGCTCATCGGCCGCGAGCTGTTCTCCGACACGATGTGAGCCGGGGGGACGCCGCGCCGGCGCTCGCACCAGGGTCGATCTCGATGTCGTCGCCTGCCGCGTCCACTGAGCGCGAGCGCGCGGCGCAGCGCGCGCGCGCCACGCTCTGCGCGCGCGCCAACTGGGCGCGCTACGAGCCCGGTCAGACCCGTGGGCACTACGAGAGCTTCTTCCTGCGCGCCAACCATCCGACCCGGCCGCTGGCGTTCTGGATCCGCTACACGCTGTTCAGCCCACACCGGCGGCCGGGCGCTGCGATCGGCGAGCTGTGGGCCGTCGCCTTCGATGGCGACACGGGGCATCACGTCGCCGTCAAGCGTGAGGTGCCGGTGGCCGACTGCGAGTTCGACCGCGGCGGCCTCGGCGTCCGCATCGCCGACGCGCGCCTCGCTCCGGGCGAGGCCGCCGGTACCGCGACGGCGGGTGCGCATGGCATCGCGTGGGACCTGCGCTTCGAGGGCGCCGCGCCGCCGCTCCTCCTCCTCGCCCCGCACCTCTACGCGGCCCGCCTTCCGAAGGCGAAAAGCATCGTCGGGCTTCCGCTGGCCAGGTTCGACGGCACCCTCACGGTCGACGGTGCGCCGCTGGCGGTCACCGGCTGGGTCGGCAGCCAGAACCACAACTGGGGATCGCGCCACACCGATCACTACGCCTGGGGGCAGGTGTGCGGCTTCGACGACCACCCGGACACCTTCCTCGAGGTCGGCACGGCGCGCGTGCGTCTCGGGCCCCTGTGGACGCCGTTCATGACCGTCCTCGTCCTCCGGCACCGCGGCGAGGAGCTCGCGATCAACACCCTGCGCCAGGCGTACAGGGCGCGGGCGTCCTTCAGCTACTTCACCTGGCAGTTCACGACCGCGGCCGAGGGTGTCCGCATCGAGGGCACGATCCGCGCCCCGGCCGAGGCGTTCGTGGGGCTCACGTACCTGAACCCGCCGGGCGGCGTGAAGCACTGCCTCAACAGCAAGCTCGCGGCCTGCGAGCTGCAGCTCACCGACCAGCGCCGCGGCACCCCGCGCACCGAGACGCTGACGACACGGCACCGGGCCGCCTTCGAGATCCTCACCGACGACACGCGGCACGGCATCGCCATGCGTGTCTGACAGGAAACGATCCGCAACTGCGCGGAGGCACGTGCCCCGCTTGGCCGTGCGCACACCGACTGCGGCGGTGCCAACCGGGGTTTCCCGGCCTGAGCGTCGATCTCGGCGGGCGCTGGCGGTTCCCCAAGGGGACCCAGGCCGTGGTGACCGCTGCTACAGGTCCTCGTCGTCCTCGCGCGGACAGAAGAACGCCCCCGGCAGCATCCGGCCGATCAGGCCGAGCAGCTCCTCGGCCCGCGGAACGGCGAAGCGCAGGAGCTCGTCGCTCATGCACTCGTGCTGGCGGTGTACGCAGTTCTTGTAGTGGCCGACGTTCGCGAGGCCCATCTGGCCGAAGGTGTCGCAGATCTCGTAGTCGACGAGCGCGCTCAAGTTGAGCCCGGTGTCGGGGGCGAGCGCGGCGAAGCTCACGTTGCGGCACGCCTTCTCGAATCCCGGCTCCAGCTTGATCGCCTCGCTCTCGATCCCACCGAAGCCCTTGTCGCAGCTCTGCCGGGCCTTCGCGAGGCATGCCGGGCTGCTACCCTGGAGCTGCACGCAGTCGAACAGCGCGGCGAGGCAGCGGCCGAGGCCTCCGATCTTCTTGGTGACGAAGGCGGAGCTCACCTTCTTCACGCCCTGCTGGCAGCGCTCCAGCGTCTTGCCGAGCTTGGTGTCGCCGACGCCCTCGCCGCTGCCGCCGAAGTCCTCGAGGCAGGTCCCCCCGAGATCGGTGCCGACGAGGCCGAAGAGCTCCGCCGCTCGCGGTTGCTGGGCCTCGAACAGGAGCTCGGCCATGCACTCGTGCTGCTGCACCACGCACGCGGCGACACTCGTGGCGTCGGTGGGCGTGATGCCGAAGTCCTGACAGCCCTCGGCGACGAGATCGTAGCCGACACCCCCGGCGCGGAGCAGGTCGGCCGGGTCGAGCGCGCTGCACCCCTTGACGATGCGCTCTGCGAGCGCCTCCTCCTCGGCGAGGACCTTCTCGGAGAGCTTCTCGCACCGCAGGCTCGCCCTCTCGAGGCAGAGCTCGATCGGGTCGTCCTCGTCGTCATCGTCGGGCGGGGACACCGTCTGCAGGCACTTGGAAGCGGCGGCGGCGCACTGGTCGAGGAGCTTCAGCTTCCTCGGTACGAAGGTTGTCGCTGCCGAGGTGATTGCCGCCTGGCATGCGGTGGCGAGCTTGGGGTTGGCGAGGAAACGCTCTCCCCCTATCGCCGGTCGCGGACTCACGATCCCACTCACGAGCACTGCGATGATCCATGCGATGATCATTGGCACCTCCGTCGCTTGGTCGTCAGCCTTTGCAAGGCGTGGTCCATGGCGTTCGATCGGGCAGCGCGGCGCATGCCCGCGAAACAACGCGCACATGAGGGTCCGGCCGCGGTCGGTCGTGCTCGTCCGCGGGGACGCTCCGTGGCGCCAGCGTCGATGTGGTGACGGGTCACGCCATCATCGTCGCGAGCCGCCCCGAGTTGCGCAGGTACGGGGCGATCTCGTGGTCGGGGCAGGGGTGCGGGCGCAGCTCCACACGCGGGACGCCGATGGCGTGTCGGGCCTGTGCCTGGTCGAGATCGTCGCCCGCGCAGTAGTGGATCTCGACGCGACCCGCCCTGCCCGGCAGGTGTGCGCGGAGGTCGAAGTACGCGGCGGATGCGAGGCCTGCGCCGAGGACCTCCTGCCGGCGCTCCTCGTTGCGCACCGGCAGGCGGAGGGTCGTCTGCCCACCGAAGGCCAGCACCCGATCCGCTCCACAGAGTGCGCCGAAGAGCAGCGCGCCATAGCCACCGCCGGACGTGCCGACGAAGGTCGTCCGTTCGGGGTGCATGCGCGTCAGCACGGCGCCCAGGTAATCGGCCACCGCCTCGAGCGTGTCGAGACCGTCCCCGATGCCACGGTGGTACCAGTAGCAGTGGGGGTCGCGCACGAAGATCCGCGTGCAGGCGAGCGTGCGCGTCAGCCGGAAGAAGTGGAAGGGCGGCATCTGCAGCTGCATGCCGAACCCCGCGAAAGCGACGATCACGTGGCGCGTGGATCCCAGGGCGATGTGTACGTTGTCCATGGCGAGGGCGGTGGGCAGGTCACTCCAGTGCCGACGGCCTCCCTACCCGGCGAGGCGCCGGATCAGGCCGCGGCTCCGGGGCGCCGGGGTCCGCCAGCCAGCCTGGGCGGCCTGCGGCTCGGACTCCACGAGCTGGCGCGAGGCCTGATCACGCTGGACGGCGCTCGCGAGCGCTGCACCGCTCACGCGAGCGGTGCGCATGTCGCCGAACGGCGTGCCCATGCCGCTGTTCACGATCAGGGCGACGGCGAGCTCGCGTCGCGGATCGGCCCAGGCGCCGGAGCCGCCGAAGCCGAAGTGTCCGAAGGCGCGCCTGGGGAAGCCTTGGGTGGTGAAGACGCCGTGGTAGCCGAGGCGCCAGCGCATGTCGAAGGGGATCACCAGGTGCCTGCCGCCCTGCGTCTGCACCTCGGTCGCGCGCGCCAGCGTCGCGGGAGACAGCAGGCGCACGCCGTCGAGCGTGCCACCGCAGGCGAGCGCGGCGTACATGCGCCCCAGCGAGCGGGCAGTGAAGAGGCCGTTCGCTGCCGGCATCGAGACCCGGAGCGTCTCCTCCGAGCCGAAGTCGAAGGTTCCGATCCCCCGGGGCGCGAGCGCGTCGAGGATGCTCGGCAGGTCGAAGCGCACCCCCGCCACGTCCAGGAGCCGTTGGAGGAGCGCCGCGGGGCCGTCGACGAGCTCGCCGAGCTCGCGGCTGCCGAGGCGCAGGACGCCCATCTCGAGGAGCGAGAAGATGCCGCGTCGCGGCCATATCAGGCGCGCTGCCCGGTGGAGCTGATCCTCCGGGGCCCCGATGAACATGCCATCGAGGCCGAGGCGCTCCGCGATCTCCTCTTGCACGACCTGCCGGAAGGACTTGTGCGTCACGCGCTGGACGAGCTCGCCGACGATGTAGCCGTAGGTGAGACCGTGGTAGCCGGTACGCGTGCCCGGCTCGTGGACGGGGACGGCCCGCTCGATCGCGCGCACCATGTAGTCCCAGTCGAGCATGCGATCGGCACGGTCGACCATCTGGCGGATGTGGTACAGGCCGGACTGGTGCGCGAGCACCTGCCGGACGGTGATCCGCTCCTTTCCGGCCTGGGCGAAGTCCGGCCAGTAGCGTGCGACCGGCGCGTCGTAGTCGAGCAGGCCGCGGTCGGCCATGATGTGCAGCACCGTCGAGGCGACGCCCTTGGTGGTCGAGAAGCTCGGCGACATCGTGTCGCGGCTCCACGGCGTGCCCGCCTCGTCGCGGTATCCGCCCCAGAGGTCGGCGACGCACTCCCCGTGGTGGTACACGCACACGGCCGCGCCGCCCGGACTGGTCTCGAGCTGGCGGCGCAACGCAGCGGCCACGGGCAGGAAGTCGGGATGCACGAAGCCGTCCATGGGGACGGAGCGGGTCGAGAGCCCCGGCAAGCGGAGCGCGGGAAGCATCGCCATGACGGGATGCCTTCTTGCACAACTCGGGGTCCCGCTTCCAGAGCCGGGTGACTGGGTGACCGAAGTGGCGGGCGCGGCCGCAGCTGCGGCTCCCGCACCGCGTCAGAGAAGGCTGGGCGTCTCCCGGCTCGGGGGTCGTGAGGAAGACCCCGGGACCTGTGCCCCCTCATGCTGCGCCGCGGATCGGCGGGCCG
>Ga0209253_10002707_pt1 | contig 15679 bp, 13 predicted proteins | sample FrelakmetBRP12BR_FD_187145 | JGI IMG/M metagenome (GOLD analysis project Ga0209253, IMG submission 187145) | Freshwater lake sediment microbial communities from the University of Notre Dame, USA, for methane emissions studies - BRP12 BR (SPAdes)... | ecosystem: Environmental > Aquatic >...
TCCGGTCCTGTTACCGAATTCCCTGATCAGCCGGTAGTAGAGGGGATTCTGCGATTCCGTCACGGTCTGGAGGCGGCCGGTGCCATCGACGTGGGTCACAGCCGGGATCATGGCTCGCTTCTCCGGACGAATCCGGAACACCTGCTGCATAAAGGGGACGTCAACATCCGTCTCGAAATACTCCCCAACCGCCTCGCGCAGGATGGAAGGGGCGAAGGGCCGAAACGATTCCCTCCGCTTGATCTTCGCGTTCAGGATATCTTTCATGTCTGGACGCCTAGGATCGACGACGATCGAACGGTTCCCGAGAGCACGTGGACCCCACTCCATTCTTCCCTGGAACCAGCCAGTCACCAAGCCCCGCTCGATCCGTTCCGCCACCTGACGACAGAGGTCATCGTCGTCTTTGAAACGACGCACACGGAAGCCGGCACCACCATGGGAAAGGTCCGGCGTCTTTGCCAGCAGCTCGGAGATATATTCCTCGGAATAGTGCGGCCCAAGGTTCGCGTGCTCCATCCGGGGGAGCCGTTCCTTCCCGCTCGATTCGTGGTAGACGGCCAAGGCCGCGCCGAGCGCCCCCCCAGCGTCCCCAGCGGCCGGCTGGATAAACACTTCCCGGAACGGCGAACGTTCAAAGATCTTCCCGTTGGCCAGGCTATTCTGGGCGCATCCTCCCGCCAACGCGAGGGAATAGCTGCCCGTGTGCCGATGCAGCCGATTCAGGATGTGGAAAAAGCACTCTTCATAGCAGGCCTGAACCGAGGCGGCGATGTCCATGTGGCGGGATTCCACCGGTTCATCCCGCTTTCTTGCCGGGCCGAAGACTTCCTCGAACTTTGGGGAGAAGACCGCCCCCATCTTCGGTTCCCCGCCGTCCCACGTCATCGACACACCTTCCGAGTGGTGAAGGAAATAACCCAAGTTCAAACGGAAGGTACCATCGTCAATCAGCGTGATCATTTCCCTGATCCGATCAAGGAAGATCGGCTTGCCGTATGCCGAAAGCCCCATGACCTTGTATTCGTCCCCGTATTTCGGAAACCCAAGGAACTGTGTGAACGCAAGGTAAAACAACCCGAGGGAATGGGGAAAATACACCTGTTTCAACATTTTCATCGACGTTCCCGAGCCCAGTGCCGTCATCGTGCTGACGAAATCACCGAAGCCATCGACCGAACAGACCGCCGCTTTTTCGAACCCGGAAAGGTGGAATGCGCTCGCAAGGTGAGCGCAATGGTGGTGCACGTTCCTGACCCGCCCGCGGAACATCTGCATTTCGGTAGGGAACGCCGTTTCGAAGTCCTTCCGGATGTCCCCGATCCGTGCCGCGTTCTTCAGCCGGTCCCGGATAAACGCATAACCCGGACGGCGCGCAACGGAAAAAAGAACTTTCCGCAGCACGTTCGCCGATGGGTCGCGATTGACGGCAATCACGTCGATGTCGGAGAGCTTCACCCCCGCCTCGGAAAGACAGGAGCGGATCGCCTGCTCCGGAAAACCGGCCCAGTGCTTGAACCGGAGGAACCGCTCCTCCTCGGCAGCGGCCACTATCCTCCCGTCGAAAATCAGGGCCGCAGAGGAATCCCCGTGGTAAGCGTTCAGGCCAAGGATGATCACCTTCCCACATCCTTCTCAAAGGGTGCCATTACTCCGTCAATACGCAGGGCGGCGGCTGACCGCCACCAAGCACCCACTCGTAAACCGCTTTCATCTCTTTCGCCACAAATGGCCACGCGTACCGTTCCGCCACCAGCCGTCGTCCCCGCGCCCCCATTGCCCGGCGGTCATCCTCGGAAAGGGAAACGGCTTCCCATAACGCCTTCGCCAGCGGTTCCACGCCGATATCCACCCACCATCCACAACTATGTTCTTGAAGCTCGCGCCAAGGGGCACCCTTTGTCGTTATCACCGGCACACCGAAGGCGAGGGCCTCGGCAATGGAAATGCCGAAATTTTCACTGAACGTGGGGAGGATGAACAGGTCTGCCTGGCGGAACAGAAGCGACTTGCGCTCGTCATACACCGGCCCGACAAAGTCGAAAACATCCTCCAGCCCCACGCACCGCGCCGCCTCGCGCAGCTCGGCCTCATGCCCCGCTTCCTCCGGTCCGGCAATGACCATTCGCCAACCCTTCGGCCGTACATCGCTCCAGGCATTGACCAGGTTCAGAAGCCCTTTTATGCGATGAACCCGTGAAAGAAACAGTGCCGTGCGCGTCCCGTCGGGCGACGGGATGTGATTGTAGTCTGCCGGTAGATCGACGCCATTTGGGATCACAGCAATGGGGTTGGTTAAACCCAAGCCGCGCACCGCCACCGCCTCCTGAACGGCGGTGGCATGCAGTAGCCGCGCCGACTGGAGCGCCCGTTTCTCGTACGCCCACCAAAGAGGTCGTTTTTTCCAGGCATGATGACGAAACGCCCAAGGCTCAAGCATCCCATGGGGAGAGACCACCAATGGCGTCCGGTTTGTGGCGCAGTAGCGGTACGCTGCCAGATGGGTATACAGCCAGATACCGTTGGTATGGATGATGTCCGGCTGTGCAGCGGCAATCTGTTCCGACAGGCCGCAGCCATAGGCAAAGATCCGGGGAAAACTCCCCGGTACGATACGAAGCATCACAGGGTGCCAAAGCAACGCTTCATCGGCGGAAAACGGGTCCGCCATCCCAGCAACATCGACCCGGACCCCGTTAAGTAATAGTTCCTGGGACAAACGGCGGACACTCAGGTAGGGACCGCCGCCAGAGGGCGATAGGTAAGGGCTTATCTGGAGGAGATTCATGTTAGGGAGCGATTGTCGACTTTCGAAAAATCGGTCAGGTTATTAACCGGAATATGCCCCTGTCCGCGAGACTGATTGCACATCGGATACTTCTTTGTATAACTCGGCATATTGCATTGCGATCTGCTCTGGACGAAAACGCCTCACATTTACCAATCCTTTTGCAACCAATTCCTGCCGATAGGAAGATTCATTGATAACCTTGAGTATGCCACTACGAACATCCGCTTCGTCGTAAGGATTGACGAGGCATGCGGAATCACCCGCGACCTCCGGCATAGAAGAGATGTTGCTCGTGATCACCGGCCGACCAACTGCGTTCCCTTCCAGGATGGGCAATCCGAAACCCTCATAGGTGGAAACAAATAGGACCAGATCGCACTCCTGATATTTCCGGATCAATTCCGTTTCCGGGATACCCCAGGAATTGCTGTATTCAATTCCGCATTCAGACAGCATCCCTTTTTGCTCGTCAGTCAACTTCCCAACGATATCCAGGTGACACGGAATCCCCTCAAGAGCTCGTGCGACACGGACAAGATTCTTGTTTTCTCTCGTGCCGACCTGGAGGATTCGGGGCTTCCCGGCGTTGAATATTTTTTCGCTGTAGGAAAATGTTTCAGGAATACAACATGGGATCACACGGACCTTCCCCGAAGGAAAGGTCACCAACTTCTTCAATTCCAATTCCACCGTCTTGGAGATTACCGTGATGAACGCGACACGCCATATTGGAAGGACGTACCAGAAATACCTCAGCAGTTGCCGCTTCACACCTCTTTCTTTTTCCGCGAAACCGCAGTCGAGAATGGTAAGGACTGTCTTTCGCCTACAGAGCAGATAACTCAGAAAGTGGACATCCCCGGTAATGTGGTTCACGTCCCCTTGGCGGAACTTCGCCTCGACGATTATGTATGCCCTCCGGAAAAACCCCTTGCTCAGAAATCGGGATTCCGCGACGACAGGCTCAATTCCGGGAGGAAGGGCACCACGTACTGTGTCAAACAAATTCTCTACACTGAAAAAGCCTTCATGCGGTTTCCTGTGGAAATAGACTACTTTCAACAACCAACACCTTTCCCGCTTTGGATTCGGACCTTGAGGCAGGATCAAATAAAATCAGGTGACAAATCTAAGAGCATCGAGAATTCCATTAGCCGTCTCCGGGATCCCCCAGCGGGAAATTATCTCCAGAGATCTTCGTCCCTTCATCTTCAATCCTTCGCGCCCAAGAGACACCGCCTCGCTAAGGCACCCCGCAAGGCAATCAATACCACCCGAGGGATACACCCAACCATTTTCGCCATGAATGACGAGGTCCCTGGCGCTGCTGACCATATCCGAGGCGATTATCGAGAGACCAAGGTTCATGGCCTCGTTTACCGCGAGTCCCCAAGGTTCTATGGAAGAAGGAATAACAAACAGGTCGCCAAGGGCGTATGTCGCTGGCATCTGGGACTGATTCCGGAACCCGAGAAACCTGACAGAGGTTGCGATACCAAGGTCGGCGACACGCTTCTCCATGAGGGGTTTCATCTCCCCATCGCCCGCGAATACCAGGACACAATCGGAGAATATCTCGCTCCGGTAGAACCCCTCGATCAATTCTAGAGGACGTTTCTTAGGGATGAATTTCGCCGAGAACAGGATCACCGTTCTGTCGAATATGCCGAGTTCCTGCCGAAGACGCTTCGCCTCAAGGCACGCCTCCGCAGTGCGTGATTGAAAAAAGGCATTGTCGACCGTGTAGGGCGCGGAGTAGATCTTGTTTTCCGGTACTCCATAGCTTCGGTAGTATTCGGAGTTGTATTGCCCAATGCTTGCGAATGCGTCGATCTTCCTGAACAGGTTCCGAAGATAAAACTCCTTCGCAATACGAATGTGCAACGGCCTTGGTTGGAGAAGGTTGGATTCTCCCCGGAATATCAGCGGGATACCCTGATGGAACATTCGGTTGATAACGAACCTGGATGTCCAACTCGCATACCCATGAACCAAGACTGCATCTGGCCTGAAATCCAATATCTTCTTGTCTGCGTCAGGGTTGTACAATCCCTTGGAGGATTGCGGCCCCGGATTTGTTGCCTTGTTCACTAGAAATTCATGTTCGTATCCATCCAATAATGGAATATCCCAAGTAAAAGTTACACCGAATTGCTCATCTTTTTTCGGAGTAGCCCCGAAATCAGAACAAAAAAACGTTTTCAGTTTTACGCCGCCTAACTCTGCAATGTAACGGAACAAAGGTGCCTGATACTGAATAGGATGACTTGTCAAAACAGCAAATCTTGCCATAGTTATAGTATTAATTCTTAAAAATTCCGGTTTTCATATTCTATTTCTACCCAATTTCACTGAATTACCCTGCCATCTACAGCATATCGAACCCGGCAAACCGAACACCGCGAAAAAACCGTATTCCGAATCAACCTCGAGATGGATGGAGTCCTACGGGCAAATCAGTCGGGGAACAAGGGGAATAAGAATCTTCAAAAATCAATCCCGCAGAAGATGGAACCGGAGAGAGCTGGCAATCAAATATTTCATCGATAGGTCACAGATGGTAAAGGCATCATTTGCATCCGGATATCAGGCAGCGGAAAACCCTTCGCAACACCCGCCACCGTATCCAATAGAAGAGAAATTCTCTTCACGTAGGTATGCTCTTGTTGAACCCGCTTGAAACCAGCATCCGCGATCGCATGGCGCTCCTCTTCCCTCACAAGATAATGGGCAACTTTTCCCTTGAGGTCTTCTACATCTTGAAACGACACCAGCTCCTTACCATCCTCAAAGAGCTGAGAGATCCCGGGTCTCCAATTGACCAACTGGAACCCTCCGCAAGCCGGAATTTCGAAGGCGCGACAGTTCAGCCCCCAGATCTCCGAAGGGGAAAGGTTGTTCACCACTATTTTCGCGGCACGGAATGCCTTCGCCTTCTCCTCGTTGAGGACGTATTGTCCCATGATCATTTGGGAAATTGCGGAGGTATCCAACCAGGTGGGAGGGAGACTGCCCCAGATCTTGACGTGGAACCCCGATAAATGCCTAAAGAAGGCCTCCCGGTTTGGGTTCAGGTTCCCTGCGGTAGTAATGTCGCAGCCATACCGATGGCGGTCCTCCTCGGTAAGATCGATGACCCTATGGTGGACCGGATTGCAACATTCGGGGAGGTAATATGCTGACTTCTTCAGTTCTTTCTGAAAAACCTTCACCATGTAAGGATCCTTGAAAAAAAGGAAGTCATAGGATCCATTCAGGAACATGAACTTCCCGCAACTTGCTATGCTGTCTGGATGCCAGAGCACGATTGGAGCATCCGTCAGCCGCTTTACAATCGCAATTTCTCCGGGGAGGAGATAATCGTGCGTAACCAAAATCAGGTCTACGCGATTGTCTTTGCATTTCCGGAAAAGATCGTTGGTGTCTAATTTTTTTATGACGGGAACGCGCATCACGACTTCTTGAACCACACCGATAACTTGTCGCAACCTCTGGAAGGGACCCGTTGCATCTCGGAGGATCCTCCAACCGGGTTCGAATCGGAGCACAAAATGCCCCATCGCTTTGAGTGTTTCAGCAATATGGAGGCCGAAACTTTCCGGATAGAATTTTCCAACTACTATGATGTTCATAATAACTAATTCTTCTTCTTCAGGATATTTTTGAAAATTAAATAAGCTTGGTTTCTTGACCAAATCTATCCTAAAACAAATTTCTTTGCAGATAATATTGGAATAATTAAATAACGTATGGCAATATATAATACGATAGCTTGGAAGGATGGACCTACGATGGAAGAAATGAAGAATTCATCTGGACGAAGTCCCATCATAATTCCCATGAAAGCCACCGGAAGATAAGCGAGTTTCCATTCCCGAATATACCGTACTGATAGATTTTCGAAAATTGCATACACGAGACCTACGTACAGACACGACAGGATTACGTATAGCCACCCACCATTCCAGTACGCGTCACCGAAAAGACCTGGTGCGGAGGCGGTAGTATCACTCCCCATGACAAGCTCGTTAAACTGAGGGCCGCGGGTCATGATCGGTTTCTCCGGGGACAGGACCCTCGGAACAACGGTAAAAGGAATAAGAGAGTAAGTGTCTCCCGGATTTCCGCTATCATAGGAGTTCATCGCAAAGGTCTGGGCGTTGGCGTAATTAAGTCGACTCCACGAACCTTGGACGTACGAAGACTGATCGAGGGCATCCAATCGCCCTTCTTCGGCATACTCCAAGATACTTGTTAAGAGTTCTTCTTGACTTCGCAAGCCATCCAAGCGGACGGCAAGCCGAGTATAGCCAACAAAAGTAGAAAGGAAAAATATATATATAAGTCCAATCAAAGCACCTCCCGCAATAAATACACCGAGTCTTGGCTTACATAAAAATATACCCAAAAGTATCATGATTAATACCAAAATAACTTCCAGCTTGCTTAACGACATTAGGCCTGTCACTAACTCCGTAACAACCAGTAAATAAAGAAGAATACTATAATTTTTTAATCCGTTGTGGACCATAACAAACAAAACGATTATCGAAAGCGAGGTGAACATCGCAAGATATAGAATGCTCCCAGGAGGCACATAGCTCAAAAGACCAAGCCGGTATGGAACCGCAAGTAGGTACTTTACAGGTATTCCGATCACCAACAGAACGAAGAGTAGCCGTTTCATTTCGATGATGTTGAATATGGTCGAGCACGCTGCCCTCTGTCTCGGAATAAGCGCCAAACTAACCTGATAGCCGAGCAAGACTAGAGTGATCCCTGCGGCGTTCAACAAATTCGTCCGCAATAACTCATGCTCTCCAATTGGGTAAAACTGATGAGCGTACCAGACACTCTCCGGAGTTCCGAAAGGATACAGCAACGGGCCAAATCCGTAATAAATCGCACAAACTCCGAGGAACCAAGGAAGCGGCGACCAGACCAGATGCGGATTTCTCCGCACAATCCAGTATCCTGCCCCAAGGAGGGCAAGGAGCAACAGCGAAGGAAGCACCTTGTTAACTAAAGAAAACGCGGAAGGATCGCCGAAAGTAATGCTTAGAGCGTATACGGCCCACAACAACAAACAGAATAAAACCACCAGAGAAACCGCCGGATCACACCTTAGCTTCAATTTAGCGGATACCCCTCCTCAACAACCTGAACCCTTTCAACGACAGGCCCTGCAAACAGGATTCGCTTCCCCGAGCCTATTTTCTGCATCCTGATGCGAGGAAAACCCGACTGAAAATTCCCCTCCCTGGATTCCCGGTCTCCGCTATATTCCAAAATTTTAGGCCGAGGCGGACGACCTGCCACACGGCAAAACGGGCCGTGGACATTGCGCTGTATCCCCAAGGAATCGGCCCTTGCTCACGTACCTCGATATTCCGGAAACCGCAAAGTTGCATCAATCGAGAAATGGAGTCGGGTGTGAAACAGACCTCGTGGGTAAAGTCTCCGTAGCGAATTGCCCCCCCCCAAGGACTACACCCGTTTGGCGTCTGGAGAATCAACGAGCCGTTGGGTTTAAGAGCAGAACAGCACCCATCGAGAAAACGTAGCACCTCATCCTTCCGGAAATGCTCAATGATATCAAGACCAAAGATAACGTCGAAGCGATCCTTTTGCTCCCCTAGAAAATCGAGTATGTCTGATTCTTTGACTTCCGGGATGACTTGCCTTGCCAACCGGACCTGTTCCTGGCTGATGTCAACTCCCTGAAGTCGGTGGTATCCGCGATCCTTCAAGAAATGGAGGAGTTTCCCTCCGCCGCAAGCCAAATCAACAATTGCGGCCCCTTTGTCCTCCGGCAACCAATTGCGTAAATAATATTCATACGCCTTCCCCCATCGCCGAGAACCAGCCTGATCAAAAACATCCTTAGCGTCCTGGAACCGGGTCGCATACTCCGTATAAACTCTATTACGATATTCAGAACCGCTCAATCACATATCCTTGTGTCTGAAATTATAACAAGAAGAAAGACCATCGTTCCTTCAGCTTCGAATCTTCATCTTATCCGACAGTCCGAAAAAAGGGGACCAACTCTGTACGTGAGGAAAGAACTGATACGTCCACATCAGCCAGCCGCAAGTTTTCTTGTTTGCGCATCTCCCTCTCCTAATAATTTCTTGAACTCAATAAACATGCCATCCCGCCAACCGCGCGAGCAAATTAGGCAAACAAGACCGCAATAAGTCCCAAACAGGACGCAAAGGCTCCAGATCTGCAAATTCGGTCCGACGATTCGCAATAACACCATCAGACTTCCTGCCAGCAGAACGAGCAGTATAAAAGATCGCAAGTTTTGACTCGTGCCTATACTAGTATGAAACACTTTGCCGAGCCGTACGAACGTCAAAATCGCTATCCCGATCTGGGTTACGCTACGGGCTACTGCAGCACCTTCGATGCCAAATCGCGGCATTAAAGCAAATGCGGCTACAAACAGGGAAACGCCGCCAGCAATGGACACATTGCGCGCGAACGTTCCGTTTGTCGCGGCTTGCAAGACTAAATGAGCACTTCCACACGTCAAACCCAACGCCCCTAACGCAAAGATCAATACCAAATTTGAACTTGGAAGAAATTTTTCGCTGAACAACAACTTAAGAATATACGGCGCAAAACAAATGACGAACCCTGCTGCAAGCCCAGCAACCACCATTAGCAGGTTCGTCACAACACAGGAAAACTGCAACAAATCATCCCGGTTTCCCGAATCCCATTCACGGGCTATATGTGGCCAAAGCGCACCTGTCAGGAGACCTAGCCCTTGGTTAATCATTCCCGAAAGCGTGAGGCCAATGGAATAATATCCCACCGCAGTTTCGCCCAGATAACCTTTAACCAAGGGAAGCTCTCCACGAGCCCACACGAGGGAAGAGATAAAAGTTGTTACCCACGTGTTCGTTGCAAATTGAAAAATTTGTACTGAATGTGCCTTCGCAAGCGGCACTGAGCGTGAAATCGCCCCACTGCTTTGGGTACTAATAGATAAAAAAACCCCCGCTAAAAAGTTGGCCGCACCCATAACTACCAGCACTTCAAACAGGCCAAATCTACCCAGCGGCAATGCCAAACCGGACAGGATTGCGATGACCAATAAAGCTGACGATGCTGAGAGTCGTTTGTACTGGAAAAGTCCTTGCGCACGAGAGCTGATAAGTGCGTAGGCAGAAGAGGTTGTGGCCAACAATATAACAGCAGCGATAAGTGCAAGATTGTGTAAATGGGTAAATTCCAATACTGATAAGGCTGCGAAACAACTGGCCAGTAAAATTGCTAACGCACTAGTTCGAAAAAACCAACGATTGAAGCCAGGGAACTTGTCTGATCCTGTCCCAAAGGTTTGCGGGAAGAAGCGCGTAGCCACACCACCAAGGCCAACGGAAAACACTAGGAATGTCGTATCAATCAGCCATTGCACAAACACATATAAACCAAATAACTCTGGACCAAACCGCCTTGCGAGAATCACTGCAATAACCAAACGACCTACAGTAGCAATGATGCCGCCTGTAGCACCCCAGAATGTATTACGTAATAGAAGAGACAATGTTTACCTTTTAGCGTTATCTCGCGAAAATATTCTGTTTGGTGTAAGTGGTATGCTGCACTTTGTACCAGCACATTGTCTACACACGGTCCTTAGTGTAACCGTTCGGAATTATAATGCATTACGGACAGCATTGGATTTATCGAACACCATATTGCGATGTAATAACCATTTACGTGCATCATCGTGCACAATCAAAAAGTTGGCCTCAAAAAATCTTTCCAGTTCGGGGTGCCACTCCGTATAGAATTCAACACAGCTGGGGGTAACTTTTCCGATCGCATACGGCAAACCCGCGACGAGATCAAATGCATCTTTCAAGAAATTGCGCGAAAATACCCACCTATGGTTATATTCAAACTGAAGTACGCGAATTAGTTCCTGTCGAAGAACATCCTGGGCGCCACGCAGCACTTCCATGTCGTGACCTTCGGTATCACATTTGAGCAGGTGAACCATCCTGATATTGTTTTCCTGAAAATAATGATCGATGGTATTCGTTACGATAATGATCGATTGCGTGTAGACTGCCTTCGAATCTTGATGCAATGAATTGATCCCAACACCATCACCCACAACGAACATGGAAGCACTACCTTGCGAAGAAGACATAGCCAAGCATTCCGGCTTGATCACAGCTACAGTAGTGGCCCGTGGGTCATTCTTTATCATGTTAAGCAGGCGCTCATAGGTTGAAGGGACTGGCTCGAATGCGTGGACATCCAGTTGGCTCAGGCACCCTAACCGCTCAGCAACATCAAGCAAGGACAGCAACCAATCACCGGTATTGGCGCCGATGTCGAACACAACAACGCGACCACCATCATTGCCACAACATGCCTTTAACACCCAGGATTGAACCCATTTCTCGCCATTCTCGCTGATACGATCCGTCACGTCGTTCCGCGCGGTCGTATAGGCCCATCGCCCAAGCCGATAAAGGTTTGTACGTCCAAGCAACCTTGAAACAAAACTGGCAAGAAAAATAATCAAATCACGAATCATAGATGTTGCCTCTATTTCTTAATCATTATGACCTCAACGTGGTCACCTAATCTGAGCCAATTTACAAACCGCCGGGCCATGCTAGCGAAAGTGTTCTGGCCCCCATCTTTGGATAGAAGTTCCTGAACCTTTTGTTGTATTCTCTGCTCTCTCCTCATTCTAATTTCCATGCTCTGGTTTGAGGTCGCAACTGCCTCTATACCTCTTTCTCCTACAATTCCAAGTAGCCCGCCAACACATTGGGCTTCCATTTCTACAGGACGCCCTCCGAGAGGAAAGGGAATTCCGGAAATCCGAACCGATTTAACTGAAAGAGCCTCTTGGCGGGAAAAGAAGCGAACGGCTTTCGGAGTCCAGAAAACTACATGCTCAAGCAGTTGTGCCATAGCCCATTTCGCTCCACTTATTTTCGCGATCAGGCTTTTTGCATTTGGCGAATTGAAAATTATTTTGCCCCCCGGCTTGAGCAAAACAAGGAGTCCTCTGACTGCTTCTCCAGCGTTCGCAATGTGCTCCATCCCCGCCCAGACCGAGATGCAGTCGTACCGACCAAGGCTCGCCCGCTGGTCTGGAACTGACACATCAGCACGAAAAAGGCGTCCCCTGAGGTCCTCAGGCAACTCATCTACCAATAAGAATGGATCCGCTCCATAGGCATCCCATCCCGCACCGACAGCCGCTTTAACAAAACCACCGGAGCCACAACAATAATCAAGATGGCGACCGCGAGGGGGCCCCATACGTTGAACCCTCGACTCAAGGGCCCGTATGTTCATCGCAGATCGAGAGTAGGGAGTAAAATGGCCATAAGAATTTGAATAAATCTTCGACATGAGAAACTTATTTATTACCCAGTCCTTGAAGCAGAAGCCGCAGATGTGACATTCCACCACACGTATTTCCCAGTTGAGTTGTTGCACGGAGAACAAAGTAATCCAATTGTGTGATTCACTGGATCCGCAAAGTGGACAATAGTTCCTTTTCTCGAAATATTCACTTATATCAGCATGGCGTCCGAAAATATAACCTGATAATGAATGCAATTTATTGATGGCGAATTGACAAGATATTATCATTTCTTGCTACTGGGTATTCTACGTAAAATATAATAAATCCCTAATTTTTACCGCATCTCATTACTTTTTCTCCGTAGATAATCGATCAAATTATCAGGTAAATTAGCACCCTTTTCCGAGAATATCCAATGAACATCCGAAGAACCCATCTCTTCGACTAACCGGTCTTTAATGGGCCAAATCGTTGGCATCCTCCCAAGAAAGGCGGCCCACATACTGAACGTAGAAGAATTTGAACCCAAGAGGATATTGCTTTGAGACAACGCGATCATATCTGCGATACTAGATCCGAAGAATATTTTTTTCACATCAGGCAACTGGAGAAGATCTGAAAGTTCATCTTCATTCCCGTCTGAAAATATATAACAAGGCATATCTTTTTTAATGGCTTCCCTTAACTGAAGCAGTTTCTCCTTAAACCATAAAATTGAAGTTTGGGAATTTGATACTTTAAAATCTCCGAGCCGAATGTGAACCGAAACAGACCCGCTGAAATCAAAAATTATTTTATGTTTAGCACATGTTATTACGTCCAATTTCTGCCTGATGAATTTATATTGATTTGCAAATGGCTCAAAATAATTTTTCAGGCCTGAAAATACATAAACGTGTCCTGGGCGGACTTCATTTTCCTTATAAAGAACTTCTTCATCCAGATGTGGCAGCGCATATTGCAGGTAAATTTTTTTGATTCCGGCGATATTATTTTGTTCTTGGATGAATAATCCATTGTAAAAACGTTTGTCATTTTCACCCCGAAAAATGGCTCCCGGCTTAATGTTTACCCAAGTCGGAGAAAGCAGTCGTAGCGAATACTTTTCAGCAGCCACGATTCCCCTTGCCCAAACAAACAATAAGTTGCAGAGACCTGGACCCGCATATCTGAAAAACCCCAGATCCTTTCTTCCGAAATTTAAATATATATACGATGATTTAGACATTATTTAATTACTTCATAATTGTCAGTATCAGTCCTTCAAAACTCAACGTCTTCTTGGGGCCACTTCTGAAAACACGGAAGCAGTTGACCTACGATAGGTGGTTGTAGAGTGGATGTGCCGGACCACACGCCAAAATATTATAGGCGCGCTCGATAAAAGATCGACCCTGACCGGGCTCCCCGCGATCGTTTACACCGAAACAGCGAAATCTTAATTTGCAGAGTTGATCTATGCACTCCTCGCGACTGGAGTCTTGATTCTCGAAAAGAACCAACGCTCTGGTGCTGCGAGAAAGGGTATCATTGGCCCCAACGAGAATATTCGCTTCGTTGCCTTCGGTGTCTATCTTTAGAAACGTTACTTCTATCGGTATTTTCTCTAAAGTCGAGTCTAGGGTCGTGACCTCGACTTCCCAACAGTGCATTGCAACGCGAGATTCAACCGCCAGCATTGCCGTACCGCTGAAATCCTGGTGTGCGACCAGTGTTCCTCTACCGCACTTTGCCGATGCGGCTTGCGGTATAGCCTCAAACCGCTCGAGATGGTTCAATGCGAGGTTTTTGACCAGGATCGAAAACGTATCCGGCGCGGGTTCGAAGCATAGTCCGCCGCGGAAGAGTTCAGCCAAGAGCAGGGTATAGATGCCTGTGTGTGCACCCACATCGATGATTGCACCTCCAGAAACGCAGTGCCTGCGCACAAACTGTATGTACTTGGATTCATAGATGCGCGTGTATATGGCTGACGTGCTATTTCCTGCGCGAGGATCGGCGTAGAAGAGCAGCCCGTTATCGAGGGTAAGGACTATCGGCAATCCAACAATCCGCTTGTAGGCTTGCCATCCAATGGCCATAAGGATGCGTCGCCCGCGTTCCCCTCGGTTCGAAGGTTCTTTCCACACCGTTGAGAGAACGTTGGTTACGTTTCGAATCATGCCCTTACGATTCTTCTTAAAAAAAATGTTCTGTACACTTTGAGTGGGTAGCGCGATGCCGATCTTTCCGGCAACAAGGCAGATGACGGCGCGGAGGTACTCGAAGGGCCTGAATCCTTACGCCCGCTTCATCGCCGTTTTGATCTTGCTGTTCAACCCATCGACGATTCCCGTCGTGGTCCTGCTGTCGACGAACTGAGGGATTCCCCGCCAGTGGAGCTTGATCGTCTCTGCCGCTTCGATCACCGGTTCCAGCCGACTGTGCGTCGCCAAGAAGTACCATTTCTTCAGGAACGTTACCGCCTCGCCTCGATCCGTGTGGTGGCATTTCGGAAGTCGAATGTGACGTCTGATTCGTTGAGGTAGTGGTGGGCGAAGCACTCATTGATGGAATACTCCTTGTAGCCGAGGCGGATGATGAAATTATTGAACCCGTAACGGGAGTAGATTTTCATGATGCGTCACCGGATCGGTTTTTCGCCGATCTCGATCATGGGCTTGAGATGCGACTCCTCGCTGATCCTCGTGCGAACCCACGAGGGTGACAACTTTCAACTTTTCCCCCGAAACACGAAATACCCGCATCCTGCGAAAAACGCCAGGATCGCCGCCACCATCGCGCTCCGGGCTCTTGCGGGCTTGAATTTTCTGTCCGGAACCCGTGGCGAATCGATCACCCTAAACCCGAACTGCTCCCTGTTTCTGGCCATCATCTCCCGCTCCACTTCTTGGCCTAAAAGGGAATAGAGGCGGTCTCGATTCAGCGCATCGACCGTCTTCCCGATCTGCTCCAAGATAAATTTCTTGTTATTGGTCGCGCGATCGAGTGCCTCTTCCTGAAGGCGGCTTTTCCCTTCGTCAAGGTAATCCTTCAGGATCGCGGCGGACTCCTGGGCGGAGGTGCTCTCGAAGGAGAGGGTCAGGGAGCCGGACTTCCGGTTCGTCGTGACCACAAACGCCTTCGATGCAGCCCGCACCGCGTCCCAGTCTCCGGGCGGTTTGGGGGCCTTGTCTTTGGAACGCTCCAAGGAGAATCGGGAGGCTCGGAACATTCCGGTGGCAGGATCGTAGGCCTCCCCCAGCAGGACGGGCCAATGATTGTGTCGGGTAAACACGCGTGCCGTCAGATCGTTGCTCTTGAACAGGACTTCCAGGTCCTCTACCTTGCTCGGGCCGCCGGCCGAGATCCCCATCGAAACCAGGGCGCCCAGTGCGGGGCTCTGCTTCCCTTCATCGACCGCGGGCATGATGACAGCGGTGGATTTGTACAGGTTCGGCTTCGTGAACATGTAAAGGAGTGTCGCGATACCCACTACCAGGGAAATGCCGCAGATCTTCCACCACTGCTTTCGGAGGATGGCGAAATAGGCG
>Ga0209253_10002708_pt1 | contig 15669 bp, 11 predicted proteins | sample FrelakmetBRP12BR_FD_187145 | JGI IMG/M metagenome (GOLD analysis project Ga0209253, IMG submission 187145) | Freshwater lake sediment microbial communities from the University of Notre Dame, USA, for methane emissions studies - BRP12 BR (SPAdes)... | ecosystem: Environmental > Aquatic >...
CTTCGAGGCGAAAGGATTGTCGCTCCAGAAGGCGTTCAGCAGGATGAACCCGTAGGGCGTGAAGGTGACGGGGGACGGCTTCGGTGACTCCTTCACGACGACGGTGGTGTTCCTCTCGACGACGGCCTCCTGCGCCGCCGGGGGGGTCTGGGCTTGAACGGCGAAGGGGAGGGCGGCAAGGACCAGGGTGGCGACTCGCTTCATGCGGGCATTCCTCGAGTTCGGGAGGGCGCAGGCGCGCCCTTCGTGGAGCGGCAAGCCCGAACCGGTACCACATTGCGATCAACAATGTGACGATTCCGTGACGTGACGCACTCGGTCGAGGGGCCTATTCGATTCGCTCTGCCATGACGCTTCGCGTCGTACCCGGCGTCATTTCGCCGGTCATGAACGAAGGCGCCCGGAGCCGTGGCGGCCCCGGGCGCCCCTCGCCCCGTCCTGTCGTGAATCGGGCGCTAGAAGACGAGCTGGCTGCTGATGGCGAGCTGGCCGCCGCTTGCGAACTGGCCGCCGTAGAACCAGGAGCGGGTCACGGCGTACTCCGCACCGAAGCGCCAGTTCTTGCCGGCATAGGCGACGGCGCCGATGGCCCAGGTGTAGTTCTGGACCCGAGTGTCGAGGGCCGAGAGCTGGGTCCCGGCGATGTCGCTGTAAGGCGTCTGCGTACCGCCCCATCCGCCGTAGACGCCGACCGCGTCAATGGGGCGGACGTTGACCTGGAACCAGCCGCCAGTCGCCTTGGGCCCGTAAGCGTTGACGGGGACGACGAGGGCCAGGGGCGAACCGGCGACCTTGAAGGCAACGGTCTGCGCCGGGAGCGTTCCGGGGACGCTGTAGCCCTTGGACTGATAGATCGAGCCCAGCACGTTCACGAACCAGAGGTTGAGCGTGAGGTCGGCCCCGAAGATGTTGCCCGTGACGTCCACGTCCGTGTCGGTCGGTCCGCCGGCCACCGAGGGAACGACGTAGCGCTGCTTCATCAGGCCTCCCCAGATGCCAAGGTCGACGAGCTTGATGCCGCCCACGCGGTAGCCGGCGGAGACCCTGCCCTCGAAGTTCGGCATGCGGCTGCGATTGCCGGCGCCGAAGTCGACGGCGGTGCCGGGAGAGACGGAGGTCGTCCCGGCCGTCGTGATCGTCACGTCCTGCGGGTTCAGCGCCTCGGCGATGACGCTCCAGGCAACGCCGTCCTTGGTCTCGGAGACCAGGCGGAGGGCGAGCTGCGGGGCGCGGCCGTGGAGCAAGCCGGCGTACTGGAAGAGCGGCTGCTGGATCCAGGCCAGGCTGGTGGGGCGCAGCGGCGAGACGATCCGGTCGTCCTGGCCTGCGCGGACGGTGAAGATTCCCCAGTTCGCGTCCATGTACGCCTTCCGCAGGCGGACGACCGGACTGTAGAAGTTCGCCGAGCTCGTCGAGCCCCCGGCGATGCCACCGCCGAAGTCCACCTCGACGAGGCCGGACAGCTTGGCCATCGTCCACCCGGCGGTGTCATCGAACCCGATGCGCATGCCGAGGCGGGTCTGGTTCGCGTTCATCAGGAACAGCCCGCCCTGGTTGCATCCGCTGGATGCGCCGGCGGCCGGGCAGGGGAGCGGAAATCCGGGGTAGGTCTTGTTGCCGGCAAAAGGGGCGTCGTTGAAGAGCGCGTTCAACATGATGAAGCCGTACGGGGTGAAGGTGATGGGCGACGGCTTCGGCGCCTCCTTCACCACGACGGTGGTGCTCTTCTCCACCACCAGTTCCTGTGCGAGCGACGCGGCCGGGGCCAGCGCCAGCACCGCGGTGAGCAGAGTGAGGGTCCGTTGCATTCTGGGTTCTCCTTTGGAGTCGGCGCGGTGTGCGCCGGCGTCGGCATCGCCGAGTCGAGGCTGGCTTCTAGCAAGCCGCGCCGGGCTGCGAGGCGAAAGGTCTGCGACGAGGATGTGCCAGGCGTGAAACGTCAGCGCCGGAGAAGCACGACCGTCACCGCGTCGCCACCTTCGTGACGATCGCCCGGCCGAAACGAGGCCAGGTACGGCGAGGACGCCAGGTGATCCCGCAGGGCCTGCTTCAGGGCGCCGGTGCCGTGACCGTGGAGGATGAGGGCATCCACCGCCCCTTCGGCGAAGAGCCGATCGAGAAAAGCGTCCACCTCGCGCAGCAGGTCCTCCACCCGCATCCCGCGCGCGTCGAGGCGCCGGTCGCCCACCGTGACCGGCGCCGGGCGCGCGTTCTGGGCCGCACGAAGCAGGTCGTCTCGCGCTCGCGTCAGCTTCACCGGCGCCGCCTTCCCACGCAGCGGTAGGAGGTCGGAGAGCGGGCGCCGGATTCGAAGCCCGCCCAGGCGCACGAGCGCCTCGTCGCCGGACACCTCGATCACCTCGCCCTCCTGTCCCAGGGAAGCGACCCGCACGCGCCCGCCCGGCTCGACTTTGGCGCCGGGCTCGGCCTCCGGCGCGGCCGCGGCCTGCGACCCGGCCACGCGCGCGGCCCGCCCCATGGCCTCCGACCACTCCTCGAGCTGCCGGGCGGCCTCGGTGGCCTTCTTCACGGTGGGTTCAGACTGCAGCCCGGCCAGGACCCGCCGGACCTCGTCGCGGGCCGCGTCGACGTCGTCTGCCATCGATGCCGCGACCCGGGCGGCGGCCTCCTTCTCGGCGCGAAAGGCGGCCTCCTCGCGGCGGCGCGCCGACTGCTCGGCCAGCCGTGCGGCCTCGGCGTCGCGCGCCAGGCCGGCTCGTTGCGCCTCCAGGCGCGCCCGCTCCTCGCCGAGCGCGCGCATCGCCTCGCCGAGCGCGCCGCCTCGCCCCGAGAGCGCGGCCCGGGCTCGCTCCACCACGGCCTCGGAGAGCCCGACGCGGCGAGCCACCTCGATGGCCGACGAGCTGCCCGGGCTGCCCATGTGGAGCTGGAAGGTGGGGGCGAGCCGCTCCGGGTCGAAGCCCACGCGAGCGTTTCCGAACCGATCGTCGGACAGCGCGAGCGCCTTCAGCTCGTCGAGGTGGGTGGTGACGAGGACCTGCGCGCCGCGGTCGAGCAGATCCTCGAGGATGGCCGAGGCGAGCGCTGCGCCCTCGCGCGGGTCGGTGTCGGCGGCGATCTCGTCCACCATCACCAGCGACCCGGGGCCGGCTCCGGCGGCGATGTCGCGAACCGCGGTGAGGTGGGCCGTGAAGGTCGAGAGGTCGCGGGCCATGTCGCCGTGCTCCTCCACCGCGGCCCGGATCGAAGGGTAGAAGGGGAGGCGGGAGCCGCGCCCGGCAGACACCGGGAGCCCGGCGCGCAGCATGAGGGCGGAGAGCCCGACGGCCGTGATGGCCACCGTCTTCCCGCCGCCGTTCGGCCCCGACACCACGAGCGCTCGTCGCGGGGGCTCGAGCCGCACGTCGCTCGCCACGACCTTCTTCCCCTGGAGCACGAGGATGGGGTGGCGGAGGTCGCGCAGGGAAAAGCCCTCGGCCGGGGCGACCACTTCCGGAGCGAAGGCGTCCAGGTCGGAGGCGAGGCTGGCCTCGGCCTCGAGGAGGTCGAGGGCGGAGAGGATGGCCAGGTCGCGCAGGAGGTCGGCGGATCGCGCGGTCACGCCTGCCGACAGGTCGCGCAGGATCCGCTCCTCCTCCTCGGCAGCCATCGCGCTCGCGATGGTGAGCTCGTTTCCCAGCTCGACCATGCCCTCCGGCTCGACGAAGAGGGTCTGGCCGGACTGGGACGCGTTGTGGACGATGCCGGGAACGGCCGAACGGGAACTCGACAGCACCGGCAGGACGTAGCGGTCATTTCGAATGGTGAAGTAGGCGTCGCGGAGGTGGGGCGCCATGCCCGCGTCGACGATCAGCGCCTCGACCCGCGTCTTGAGCGCCCGGTGGAGGCCCCGGGTCCGGTCTCGAAGCTGCGCCAGCTCGGGGCTGGCGCGATCCGAGATGGCGCCGGAGGGCTCGATGGCCCGCTCGATCCGGTCGGCGAGCCGGCTGGAGTCGGAGAGCGCCTCGGAGAGCGCCCAGAGTTGGGGAAGGTCGGCGGCGCGCGACGCCAGGACCGCCCGGGTGCGGGCGGCCGACCGGGCCAGGGCCGCCACCTCCCGCAGCGCGAGTGGCTCGAGGACGCCGCCCTTGGCGGCCCGATCCAGGCTCGCGGCGGGGTCTCCCGTCGCCGTGATGGGGAGCGAGGTCTGGGATTCGGAGAGGGCGCGGGCCTCGGCCAGCCGGGAGAGCGCCTCCCGGACCTCGGCGGGACCGTCGAGAAAGGGGAGGACGGCCGCCAGCCCCCTTCCCCCCGGCGTGCGGCAACGTGCGGCCAGTGCCTCCAGGATGCGCGGCCAGCCCAGCTCCTCGAGGGTCCGCTCGAAGGCGCTCACCGTCCCTCCGCCCCCGCGGGCTGCCCCTGCAACCGCAGAAGGATCCAGGCGACGGCGAGACTTCTCGGGATGCCGGTGGCGAGCGCGGCGATCACGGCGCCCCCCGGGGCGTCGAGCCAGACCCAAGCAAGCAGCCCCTCGGAGAGCAGCCAGAAGCCCAGGAGCCAGCCGAACAGGTGGGGGAGGCGCCTGGGGGCCTCGGGGGGGACGATCGAGAGGAGGAGCAGGTCGATGGCGGCCAGGACCAGGGACGCCATGGGTGCGAGCACGGCGGGCGAGACCATGCCGCGGATCATCTCCGGCATGTACCGGTGCAGGAGGTGCGGTGGGGCGAGTGCCGGCGAAGCCCAGGTGAGCCCGTCGAAGGCCAGGTTCGCGCCCCAGGCCGCGAGGAAGAGGAGAATGGGTCCGGCTCGCTTCCTTGTCGACATGCCCTTCACGCGCCTCCCGCGGCGCCGGAGTTTGCCACAGGTCTCCGCGAGCGGGGGGAGGGCGGGTAGAATGGCGCCCATGGCGAGGAGGCGGCCGGTCGAGGTGGTCCCGGGGCTCGAGGTGCTGGCACGCCGCCGCTTCGCGTCGCTGCGGGGGATGCGCGTCGGCCTGGTATGCAACCCCACTGCCGTGGATCGCCGGCTGCGCCACGCCGCCGACATCCTCGCGTCGGCGCCCGGCGTCCGGCTGGCCGCCCTCTTCGGCCCCGAGCACGGCGTGCGCGGCGACGTGCAGTACATGGCGGCCGTGGGGGACGGGCTGGATCGGGGCACGGGGCTTCCAGTTCACTCCTTGTACGGGTCCGCGCCCGAGTCGCTGCGGCCGCGCCGCTCGCAGCTCGAGGGGCTCGACGCGCTGGTCTTCGACGTGCAGGACGTCGGCACCCGCTACTACACCTACCAGGCCACCATGATGCTCTGCATGGAGGCGGCGGCCGGAGCCGGCCTGCGCTTCGTGGTGCTCGACCGCCCGGATCCCATCGGCGGACGGGAGGTGGAGGGGCCGGCGCTTCGCCCCGGGTTCGAGAGCTTCTGCGGCATGCACGATCTCGCCGTGCGCCACGGAATGACGGTGGGTGAACTGGCGACCCTGTTCCGCGACGAGCGCGCCCTCGACCTCGACCTCGAGGTGGTGCCCTGCCAGGGCTGGAGGCGGCGCATGAGCTTCTCCGGGACTGGCCTGCCCTGGGTGCTGCCATCGCCCAACATGCCCACCCCGGAGGCGGCGCTCGTCTACCCCGGGATGTGCCTGATCGAGGGCACCAACCTGTCCGAGGGGAGGGGGACCGCGCGACCGTTCCACCTCCTGGGCGCGCCCTGGCTCGACGGCGCGCAGCTCGCCGCCGACCTGGCAGCAGAACGTTTGCCAGGGGTGCGCTTCCGCCCCGCCGGCTTCACTCCGACCTGGGACAAGCACATGGGCAAGCTCTGCCACGGGGTCGAGCTCCACGTGCACGATCCCGAGGCCTTCCGCCCCTTCCGCACGGGCCTCGCCTGCGTCGCGGTGGCGCGGGCCCAGGACCCCGACCGCTTCGCCTGGCGCACCGAGACCTACGAGTTCGTGGAAGGCATTCCCGCCTTCGATCTGCTCTGCGGCTCCAGCCGGGAGCGGCTGGCCATCGAGGCGGGAGACCGCTGGCGAGACCTGGCCCGCGGCTTCGCGGCCGAGGAGCGCGCTTTTGCACGCCGTCGAGCGCGTTTCCTCCGCTACGCGGACTGAGGCAGGATGGCCCCATGAGAGAGACCGCGATCCTGGGCGGGTCGTTCAACCCGCCCCACGTGGCCCACGTGATGGCGGCCTACTGGGCGCTGGCGACCCAGGGAGTGAGCGAGGTCTGGATGCTGCCCAGCTTCCGGCACCCCTTCGGCAAGGCGCTCGCGTCGTTCGAGGACCGGGTCCGCATGTGCGAACTGGCGGCTGCGCCGATTCGAGGCGTGCACGTCTGCACCGCCGAGGCGGACCTCGCCGACGATCCGCTGGTGGGGAAGACGGCCAGGACGCTCGAGTACCTGGTGGAGAAGCACCCGGACAGGAGGTTCACGCTGGTGGTCGGAGCCGACATCGTGGCCGACACGCCCAAGTGGTACAGGTTCGACCGGGTCCGGGAGCTGGCACGTGTCGTCGTGGTGGGGCGGGCCGGCGAGGCAGCCTTCGGAGACGGACCGGCGCTCCCCGACGTCTCCTCCACCGAGGTGCGGGAGCGGCTGCGGCGGGGCGAGGACGTCTCGGCGCTCGTGCCGACCAGGGTCCTCGAGTACGTCCGGAAGCGCGGACTATACCAGGAGTGAACCCGGCCGCACTAGAAGAGCCAGCCGAGCTCCAGGAGGGTGAAGATGGGCACGCCGGTCTTGAGATACTTGTCGGCGTTTTCCTTGGCGGTCTGGAGGTCGCCGTTCGCCAGGGGTGGCTGCACCAGGGTCGACTGGTAGTCGAGCGAGAAGCCGTATCCGAGGTTCAGTCCGAGGAAGAGCCCGAAGTCGAACGCCCACTTCCACCCGATCTGCGGTCCCAGGTACATGCTCGTCACGTGGAGCGTCTCGGTCTGGCCGATGCCGACCTGCTGCGTCGCGGTGAGGTCGTAGTTCCCCAGCACGAGCCCGACGAAGAAGGCCCCCTGGAAGGGATATGCCCGAAGGCCCGCGCTCCAGGTCTTGACCTTGAGATTGTAGGCATCGACGGTCTGTGAACTGGGAAAGACCCCGTACTCGAAGGATGCCCCGATGTAGCCGATGACTTTCACGTCGAGCCCCACCATCACGTTCGGGGGGAACAACAGGGTCGCCGTCACCTTGGGCCCGAAGAGCACACCCGGGATGACCCCTTCCGTACGGGGGCCGGTGTCCGCCGCGGGCGCGGCGGCGGCGGTGGCCGGCGTTGCTGCGGCCGGCACGGTCGGCGGGCTCGGGGTCGCAGCGGGCGCGCTCTCGGCCGTCACCGGCGGAGGATCGTCGGACGAAGCGCCCCACGCCAGGAGGGGAGCGCCCAGGAGGTACAGCGAGAAGGCGAGCCCGACGGAACCGGCCAGGCGGCCGGCCAGGAGCGAACGGATGTCGGAGCGAGAGCTCAACGGGTTCTCCTGATCATGCCCTGGAGTGAATGGCGCGCATTCGTCCACCAGCACGGTATGGCATGCGGACTTCCGGCAGCCATACCCAGGGCAGGGGACGGGACGCGGGCACGACGCCGGCCGCGCCCGGTTGACGCGGCGCGTAGGCTAGCCGATTCGACGGAAGGCCAGCGCGCCCGACTCCACCGCGACCTCGAGCTCGTCTCCGGGCACCAGCTCGCCCGCCAGGATGCGCTCGGCGATGGGTCCCTCGACGAGCCGCTGGACGGCGCCTCGCACCGGCCGGGCCCCCAGCGCCGGGTCGAAGCCGCCGTTGGCGAGAAGGTGCTCCACCACGTCGTCGCCGGCGAAGAAGCGGATGCGCCGCTCGGCGGCCAGGCGATCGGACGACTGGCGCAGGAGGAGCGATGCCACCCGGGCCAGGTCCTCGCGCGAGAGCGCCGGGAAGACCAGCCGCTCGTCGAGCCGGTTCCAGAGCTCGGGGGGGAGCGCGGCGCGCGCCGCCTGCGCGGCCCGGTCCTCGCGGGTCCCGGTGGTCTCGGAGGGGCCGAAGCCCATCACGCCCGAGGCGGACCGCGTGGCCTCGAAGCCGCCCAGGTTGGTGGTGAGGACCACCACGGTGGAGGAGAAGTCGACCTGGCGGCCGCGCCCGTCGGTGAGCCGCCCCTCCTCGAGCACCTGAAGCAGGAGAAGGAGGACGTCCCGGTGGGCCTTGTCGATCTCGTCGAGGACCACCACGCTGGCCGGGCGCCGGCGGACCGCGTCGGTGAGCTGCCCCCCCTCGCCGTAGCCGACGTAGCCGGGGGCCGCGCCCACGAGGCGGGCCACGCCGGTGGGCTCGCTGCACTCGCTCATGTCGAGCCGGACGAGCGCCTGGTCGCTTCCGAAGAGCGCATCGGCGATGCCCCGGGCCAGCTCGGTCTTGCCCACGCCGGTGGGGCCCAGGAAGAGAAAGCTGCCCATGGGACGGCGGGACGAGAAGCCGGCGTAGTTGCGGCGGAGGACCCGGGCGACCCTGGCGATGGTCTCGGAGTGGCCGACGATGCGGGAGGAGAGAGCGTCCTCCAGGCCGAGGAGCCGGTCCCGGTCGCCGGAAAGGAGCCGTGACTCGGGGATGCCCGCCATCTGAGCAACCACCCGCGCCACGTCCGCGGCGGCCACATCCGTCAGGCCCTGCCGCCTGGCCCGGGATCCGGCCAGGTCCATGGCCGCCACGGCCTTGTCGGGAAGGAAGCGATCGCGGACGTACCGCGAGGTCAGCGCCGCGGCCGCCTCGACCGCATCTCCGGCGAAGTGCACGCCGTGGTGCTGCTCGTAGCGGGGGAGGATTCCCTCGAGGATCCGGATGGTGTCCGGAACGGAAGGTTCCCGGACCAGCACCGGCGTGAACCGTCGCTCCAGGGCCGGGTCCCGCTCGATGTGCTTTCGGTACTCGTCGTGGGTGGTGGCGCCGATGCAGGGGAACTCGCCGCGCCCCAGCCCCGCCTTGAGCTCGTTGGCGGCGTCCTGCGGTCCCTCGCCGGTGGAGCCCGCGCCCATGACCGTGTGGATCTCGTCGATGAAGACCACCACGCGCCCCTCGGCGCGCCGCACCTCGTCCTGGATGCCGCGGAGCTTCTCCGAGAAGGAGCCGCGAAGCTGGGTGCCCGAGAGCACGCTGGCCATGTCGAGCTCCACCAGCACCCGCGGGAGCCCCTGGGCCAGCATCCGCTGGGCGACCCCCTCGACGATGGCGGTCTTGCCCACGCCGGCCTCGCCGACCAGGAGCGGGTTGTTGGTGCGCCGCTTTCCCAGGACGTCGAGGGTCTGCTCCACCTCGATCTCCCGCCCCACCAGCGGGTCGAGCCGCCCGGCGGCGGCGAGCTCGGTCAGGTTGCGTCCGAGCTGCGATAGCCAGGGGAACTCGGCCGGATCGAGCGCGTGGGCGGAGCGGGCGCGGGCAGGCGAAGGGGGATGCGCGGGGCCCGCCGGACGAGGCGAAGGGCGGGGAGAGAAGTCGAGCCCGCCCGGTTCACGCCCACCCGGTTCACGCTCGGTCTCGTCGGCGCCGAAGTCGGGATCCAGGTCGGCACTGCCCGGGTCGTCGTGCGGCGGGGCGGCGCGACGGGCGACCGGGGGGGCCGGCGCGCGCGTGGCCGGCTGGGGCACCCGGCGCAGGCGCCGCGGCATGCCGGCCGTGTAGTAGGAGAGCGCCACGTTTCGCAGCGCCGCCAGCTCGAGACCGCAGGCGGTCAGCAGCTGATGAGCCGCGCAGTGACGCACCCGGGTCATGGCGATGAGGAGGTGCAGGCAGTCGGTCTCGTCGGCGCGCAGCCCCTCGGCCACATGCCGGGCCCGCTCGCGGAGGTCGCGCTCGAGTCCGTCCGCCTCCGCCGGCGCCCCCGACATCGCGAGCAGGATCCGGTCCTCGTCGACGCCCCGCTCCCGCAGCAGCATCTCGGCGCGGTTGGGAACGACGAAGAAGGCCAGGAGGTGGTGGGCGCTGGTCAGCCGCTGGTTGACGTTCCGCGCGATGTCGCCGGCCTCGGAGAGGACCTGGGCGAGCTCCATCGACTCGATGACGGGCATTGGCCCGCACGATGCGATATCGGGCCGATCCGGTCAATTATTCGGCGAATCCCGCCTGCTTGGCGGGATCGCCGCACCGTCAGTCGAGGCCCAGGTGTCGCAATTGCTCCTCGTCCAGCCCCAGGAAGTGGCCGACCTCGTGGAGAACGGTGACCCGGATCTCGTCGAGGAGCTCCTCCCGGGTCCGGGCGAAGCGCTCGAGGTTTCTCTGGAAGAGGGCGATCGAGGAGGGGAAGTGGCTCCAGGGGTCCATCGACGCCTTGTCGCCGAGAGGCGACCCGCGAAAGATTCCGAGGATCGACGGAGAGTGGGGCGGGTCGGAGGTCAGGAGCTCCTCCACGTCCGGGAGGTCCTCCACCGAGACGGCGACGTTGGCGAGGTAGTTCCGCACCGGCTCCGGCAGTTCCGCGAGCGCGTCCTCGACCACCTGCTCGAAGGCGTCCGGGGAGAGCGACACGCCTTCCGGGAAGTCGTCGGGTGCCAGCTCGCGGGCCTTCGCGAGGTGCCGGGCGGCGACGGCCGGGCGCCCCAGCCGCTCGAAGCAGAGGCCGAGCAGCCAGTGCGACCAGGGGTCGCCGGGATCCTCGTGAAGGACCCGGGTGAGGACGGAGGCGGCGTCCTCGAAGCGACAGAGCTCGTGAAGGGCGTTTGCCTCCTCTGCGAGGACGTCCAGGTCGCCCGGAAGGGCGCGGGCGGCCTCGGCGATCCGCGAGAGCGCGTCGCGCGCGCCGCCCAGGGACACGAGGGCCTGGCCCTCGACCAGCGCGAGCCTCCCGCGCAGCTCGGCATCCTCCCCCCGCCCCGCCAGTCGCGAGCCCTCCGTGGCGAGGTCCAGCGCCCGCTCGGCTTCCCCCTCCTCGAGCGCCAGGACAGCCTCGTCGAGCAGAGCCGCCGCGGTGAGGTTCGGGTTCACGCCACGGTCTCAGCGCGCGACGGGAGGGAGATCTGCCGCGGCGATGTAGACGACGTTGCGGGTGGTCTCCTTGCCCCGGTACATGGCCCGATCGGCCAGGTCGAGGAGGAGCGCCTTCGTGGGCGCGTGCTCCGGGTGGCTGGCCAGGCCGATGGACACGGTGAGGCGAACCGAGTGCCCCTCGCGCGAGAGGAAACGGTGGTCCTCGACGACGCGGCGGATGCGCTCCGCCACCTTGAGGGCGCCGCCGGAGTCGACCGTGGCGAGGAGCGCCACGAACTCGTCTCCGCCGTAGCGCACGAGCACGTCCTCGTCTCGCACGCAGGAGCGGAGCACGCGCCCGAATTCGGTGAGCAACCGGGACCCCATCAGGTGGCCGTGCCGGTCGTTCACCGCCTTGAAGCGGTCGAGGTCCATGAAAAGCACGGTGAAGGGTCGGCCGCCGGCCAGCTCCCGGTCGAGGGCCAGGTCGAGGAACCGGCTGTTGTAGAGGTGGGTGACGTCATCCACGTAGGCGAGTTGCTCGACGTGGGAGAGACGCTCGAGCGTCTTGAGCGCCATGCCCAGGTGGCGACAGATGAAGGCCGCGCTTCCCGACCGCTCGGCGTCGAGCGGTCCCGGCACGAGCAGGCAGACCGCTCCGAGGATGAGGGGGCCGTCGGAGAGCGGCAGGCAGAGGCAGGCCGAGGCTGGGTGGCCGGCCGCGGCCGGCAGGTCGACGAGCAGGGTCGAGTCGGGGGACAGCTCGGCGAGACGAGGCAGGGCCGGGGCGAGGTATTCGCCGGCGGCCTCGGACGCGATGCCGTGCACGCCCGAAAGGTGCCAGCCTTCCTCGCCCTCCCGCTCGAGAAGGGCGGCACCGGTGGCGCCGCACTCGGCGGCGAGGGCCGGGAGAGCGAGCGGAACCACCTTGTCGCGTTCCAGCGTGCCGGTGATCCGCTGGCAGGTCTCGAAGAGGTTGACGTGGCCACGGAGCGCCGTGTTCTCGGCAAGGAGCGCGCGCGTGGAGAGGCTTCGCTGAACCGACAGCTGGATGGCCTCCGGGGTCACCGGCTTCACCAGGTAGTCGGAGGCCCCCGCCCGCATGGCGCGCACCGCAGGATCGACCCGGTCGAGGGCCGTGATGACCACGACCTGGATGTTCGGGTCGATCTGTTTCGCGTCGGCGAGCAGCTGGAGTCCGTCCCCCCCGGGCATGACGATGTCGGTGAGGAGCACGTCGAAGCGACGTTCCAGGAGGACCCGGACCGCGGCCGGGGCATTCTCGGCCACCTCGACGGCGTAGCCCGCCGCGCGCAGGTAGTCGGCGTACAGCGTCCGGGCGAAGCGCTCGTCGTCCACCAACAGGACCGAGGCCTGCATGGTCATTGGTATACCATGATCCCATGCTCACCCCTCCGGGGCGCCAGGTTCTCCTCTTCGCCGCCGGGGGTATCTCCTTCGCCCTGCCGCTGATGGCGGTCCGCGAGATCGTGAGGCTGCCCGCCGATCGGGAGCGCCCCGGGCCGGATCGGAGCGTCTTGCTGGCAGACGCGCTCGGCCTCGCTGGCGACCCTCGATTTGCCCTGGTCCTGGCGGACGGTGTCCCGCTCGAGCTGCGGGTGGACGAGATGCGCGGCGTCGGGGATCTGGCCGAGGCCGAGGTCTTCCGGCTTCCGGAACGGAGCGTGGCCGCTCGTCCCTCGCCCTTCGCGGCCGCCGTCTGGCTCGGCGACGTCCTCCACCTGGAGCTGGCGCCAGCTGCACTTCTGGACTCGAGGACGGTGGTCTGGCGGCCGCCACCCGAGCAGCACGACCTCGCTCCTGCCGAGCGGGAACTGGTCGCGGAACGAGGAGGCCGCGCACTGGCAGTGCCCCTCTCGCTGGTCGTCCAGGTCATCGAGCGGGCGCGACTGTCGCCGATCCCGCTCGCGCCCCCTGGTCACCGCGGGCTGCTCTATCACGGACGTGCGCTCCACTCGGTCTGGGACGTGGCATCGCTGCTCGGCTGGCCAGACTCCGGCAAGCCGGAGGTGATCCTGCTCCTCGACGCCGGGGGGACGACCGCCGGCGTGCTCGTGGACCGGGTCCGTGGCCTGGGCGAGGGGGCGGAATCCGTGCGCCGCCCGCAATGGGATGCGCTCCTCGCGCCCCAGGAAGAGGGATGAGCCGCGAGGAAGATTGACACTCGCGGGAACGCCGCGTTAGCTCTCCGACAAGTCCCCGCGCCCGAGACCCCATGCCCAAGACCATCCTTCTCGCCGACGACTCGGTCACCATCCAGAAGGTCGTGGGCATCGTCTTTGCGACCGAGGACTACCAGGTCACGGCGGTGGACAACGGAGAGGACGCGCTCCGCAAGGTCCGCGAGATGCGTCCGGACATCGTGCTGGCCGACGCGGTCATGCCGCGAATGAACGGCTACGAGCTGTGCCAGGCCATCAAGGCCGACCCCCAGCTCGCCGACGTTCCCGTGCTCCTGCTGGCGGGCACCTTCGAGCCCTTCGACGAGGCCCGCGCCCGCGCAGCCCGCGCCGACGGCCACATCGCCAAGCCGTTCGAGAGCCAGGCGCTGCTCAGCCGGGTGCGGCAGATCGTCGAGGGCGTGACCGCCGAGCCGCAGCCGCAGCCCTACCAGCGAGCCTCGACGCCCTCGGCGAGCCCCCCCGCTTCCCCGCCCATCCCGCCGCGCCGCACCGTCCCTCCCCCGTTCGCGCCACCCGCTCGCCCCGCCCCGCGTGCGGGCCCAGGCCCACTTCCGGTTCCCGGGGTCCGGGCCGCTGGTGTCCGGCCACCGATGCCAGGCATGCCCAGGGCACCCGGCGGCGTGGTGCGCCCGCCGCCGCTGCCGCCTCCGGGGAGTGGCCCACGCGGAGCGAGCCCGGCGCCGCGTCCCTTCGCGCCGGCAGCGCCTCCAAGGCCGGTTGCCCCGGCCCGGCCGCCTCCGCCTCCCGAGCCCTTCGGCTTCGCGCTCCCCATTGCCTCCGATGACGACTGGAGCGACGTGTCGACCGGAGAGGTAACCCTTCGCCCGGCCCCGCAGCCGTCCGCGGTGCCGGCCGCGGTTCGGGCTCCGGCTCCGGTTGCGGCTCCTGCCGACGGCGGAGAGGCCGCGCTTCGGCTCGCCATCTCCCAGGCTTCACGGGAGGTCGTGGAGCGGATCGCCTGGGAGGTGGTGCCGCAGCTCGCCGAGGTGATCATCCGCGAGCACGTGGAACGCCTGGTGAACGAGCGCCAGAAGCGCTGAACGAGGCGGTACCCCAGGGAGCACCACAAGTGTCCGAAGAACGACAGGCACCGCCCTCGACCGAACTGTCGAAGGCCTACGATCACCGCGACGTCGAGCCCCGCTGGTACCGGACCTGGCTCGAGCGGGGCTACTTCCACGCCGACGAGAACGACCGGACCCGGCCGGCCTTCTCCATCGTGCTGCCGCCGCCCAACGTCACCGGGTCGCTTCACCTCGGCCACGCGCTCACCGCCACCATCCAGGACATCCTCATCCGCTGGAAGCGCATGAGCGGCTTCAACGTCCTCTGGCTTCCCGGGACCGACCACGCCGGGATCGCCACGCAGATGGTCGTGGAGAAGGACCTGCAGAAGAACGAGAAGAAGAGCCGCCACGACCTGGGCCGCGAGGAGTTCCTCCGAAGGGTCTGGGCCTGGAAGGATCAGTACGGCTCCCGCATCGGCGTCCAGCACCAGGCCCTCGGGGCCTCGCTCGACTGGCAGCGCGAGCGTTTCACCATGGACGACGGGCTTTCCCGCGCCGTGCGCGAGGTCTTCGTGCGGCTCTGGGAAGAGGAGCTCATCTACCGGGCCAAGAAGCTCATCAACTGGTGCCCGCGCTGCCACACCGCGCTCTCCGACCTCGAGGTGAACCACGAGGAGAACCACGCCGGCGAGCTCTGGAGCTTCGCCTATCCGCTCTCCGACGGCTCGGGCGAGATCGTGGTCGCCACCACCCGGCCCGAGACCATGCTGGGCGACACGGCGATCGCGGTCCACCCCGAGGACGAGCGCTGGCGCGGCGTGGTGGGCAGGACGGTCCGCCATCCGATCACCGGACGCGAGTTCCCCGTGGTGGCCGACGCCGTCCTGGTCGATCCGAAATTCGGCACCGGCGCCGTGAAGGTCACGCCGGCCCACGACTTCAACGACTTCGAGGTGGCGCAGCGGCACGGGCTCCCGATGATCTCGGTGATCGGGTTCGATGGGCTCATGACGGGGGAGGCCGGCCCGTTCCAGGGACTCGACCGCTTCGAGGCGCGCAAGGCCGTCAAGGCCGCCATCGCCGAGAAGGGGCTGGAGCGCGGGACGAGGACGCACCTGCTGCCGCTGGGCCGATGCCAGCGATGCGAGACCGTTCTCGAGCCGCTCCTCTCCGACCAGTGGTTCGTGAAGATCGAGCCGCTGGCCAGGCCGGCCATCGCCGCGGTGGAGGAGGGCAGGACCCGTTTCATTCCCGACGGCTGGACCAACACCTACATGGCGTGGATGCGCAATATTCACGACTGGTGCATCTCGCGCCAGCTCTGGTGGGGGCACCAGATCCCGGCCTGGTACTGCGGGAGCGGGCACGTCACGGTGGCGCGCCAGGCGCCGGCGGCGTGTGCCACGTGCGGGAGCCAGTCGCTGCGGCAGGACGAGGACGTGCTCGATACCTGGTTCTCGTCGGCGCTCTGGCCCTTCTCGACGCTCGGCTGGCCCGACCGGACGAAGGAGCTCGAGACCTTCTACCCGACCTCGGTCATGGAGACCGGGCACGACATCATCTTCTTCTGGGTGGCCCGGATGATGATGATGGGCATCCACTTC
>Ga0209253_10002709_pt1 | contig 15667 bp, 12 predicted proteins | sample FrelakmetBRP12BR_FD_187145 | JGI IMG/M metagenome (GOLD analysis project Ga0209253, IMG submission 187145) | Freshwater lake sediment microbial communities from the University of Notre Dame, USA, for methane emissions studies - BRP12 BR (SPAdes)... | ecosystem: Environmental > Aquatic >...
CGGCATTGACATATAAGCCTGCCAGCCAAGGTAAGTCAGCAGGATTAGCGTTGTAGCGTGGTGGCTTTGTGCGGAGTACCTGCTCATCCAGCAATTGCCCTGCCAGCGGCATATAATCGAGTGTTTGGCTACGCCAGCCAACGCGTCCATACGCGATATCGGCCGATAAGTATTTTGAAAGTTCTGGTGAAATACTGTTTAGCGCGTTCATATTTTCCCGCGTATCGGCTTCACTAAGCATGGGGTTGGTATCGTTCGGCGCATAAGTCGTGCCGATAGAATGTATGCCATCCACCGAAGGGCTTAGATAATGATCGCTACAAATAATAGTTTTCATCTGCCGGCTATAGCTATTCTGTGCAAAAAAATTAACTTGTCCGCGCACGGGAGTGATTTCTGCACTCGAACAAGGCTTGAATTGCTTAATATCATTCGCATTACAAATCACCACTGTATCCGCTTCAAAGGCAATGTTTTTGTCATCAATTACTAGCCATTGGTTGAGTTTTTTTTCAATTTTTAATGCGTTCGTAGAGGTGGATGTAGTAATTAATGGTGGACTGCAAAGCCATTCACACCAGTCTTTTGGCTTTACCCAACCAGCCTGTGGTAAATATAGACCGCCTGTTTTTAGTGATATTCCCGCAATTTCACTAGCTGCTTGGGTATCCAGATATTGAAATAAGGCTAAATCCTCTAGCTGCAAAATCGCTTGCTGTCTGACTTGCTCGCGTGCATCAAAAGCAAGCTGAATAAGGCCGCAAGCATTGAATATGGCGTTGCTGACGGGTAGTTGTTTTAATAAGCTCAAGGTGAACTGAAAGCCCAGCAAGGCCAATTGGCTGGCAAAATCAGGCTTGGTGCTGAATTTAGGATATAACATCGCAATGGGGTTGCCGGAACCCTCTTGCGCCAATGCATGATGTCTTTCAATAATTGTGGTGCTGATTCCGCGTCGAGACAATGCAAAAGCCGTGCTACAGCCTGCAATTCCACCGCCAATGACAATAGCTTTTTTCATGCAAATTTCTCTATAAAGACGCCATTCAACATCTCGCGTTTTTTGCCAAAGCCAGGTTGTTTTTTTACTTCAAAACCTGCAGCCTGTAAGCCGCGCCGAACCATACCGGCGCTAGTGAATGTGGCAAACGTAGTGTTAGTTTTAGAGAGTCTGGCAATATGTTCGTAAACTTCGTATGACCACATATCAGCATTTTTGGCAGGTGCGAAACCATCTAGCACCCAAGCATCCGCCTTTTCTGATAATTCCGGCAAAACTTTTAAAATGTCATCGACCTGTAAGCTAAGCAGGATGCGGCCTCCAGCTATGTTAAAAACGTTAATTCCAACTTTAAGTCTGTCGTAAGATAGTGATAAATCACGCGAAATTTCTGAAAATTGGGGCCACAGCGCTTGAGCACGTCTTAAATCTGCCAAGCTAAGCGGCTGCTTTTCGATGCTGATGTAATTTAATTGAGTATTGGTGGGCGCTAATTCTAGCCAAAGTGCAGAGATGGCTAAAAAGTTTAAACCTGTGCCAAAACCAGTTTCTATAATATTAAAGTGATCTTGCTGTAGTGTTATAAAACGTTGTTCCAGCATATTTTGCTTAATAAACACATATTCTGTTTCCTTTAATCCATCTTCTTTAGAAAAGTAAATATCATTGAAATCAATTGAATATGGAATATTGTTAATCCATTTTATATTTGCGAATTGCATGTTAAATCATCAATGTTTATTGAATCGACAGTATGGCTTAATTTACGCATTTTTAGTTTGAAAATAAAGACACCAACTATACTTACTTGTATACTAGTTGTAGTCTTCGGAGATTGTGTTATGAAAACTTATTTAAATATCTATTTTTTTACAAAAGGTATACTGCTTATTTCTGCAGGCTTGCTTATCAGTTGCGCACAAGCCATTAGGCCTGCCAGCCCTCAATTACAAGACTGGCCAAGCTTCGGACGTGATTATACTAATCAGCGATTTTCTCCATCAACTCAAATCAATCAATCCAATGTTAAAAATTTGGTGCAGGTATGGCAATATAGAAGTGGTATAACGGCGACTTTTCAAGCTACACCGATTGTGCAAAACGGTGTGATGTATTTATCGTTACCATTTAATCATGTAGTCGCTTTGGATGCTCAGTCCGGTAAGGAGATCTGGCGCTATGTCCATGATAGGCGTAAAGACTGGAAAATGTGCTGTGGCCCTGCGAACCGAGGCGTTGCAGTCGCAAATGGTAAGGTGTTTGTAGGAACGGTGGATGCGCGCCTGATTGCACTAAACGCGAAAACAGGCACAAAAGAGTGGGATATTGACGTGGTCGAAAATGCAATCACCACAGAGGGGCAGGATGTACTTGATAAAAGTGACCCTAATTCTGCGCGCAAGGTTACGGGCGGCACTGGCATCGGCATTGCAATGGCACCGGTAGTATATAAAGGAATGGTGTTTGTCGGCATAACGGGTGTAGGTTATGGGTTGCATATTGATAACCCTCGTGAAGATGCGCCGCTCGGCGCTGTTATAGGGGTGACTGGGCTTTATGGCCGTCCAGGCTTTTTGGCGGCATATGATGTAAATGATGGCAAGCGTGTCTGGCAGTTCGATACGATTCCAGACAAGGGCTGGGAAGGTAAATTTACTGAGGCGACGGAAGATGGGGCTACTTTTAACCGTGACATAGCAACCGAAAAAGCCGATTTGGCCAAGTATCCGGATGCAGCGCGCTTTGGTGGTGGCTCGGCCTGGAGTACGCCCACAATTGATGTTTCTACAGACACGCTGTATTTCGGTACAGGCAACCCGTCGCCACAGATGAATGATATTTCCCGCCCGGGAGATAATCTGTATACCGTCTCTTTGGTAGCGTTAGATATCAATACTGGTAAGCTTAAATGGCATTATCAACAAGTGCCGCATGATCTATGGGGCTACGATTTGGCGAGTCCTCCTGTACTATTCAATTATCATTTAAATGGAAAATCGATTCCTGCGGTAGGACAGGCCAGTAAAACAGGGTGGTTTTATGTGCATGACAGAGTGACGGGCAAATTGCTGAAAAAATCAGATGCTTTTGTGCCACAACAAAATTTGTTTAAAAAGGCTACTTTTGAAGGCACAGTGGTGTACCCGGGTATTTTAGGAGGCTCAAACTGGTCGCCGGTGAGTATAGATGAGGAAAGTCAGCGCGTATTTGTGGCAGGCATTCATGCTCCAATTAAATATACGTTGCATGAAACCCCAGCTAAAGATGGTAAATCTGCTATACGTTACGCAGCCAGCGAACCTACTAATGATCCACGCTGGGGTCTGCTTTCAGCCATTGATTTGGCGACAGGCAAAATAGCTTGGCAAAACAAAACTGAACAGCCTTTAGTAGGCGGCGTGCTGGCGACCGCTGGCGACCTGGTGTTTATGGGTGAGGGCAGTGGTTATTTCAACGCTTACAATAGCCGGACAGGAGAATTGTTATGGCAAGCTAAATCAGAGTTTGGTGTAAATGCGCCGCCGATTACTTACACGGTAGACGGAGTGCAGTATATCGCCGTGGCAAGTGGAGGCAACTCCATTTTTGGCTACAAGCAGGGTGATGCAGTGCTTGTTTACAAGTTATCCAATTAGTCATTTAGGTTTGCCTAAAATCTATTAGACTGGATCCAGCAATTGTAAGCGGGCTATATGTTTAAATTTGGCTTTAGCTGTTGAGATAAGTCAATTAAACTATTTTTATATGCTATGTGAGCGATACATAATTTTATATATCGTTAAAGTAATATAATTAGGGTTATGCAAATATCAGGCCCTACAATTTTGTCGACCCCAGCTGCTACCAGTGTAACAGATGAGAATATATGGGTTGCACTCGATGAGCCCGCCGAATGGTCCAGCTTTAGCCAGCCGGTCAATGACCAAAAGCATGAGTGGGAATCACATTTGGCAATTGAAGGCATGCATTGTGCCGCTTGTGCGATTAATGTTGAAAAAGCATTGAAATCGGTTTCAGGTGTTTCCAGTGCTGACGTGAATGCCACAAGCGGCCGCGCTCGCTTAGTGTGGAATGCCGACATGGCAAAACCTTCTGACTGGATGCGTGCCGTAACTAAAGCGGGTTATCGTGCCTTGCCGGCAACTGAGGCATTTAGCCAAGACGATCGCCGCAAGAATCAGCGCTTGATGCTCTGGCGCTGGCTAGTGGCCGGTTTCTGTATGATGCAGGTGATGATGTATGCCTATCCCACTTATGTATCTACTCCTGGGGATATGACTACAGATATGCTTAGCCTGATGCAATGGGCTTCATGGATATTGACACTGCCGGTGATGTTTTTCTCCTGCGGCCCGTTTTTCAGTAACGCTTTCAACGATATCAAGCAACGTCAAATCAGCATGGATATGCCAGTAGCGCTGGGTATTCTGATTACTTTTCTGGTGAGCACTGCTGCAACGTTTGATCCTTCCGGCTGGTGGGGGCACGAAGTTTATTTTGATTCGCTCACCATGTTCGTATTCTTTTTGCTTACCGGCCGATGGATAGAGCTTCGTATGCGCGACCGAACAGCTGGCGCATTGGATGCACTCATGCGTCGTTTGCCAGGCAGCGTGGATCGCATGAAAGAGGACGGTAGTTTTCAACGTGTCGCGGTGCGCAGACTGAATGTTGGCGATGTCGTACGAGTATTGCCCGGTGAATCGTTTCCTGCAGATGGCACGATTACCATAGGGGAGACCAACTCCGATGAGGCCTTATTAACTGGCGAATCACGTTCTGTAGCCAAACAAATTGGGTCAGAGGTTATCGCGGGAAGCCATAACTTATCCGCCGTAGTACAGGTACGCATTGATAAAATTGGGCAATCTACGCGCTACGGACAAATAGTAGCCTTAATGGAGCGTGTTTCAGTCGAAAAGCCACGTCTTGCAATACTTGCAGACAGAATCGCCCGCCCATTTCTATTTGCCGTGCTAGTGGCTGCTGCTTTATCGGCTGCCTATTTATGGCAAACCGATCATAGCCGCGCCTTAATGGCAGCCGTGGCAGTGTTGATAGTGACATGCCCGTGTGCATTATCCTTAGCAACGCCAGCTGCCATGCTTACTACTTCAGGCGCTTTGGCACGCAGCGGCGTGTTAGTGCGCAAAATGCAGGCACTGGAAGCGCTTACGACAGTTGATACGATCGTTTTCGACAAAACCGGCACTCTTACGCACGACTGTATGACGGTAGGACAAATCACTACTCAAGAAAATATAAGTAAGCCAGAAGCCTTGCAGATTGCAGCTGCAATAGCTCAACATTCCCTGCACCCAGTTTCACGGGCACTGTTAGTGGCTGTTAAAAATCAAGCAGGAACTGAAACCCTGACTCAAATTACCAATGTACAAGAAGTTTCAGGGTCTGGTCTAATGGCTGACTCTGTTCATGGTAAGTTGAAGCTTGGATCAGCGCAGTTTTGTGGTTTGGAAGACAGTCTTGGTCAAAACATTTCGAATGAGATGAATTTGGATGGTGCATCCAGCGTGCATCTTGTTTCGGAGAAGGGCTGGATGGCCAGCTTTGAGATAGTAGAGGCAGTTAAATCAGATGCAGCTTCTGCTATTCGAGTCCTAAAAGAAAATGGCATCCAAGTTGAAGTATTGTCTGGCGATAAGCTGCAATCTGTTAAGCGAATCGCAAAAATGGTTGGTATTGATCAGGCTAAAGGTGGATGTACACCGCAAGATAAACTGTCGCACCTTCAGTCTCTGCAACATCAAGGGCGTAAAGTGGCGATGGTGGGTGATGGACTAAATGATGGGCCGGTGTTAGCAAGTGCGCATGTTTCAATCGCGATGGGACAAGCTGTGCCATTAGCACAAGCGCAATCGGATTTTGTTATTATGGGTGGTCAATTGCAGATGGTGTCGCTATTAATCGCACAAGCAAAACGTACTATGCGTATCGTTAAACAAAATTTAATCTGGGCGGCAGCATATAATGCAATTTGTGTCCCGTTGGCTGTTGCCGGCATGCTGCCTGCGTGGCTTGCCGGCCTAGGTATGGCGCTTAGTTCGCTATTGGTAATATTGAATGCTGCCCGCCTATCTTTTGTTGCCACACCTGTTTCGGAAGGAATATAATGGACATATTATTTCTGCTTATCCCCTTATCGGTCATCCTTGTGCTGGTGATATTGGGGGGGTTATGGTGGGCAATTTATTCAGGTCAGTTTGAAGATGTTGAGGCAGAAGGCGAGCGCATTCTGCATGAAGATTGATTTGTATCAAATGGGTTAAGGGCGTGGTGCGGCAAAATGCCGCAGGTAAGACTCGCGAAGAATTATTAATAAGTACTTATGGGGGGGAATTAAATGCAAGACCTAAATACTCAATCAACTACGTATGACGATGGTGTTGTACGGCAGTTTTCTATCATGGCCTGTGTATGGGGTGTGGTAGGCATGTTGGTAGGCGTAATCATCGCCGCACAACTTGTCTTTCCTGAACTCAATCTCGGTTTGCCGTGGACAAGCTTTGGTCGTTTAAGACCGCTACATACTAATGCAGTTATTTTTGCATTTGGTGGCTGTGCACTGTTTGCTACGTCATATTTTGTAGTGCAACGCACATGCCAGACCAGGCTCTTTGCCGGAAAGCTGGCTTCATTTACTTTTTGGGGATGGCAACTGGTGATTCTTTCAGCAGCCGTTTCTCTACCTTTGGGTTTTACGCAAGGTAAAGAATATGCTGAGCTGGAATGGCCTATTGATTTGCTGATTGCAGTGGTTTGGGTGTCTTATGCAATTGTGTTCTTTGGCACTATTGCAAAGCGCAAAGTTAAGCATATCTATGTAGCCAACTGGTTTTTCGGTGCATTTATTCTTACCGTCGCGTTGTTGCATATTGTCAATAGTGCAGCGATTCCCGCAAGCTTCATGAAGTCCTATTCTGCATACTCTGGTGCACAGGATGCGATGGTGCAATGGTGGTATGGTCATAACGCAGTCGGCTTCTTCCTGACAGCTGGTTTCTTGGGCATGATGTATTATTTTGTACCTAAGCAAGCAGAGCGCCCTGTGTACTCATACAGTTTGTCGATTGTTCACTTCTGGGCGCTGATTTTTACCTATATGTGGGCGGGTCCGCACCATTTGCATTACACTGCATTGCCTGACTGGACTCAATCGTTAGGTATGGTGTTCTCACTGGTTTTACTAGCACCTAGCTGGGGCGGTATGATCAACGGTATCATGACTTTGTCAGGTGCATGGCATAAATTGCGCACCGACCCTGTGTTGCGTTTCCTGATTGTTTCATTGTCATTCTACGGCATGAGTACCTTTGAAGGACCGATGATGGCAATTAAGACAGTGAACTCACTCTCACACTACACCGACTGGACTGTTGGTCACGTTCACTCAGGCGCTTTAGGCTGGGTAGGCTTGGTTTCTATGGGTGCGCTTTACTACATGGTGCCGCGTCTGTTTGGTCAAAAACAAATGTATAGCACCAAGGCAATCGAACTGCATTTCTGGTTGGCTACGATTGGTATTGTGCTCTATATCTCTGCACTTTGGATTTCAGGTGTGATGGAAGGATTAATGTGGCGCTCTATCAATGCTGACGGTACACTCACTTATACATTTGTAGAAAGTGTAAAAGCTAAACAACCTTATTACATCATTCGTTTGTTAGGTGGGCTGCTTTATTTAAGCGGTATGACGATCATGTTGTGGAATGTCATTAAAACAGCAACCAGCGGCAAAGCTGCAGTTGCTTCTATTCCACCAGTTGCTGCTCACGTTTAAGGGAAATCATTATGTCAAATCATGATACAAAAAGTGGCTTCAGCCACGAGAAAATTGAGACCAATAGCTTTCTGATGATTGTGCTGATTTTGGTTACGGTAGCTTTCGGTGGGTTGGTGGAGATTGTGCCGTTGTTCTTCCAAAAATCCACTACTGAGCCAATTGCCGGTTTGCAGCCTTATACGCCGGTTCAGCTAGCCGGGCGTGATGTTTATCTGCGTGAAGGTTGCTATAACTGCCACTCACAGATGATACGTCCTTTCCGCGCAGAAACCTTGCGTTACGGACATTACTCTGTGGCAGGCGAATCGGTTTATGACCATCCATTCCAGTGGGGTAGCAAACGTACAGGTCCGGATCTTGCACGAGTTGGTGGCCGCTACAGTAATGACTGGCATCGTATTCACTTAATTCAGCCACGCGACCTTGTGCCTGAATCTATCATGCCAGCCTATCCTTGGTTAGAGAATACACTGGTTGATGCTGAGGCTATACCTTCGCACATGAAAGCTTTACGTACAGTGGGTGTGCCTTATACCGATGCTCAAATTGCGGGTGCAGCGGAGGAAGTGAAAGGCAAAACCGAGATGGATGCACTGATTGCCTATTTGCAAGTTTTAGGAATTCACCTGAAATAGTTTATCTTGAATGGCTAAGATAGGGAGAGCAAATGGATATTAATACACTCCGCATATTGGCTACCGTTGCCAGTTTTATAGCGTTCATTGGCATCATCGTGTGGGTTTGGCGGAATCGCAATACACCAGACTTTGAAGAGGCGGCTAATCTGCCCTTCAAAGATGACCAAAGTTAAGAAGATTAAAGGAAAATTAAAATGAGTGACTTTACGAGTAATTTTTGGCCAATGTTCATTACGGTCATTGCCGTGGGTGGTATTCTAGGTTGTGGCCTGCTATTGTGGCTTACAAGTAAAATGAAGGTAAGCACTACAGGCAGCGACAACACCAGTGGGCATGTGTGGGATGAAACTCTGCGCGAGATGAATAATCCGCTGCCACGCTGGTGGGTTTGGATGTTCATTATTACCATTATTTTTGCGCTTGCATATCTAGCATTGTATCCAGGTGCGGGTAGCTTTGCAGGTAAGCTGGGCTGGACACAAGTAAATCAATATGAAAATGAAGTGGCTACAGCAAATAAAGCACTTGAGCCATTGTATGCTAGATTTGTTGCCATGAAAGCTGAAGATCTGGCTGCAGATAAAGAGGCGCGAGCAATTGGCGAGCGTTTGTTTATGAATAATTGTGCACAATGTCATGGCTCTGATGCGAAGGGAAGTCGCGGCTTTCCAAACTTAACAGATGGCGATTGGCTGTATGGTGGCAGTCCAGAAAAAATTCTGGATACCATTAATAATGGTCGCATCGGCATGATGCCGCCTATGGGGGCAGCATTAGGCACGGAAGAAGACGTGAAAAATGTAGCAAATTATGTGCTTAGCCTTTCAGGCACATCACATGATGCGGCACGCGCTGGTTTGGGTAAAGACAAGTTTGCTGTTTGTGCAGCATGTCATGGTGCAGATGGTAAAGGTAACCAAGACATTGGTGCGCCTAACTTAAGCGATAAGATTTGGTTGCATGGCGCAGGTGAAGCGGCCATTATCAAGCGTATTAATGAAGGTAAAACCAACCAAATGCCAGCGTGGCAAGATAAATTCACACCTGCACAAATACAGGTATTGGCATCTTATGTATGGGGTTTATCGAATAAATAAGTTAGATATATGGTTTTAGTAGGTAAGTTTTAGTAGTAAAATTTGATTTTAGAAAGTTGGATGGATGAACGAAGCACCAGCTGCCAAGGCAGAGGAAAAACCGGCCTCAACAAAAGATGTCGTTATTTCTCTGTACAAGGCGCAAGATAAGGTTTATCCACGTAGCGTATCCGGCTTTTTCACAAAATGGCGCTGGGTCATCATATGGTTGACCCAGCTTTTTTTCTACGGCATGCCGTGGATTCAATGGGGCCAGCGACAAGCTTTATTATTTGACCTAGAAGCAAGACGTTTCTATATATTCAATCTGGTCTTTTATCCGCAAGACTTGATTTACCTGACAGCTATTCTCATCATTTCTGCGCTGTCACTTTTCCTGTTTACTGCAGTCGCAGGCCGTCTATGGTGCGGCTACGCCTGCCCGCAAACCGTTTACACAGAAATTTTCCTTTGGATTGAAAGAAAAATAGAAGGGGACCGAGCTGCCCGTATGAAGTTGGATACGGCTGAGATGTCAGGTCAAAAGTTGTTTAAAAAAGCCAGTAAACAGTTCGTTTGGATTGTTTTTGCATTATGGACTGGTTTTACTTTTGTGGGGTATTTCACACCCATACGAGAACTTAGCCAGTCAGTATTGACCCTTAGCTTGGGTCCTTGGGAAACATTCTGGATAGTTTTTTATGGGTTTGCTACCTATGGCAATGCAGGTTATATGCGCGAGCAAGTCTGCAAATACATGTGCCCGTATGCCCGCTTTCAAAGCGCGATGTTTGATGATGACACCTTAATAGTGACCTATGATGAAGCGCGTGGTGAGCCGCGAGGAGGCCGATCACGCAAGGCTGATAGCAATAGCCTAAAATTAGGTTCTTGCATCGATTGTAACCTCTGTGTACAGGTTTGTCCTACCGGCATTGACATCCGTAAAGGCTTGCAATATGAGTGCATAGGCTGTGGTGCGTGTGCCGATGTGTGCGATAGCGTGATGGATAAGATGGGCTACCCACGTGGCTTGGTGAAATATTCTACACAAAATGCTGTTACGAAAAACTGGACACACAGCCAAATGTTACAACGTATTATGCGGCCTCGAGTTTTGATTTATGCTGCCATTCTAGGCTTGTTGGTTGTCGGACTCTTGGTTAGTTTATGGCTTAGGACGCCTTTTAGAGTGGATGTGGTACGCGACCGTGGCGTGATGGCGCGTTTGACCGATGATGGCAAGCTGGAAAATGTTTACAGATTGCAAATCATGAATGGAACAGAAACTGCGCAACATTATCGACTTGCTGCTACTGGTCTAGATGGTCTAGAAATAGAGGCGGAGGATCGAGATCATGATGAAAATGATGAAAACATGGAGTTTGAGCATTCTGTTATGGTTAAGCCTGCGGAATCACGCTGGCTTATCGTAGACTTAAAAATTCCGGATGGCTCGGCTGAATCAGGTTCTCATAAAATTCAGTTTGAAGTTCAGTCTATTGAATCTAAAGAGACTGTGATAGAAAAATCCGTGTTTTTAGTGCCTAGATAATATTTATAAGTACGGGTAGTCAATTTAAGGATCGCTTAATGGATACAAAAGATACAAAAGCTTGGTGGCAATATGGGTATGTTTGGTTTATCATCGCTGGCCCGCTATTAGTCGTCGTCGCTGGTTTTATTACTTTATACCTTGCAATAAAACTGCCAGACCCTGTAATTGATGATAATTATTATCAAAAGGGCATCGAGATTAATAAGACCTTAAATGCAAAAGGTGATGGTATGGCGCCGGCACTTCAAGCACGAAACCACGCTGCGACCGGAATCAAACCCTCACAACCTTAGTTATGACGATAGATGCCGACATTGTAATTATAGGGGCAGGGCCAGCGGGCTTATGTTTTGCCAGGTCTCTTGCAGATGCCGGCCTACAAATTATGGTGCTTGAGCGTCAAGCCAAAGCTGCATTAGCAACACCGGCTTTTGATGGACGAGAAATTGCACTCACACATCATTCTGCAAAATTAATGCAGCAACTCGGTTTGTGGGAACGCATAGATCCACAGGAAATTTCCCCTCTGCAAGATGCACGCGTATTTAATGGATCATCTCTCTTTTCATTAAATATTGGTCACCATGAAACACATCAAAGCGAATTAGGTTATCTGATATCCAACCATCTTATTCGCAAAGCTGCTTACGAAGTGGTGAAAGCTTCGCCAACAATTACTCTAAAAACAGAAGCCAAAGTTAAAAGCATTCAAACAAATGCGGATGGCGTGCAAGTAACGCTTTCTGAGGATGAGATTATTCAGGCCAGATTATTAATAGGTGCGGACAGTCGCTTTTCTGAAACGCGTCGTGCCATGGGCATAGCCGCAGACATGCATGATTTTGGTAAAACGATGATGGTCTGCGTAATGGAGCACTCTGTGCCACATGAACACACTGCATGGGAATGGTTTGATTACGGCCAGACATTAGCATTATTGCCGATGAATGGAATGCATTCGTCAGTGGTTGTTACACTTCCACCAAAAGAAATCGATAACTTAATGAAAATGCATGAAGACGATTTTAATCGGGAAGTTTCAGCGCGCTTTAAGCATAGGCTTGGTACAATGCGCCTCGTTTCAACGCGCCATGCTTATCCATTGGTCACTGCATATGCAAAACGCCTGATAGGAGAGAGGTTCGCTTTAGTGGGCGATGCTGCCGTTGGAATGCACCCCGTGACAGCGCATGGTTTTAATTTCGGTTTAAAGGGGATCGCAACCTTGTCTTCTGAAATTAAGGCAGCACTCGCCTCAGGTAAAGATTTTACATCCAATAGCCTGCTTTTACGCTATGAAAAAGTGCATCGCCGCCACACTCGGCCATTATTTGTTGCCACACATGCCATCGCAAAGCTATATGCAAGCGATAGTCCTCCTGCACGATTGCTTCGTACAGGCGCATTGCATTTGGGAAGCCGCATTACGCCATTCAAGCGTGCGGTAGCAGGGTTTTTAGCTGACGCGCATTAAAGTTATTTTATTACACTTAAGTATAACTTAAGTATCTTTACGTGATACTCTTTTACTATGACCCTGTGGCTGGGATCTCTGCTCTGTCACACCGCTATCGGTAATGCAGATTACTTTCATTTCCACTAATGTATTTTATCGCCAAAAAGATCAGCATGCTGGCCTCTCGGTTTGTATTTCAATATGGATAACCAAAAACATCATTGGCATACGTTATCAGTAGACGAAACTGCGCAACAGCTTGAAACTAACCACCAGACTGGTCTAAGCGCAGCGAAAGTTATTGAACAGATGGCGCGCTACGGTCCTAATGCGTTGCATGAAAAGCGCAGGCGCTCACCATGGCGCATGCTGCTCGATCAGTTCACCGATTTCATGATTATAGTGCTGGTTGGGGCTGCAATTATTTCCGGCATCATTGGCGATTTACAAGACACAATCGCCATCATCGTAATCATCATCCTCAACGCAGTGATCGGATTTATTCAGGAGTATCGCGCGGAGTGTGCAATGGCAGCACTGAAACGCATGTCCGAAGTCAATGCGCAGGTATTGCGGGATGGTCAGGTGGCAACTGTCAATGCCTCTGAATTGGTTCCTGGGGATGTAGTGCTGCTGGAAGCAGGCAATGTAGTACCTGCAGACTTTCGCCTTATTGAAGCTGCGCAACTTAGGGTAGACGAATCAGCACTGACTGGTGAATCCGTTGCAGTGGAGAAACAAATCCATCCACTTTCCATTGTCGATATCCCTTTAGGCGATAAAACTTGTCTGGCATATAAAGGCACCATTGTTACTTCTGGGCGTGGATGCGGCTTGGTGGTAGCCACCGGCATGCATAGCGAACTAGGCAAGATTGCCACATTACTGAGTGATGATGACGAAACCAAAACCCCATTACAAAAACGCCTGAAAGCTTTCGGTCAACGGTTGGCGCTGGCTGCGCTGTCGATTTGTCTACTGGTTTTTATCATTGGTATTATGCGAGGCGAGCCGCTATTGCTTATGTTCATGACGGCGCTGAGTTTGGCAGTAGCAGCTATTCCGGAAGCACTGCCAGCCGTAGTGACAATTTCGCTGGCCTTGGGTGCACGTAAAATGGTCAAGCAGCACGCCTTGATTCGTCGTTTGCCTGCTGTAGAAACCCTGGGGTCAGTGACTTTTATCTGTTCCGATAAAACCGGCACACTCACCCAGAACAAAATGCACGTGACAGCCATTTACTCAGATGGTGAGCTTTGTAAAACATGGCAGGATGGGAAGAAAACAGAACCCTGGATAACCTTATTCCATGCTCTGGCGTTGAGTAACGATGCGCATCTTGATCGACACAGCAAAATACACGGCGAGCCTACCGAAGCGGCCTTGCTGCGTGCCGCGCAGGAAGCGGGATGGGATAAATCAGTACTAGAAGGTGAGATGTTGAGACTGAAAGAACTGCCATTCGACTCCGAACGCAAGCGCATGACCACGTTCCACAAAACGGAAATAGGCATCATTGCCTACACTAAAGGCTCACCAGAGGCGCTGGTCTCGCAATGCACTCGCATCCTGACCTCAAGCGGCGAACAAACTATAGACCAGACGGCATTGTTGGAGGAAGTTGAAGCCATGGCCGCCGATGGGTTGCGCGTGCTAGCTTTTGCCTATCGGAATTGGTCTGTATTACCAGAAAGTGAACTGGCTGATGAATTAGAATGCGATCTAGTGCTTCTAGGGTTTGTAGGCCTGATTGACCCGCCTAGACATGAAGCAAAAGAAGCGGTTTCATTATGCAAATCTGCCGGTATTACACCGGTGATGATTACTGGTGATCATCCTGCCACCGCACGCGCCATCGCCTACCAGCTTGGTATATTGGCAGATAGCGACGGCAGGGTGATGACTGGTGCTGAGCTGGAAAAGCTGGACCAACAGGCTTTCGAAGCAGAAGTTGAAGAGTTGCGGGTTTATGCCCGCGTTGATCCGATTCAGAAAATAAAAATCGTTCAGGCCTTGCAGGACAAGGGGGAAGTGGTAGCGATGACCGGCGATGGTGTTAATGATGCGCCCGCACTAAGAGCCGCAAATATTGGCGTAGCCATGGGCAAAGGTGGAACAGACGTAGCGCGCGAAGCAGCACATATGGTGCTGCTGGATGACAACTTCGCCACCATCGTGCATGCCGTGCGCTACGGCCGTCACCTTTATGACAATATTCGTAAATTTATTCGTTATGTAGTGACAACCAATTCTGCAGAGGTTTTGACTATTTTTTTAGCACCTTTTCTAGGCCTGCCAATGCCTTTGCTGCCAATACATATATTATGGATTAACTTGGTCAGTGACGGCCTACCTGCACTGGCACTCACAGCCGAACCTGCCGAACCCGGTATAATGCGCCGCCCACCACGCGCACCAAAGGAAAGTCTGTTTTCGAACGGCGTATGGCAACATATGATTTGGGTAGGGCTGCTAATGGCGGGGCTTACTTTGTTCACACAGGCATGGGCATATCACTCCGGCTCAGCACATTGGCAGACTATGGCGTTTACGGTATTAACCTTAAGTCAACTTGGACATGTATTGGCGATTCGCTCAGAAAAAGAATCACTTTTTAGCATTGGATTTTTTTCCAATATTCCAATGGCAGCAGCGGTAATCGCGACATTTATGCTGCAAATGGCAACTATCTATGTGCCTGCATTAAATCCCATCTTTAAAACTGAACCTCTTAGCATAGGTGAGCTTGCTTTTTGTCTTGCCTTATCTAGTATCGTGTTCATAGCTGTGGAAATCGAAAAATGGCTGGTGCGGCTTGGCTGGCTATATCAAAGTGATAAAGCCGTGAGAATTATGGGCTGACATGCACTATTAAACCAAGCCCGCGTATGCGTTGTGCCAGCTTTTCTAACCACTCAGCAGGCAGGCGACTAAGCCTTTTTGATTCTGCCTGCATTGATGGCCGTGCGATGCCATACAAATGCACACCCTGGATAAATTCTTTAACCTGATTGATCAGCGCTAAATAAGCTTCAATTTCGCTGTCTTCCGGCGACTGGCCATCAAGTGCAAACATACAGGTCTGAATAAAAGTCGGGCAGTTTTCTGCGCAACTGCGCAATCTCTTTATATGGCTT
>Ga0209253_10002710_pt1 | contig 15665 bp, 14 predicted proteins | sample FrelakmetBRP12BR_FD_187145 | JGI IMG/M metagenome (GOLD analysis project Ga0209253, IMG submission 187145) | Freshwater lake sediment microbial communities from the University of Notre Dame, USA, for methane emissions studies - BRP12 BR (SPAdes)... | ecosystem: Environmental > Aquatic >...
ACTCGACCTTGTCGGGCGGCACCTTCAGGTGCTGCGATGCATACGACTTGGCGCCGACCCGGAATTCCAGTGTCTCGGCTGCGCCGCCCGGGCGCTGCACCAGCAGCCTGAGCCTTGCGCCGGCCTTCTCCGCGAGCGGAATGCCGACGAAGGCCATCCACTCGGCGCCCTCGCGCTGCACCAGCACGCGATGTTCACCGAACCGCGCCACCGGCGCCTGCTCGGCTGCGCCCAGGCTCACGCGCGCCACCCCGCCCGGCACGCTCGATGCACGCGGGAGCTCGATCGATGGCGCGACGGCGAACGCGCGCTGCGAGAGCAGCGCGGCTGCCGTGGCAAGGATGAAGCTGCGTCGAGCGGGCTGCGGCAAGTGTGGGGTCCGCGAGGACAGCGGCGTCGGGGACTGGGCTTCGATCGCGTTTGAATCACGAAAGTGGACAAGTGTATCGATCACTTCGGCTTCGTCGGTCGCTGAAAAGAACAAGGCCTTGATCTCTCAAGGCCTTGCGTGAAATCTGGTGGAGAAGAGGAGTGCATTGCGAAGCCGAAAAAAAATAGCTGTACAGCAACGCCTCTTCGCAACCAAGTGGCGCAAGGTCCATGGTCGATGAGGTGCGCGCCGAGCGCTACGCGGGCCAGTAGCGTCCGCGAAGCTGCTGTTTATGGAGCTTTCCGGTCGGCTGCCTCGGCAGTGCGGCGTCGAAGTCGACGCTGCGCGGGCACTTGAAGGAAGCCAGGCGCTGCCGACAGTAGGACAACAGCTCCGCCTCCATTTCCGGGCCGGCATCGTCCGGGTCCACCAGTTGCACGACGGCCTTCACTTCCTCGCCGAGGTCTTCGCTCGGCACGCCGATTACCGCGACGTCCGCGACCCGGGGATGGCCGATGAGAATGCTCTCGGCCTCCTGCGGGTAGATGTTCACGCCGCCGGAGATGATCATGAAGGCGCGGCGGTCGACCAGATACAGATAGCCCTCCTCGTCGAGCCGGCCGATGTCGCCCAGCGTCGACCAGCCCTTCGTGTTTCGGGCCTGCGCGGTCCGAATCGGATCATTGTGATACTCGAATTCCGGCCCATCGGAAAAGTAGACCAAGCCCGTCTCGCCCGCCGGCAGCTCGTTGCCCGCCTCGTCGCAGATGTGCAGGACCCCTTGAACGGCCCGACCCACGGAGCCCTTGTGCTGCACCCACTCATGCGGCGTGATGGCACAGAAGCCGTTGTTCTCGGTCCCGGCGTAATACTCGTGGACGATCGGCCCCCACCAGTCAAGCATGCGTTGCTTGACGTCGACCGGGCAAGGTGCCGCCGCATGCACCGCCATCTGCATCGAAGACATGTCGTAGCCCGTGCGGACTTCTTCCGGCAGCTTGAGCATGCGCACGAACATCGTCGGCACCCATTGGCTGTGCGTGATGCGATGGTGCGCTATCCATTGCAGTGAACGCTCGGGATCGAAGGTCTCCATTACAAACGCGGTGCCACCGAGCTTGATCACCGTCATGCTGTGGCGCAGAGGCGCGGCGTGGTACAGCGGCGCCGGCGAGAGGTACCGGCAATTGCGCCCGTACCCGAAGAGCGGCCCCAGCAGGTCAACCAGCATCGTCCGCGCCCCCGCACGGGTTGGCGGCAGAGGCCACTTCACGCCCTTGGGACGACCCGTGGTACCCGAGGAGTACAGCATGTCGAGGCCTTGCGCAGGGTCGGCGATCGGTGCAGCCGCAGCTGCGTCCACCGCGGCGTCCCAGCTCTCGAAACCCGGCACGGCCGTGCCGACCGCGAAGCACCTGAGGCTCTCGGGCAGCAGCGGTCGCAGCTGCTGAATCAACTCACCGAGCTCCGCCGACACCACCAGCACCTGTGCGGCGCAGTCGCGCACGATGTACGCGATCTCGTCGGCCATCAAGCGCGTGCTGATGGTCGTGTAGTAAACGCCGGCGCGGTCAGCCCCGAAACAGGCCTCGATGAAGCGCCGATGATTCTTCATCAACAGGGCCACATGCGCGCCCCGCATCACGCCGCAGCTTCGCAGCACCTGAGCCACCTGATTGGCCCGCGCGTCGAGCTGACCGAAGGTGACCGACTCGCCTGTCTCGCACATCTTGAAGGCCAGACGATCCGCATCGCCCGGCGCCTGGTCGATGGGGAAAAGCATTGGCAAGCCCCTGGGTCGCAGACCGATTCGTCAATGCGCCAGACAGACCTTGCCGAACTGCGCGCCGCTTTGCAGATAGGCCATGGCTTCCTTCAGTTCTTCAAATGCAAAAACACGGTCGACCGCGGGCTTCAGCCGGTGCTGTTCGATGGCGCGCAACATCGCCTCGAAGCCGTCGCGGTGCCCCACCGTCACGCCTTGCAGGCGCACCTGGCGGGTGATGATCAAGCCGAGCGAGGTGGACATGGCGCTGCCCGACAGGATGCCGATCATGGCCACCGTGCCGCCCGGGCGGATGCAGCGCAGCGACTGCGGCAGGGTCTTCTCGCCGCCGAGTTCCAGGATCAGGTCGTAGCCGCGCCCATTGGTGATGTCGCGCGTGGCCTTGGCCCATTCGGGTGTGGTGCGGTAGTTGACGGTGGCGTCCGCCCCCAGCTGCCTGACGCGCTCGATGCGCTCGTCGGACGACGTGATCACCGTCACGTGCGCGCCCAGCATCTTCGCGAAGGCGACGGCGAAGAGCGCCACGCCACCGCACCCCTGCACGAGCACGCGGTCCCCGGGGCGAGTGTGCGAGCCGGTGACCAGCGCGCTCCACGCCGTGAGCGCGGCGCACGGCAGGGTGGCGGCCTCGACGTCGCTCAGGTGGGCGGGCACCTTGGAGACGCCGTCTTCCGACAGGCACATGTAGTCGGCCATCGTGCCGTCGATGGGACCGCCCAGCGACTGCGTCAGTCGCTCCAGGTCGGGCTCGCCGCTGATCCAGCGCTGGAAGTAGGTGGGGCACACGCGGTCGCCCACCGCCACCCGCCGCACGCCCGGGCCGACTTCGGTGACCACGCCCGCTCCGTCGGACACAGGGATCAGTGGCAGGTTGCCCGTGTGGCTGCCGTAGCCGCGGTTGGGAACAACCAGGTCTCGGTAGTTCAGGGAGGAGGCATTCATCTTTACCACCACCTGCCCCGGGCCCGCCTGTGGCTGGGCCCGCGTGGACAGCTTGAGGTGGTCCATGCCCCAATCGCCTTCGATCTGGAATACGCGCATCGTGTTCTCGCTTGGTTTGCTCTGCGTCGACCTCGGTCGTGGCCGCGGCGGTAGCTGTCAGACTTTGTGCAGGTCCTTGGCCACCCGCTCCAACAGCATCTCGGTCGAGCCGTCGACCAGTGTGGCCACCTGCGCTGCTGCCAGGTGGCGAAGAAATGGATGGTGCTCGCGCAGGCCTTCCGCACCCATGGCGTGCATCAGCGCCGCGATATGCCGGCCTGCCATGCGGGTGGCAAATACCTTCGCCCGAGCCGCCGCAGTCTGGGTTTCGCTCCCGCTGTCGACCCGGGCGGCCGCAGCATCGACCAACAGCCGCGCCGCCTCAAGTTCAATGGCGGCGTCGGCCAGGCTCCAGCGCCAGCCCTGATGCCCGAGCAAGGGCTTGCCGAAGGTGCGCCGCTCCAGCCCGTACTCGCTGGCTACGCGCAAGCACTCGGCCACCATGCCGCAGCACATCGCGGAGACGTAGATCCTGGCCCCGTTGATCGATGCAAGCGCGGCTTTGAAGGCCTCGCCCGGCGGGTGCAGAAGTTCATAAGGCTGCGCGCGATAGCCCTGCAGCCGGAAGCCGCCGGCATCGAGCCCCCGGGCGGCGCTGCTGTCCGACCGATGATCACGGACAAACCCATCGCGGCTGCCGTCCACAACGAAGGCAGCAATGCCACCGGCGCCGCCGCCGAGTTCGGTCTGCGCATACACGACCATCACGTCGGCGTGGGTGCCATTGACGATCCAGGCCTTCTGCCCGTCGACAAGCCAGTCGTCGCCCACCCTGCGCGCCAGGGTAGCGATGGCCGAAAAGTCCGATCCGGCGCCGGGCTCGGTCAACGCCGTGCACCCTGTGCGCTGGCCCGACAGGAGCGCTGGCACGTACCGCCGCACGACTTCCGGCGCGGCAGTGCGGGCGAGGTGATTCGCGACGTTGTGCGTATTGATCACCGACATCGCCAACCCGAAGTCGGCGGCGGCCAGGATTTCGGCCACGCGCCACTTGCAGCCGAAGGACAGGCCCTGTCCACCGTGCTCGACCGGCACTTCGAGCCCCAGCAGGCCCGCGCGTGCCGCCTCCGCGAGCACGGCGCGGCTATCGGCAAGGCCATGGTCCCAGGCCTGCGCATTCGGCTTCACATGCGCGGCCACGAAACCATGCGCGGCATCGATGGCGCGCCGTTCGCCCGCTGTCAGGGTACTCATCTCCGCTCCCGCTTCACGCGTGCCGCCAGCGCACGTATACCTTGCGCAACGAGCGGCACGAGCCCGCGCGGCATGAAGATCGTGGCCGCTACCAGGATGAAGCCGTAGATCACCAGCCGATAGTTCTCCGCGACGCGCAAGTATTCGGGCAGAAAGACGACGGCGAAGGCACCGACCACCGGCCCCGACAGTGTCCCGCTGCCACCCAGGATCACCGCCAGGATCGCATTCAGCGAATGGTCGACACCGAAGGCATCCGGATTGAGGAAGCCGATGAAGTGTGCGTACAGCGCGCCGGCCAGGCCGGCAAGGCTTGCACTGATCACAAAGGCAAACAGCTTGTAACGCCAGGCCTGCACGCCTGCCGCCTCGATCAGCGCCTCGTTCTGCCGGATTGCGAGCAGCACCCGTCCGACGCGTGAATGCAGGATCAGAGCGCATAGCAAGGTGGCGAGCGCCGCAGCGATCAAGGTCAGGTAGTAGTAGCCGACCCGGCCCGCGAGATCCCACACGAAACCGCCGATGGCCACACTCGGCGGGCGAGGCACGTTCGAGATGCCGGCTTCCCCGCCAGTGAGCGAACTCCACGTCATGAGCACGATGAAGATGACCATGTTGTAGGCCAGCGTCACGATTGCGAAGTAGTGCCCCTTGACCCGCAGACTCGGGTAGCCAGCCAGCACGGCCAGCGCGGCCGTCACCAGGGGGGCAGCAACCATCGTCAGCCATATCGGCCAACCCAGCTTCACGCTCAGCAGAGTGGAGCCGTAGGCACCGATGCCCATGAAACCGGCCTGCGCGATCGACACGTAGCCGGTGAATCCCTGGATCAGGTTCTGCCCCTGGGCCAGCACCACCCAGATCAGCGCCAGGATGATGAGGTGCTGGAAATACGGGAGCGTGACCCACAGTGGCAGCGTCAGCGCCGCCAGCACCAAGGCCGTCATGCCCATGGCACGCGCGGTGCGCGGATTCATCGTTTGCCCAGCAGGCCCTCGGGCCTGAACAGCAGCACCACGATCATCACCATGAAGGCGATCACATCCTTGTAGGCCGACGAGATGAATCCGGCGGCCAGGGATTCACTGACGCCGAGCACGAGGCCGCCGACGATGGCGCCCGGGATCGAGCCCAGCCCACCCAGGATCAGCACGGCGAACCCCTTGACGGCCAGGCCCTCGCCCACGCCCGGCGCGATGGCCAGCAAGGCCCCCACCAAAGCGCCCGCCGCAGCGCCAAGCGCCGACGACACCGAGAAGACGATGGCCGAAACGCGGTTCACGTTGACCCCCATCAGCACGGCTGCGGGTCTGTTCTGCGCCACGGCGCGGATCGACTTGCCGGTCTTGGTACGACTGATCAGCAGCGCCACGGTGCCGATCAACGTACAGGCCGTCACGATCACCAGCACGCGCAGTTCGGCCACTGCCACGCCGCCAACGTTGAAGACGCCGCGATACGGCGTCTGGATCACCACCTGGTCCGCGCCAAACGCGAGCAGGTTGATGCCTTCGACCATCATCGTGAGGCCGAGAGCGATGATGAACGCGTTGATGTGCGGTGCATCGCGCACCGGCCGGTAGGCGAGCCGCTCGATGAGCAGCCCGATCACCGCACCGACGACCATGGCCAGCGCCATGGCCGGGAAGAAGCCGATGCCGAGCCGCTCACCGAAGAAGAAAGTGAGGTAGCCGCCCGACATGGCCACCGAACCGTGCGCGAAGTGGGCGATGCCCAGAATACCGAAGACCACGGTCAGGCCCAGCGCGATGACGGTGTACACCGACCCGATCGCCAGGCCGTTCAGCATCTGCTGCAGGATCTCGATGATCATCGGCGTGCCCGCGATTGGATCAGCGCGACGTTCCGGCCGCCCGCCTTACTTGCGCAGACTGCGCAGGAATTCCGAGTACATCGCCGGATCGGACGGCAGGTCCGACACGTAGACCCATTTGCCCTTCTGCCACTGGAAGGCGCCGTTCGATGTGTAGGCCTGGCCGTTGACGTCGAACATGGTGCCGCCCACCGGCAAGTACTTCATCACCGCTTCCTTGGGCACAGTCACCTTGCGCACCTCGGCCGTCACCTTCTTGGGATCGTCGGCCGAACCGGCGCGCTCGATCGCCTGCTTCAGCACGTAGACCTGGTCGTAGGCATAGGGGGAACTCGGCGAGGGTGGCGTGCCGAAGCGCTTGGTGTAATTGGCGACATAGGTCTTGGCGTTGTCGGCCAGCGCCTCCACGGTCAACTCGGTGGGGCGCAGGTCCCAGACGCCTTCCATCTGCTCGCTCGTCGCAACGCGCAGGAACTGCTCTTCGCTCCCGCTGGTGAAGCCGTAGCGCGGGATCTTCATTCCCAGTTCAGTGGCCTGGCGATAGACGAAGGCCGAGGGCTCCACGTAGCCCAGCACCAGCAGCGCATCGGGGTTGAGCGCACGCACTTTGGTGAGTTGCGGCGTCATGTCGCGGTCCTTCAGACCGAAGGTTTCCTTGGCGACGATCTTGCCGCCCGCCTTGACGAACTCGCGCTCGAAAGCTTCGAGGTACTGGGTGTAGAAACCGACGTCGAGCGAGCCGATCACCGCGATGTTCTTGGCGCCGCGCTTGCCGACGAACACGCCCGCGGCCGCACCGGTGAAATCGGCCGGCGGACGCGTGCGGAACAGGTTCGGAATGCCCTTGGCGGTAATGGCGCGCTCGGCGGCATTTCCGACCAGCATCAGCGCGTTTTCGCGTTCGATGAAGGACGCCACCGCGCTGGTCGGGCCGGAGCAGCAGAAGCCGAGCAGGTACTTGACGCCGTCACGGTCGATCAGCTTGCGCACGCTGTTGGTGGCTTCGGTCGGGTTGGCCTTGTCGTCGTTGGCAATGACGCGCAGCTTGTAGACGTCCCGTCCGGCCTTGATGCCGCCGGCCGCGTTGATCTCGTCGGCTGCCATCTGCACGGCATTGGCCTGCGGCAGGCCGTACACGGCGCCCGGGCCGGTGAGCGAGTCGTTGACCCCGACGAGGAGTTCCTTCTCTGCAGCACCGGCGCTCAGGCACGCCAGTGCCGTGGTCGCCACGGCCAAAGAAGCGACGAGTGACTTTGCAAACTTCTTCATGTGTCTGTCTCCACGTTGTAGTGTTTCTGCCCGAAGACCGCAGGCGTCAGTAGCCCAGGTAGGCCTTGCTGACTTCGGGGTGTGCCTGCAACTCTGCTCCCGTGCCCCGCAGCACGATCTCGCCCGCTTCGTAGACGTACGCCCGGTCGGCCAGCCGCAAGGCCATGGACGCGTTCTGTTCCACCAGCAGGACGGTCACGCCCATCGCCTTGATGCGGGCCAGGGTCTGCTCCACTTCGGCGACGACCTTCGGCGCAAGGCCCAGCGAGGGTTCGTCGAAAATGCAGAGCTTGGGTTTGGACATCAGCGCGCGGGCGATGGCCAGCATCTCCTGCTCGCCGCCGGACAACGTGCCAGCGCTCTGGCGCGAGCGGGTCCGCAGCACCGGGAAGAGGTCCATCATGGCTTCGATGTCGGCGGCCTGCTGGCGGTCGCGCCTGACATGCGCGCCCATTTCCAGGTTCTCGAGCACCGACATGTCGGGGAACACCTGGCGGCCTTCGGGGCACATCGTGATGCCAAGGCGCACGATGGCGTGGCCCGGCAGGCCGTCGATGCGCCGGCCTTCGAACTCGATGCTGCCGCCTCGCACGGCGACGAGGCCGCAGATGCACTTCAGCGTGGTGCTCTTGCCCGCCCCGTTGGCGCCCACCAGCGCTACGCAGTCGCCCGCGTTGACGTCGAAGCGCACGCCGTGCAGGACATCGGCCTTGCCGTAGCCCGCGTGCAGGTCGCGCACCTTCAGCATCAGTGCGCTCCACCCAAATAGGCGTCGATCACAACGGGGTTCTGCTGGATGTCGGCCGGGGCGCCTTCGGCAATCTTCTGGCCGAAGTTGAGCACCACGATGCGCGAGCAAACATCCATGATCAAGCCCATGTGGTGCTCGATCACAAGAACCGCGGTGCCGCGCTCACGGATGCGCTGGATCAGTGCAGCCAGGTCCTTGCGCTCCTTGGCCACCATGCCTGCCGCCGGCTCGTCGAGCAGCAGCAGGCGGGGTTCGGTGGCCAGCGCGGTGGCGATCATCAGCAGCCGCTGTTGCGCCGAGGAAATCGCCGCCGCCGCTTCGCCGGCCACTCCCGCGAGTCCGACGAACGCCAGCAGTTCTTCGACCTTGGCACGCTGCGCGTTCTCTTCGCGCCGCGCCGGGGCCATGCGGAACACAGAACCCGAGGCGCTGGAACGGTAACGCACATGGCACGCGGTCAGCACCTGCTCGCGCACGCTGAACTCGGGAAAGACACTGGTGGTCTGGAATGTTCGCGCCAACCCGAGCGGAACACGCTCGCTCACCGAGAGTCTCGAGACGTTGGCGCCGGCAAACTGGATGTCGCCGTGCGAAGGCGGCAGCGTGCCCGAGATGAGGTTGACGCAAGTGGACTTGCCCGAGCCGTTGGGGCCGATGAGGCCGACGATCTCGGCCTCTCCCATCGAGAACGACAAGTCCCTGACGGCCTGCACTCCGCCGAAATGCTTGCCCAGTCCGGTCAGCGCGAGCAAAGGCTCAGCCATGGAACCCACATGCAGCGGCGCGGTACCGGGTGATCTGCACGGTGCCCCTTCCCTGGGACGTTGAAAGCGACGACTGACGCGGCCTTTCAAACAATAATAGACCGGTCGTCTAAAAATCAACAAGGAAAACCGGAACGTTCAATACCCGGCGGCGGTCAGCGCTTCTTCGCTCGGCTGGCCGAGAGCGGCAGCGTGGCGAAGAACATGCTGGCGAACTGGTCCAGCGGTTCAGCGTTCCGGGTCAGCTTGGCGCGCAAGACCGCACCCTCCCACCCGATCCAGAAGAAACGCGAGATGGCGGCGGCGTCGCTTCCGGGCGCGAGTTCGCCCGCTTCGATTGCCTGCCGCAGGCACTCTTCCACACGCCGTTCCCAAGACAGAAGTACGGCCTCCAACTGCTCGCGAAACGCGTCATCCAGGCTGGCCAGTTCCTGCCCCAGGTTGCCGATCAGGCAGCCACGCCGGTAGCCGAACTTCAACATCCCTCGCTTCGCGTCCTCGACGAACGCGCGCAAGCGCGACAAGGGGGAGGCCGCCTCGTCGTCGAAGATCCGGTTCATCTTGCGCGCGTAGTAATCGACGTAGTTCTGGATCACCGCTTCGCCGAACTCGTGCTTGTTGGCGAAGAAGTGATAGAAGGAACCTTTCGGTACACCGACGCGTTTGAGCACTTCATCGATGCCGGTGACCTGGAAGCCACGTTCGGTCAGCAGTTCGGTCCCGCACCAGACCAGCGCACGCTTCGTATCGCCCCGCTCCACGGCGCGCTCACCGCGGCTGCGCACGCGAACGCCCGACTTCTCAGGTACCCGGACCTTAGCCTTCTCGCCTGCTGATTTATCGAGTCCACGCTTCATGGAATCCAGACTAGACCGGTCGCCTCCGAAAATCAATGGCGATGGCTGCATGAAAGACTGTCGGCGCACGCGCGGTGCGAGGGTCGATAAGAAGCAACGTGCGTACGGATGGGCACGCGCGTCCATTCGTGCCCAAAGAGAATGTGCCCAAAGAGAATAAGAAAGGGCCTAGCGATCGCTAGGCCCCTGATATTCCTGGTGGAGAAGAGGAGGATCGAACTCCCGACCTCTGCATTGCGAACGCAGCGCTCTCCCAGCTGAGCTACTTCCCCGATCCGTACGCCGCCCGGGCAGCGACGAAGGAGCGCGATTATACGGGTCTGCGCGCCGTCGTTCAAACGGGCCGTCGGTGACGCTGGCTACACTGCCGGCAGGAGGGCCCGATGGCCTCGACCATTGCATCGAAAGTCGAAGAAATGGAGCGCGAGTACAACGCGCGCGCGGCCATTCCGGATCACCCGCAGATCTTTGCGCGCTGGGCCGAACAGGGGGCGCAGGTCCGCCGCCGGCGCGCCGGGCTGATCGACATGCCGTACGGCGACGACGAGGGCGAGCGGCTCGACTTCTTTCCCACCGTGCAGCGCAACTCGCCGCTGCTGGTCTTCATCCACGGCGGCTACTGGCGGTCGCTCGACAAGTCGGACTTCTCGTGGATCGCTCCGCCGTTCCTCGACGCCGCAGTGGCGATGGCTTTCCTGAACTACGGGCTGGCGCCGCGCGTGGCGATGGAGGACATCGTGCGCCAGCAGCTGAAGGCGATCGTGTGGCTCTACACGCGCGCCGAGGAACTCGGGTTCGACCGGCAGCGGATCGTCGTCGGCGGGCACTCGGCCGGAGGCCACCTGACGGCGATGATGATGGCCGCGCTGTGGCCCGAGCTGGACCCGGCCTTGCCGGCGGACCTGATCAAGGGCGGAGTCGCGATCAGCGGCCTGTTCGACCTCGAGCCGCTGGTGCCGCTGCCCTTCATCAATTCTGACCTGAAGCTCGACGTGGCCGGCGCGCGCAAGGTTTCACCGGTGCACCTGCCTCCCGCGACCGGCGCTCCGCTGCTGACAGCGGTCGGTGCGCTGGAGTCGAGCGAGTTCAAGCGGCAGGCGCGGCTGATCCATCAGGCCTGGCCGCACAACGCGCAGGAAGAACTCGAGGTGGCGGGAGCCGATCACCTCACCGTGTGCGACCGCCTCGCCGACCCCGAGTCCGCGCTGTTCAAGGCGGCGCTGGACCTCGTCCGCGCGGTCTGACGCGCGCGACTCAGTCGTCGCGACCATTGGTCGCTTCCAGCACCTTGAGCAGCGCGCTCGTATCCTGCGTGCCCCAGCCGTTGCTCATCAGCGCGTTGAGCTGCTGCGCGACCAGCGCGACCGCCGGCATCGCAAGGTGCGTCTCGCGCGCCATGTCGACGATCAGTCCGTAGTCCTTGTGATGCAGGCGCGCCTCGATGCCTGCCGCGAAGTCGCGCCCCGCCATCTTCGGCCCCATCAGGTCGAGCATCTTGCTGCCGGCGAAGCCGGCCGAGATGGCCGCCAGCATCGTCTGCGGATCGACGCCGTTGGCGCGCGCGAACAGCATCGCCTCGGCGATGCCCTGGATGTTGACGACCTGCACGATCTGGTTGCACGCCTTCACGACCTGGCCGTCGCCGTGGCCGCCGCAGTGCGTGATCGTCTTGCCGAGCAGTTGCAGCAGCGGCCGCGCGCGCTCGAGCACCTCGGCCTTGCCGCCGACCATGATCGACAATGTTCCCGCCTGTGCGGCCTTCACGCCGCCCGAGACCGGGCAGTCGAGCATGTCGATGCCCTGCTCCGCCAGCCGCGCGGCGAAGCCGCGCGTCGCCGCGGCGGAGATCGTCCCGTGGTCGATCACGATCGTGCCGGGCGTAGCGCGCTCGACCACCCCGCCCGGCCCGAACAGCACCTGCTCGACGTCGGCGGTGGCCGTCACGTTGGTGAACACCACGGCCGCGCCACGCGCCACCTCGGCCGGCGAGCCGCACGCGGTCGCGCCGCGCGCGACGAACGGCTGCATCGCTTCCGCCCGCCGCGCGTGGACGCGCAACGTGTGCCCGCCTGCCATCAGGTGGTCGACCATCGCGCGTCCCATGTTGCCCAGTCCGACGAATCCGATCGTCTGGCCGCTCATCTCGTTGCCCCCGTTTCTGCTTCGATTCAGTCGATGCCCAGCACCTTCGCGCGCGCATGAGCCAGCGCGTGCACGTGCCGCACGGTCGGCACGTCCACACCCACGTGCCCCGCCAGTTCGATGACGCTCGCGACGATCGCGCCGAGTTCCATCCGCCGGCGCTGCTCGAGGTCCTGCAGCATCGAGATCTTCGCCGCGCCCAGTTGCCGCGCGAGGTCGATGCGCTGGTCGGGCGTCATGCCGACGTGGATGCCGACGCGTTCCGCCACCTGCATGCCCTCGACCATCATCGCGCGGATCACGTCGAGCACCTGCTCGTCGCCGACGATCTGGTTCATCAGGTAACCGGTCAGCGCCGCGATCGGATTGAACGAGAGGTTGCCGATCAGCTTGGTCCAGACGTCGAGCCGGATGTCGGTCGACCGCACCGTCTCGAATCCCGCGATGTCGAGCGCGTCGCAGACAGCGTGCAGCCGCTCGCTCGGCGCGTTGCCCAGCTCGCCGAGGATCAGCCGCCGGCCGCCGGTGTGGTGCACCTCGCCCGGCGCGCGCACTTCGGCCGCGACGTGCACGACGCAGCCGAGGATGTGCGACGCGTCGAGCGCCGCGGGCATCGTGCCGTCGGGATCGAGCGAGCGCAGCGTCAGGCCGTCGAGCGGTCCTCCCACGCCCTGGAAGTACCACCACGGCAGCCCGTTGATCGCGGGAACCACCACGGTCTCGTCGCCGATGAGCGGCTTCATCCTCGGCAGCATCGCGGGGATCGCGTGCGCCTTGAGTCCGATGATGACGAGATCCCGCGCGCCGAAATCGGCCGGCTCGTCGCTCGCCGGCAGGCGATAGGTGCCCGACGCGGTGCCGACGTGGTCGACGAGGGTCAGGCCGCGCTCGCGCAGCGCATCGAGGTGGGCGCCGCGCGCGACGAGAACGACCTCGTGCCCGGACGCGGCGAGCTTCCCGCCGAGCACGGCGCCGATGGAACCGGCGCCGACGATCGCGACGCGCATCTCAGCGCGGGGCGTTGCCGGAGCGCGCGGCGCGCTCGGCCACTTCCGGACGGTCGTTGCGCTGCGGCTTCAATATGGACGGGCCGCCGCCGGCGGCGCGCTCGCGCCGCCACTCGTTCTTGCGGCGCGTCCACTCGGCGAGCCGGCCGTGCGCCTGCTTGCTCTCCTCGAGCATCTGCATGGCGGAGGCGAGTTGCGCGGACAGTTCGACCCGGACGCCGTTCGGGTCGAAGAAGTAGATCGACTTGAAGATGTGGTGATCGGTGATGCCGACCACGTCGACACCGTTGGCCTCCAGCCGCGCCTTGACCTGTTCGAGTTCGTCGACGCCGTCGACGCGGAAGGCGATGTGGTTCACCCAGTCCGGCGTGTTCGGCGACGGCGCGCAGGCGATGTCGTCGCCGAGGTCGAAGAAGGCGATGCATGAGCCGTCCGTCATCCGGAAGAAGATGTGCGTGTACGGGCAGTACTCGCCGGTCGACGGCACGTGGTCGCTCTGGATGATGTGGAACAGCGGCAGGCCGAGGATGTCCTCGTAGAAGTGCCGCGTCTCTTCCGCGTCCTTGCAGCGGTAGGCGTAGTGATGCAGTCCGTGGATCGGGACGCTGCCGGGGACGGTGCTCATGGGTGGCCTCTCGGGGAATGCCTGGCGCTTCGAACTACGCATCGAAAGACGACCAAGTCTAGCCGCGGAACGCTTCCTCGACCCGGCGCTTGTCCCAGCCCGGCACCAGCATCTCGATGAACGAGTACACGAAGCCGCGCAGGTACGTGCCTTCCTTGACCGCGAGCCGCGTCACGTTGCGGCCGAACAGGTGGCCGCACGGCAGCACGACGAGCCCGTCGCGCTGCGCGTCGGCCGCCACGCCGGCGACGATGCCGACGCCCATGCCGATCTGGACATAGGTCTTGATGACGTCGGCGTCGATCGCCTCCAGCACGATCGACGGCTCGATCTGGACCGCGGCGAACGCCTGGTCGATCTTCGACCGTCCGGCGAACTGGTGTTCATACGTGATCAGCGGATGCCGGCCCAGGTCCTTCAGCGTCAGCTTGCCGGGCGTCGTCGCGAACTTCGCCAGCGGATGGCCGGGCTTGACGATGGCAACGTGCTGCCAGTCGTAGACCGGAATCGACAGCAGCCCCGGGAAGTCGGCCAGCGACTCGGTCGCGACGCCGAGGTCGGCCTGCCCGTGGACCAGCATCGAGGCGATCTGCGGCGGATTGGCCTGCAGCAGCTTCAGCCGCACCTGCGGGAACTTCGTGGCAAACGCCTGCACCACTCCGGGCAGCACGTAGCGTGCCTGCGTGTGCGTGGTGGCCACGCGCAGCGTGCCCTCCGGGCTGCCCGCGTAGTCGCGCGCCAGCTTCTTCAGGTTGTCGACGTCCCGCATGATCCGCTCGGCCGCCTCCAGGACCTGCTGGCCGGGCGCCGTCAGTCCCTTCACGCGCTTGCCGTGGCGCGCCAGGATCGGCACCCCGAGTTCTTCTTCCAGGTCGATGATCGCCTTGGAGATTCCGGGCTGCGAGGTGTGCAGCGCCCGGGCCGCCTCGGTCAGGCTGAACTTGTGCCGGGCCGCCTCGCGAAGGAAACGAAACTGCTGCAGGTTCATGGCGAACTCGCGGGCGGTGGTTGCAAGGGAGGCGAATTTAATACGTCGCGCTCATATGCGCTAACGCAAATCGCCGCGCATCGCCCCGCGCACGATTTACCTGCATTGCGCCGGTCGCGCGCGCCCCCGCTGCCTATAATCGTTGGAACTTTCGGCCTCGAATATCGCAGGCCACTGACACACAGAACCGCGCCGCAAGAACCTCCCAGGGAACAAGATGAAATTGGACAAGGCCCAGCTCCTCCTCGACGAACAGCCCATCTCCATCGACGTCCTGCTGGAGAAGTACGCGAAGGGCGATGAGAAGACCGTCGACGAGGTGCGGCGCCGAGTGGCGCGCGGCCTGGCGCACGTGGAAAAGCCCGAGCTGCGCGACGCCTGGGAGAAGAAGTTCTACGACGCGATGGTCGACGGCTTCATCCCGGGCGGCCGCGTCAACTCGGCCGCGGGCACCGGCATCGCCGCCACGCTGATCAACTGCTTCGTGCAGCCGGTGGGCGACGCCATCAGCGGCGTGCGCGACAACGTGCCGTCGATCTACCTCGCCCTGCAGCAGGCCGCCGAGACGATGCGGCGCGGCGGCGGCGTCGGTTACGACTTCTCGCCGATCCGCCCGCGCGGCGCGCTGGTGCACGGCACGCACTCGCGCGCGAGCGGCCCGCTCTCGTACATGCGCGTGTTCGACAAGAGCTGCGAGACGCTCGAGTCCGCCGGCAGCCGGCGCGGCGCGCAGATGGGCATGATGCGCTGCGACCACCCCGACGTTGAGGAGTTCATCCACGCCAAGCGCGACGGTTCGCTCACCAACTTCAACATGTCGGTCGCGGTGACCGACGCGTTCATGAAGGCCGTCGAGCAGGACGGCGACATCGAGCTGTGGCACGCCGCGGAGCCGTTCGACAAGACCACGGCCCATGAGCGCGCGGACGGCACGTGGGCGTACCGGACGGCGAAGGCGCGCGAGCTGTTCGACCAGATCATGACGTCGACGTACAGCCACGCCGAGCCGGGCGTGATCTTCGTCGACCGCGTCAACG
>Ga0209253_10002711_pt1 | contig 15657 bp, 10 predicted proteins | sample FrelakmetBRP12BR_FD_187145 | JGI IMG/M metagenome (GOLD analysis project Ga0209253, IMG submission 187145) | Freshwater lake sediment microbial communities from the University of Notre Dame, USA, for methane emissions studies - BRP12 BR (SPAdes)... | ecosystem: Environmental > Aquatic >...
GAGATCGTGGAGATGGTCGTGCCACCGGGCAACCACAGGGGCTCGGACCTGAGGCGTACTTGTTCAGTACGTCGCAAGGTTCGAGACCCGAGGACGCCCGGAAGGACGGCCAGATCCGCGGTCGCAGCAGGTGGCTCGTGCATAACGCGGGCTAGAAGCGGAGATGGGTTCATCGAGGTGAATTCGAGATTAGATGAAGTTGCCGGCCGTCCCTGGAGAAGGGCCAAGAGAGGATCATGGGGTGAATCTCTCTCACTCAGCGTTGGAGAGACGCCCCACCCCAGCGAAGGCCATTGAAGTCAACCATGCTCGGGCCCTTTGGCATCAGGGAGGAGGAATAGAAGTCAAAGATATTAAGATTGTTGATACTCCTGTTGATCTTGAGAGCAGCATTCAGGATGGAGCTTAAATCTTCTTTGGAGGCATTACCTTCCTTACTACGAATAATATCAACTTTACCCATAATTACTGTGAGTTTACTTACGACACTTTCCTGGATACCTGAAAAGATTTCTTTCAAAGCCTGCAATTTATCGTTATCAACCGACTGTTTGCTAAGCAGTATTAGCTCATCATAAAGACGTTTATATCGTAGTGCCGCATTGACCCTCGCCTTGAGTTCAGGAAGAAAGAAAGGCTTGGTAATGTAATCGAAAGCTCCTGCCTGTAGCGCACGAATGATTTCTTCTTTCTTGTCGACTACAGTAAGCATGAGCACCGGTATGTGCTTGGTCGCCTTCTCGCTCAGTAACCTCTGGGTCGCCTCAATGCCGTCTACGATCGGCATGAGCACATCCATGAGGATGACGTCCGGTTTCAACCTCTCGGCTGTCGCTATCGCCTCCGCGCCATTGGCTGCGGTCAGCACGGTGAAACCTTCAAGTTCAAATTCCAGCTTAAGGAGGTCTCTCACCTCCCTGTCGTCTTCCGCGACGAGCACGGTGTGAGATATGTTCTCTTTCTGGGGACCCTCTGCCATGGCTGCCTCCCTGGTCTTGCCTCCGCCGCACGTTCGCCGAAAAAGCATATTCCGTACCAACTGCCCTTGGGGGTGAGGGGGATCCGCTCGGCTCGAGGCATCGGGCTTAACAGTGGGTGAACTGATTCTCTGTCTTGCCGCCACCGCCGCCGCCGGAACCGGTCGAGCACCTCGGGGGCGAGGCGGCTGTCTGTTGAGGAGTGCAGGTATCCCCGGCCCATGCATCCCGGCCAGGTGACCATATCTGTTGATTTTCCAACAGAATGTTGGTGGTTCTGCCGCCACGCCGAGAGCGGTCCGACGCCATGTCCCTGGATGACCGAGGATCGCGTCCAGGGTCCCTCTCTCGGGCGGACCCTTGTCCCGGGTGGAAGGATTGGGCCGGGATTACAGCCCTGGGAAGCCGGTCCTCGTTCCCCGGGTCCCCAACCAGCTCGACTGCCTTCTGCCTTCCGGCGGCAGACGACAGCTCTCACCCTGCCGTAAGAGTTCAAACCTTCTCGCCTCCCCGCGCGCGTTGCGAACCGGGAGGGACACCTCGTCTGCCGCCAGCGGTGGGCGGGGGCTAGAAGGTGAACACCTTGTAGGCGGGATCAGCCATCATCCCCACCAGCAAGGGAGCACCGGATATCTTCGCGCCTGAAATAAGCTCATCCGCCGCGATCAGACGCTTATCGGCACAGGCCTTACACACGTGAATGGGAGCTTTGAGAGCGATCAGTTTGTCCAAGAGGTCTTTCATGTGCTCACCGGTGCTGGAGCGGATCCCCTCAGCCATCCCGAGCTGAGCCCAGTGCACCGCATCGTCGATGAGGAATACATCCACGTGGTGACCCTGCTCTGCAGCCATGGCGGCAAATTGCATGGCACGCGTCGCCCCACCCGACTTTTCAAACCCCTTTGACATGACGAACAAAAGGTTCTGCGCCATAGCGAACTCCTTTCTTCCGGTGGGCTCTCTACCATATCCCTTGGCATTTGAAACAAGGCTGGTCCCATTTCATCTAGGTGGGAAGAGTAACGGGACGTCAGGGTAGCAGAGAATCGTCCCGTTGCCAACTCCCTCGAGTCAGTCGTGTCGGAACAGGAATTGCCCCAGGATATCACGTCCATCTGCAACCCGGAGGCAGATACCTTGCCGGGCTTGGCAAGAGGGAGCAGGTGCTGTACCATCGGTCCGAGGTGGCCCAAGAGGATGAAGAGCGGCGAGAGAGAGGAGGATTACCGTCGATGAAGGTAGTGGCCTTCAACTGCAGTCCGAGAAAAGAGGGGAATACCGCCCGCCTGATCAGGGTGGTGCTCGGGGAAATCAACAAAGAAGGGATCGCGACCGAGTTCGTTCAAGTGGGAGGGCGAAAGATCAGGGGCTGCATCGCCTGCTACAAGTGCCTGGAGAAGAAAGACCGGAGGTGCCATGGCGGCAGGGAGGGGGACATTCTCAACGACTGCCTCGCCAGGATGATCGAGGCGGACGGCATCATTATCGGGTCCCCCACCTATTTCAGCAATGTGTCCTCCGAGGCCAAGGCCCTCATCGATCGTGCCGGTCTTGTTGCCCGCATTAACGGCGAGCTGTTCAAGCGGAAGGTAGGTGCCGCGGTTAGCCCGGCCAGGAGGGCTGGGGCTGTCCAGGCCTTTACTGCGATCAACTACCTCTTCCTTGCCTGCGAGATGATTGTCCCGGGCTCCAGCTACTGGAATCTTGCCTATGGCCGGAACCCCGGGGAAGTGGAGAAGGACGAGGAAGGGATGAAGACCATGAGGGATCTCGGGGCCAACATGGCCTGGTTGCTGAAGAAACTCGTCGTCTGAAGGCAGCGGGCGGGAGCTAGCCCGCCCGCGTACAAGGCCCCGAGGATTGGACGACCGTTCCCGAGGACTCACCCAGGGTGAAGTGCGTGGCCTCGGTTCGAGGCGGCCGAGGAAGTCTTCGGTTAGAACTGGTTCAGAGCGCTATCCACCGTGGAGTAGATGGGAAAAATCGTAACGAATCCTGCGATCTCAAAAACCTCTCTGATGTAATCCTTCAAGCCGCACAGGATTATCTTCCCCGCGGAGTTCTGCAGAATCTTGCTTGCCTTCAAGAGAACGCGAAGTCCTGCACTCGATATGTAGTCAACCCCCTCAAAATTCATCACGAGATTCTTGTCGCCGTCCTTGATGACCCCAAGAAGCCTCGTTTCGAAATCCGGAGATGTGTTCGAGTCAAGACGCCCGGAAACAGTGAAGATATAGATGCCGTTCTGCTTCTTCCCGACGATTTCCATCCAACCTCTCCTCTGTGTCCAGATGAAACACTCTGAGCGCTGTCGGCACCAGAAGGCCGACGAGCCCACAGGCAAACCACCTCGCCTAGTTGCTGCGACCCTTCTGGGGGCTTTTGGCCAGCTGGTCTTTGCTCACGCGTTTCGTGAGAGTCAGGATATTCCTGTTGCCGCACCTCTCATAGACAAGACCATCTGCAAACTGCCTGGCCAAGTGAATCCCGAGCTTCCCGACCACACGTCGCTCTACCGGGCAGGAGCAGTCGGGGACCTCGGACAATATCGGGTTGAAAGGAATCCCGTCGTCTTCAACCCGCATCACTAAGGATCCCTCTTCAAATCTGACTATGACGGTGATCCAATGTTCGGCGTCGTCCCGATAGGCGTAGTTGATAATGTTGGTGACAAGTTCATCAATGACGAGATTCAACTGAAACAGGGTCCTCATGGATAGACCGAGAGACGTGGCAAACTCCTCCAAATTCCGGGAGAGGGTTGCCAGCTCGGAGAGATCGTTTCGAAGATGTAGGGAGAGCGTCCCCTCGCTCATTGCCGTCGCCTCACGGGCGCGCTCGGCCAAAAAACGTCCTTGCGCCCGCGGCTTTAAGTTCACGGGGCAAAAGAATACAGAGTTTGACTAATTGGTTCTGTCCGAGTCGCGTAACCTCCATCAGGGGAGATTACGAAGAACTATACCACGCCTCGGCACCGAGAGAAAGGCCAAAGGGGAAGGCCCACCGGCGGTTGTCGCCAGGCGGCGCTCAGAGGAGACTCATTCCCGCCATACGACCGCAAACTTCACTGAGCTCACGGCCCTCGGTAAGAAACCGTTGTTCCCACACGACGATGGCTTCGGCAATGGTTTGCAGGACCTTCGCCGTCACCTCCGGAAACTGCTCGAGGACCTTGGTGAACCTGTCGCGAGTGAGGGTTACGCAGGTCATCTCGGTGAGTGCGCGGAGGGTGAAGAGACGGCGCATGTCGCACACGAGAGCCAGTCCTCCCAAGAACTCGCCCTTGTCGTAGGTCCTCAGCACCGCCCCGCCGCGCTCGTTGTCTCGGGTGATCCCGGCCTGCCCCGAGACGATGTAAAATGCCGTTCCGTCGTGCTCATCCTGCCTGAAGAGGAGATCCCCGGGCCGGAAATCTTGGCGCGCGCAGAGGTAAGCAACCAGCTTGAGGGCCTCAAGGGACAGACCCGAGAAAAACTGAAGCTGGCGCAGGATCTCCAGGTTTGCCTGAAACTCCGAAACCCTAGGGACCTGCTCCTTTTCCGTAGACGAGCTCATAGAGGATCCCTTTCCTGGCAATGAGTTCCTCGTACGTTCCCAATTCTCCGATTCTTCCCGCCTTCATCACGGCAATCTTGTCGTAGTTTCGAATGATATCCAGACGATGGACGACGGCGATCAACGTGGTGGTTCCCTTCAATTTGGTATCCACGAGACCCTGGATGCGCGCCTGGGACCTGTTGTCCAGGGCCGAGGTCGCCTCATCCAGGATGAGCAACCGCGGCGCCTTGAGGAGAACCCTGGCAATGGCCAGCTTCTGCTTCTGTCCGCCCGAAAGCTTGTCCCCCATGGTGCCGACCTGGAATTCCATGCCGATCTCGACGATGGTCTCAAGCAGGTCTTCCTCGATGAGGACCTGGATGATGCTCTGGTTGATCTTCTCCTCAACGGAGGAGATGACCGTTTTCGCTTTACCGAAGAGGATGTTATCCAGGATGCTCTGGGAATAGATGTAGTCCGACGATTTGTAGAAGGAAAAAGCGCCGGGATCGTCTGTGGCGATCTTCTCCCGGAAGCGGATGCGCCCCCTGAGAAGAAGCTCTTCCAGAGGTTCCGACAGGGCCACCATCTTGTGTGTTCCCGGGGTGAAACGCAGCGCCAATTCGAGGAGCCTCTGATGATCCGCCGCCGCCAGAGAAGTGAGCCCCGCCCTCTGCAGACGCTCCGCGAGTTGCCTGTAATCGTCGAGTTCCTCGGGCGCGATGGGGCTCTGCTCGAAGAAGACGGGGTCGGGTGGAAGTGAGCCCAAGATGTCGACTGTCTGTGTGCAGATCTCACCTCCCACCTGCAAGAGTGGCGAGGTCAGGGAGATCTCGTCCAAAAACCGCAAGAAGTACTTGTTTGTCGGCAGGTTCTCGACTGAAAAGGATGGGCGATTGGGTGAACCGAAGGTCAGGTTGGCGGCGATGTTTGCATAGTACAGGTAACGGGATTCTTCCAAGAATTCAACGAAGTCGCTCAGCTGACCACCATATTGGCGGCGAAACTTCTCGCGAACACGAATGATCTTGGTTGCCAGGTCGAGATGCTCATCATGGGCGAGAACGGCGTTGAGGCCGAACCTCAAGACATCAACAAAGATCCCCGTCTGCTGGAGTACCGCGATCATCTCATCCACGCTCGGCAAAACCTCGCTCGCGCCGCAGCCGTTTCCTTCCACCCTGGAGGCGCAGGCGTAAAGAAGGTTCTCACGAATGGTGCCGTCGAAGGTGAAGGGGTCCTGAGAGACGAAACCCATGTTGCAGATCATGTCCCGCTTGGAAAGCTCGGCCACCTCCTTGCCGCCGAAGAGAATGTGGCCGCTCGTGTACTTGTAGAGCTGGCCGATGCATTGCGCCAGCGTGCTCTTACCGCTGCCGGAAAAGCCGATCAGGGCCAGGTGCTCGCCGGGCCTGAGGGAGAGGTTGATGCGATCGAGGAGTTGAATCCCTCCCTCCGCCACAAAGGAGAGGTCTTTCACCTCGACGCTCCCTTCAAGGTCATGGGGCTTTCTTTTATCAGGCTCGAGGACATGGTCAGGAACGCCGTCAAAGTACTCCATGGTCCGCCGGTAGCGGACCCTGGCGTCCTGGTAGGTCTGATAGAAATCCACCAGGTCCCGCCAGGGATCGTAGAGCTTTTCCTGAGCGGAGAGGAACGCCACCAGAGCACCGAGGTCGAGCCGCCCCTTGATCGCCAGGTATCCGCCGACAATGAACACGAGGAAGGGACTCAGGTTGTTGAAGAGATTGTTGCAGACCTTGACCGCGAACCGATAGAGATTCCAGGTTATCCTGATCTTGAACAGCCCGTCCACGAGGTCGTCGAATCTCCGGTTCTCCAGGCGGAAGGAGCCGTTCCCCTGGATTTCATGGATTCCGGTGATCGCCTCGCCGATTCTGCTCGAAAGCGTCCTCGTGATGTCAACCCGATGTTTGTTGGCTACGTTGGCGCGGTTCTGGAGCTGGGGCAGCACCACGAACACCATGGGATAGACGCCTAGGGATATCACGGCAAGGAGGGGGTTCAGCCAGAGGAGATACCCGGCGAAGGCGAAGAGGGTGAGCACGCTGGTTACCGGCACCGCAATGGCCATCCCGACGAAATCCCCGGCAGAGGCAAGCTCGGTGACCAGCGCCGACACCACCATGCCGGGCTGGGTCTTTCTGAAGAAGGCGAGGGGAAGGGTGAGGATGAAGTGGTACAGCTCCTTGCGCATCTGGGCCAGGGCTCGTTCGCCGATGGCGTTCTGGAGCACGTTGATGAGGTATCGCAGCCCGCTGGCGACAAGGACCGCGGCGAGGTAGAGGCCGCAGTAGATGAAGAGTAAGCGCATGGCCCCGGCTCTGATCGCTTCATTGACGATCCTCTTCTGCAGCTCCAGGGGCAGCACCCTGACGAAAACCATGATCAGGATGATGAAGAGGAGAAGGGCCTGAGGTTTGAGACCGCTCGCGAGAATCCAAGAGGAGAGCGGCCGTCTGCTCACCGGGAGGTCGGTCCGTTCCATGACACCATACTCCTGCGCGAAGAACGGCTTTGCTCAAAGGGGCCCTGGCATGGCCAGCGACTGACTGGGTCGGTTGCGAATATTTTTTTCAATATCCCACAGCAGCCGAAAAATTGCTATCCTGTCAGGACATGGCCGAGGGGGAGTTCGCCGGCAGATGGTCCGCCTTGGCGCAACCACCTCTCCCTGCCATGAGGGGTCGCGCCGGGGCAGTCCAGAAGGTTATCATCAAGGTCATTTCGTGAGAACGACGGCTCATTCCTTCCGCTCAGGCGCCGGATTTCTTGAAAGGGACCATCTGCGGCTTTACAATTAGCGTCACCACTTTACCTTGCGAAGGAGACTGGGCCATGCGAATTGCATTCCACTATCTCTTTGCGGTTCTCGTCCTCACCGTGTACGGCGGGCAGGTCTGACCGTTCCTGGACAGCCTGCCCCCCGTGGGCCTGGGGGTAATAATCCTTGTTCCCTTTGCCGCAGCCTTCTTGGTCCGAGGGTTGCTCGAGCGTTCTCTTGTCCTCCCCGCCCCACCCCCGGCGCAACCAGAGCGCCAGCTCGCTCTCGACTTCTGCCTCGCTTTGGCTGCAGGGGTATCGGCCATGGCCTACAACCACCTGGTCTACGACTTTCCCATCGTCGGGAGCGGACTCAAACTGGTCCTGGGCTGTGCCGTGGCCGGTTTTTTCCTCGCTCTGGACATGGCATTGACCAGGGAGCGCGCGGTCATCCAGAACGCCATGGCCTCGGCCCTTGATCACAGGCCGCCGAAACGCCTGTACTCCATGACCAGGAGGTTCTCCTTCTTCGCCTTGACTGCCACTGTATCGGTTGCCGGGATCATCGGCCTCGTCCTCGCCGGTGACGTCTCCTGGCTCGCCAAGATCGAACGGGAGGGCATATCTCCTGGCGAGGCGCGCCTGTCGGTAATGTCGGAGGTGTTCTTCGTCATGGCCGTGTTACTGGCCTGGGTTGTTAATCTGGTCTTCTCATATTCCAAGAACCTGAAACTCCTCTTCGACAACGAAACGAATATACTGGAACGGGTCACCCAGGGAGATCTTTCGAAGCTGGTCCCCGTGGCGACAAATGATGAATTCGGAGTGATCGCCGGCCACACCAACCTTATGATTCAAGGCCTCAGGCACAGACTCAAAATGATCACCGCCCTCAAGCTCGCAGAGGAACTCCAGCAACACTTTCTGCCCAAGAAACCACCCGATCATCCCGGCCTTCAGGTATCGGGAACGAGCGTCTACTGCGACGAAACCGGCGGTGACTACTACGACTACCTGAAACTGCCCCACGGTAGCCTGGGAGTGGTCGTTGCCGACTCTGCTGACCACGGTGTGGGCTCTGCCCTTCACATGACCACGGCCCGGGCATTTCTCCTTTCCGGCGCCCGTGAGTACGACGGGCCGGCCACCCTCCTCACCGGGGTAAATAGCTTTCTTACCCGGGACAGCGTTGAAACGGGACGGTTTGTGACCATGTTCTTCCTGGAGATCGACCCCCGGGCACGGACTCTCAAGTGGGTGCGCGCCGGTCACGATCCGGCGCTCCTCTACGATCCCGGCAAAGACGCCTTCCTAGAACTCGATGGGGAAGGAATGGCCCTGGGCGTTGTGGAAGACTTCCACTTCCAGGAATACACTCACGAGGGCTGGGCTCCGGGGAGCGTCGTTGTCGTCGGCACCGACGGCGTCTACGAGACCTGTAATCCGGATCGCGAAATGTTCGGTCGGGAACGTCTGCGCCAAATCATCCGCAGCCGCGCCGCCGAGTCCGCCGAAGCTATCCAGAAGGCCATCATCGACAACTTGCACACCTTCCGGGGGGATGCCACCCAGGAAGACGACATCACCCTGGTCGTCGCCAGGCTCCTGTAGAAGAAGGTGACGACTCCCGCGTTTCCCGCTAGAGTACCGGTGTGGCGGAGCGGGCTCTCGCCGTCGTTCAAGGCCCTGGGCCCGCAGGATGTTCCAGTTCTGCCCATAAATGGATACTGTGGGCCCACCCAGGTGCTATCGGAACCTCACATGTGCGAAATCTTTGGCGCCTCTCTCCAACGCGATGGCGGAGAGAGGTAATCTATAGCTGAGGGAGTTTTCTTCCCTGGTTGTGCGCTTCCCCGGATCAACTTGATTTCGCAGCCTCGGCGTCAGAGATTAACCTTTCTCGGCGGCACTGGGCGGCAGCTTGTCACATTACGCGGCTCGCGGCGTCTTGCCCCGCGGGAGCTGAAGCAGTAAGATTTTGCGACCACCCTTCCCAAGACGAAGGGCTCCTTGGCGTCGGCGTCAAATCGGCCGGACAGGAGGGATCATCATGGAATGGTGGAAAGGACGGATCGTTTTCCCGCTCGCCGTTCTCGCTCTCTTTTTCCCGGGGAAAGTCCGGGGCGGGATGCAGACGCCTGGCGGACACGATACCGCTCTCGCAGGGCAAGCAACGACCGATGAGAGCGGAACCGTAACCCTCGCCGAGCTTGTCCGAGAGGCGCTGGAGAAGAACCCGGCCATTCAGGCCTCCCACTACGCCGCCTCAGCGAAGAAGGCGATGATCGAGTCGGCTCAAACGCTCCCCGATCCAGTCTTGGGGTTCCAGCAAATGGGGGATATCAATCCTCCCGGCCTCCAGCGGGGAGATCCATCGTCGGGGCGGACCTACAGTATCACCCAGGAGGTTCCCTTTCCGGGCAAGCTGGACCTCAAGGGGAAGATAGCGGCGACAGAGTTCGAGGCCGAAACCTGGAACCAGCAGCAGACCCGCCTTCAAGTGATTGCGGATCTCAAGGTGGCGTACTTCAACCTGTACCTCATCGATCACTCCATCACGATCCTCGAGGAGAACAAGAAACTGCTGGAGCAGTTTGCGCGGATCGCCGAGACGAGGTATCGGGTCGGTCAGGGAATCCAGCAAGACGTCCTCAAGGCTCATGTAGAGATCTCCAAGCTTATCGACCGGCTGACCGTACTCGAGCAGCGCCGTGCCGCCACCGAGGAAGAGATCAACAGCCTGCTCTACCGTCCGCCTGGGACTCCTCTGGGCAAACCTGCGAAGGTGACGAAGGCGGGGTTCCCGTATCCCAACAACCAGCTCTACGAGATTGCCCGCTCGCACTTCCCTCTCCTCCAGGTACAGGAGCAGGAAATTCAGCGCAGTCAACACCGCGTCGAGCTTGCCCGGAGGGACTTCTATCCGGACTTCGCCCTAGGCTTCTCTGCGGTGGAGCGAAGCGGCTCGTCGGAGATGTACGGGATCATGGTGAACGCGAAGGTGCCACTCTATTTCTGGCGCAAGCAGCAACCGGAGCTGTCAAGCGCCACCATGAGCCTCGACAGTGCGCGGAAACAGCGGGACAACACGACAGCGCAGCTCAACGCCAAAGTGAAAGATCTCTACCTCACTGCAACCACCTCCGAGCGGCTCGTGGACCTTTATCGCAACGGGGTGATCCCGCAGGCACGGCTTGCCCTGGAGTCGGCCATTGCCGGCTATCAGGTGGGAAGTCTGGATTTCCTCGCCATGATGGACAGCTTCTTCACCGTTCTCGACTACGAGATCAAGTACTACGAAGTGTTCTCCGAGTTTCACAAGGCATTGGCTCAGCTCGAGCCCTACACCGGCCTCGAACTGGTTCGATGAGGAGGAGTAACGTGGAGCCTCGCCGAGACAGCAAGCGACGATGGAAGCCGGCGGTTGTTATCACCTTTCTGGTACTGGTGGTCGCCGTGACCGGTGCCGTGTATCTCTTCCCGAAGCTGTTCCCGGATACACGGTTGGCAAGGTTGCTGGGTACCAAAGAGGAGGCCAAGGCGCAGGACATCTATTACTGCCCTATGCACCCGGACTACAAGTCCAACAAGCCCGGGACTTGCCCCATCTGCAACATGACCCTGGTGAAGTTGGAACCGGAGGGGCAACACCCGGCACACGAGCAGCAGCCAGCCCCGGCTACGGGGGCCACCAAGGAGCGCAAGATTCTCTACTGGCAAGATGCCATGAACCCGGCGTACAAGTCGGACAAGCCCGGGAAAGCTCCCGATGGCATGGACCTGGTGCCGGTCTACGCCGACGAGACTCCCTCGGCGGAGGCGCTCCCGCCGGGAACCGTGAAGATCAGCCCGGAGAGGCAGCAGCTCATTGGGGTTCAGTTCGGCCAGGTGAGCCGTCGGGCCCTCTCCCGGACCATACGGACCGCCGGCAAGGTCACCTACGATGAAACGAGGGTCACGCGGGTGCAAGCGAAGGTCTCGGGCTGGATCGACAGGGTCTATGTGGATTTCGCCGGGAGCCTCGTGACGCGGGGTCAGCCGCTCTTCAGCCTCTATAGCCCGGAGCTGGTCTCCACCCAGCAGGAGTTTCTTCTCGCGAGCAGAGCCAAGGACCATCTGGCAGACAGCTCCGTCAAGGAGATTGCCGCCAATGCCGCCTCCCTTTACGATTCCTCCCGGGAGCGGCTTCGCCTCTGGGACATCACCGACGAGCAGATCCAGGACCTGGAGCGGCGAGGTACGCCCACCAAGACCCTGACCCTCTACTCTCCCATTACGGGCTTCGTCGTCACTCGAAACGCCTTCCCCGGCCAGCGCGTCACCCCGGAGGCTGAACTTTACAGCATCGCCGATCTCCGGACGCTCTGGGTCCTGGCAGATGTCTACGAGTATGAGGTACCCTATGTCCGCCTCGGCCAGGCCGCCACCATGACCCTCACCTATCTTCCCGGGAAAACCTTTGCGGGCAAGGTCACCTACATTTACCCCCAGCTCGACAATGCCACTCGGACTCTCAAGGTCCGTCTGGAATTCCCCAACCCTCGCGACGAGCTGAAACCCGACATGTATGCCAACGTCGACCTCCGCATCGACTACGGCGAGCACCTCGCCGTGCCCCAGGAGGCGGTCCTGGACTCCGGCATAGAGCAGCTCGTCTTCGTTGCCAGGGAGGACGGCTACTTCGAGCCCCGTAAGGTGAAGCTCGGGCCGAAGGTGGGAAACCTTTACGTGGTCCTGGCCGGGGTCAAAGCGGGCGAGCGGGTGGTGACCTCGGCCAACTTCCTCATTGACTCGGAGAGTCAGTTGAAGTCGGCCCTGGGCGCGATGACAGGAGGCCATGCGGCGCATGGTGGCGGCGCACCCGCCGGCAGTTCAGAGAAGCCCCCGAGCCCGGGGCCGAAGGCAGCTCAGCCAGGGGGTCAAACTGGTCACTCCCAGCACCAGACACGGCCGTCGGCGCCGCAGATGCAAGAGATGCCGGGAGTGGATCACTCGAAGCACGGCCAGTAGCGAGAGCGGGGACAAGAGAGCGAAAAGCACGCACTTATCCTTATCCGGCCGAGAAGCAGGTAGGAATTCATGATCCACAGGATCATCGACTATTGCGCCCATCACCGGTTCCTCGTCTTCTTCTTCGTGAGCGTGGCGATCTTCTTCTTGTCTTTACGCCATGAGGAATATCACCCTGGATGCCATTCCTGACCTCTCGGACACCCAGGTCATCATCTACAGCCGGTGGGACCGCAGCCCGGATATCATCGAGGATCAGGTCACCTACCCCCTCATCAGCGCCATGCTCGGCATCCCCCGGGTCAAAGACATCCGGGGCTTTTCCGACTTCGGTTACTCCTTCGTCTACGTCATCTTCGAGGACGGGACCGACATCTATTGGGCCCGATCCAGGACCCTGGAGTACCTGAACAACATCATGCCGCGGCTCCCTCAGGGTGTGCAGGTAGAGCTGGGGAGAGACGAGACCGCCCTGGGCTGGGTGTTCCAGTACGCCCTGGTGGACACCACCGGGAGACATAACCTGGCCCAGCTCCGCACCCTCCAGGACTGGTACATCCGCTACTACCTCCAGGCGGTGCCGGGCGTCGCCGAGGTGGCCCCGGTCGGTGGCTTCGTCCGCCAGTACCAGGTAAACCTCGATCCCAATACCCTTGTGGCGTACAGGATTCCCCTGGACAGGGTGGTGAGCGCCATCCGGGAGGGGAATAACGATGTGGGCGGCCGGCTGGTGGAATTCAGCGGCCGCGAGTACATGGTGCGAGGCCGGGGCTACATCCAGTCGGTCGCCGACCTTGAAAACATCGTGGTCGGGACCAACACGCAAACCGGCACCCCGATCCTCCTTAAGCATCTCGGCAATGTGGGCCTGGGGCCCGACATTCGCCGGGGCATTGCCGAGTTGGACGGCAAGGGGGAGGTGGTAGGCGGCATTGTCATCATGCGCTATGGGGAGAATGCCCTGAAGGTGATCGACCGGATCAAGGCCAAGCTCGCCGAAATCGAGCCCAGCCTGCCTCCGGGCGTCAAGCTCGTCACCACCTATGACCGCTCCGAGCTCATCCTGCGAGCCATTGACACCCTGAAGAGCACGCTCACGGAACAGCTGATCATCGTGAGTCTGGTCATCCTCATCTTCCTCTGGCACATCCCGAGCGCCCTCATCCCTATCCTCACCATCCCCATCACGGTGATCATCGCCTTCATCCCCATGTACGCCATGAACCTCACCGCCAACATCATGTCACTCGGCGGGATTGCCATCGCCATCGGCGCCATGGTGGACGCGGCCATCGTCGTCGTCGAGCAGACCCACAAGAAGCTCGAGCACTGGGATGCGGAGGGCCGGCCTGGGGACTTCAAGGATGTGGTCATCGGCGCAGTCAAGGAGGTTGGGGGCCCAAGTTTTTTCGCCCTTCTGGTTATCGCCGTCTCCTTCATGCCCGTCTTTACCTTGGAGGCTCAAGAGGGGCGCCTCTTCAAGCCTCTCGCCTTCACCAAGAACTTCGCCATGGCCATCGCCGCGGTGCTGGCGATCACTCTCGATCCGGCGATCCGGCTCCTCTTCACCCACATGAAGGAGTACAGCTTCCGGCCCCGCTGGCTCTCTTGGCTGGCGAACACGGTGCTCGTGGGGAAGATCCACAGCGAGGAGAAGCATCCCATCAGCCGGCCCCTTATGAGGCTCTACCAGCCGGTGGTCGAATTCGTTCTCCGCCACCAGTGGGCCACCATCATCGGGGCGGTCCTCGTCGTCGCCCTCACCGTGCCCGTCTTCTTCCGGCTGGGCTCCGAGTTCATGCCGCCCCTCGATGAAGGCGCCCTCCTCTACATGCCCACAACCGTCCCCGGCATCTCGGTCACCGAGGCCCAGAAGCTCCTCCAGGTGCAGGACAAGATTCTCGTCTCCTTCCCTGAGGTGGAGCGGGTGTTCGGCAAGGCGGGAAGGGCGGAGACCGCTACCGACCCCGCGCCCTTCTCCATGATGGAGACGACCATCATCCTCAAGCCGCCGAACGAGTGGCCGAAGGTGCCGCGCTGGTACTCCAGCTGGGCTCCCGATTGGCTTCAGGGGATGCTTCGCCGCGCCTGGCCCGATCACAAGAGTACCGAGGAGCTCATCTACGGACCCGGCGGCCTCAACGAGGCCATGACCCTTCCCGGGGTCGTCAACGCCTGGACCATGCCCATCAAGGCCAGGGTGGACATGCTCTCCACCGGGGTGCGGACGCCGGTGGGGATCAAGATCATGGGCGCCGACCTCAGCACCATCCAGGAGATCGGCCAGCACGTCGAGATGGTCCTGAGAGACGTCCGAGGGACAACGAGCGTCTTTGCCGAGCGAACCGCCGCCGGCTACTTCCTGGATTTTGACTTCAAGCGCGACCAGCTCGCCCGCTACGGTCTCACCGTGGCCCAGGCGCAGATGGTGGTCCTTACCGCCGTGGGCGGCGAGAACATCAGCACCACCGTCGAGGGCCGAGAGCGCTATCCCATCAATGTTCGATACCTTCGGGACTTCCGGAGCACCCTGGATCGCCTCGGCCGGACCCTGGTTCCCACCATGACCGGCGCCGAGGTCCCCATGGCCCAGATCGCCGATATCAAGCTCCTCTCAGGCCCCGGCATGATCCGCGACGAGAACGGCCGCCTGAGCGGCTATGTCTATGTGGACGTCTCCGGGCGGGACATCGGGAGCTATGTGGGCGAGGCGAAAAAGATAGTGCGGGACAAAGTCCAGCTCCCGCCGGGCTACACCCTCGTCTGGAGCGGCCAGTACGAGTACATGCAGCGGGTCGAGGCGAGGCTCCTGGTGGTGGTCCCCATCACTCTCACCATCATTTTCCTGCTCCTCTATCTCAACACCGGGTCGGTGGCCAAGACGCTCATCATCGTTCTCGCCGTCCCATTCTCGGCCGTGGGCGCCGTCTGGTTTCTCCATTTTCTCGGCTATAACATGAGCATAGCGGTCTGGGTCGGCCTGATCGCCCTCCTAGGAGTTGATGCCGAGACGGGCGTGTTCATGCTCCTCTACCTCGATCTCGCGTACTACGAGATGCGGCAGAAGGGCATGATGACGACGAAGGAACAGCTTCGGGAGGCGATCGTCCACGGCGCGGTGAAGCGGCTGCGACCGAAGTTCATGACGGTTGCGGTCATGTTCGTCGGCCTGCTTCCTATCATGTGGTCCACGGGTTCGGGGGCCGACGTGATGAAGCGCATCGCCGCCCCAATGATCGGCGGTATCTTCACATCTTTCATCATGGAACTGGCGGTCTACCCGGCCATCTACGAGGTGTGGCGCTGGTACTTTTACGTGCGGAAGGAAGCGAAGATGGCGACTATAGCT